>Ga0182024_10013838_pt1 | contig 15682 bp, 9 predicted proteins | sample P32metaG_FD_120480 | JGI IMG/M metagenome (GOLD analysis project Ga0182024, IMG submission 120480) | Permafrost microbial communities from Stordalen Mire, Sweden - P3-2 metaG (Illumina Assembly) | ecosystem: Environmental > Terrestrial > Soil > Wetlands > Permafrost | place: Sweden: Stordalen... | reverse complement strand
GGGGTCTTGCGCTCGTTACCGGCTCCGTCTATGTTGCAGACAGACGCGGTACCGAGTCGCAAAGAGCGAGGCCATGAGGTGCAAGGCCCGCCGCCACCCACATTGAGCGCTTCGGCGAACGGTGTGTTCTTGGCCTTCAAAGCGGCTCGGCCGCGTCGATTTCGTTAAAGGGCGCGCTGGAATCGCGGGGTGCGCCTAGAATCACTGGCGAAAGCAACCCCGGGGACGACAGGCTTCGACGTGGTCGATCCGTGGGGGTAGTTGCGAGCCGAGGTTCCGGCAGGCCTCGTAAAACCGCCGGAAAAACCATAAGTGCGGACTCTCACGAGTACGCCCTCGCCGCTTAGCGAATAGCTAAGCCGTGAGGTTTCGGCCCCCGTAGCCCGCGTCGGGGATCACCGGAATCAGATAGCGGGCTCACCCGGGAAGGTCAGCTCCTGCCGACCTGGGGACATCTTCAGGGAGCTGGCCCCCCACAACCCCGCCGGCGTGGCGAGCGGGGGGCGAGATCAGAGCGCCGGCTACGCTCGTAGAAGCTGCCCATCACGCGACTGCGGACGTGGGTTCGATTCCCACCGTCTCCATCTTCGCAAAGAACTAGAACCGCCCTTCGCACCTGATTGGTCGGAGGGCGATTCGATGAGGGCGAGCGCATCGGGCGTTGTGGTGGCGCGGTAGATCGGGCGCCCAATGGGAGCCTTTGTCTTCTAGCCGGGAGTCCCATGCGTTGTACCGGGCGCGGTCCAATACGTTGCACGTAGGCCGAGCACCACTGCGGCGCCGAGCACGAGGCATATCGTCGCCTCGACCGCGACGCCGGCCCACGCGGCCGCGCTGAGATGAACTCTTCCAGCCGCTGCGAATCCAGCGAAGAGAGCCCAGGCACCCACGACTGGCAGGAGCAGGAGAGTGGTTGTCGCTAGGCCATAGAAGTTTCCTTGGCGAAACGACCACGCCGTCGACAGGCGGTTCTGAACGAAATGCTCGTACCCTGCCTCGGGCTCCACGTCGTGGATCCACTTCGCCATCAGAATGATGTAAGACCCCAGCGACACGTGAAGCAGCCCCACGCCAAGGCCGAAGATGGGAACGACCAGGACGAGGACGTATTGCTTGCTGCTCAGCGCGAGCCCAACCAGCGTGCCAGCGCCCGTGACGAGGAGAACAACAAGTTGCAGCTGATGAGTCATGCGGCTAGTCATCTCGTCTCGGAGCTTCCCCACCTCCATCACGATGAAGCCGCGATCTCCGGCATCCAGGCTGCCCCAAACGTCTGTGCTTTGCTCACGCGCGCGCGAGCGCTGATGCCGAAGGAGCGTCACGCAGCGCAGGCAAGGCTCGCGTCGGCGGTGAAGAGCCCACTCGAGTACTGAGCGGCGAGGCGTCCCGCCCACGAGCCGTCGCACTTCGGCGGGTTCGTCAGCAGGCTCACGTGGACCGGCACCCTCTTCGTCCGCAGCCGCGTCCTGTGCTTGGAGACGCGGACTTTCACGCGGCGGTGCTCGATGATCGTTCGGGACGCGCCGGACGTGATCGCCAGCTGCTGCACCGTGGCGGTGAACCCGGGCGGCGGGGTGAAGGTCGGGAGCGAGTCGAAGGCCAGCTCCACGCCGTACGGGCCGCTCGAGAGCTGCATCAGGCGTCCCGCGACCTGGACGGTCTGACCGCCCCCGACGAGGACGGCGATGATGCTGCCCACGTCTCCGCGCTGAAGCGGCTGGCCGAAGTAGGCGGTGATCGTGGCGTTGATCGTCATCGGCGGCAGCGGCAGCGCACTGAGCAGGACGGTCGCGCTGCCTGTGCCCACCTGGCTGGCGGCGGGGCAGGCGTGTTGGAGGGCTTGAGCCGCGGTGCAGGGGTCGGCGACGGCGCTCGCGTTGAGCTTGAACCCGTGCTGGAGCTCGAGCACGAGCGTCTGCGGCACACCCGACGGAGCGCCGAGGCTGGGCCCGTTGAAGTTGACGGCGAGCGTCGATCCCGCTCCGGCGGTGTCCGGGGTCACGGTCACCGCCCCAGCTGGGACCGTGGCGGCGCGCGCCGGCGCCGCGAAAGTCGCGCACGCCAGCGCGACGGTCCCGCACCGCAGCGCGCGGGCGGCGGGGCTCCGGGGGACGAGCCTCCGGGGGACGAGCCGGAATACGCGAGAAGACCTGGACGACCTCATACAAGCGCGCCGGCGCAGGAACGCGATAGGACGAGTGGGGGCGTCGCCGGCGCGGCGAGTCTATCGATGTCCCGCCCCGGTCGCCGCAGCTCCCAGCCCCCGCCAAAACATTCAAGCGCCCGCCACCCCAATCGGAGTACACCGGCGTTTTCCATGCGATACTGGCGGCAGTAGGCTCGTGGACGCGGCCCGCGTCCGGCGTTAGCATCGGAGAGGAGCGGTTTGATGCGCATTCGGAGCGTTGTCCTTGGCGGCACGATGCTGCTGGCGTTAGCTGTCGGTGGGTCCGCTGCGGGGGCCAGGGTTCGCACGCAGGTGAACGGCCGCGGGATCAAGCCCGGAGTGTATGGCGGGCTAACGAGCCAGGGACTTCAGGTTGAGTTCCGCCTCGAGGGGCCTCGCTGCATAACCAACAACAACCCGCGCCATCCGCAGAGCTGGTACTGCGTCAACACGATCGGGACGCTCACGACGATCGCCGAGCACTGCCCGAGCGGCTATACGTTCGACGCCCCGTTCATCCCTCTCTATGCGCCACCAGGTAGCGTCGGCACGATCGGCGAGCTGACCTCGAAGAACACGTCCACGGTCTACGTCAAGGAGGAGCAGAGCGGCGTAGAGACGGCCAAGGCGACGTTCAGCGTCACCAGCGTCAGCAAGCACGGCACCGCGACGGGCAGTCTCACTCAGGACGAGCGCACCGTCGATCCCGCCGGCATCTCCGAGCTGTGCTCGAGCGGCACGGTGCCGTACACCGTGAAGCTCACCTAACGCGGATCGCCACCAGCGCGGATCGTCCCCGTCACCGCCTAACGGGGACGGCCCGCCGTCACCCGGTGACGGTGATCGTCCCGGTCGCCCCCGGGTTGGTGGAGCAGTGGTAGTGGATCGTGCCGGCCCGCGTGACCGTGAAGGTAAAGCTCGAGCCCGCAGCAAAGGCCGGGGACTTGAACTTCGCGCCGCTTGTCGCGACCACTGCGCACTTGGTCTTGTCGGAGTTCGTCCACAGGACGGTCGAGCTGACCGGCACAGTCACGTGCTGAGGACGGAACTGACCATTCTGGAGCGTGACGTGGGACGTCTTTCCGGCGACCCCGTGCGTGTGCGGGCCCGTCGTCCCTGAGCTCGAACCTACCGGCGAGGAGGAGGACGTCGAGCCGCAACCGGCGGCGATCGCGCAGCAGGCCGCCACGGTTGCAAGGGTCATAAGACGGGTCATGGGCTCTCCTCGGACTTGGGTGGGGGTCGTTGTCGGTGTCTTCGTGGGTAGTTGCATACGCGGCTAGCTCCTGGCGCAGCGCTCGATCGGCGCGAGCCTGTGCTCGGGCACTTTCTGCGACGAGAACTCCAAGACGTTCGCAATGCTCTTCGTAAATCCTCCGGTGGTCTTCAGCAACGAGCGCAGCGCGCTGGCAGCGGCGCGGGCGTCCGCAGGGGTGTCATAGACCGTGATCACCACCGGAAAGCGGTAGCCCGGGAGCCTGATCCGGTAGCCACGCAGCGCACCTCGGCCGGCGCCGCCGACCGATGGCCCAGCGGAGGCTGACGTCTGTGCCGGTGCCAGCAGGCGTGCCGTGTGAAGGCACACGAAGACCCGATCCACCGCGGGTGTCACATGGCCGGCGCCCGTGACTTCCCCAGGCCGTGTTGGCGCCGCGGTCGAAGTGCCGCCCGAGCTACCGGAGCTACTGGAGCTACCGCAGGCGGACAGCGCCAACACCGACGCCAGTCCGACGAGCGTGGCGAGCGCACGGGGCGATCTGATCAGGATCGGTCGCATCTCAACGTCTAACCGTATCCGTCACGGGCGCACCGTGTGGCCGCGACGGCGCTTGGGCGGGGCGCCGAGTCGCCCGCCGATCTTGGCTCCGACCGCCAGCACGGCGCCCGGCCGCCGACTCTGCGAAACGATCACCGTAGCCAGACGCCCGGCGCGCCCGTGCGGCTTGGTCAGCCGACCCAAGGCGCAGTGCGCGGCGCGCAGCGCTCTCCTCGCCTTCGCAGCAGTCAGGTCTTGCAGGTGCGGGACTACGCAGTGCAAGATCTTCGCGTGCGTCGGGGATGGCGGATTCGACGGCGCGCCCGGGGCCACCGGAGCCGGGATCGTCTGGAACGTGATGTCGTCGCCGGCGGCGGGGCCGTCGCCAACCGAGCGGGCGGCCTGGAGCTTGAAGTGGTAGGTCGTCCCGGGGGTCAGACCCGTGACCGTCACTGCGAATGGCGCCGTCGACACCGCCGCGGTCATGGTGGCCGGGAGCGGGCCGGTGGTCGTGCCGTACGTGGTGTCGGTGCCGAGCTCGAACCAGGCGCTGGCGCTGGAAGCCTGCGTGTCGAGCAGCCCGTTCAGAGTCGCCGAGGTCATCGTGACGTCCGTCGCCGGCTCCGTCGTAGCGAGCAGGCGCATCGGGCCCCCGAACGCGCCGAGACCCCACGGCGTCCCGAGCCCGGTCGGCCCGTCGAGCCCCGGCGCCGCCTGGCAGATCGTCCCTTGCGTGCAGACCGGGCCGGAATTCGTGGGTGCGCCGGTGGTGACGTCATGCAGCGACCGCACCGCGTCGTGCGCGTGGTTGTACAGCGACTCGGCAGCGCAGCTCTCCGACATAGGACAGTCCAGGCCGCTCGGATATCCCCCGGCGAGCGCAAACACCCCGGCGATCATCGGCGCCGCCAGGCTGGTGCCGCCCACGCGGTACCACCCAGACGCGTCGCCGCCGGAGACGACGGGCTCGTCGAGGTAGAGCGCAACCCCCGGGTCGGCTTGCGCGCTGACGTCGGAGGTGGCACGTGCGCCCAGGCAGCCCAGCGCGGTGTAGTCGGGGAGGTCGCCGGCCTGCCAGCTGCTGGCCGAGTAGGTGGCGCTGCAGTCGCTGCCGGACGCGATCAGCGGATCGGGGGGCGTGCGTTGCTCGCTCCATGCTTCCTCCGAGCCGTAGGTGCCGTCGGCGTTGAGGGCAATCTTCGTCCCGCCGGCGGCGACCACGTAGGGGTTGGCCGAGGGATAGTCCTCCGACGTGACCTGGCCGTAGTCGCCACTGGCGACCACGATTACGCGATTGGGCTGGTCGAAGTCCTTGAAGTCCGCATTGGTCATCGCGGGCTCGGCCCCGGGGCCGTCGAAGCCGAAGGAGATGGAGATCACCTGCGCCAGCGACGCCGCCTCGACGACGGCTTGGGACGCCTGGTCGATCCCGGCGGTGCCGCCTCCACCCATCGGGTTGGGTGTGGCCTCCACGTCGACGATCTGGCAGTTCTCGCAGATCGAGTGGATCGCCTGGACGTCGAGGGCGGTCTCGTATGCGCTCGCGGTGATCGCGTCGTTGTTGGTGTCGAAAAAAGGGCACGGCGCGTTGGGGTTGCCCGTTACCGGACTCGTGGCGCAGTCCTGTCCCTGCTGGTCAACCTGCCTGAAGCAGGCTCCCGTGCCCGTGCCGAGCGGGCAGGCGGGCAGGCCGTATTGGCTCGAGTACGTGGCCAGCTCCTGGCCGGCGTTCGGGTCGGCCGCGAGCTCTACGACCGCAACCGTGGGCGGCGCCGCAGGCGTTCCAACGTCGGAGGGCGCGTCGAGCGGGAGCTCATAGGCGTCGTGGAGCTGCTGCGGCGTGATGCTGCCGCTGGGCGGCGACGCGGCACCGTTGCCGGTGTCGTTGGGCGTGACCAGCTCGACGGCGTCGCAGGACCCGCGGGTGGCGGTCGGCGGCGCGCAGATCGGCACGGCCCGGGTGCCGGCAGGCAGCCCGACGCGCACCGCCGCCGGATGACGTACGAGGTGGACGTGCACAACCGGGATGCGCGCCGCGCCAGCCCCGCCTGGCGCCACCGCAAGCATCCCCAGCGAAGTCGCGATCAGCGTTCGCGCACGCAGCGGCACTAGGCGAGCGTGACCGCGAGGCGGGTCGTGCGAATCCCTCGCTTGACCGGCTGTCGGAGCGTCAGGCGATAGCTGCCCGGTCGCAGCGGATGCCTTGGAACCAGCAGCAGGCGCGCCGGTCCCGCCGACGCTACCCCGGTCGCATACGTCGTGGCGCCGCGAGAGAGCGTCGCCCGTGTCGAGCGTGCGGTGACGTGAACGCTGCCGTCCTCGAGCTTGACCGTACAGCTGTTGAACTTCACGCGAATGCTCCTGCCGTGGCTGCGCGTACGCCTGGTCAGGGTGCGACAGCTGACGACGTCAAGTTTGGGGATGGGAGGCGAGGAGGTGTGATTCGGGGGTGTGCTTGAAATGGGGGTGATTGGCGTCAGTGGGGTGGTCGGCGTTGGTGGCGGCTGGTTGCAGAGCAGGGAGCCGCCCGTGCCGGTGCCTGTGAGAGCGATCGTCTGGGTTCCGCCGACGCCGTCGTTGGCGAGCGCGAGGGACCCCGAGCATGCGCCGCTCCCGCTCGGGCTGAAGGTCACCGTGATCGTGCAGCTGGCCCGAAACGCCAGTGGCGGCTGGGCGGCGCAGCCGTCGTTGGCGATCGCGAAGCCGCCAGTACCGGTGATGACCGACGAGCCCATCGTGAGCCGCTGAGCGCCGAGGTTGGTCACGACAAACGACTGCGCCGGGGATCTCTGCCCGACGGGCTCGGAGGGGAAGTCTCCGCTGCCGGCGGCGAAGGGCTCCCCGGCGGGAACGAAGAGCTCGGCGCTGGCGCGGATGTCGCCGCTGTAGGACGTCTGTCCGCCGGCGATCAGCACGGTTCCGTCGGGCAGCGGCGCCGCGACGGCTGCGTAGCGGGGAATGCTCATCTGCTGGTCCGGAAGCGTGCCCACCGGTGTGAACGTCTGCGTCGTCGGGTCGTAGATCTCGGCGCTGCGGTTGACGGTGTCGCCGTTGAAGCCGCCGGCGACCAAGACGCGCCCGTCGGGCAGCGGCGCCGCCAACGGTGCCTCCCGCGCCACGGACATCCTGCCCGTGGCCTCCGTGAAGCTCTCGGTCGTCGGGTCGTAGATGTCGGCGGAGATCATCGGAAAGTCGTTCAACGCCGAGAGGCCGCCTACCACGAGCACGCCGCCGCCCGGTAGTGGGGCCGCGGCCGGGAGCAGGTAGCGCTCGCTGGAGAGCGTCGCGCCCAACGCGAAGTAGGTGTCGTTAGCTCGGTTGTAGAGCTCGCCGGTGTCCTCGAAGTAGAATTCGGTGATGCCACCGGCGATCAGCATCTCGTTGCCGCCGTCGATGACCGCTCCGGCGCCCGACGTTCGCGGTTGTGCGGGACCTTCGTTGCCGGCGGCGAACGTTTGCGTCACGGGGTCGTAGAGGTCGCCGCCCGCGAGCCCGTCGCCACCGGCGATGATCACGTGCCCGTCGGGATCGCTGACGGTTGGAGGGAGCAGCCCCGCCGTCGCGCCGACCCGGGCCTTCGTCATCGTATTCGCGAGCGCGGTGAAGGTCTGGGTGGTCGGGTCGTAGATCTCGGCCGTGTTGAGGTTGTTGGCGCCGTCCTCGCCGCCGGCGATCAGCACGGTGCCGTCGGGCAGCGGCGAGGCGCTTGCGTACGCGCGCTTGTCGGTCATCGACGCGCTCAGCGGCACGAACATGCTGTGAGTGGCCTGGGCCGTGCCGGGTACCGCCACGGCTAGCGCGCACCCCAGTGCACCGGCTCGCAGCGTCACCCGTAACCTCCTAGGTACGGCGACGTTCCCCATCGTCGTTGAGCGTAGCCTATGCGAGGTGGTGGAACGCCGCATGCGCCGCCGATTGGTGCCCCACTGAAAGGCTCCAGGCGCGACGCCGGAGCGGAGACGCTACCGTACCCCTAGCGGCATGGCGCGTCTCGAGGACGGAGATCGCTGTTGCCGTCGGTCCACCGGACTGCGATCGGGACGGGATGAGATGTACGAAGGGCTGAGCCGGAAGGGCATCGCACGCACGCGAAGGCGTGGCATGCTGCGCTGTCCCGGCGGGGGACCGACGCTGGCGGCGGTCGTCGCCCTGTCGATCTTGGCCCCGGCGGCGTCGGCCACGCCCGCGGTGGCGCCCTCCGCTGGCGGGGTGCCCGCCGGCTACGCCGAGCACGCGTTGTGCTCGGCGCCGGCCCCGGGTCACGCCAGCTGCCTCGCGCTGGCCTTGACCCCGACTTCGGCACAGGCCCGGGAGTCCGCGAACAGCCCGCAAGCCCGCGGCGGCCCCTTGGCACCGGAAGCGCACTCGGTCGACACCGCCAGCCCCGGCGCGACCACTCTGCCCAAGGTCGGGTTGTCGCCCGAGGGCCTGTGGACCGCCTACCAGCTGGAGCCGCTCGCGCCCACGGTCGTACCGCAGACGGTGGCGATCGTCGATGCCAACGACGACCCGACGATCGAGCAGGATCTGGCGACGTTCGATGACCAGTTCGGCCTGCCCGATTGCACGACTGCCAACGGATGCTTCCAGAAGACCGAGGTCGACCCGACGAAGACATCGGCCGATCCGGGCTGGGACGGCGAGATCTCTCTCGACGTCGAGACGGTGCACGCGATCTGCCAGAACTGCAAGATCGATCTCGTCGAGGCGCCGACGAGCACGTTCGACGCCCTCACGGCCGCCGAGAACTTCGCCGCCGGCCTTCCCGGCGTGACCGAGATCACCAACTCCTACGGCGGCGGCGAGCCACCTCTGAGCCAGAGCAACGCGAGCAACTTCGATCACCCCGGGATCGTCATCACCGCGTCATCCGGGGACAGTGGCTACCTCGACCAGCGCGCGTCGTTCAGCTCGGGCGGGCCGGGAACCCCGGAGTTCCCGTCGTCGCTGCCGACCGTGGTCGGCGTCGGCGGGACGTCGTTGCAGGTCAACGCGGACGGCTCGTGGGCCGCGGAGGTGCCGTGGGACAGCTCCACCGGCGGGTCCGGCGGTGGCTGCAGCACCCAGTTCGCGGCCGAGCCGTGGCAGCTCGCCGAGCCGGACTGGTCGACGCTCGGCTGTGGCCTGTTCAAGTCCGCCGTCGACATCGCCGCTGACGCCGATCCGGAGAGCGGCCTGAAGATCTACGACTCCCAGCCGGATGGCACCGGCAGCGAGCCACTCGGCTGGGCGACGGTGGGCGGCACGAGCCTCGCCTCGCCGCTCGTCGCGGCGATGTTCGCGCTCGCCGGCGGCGATCAGCAGCCCAGCGGCTATCCGGCGATCCCGTATGCGGCGCAGATCCTCTACGAGAACGAGAGCCAGAACCCGGCGTCGCTGCACGACATCCTCTACGGCGCCAACGGCACCTGCCCCACCGCGGCGTGCCTCGCGACTCCCGGATTCGACGGCGCGACCGGTGTCGGGACTCCGATCGGGCGGGAGGCATTCGTGCGGCCCGACGCGCCTCCCGAACCGCAGCCCCCGTGGGGCCCCACCGGCCCAACTGGCCCGACCGGCCCCACCGGCCCGACACCGACGATCACGCCCCAGCCCGGCCCGACTCAGACCCCGCCCCCCGGCACCGCCAAGCCGGTCGTCAAGCCGATCGTCGCCGTCGTCTCCCGTCTCACGCTCACGCCAGCCCGCTTCGTTGCGCGCGCCGGCCGGGGATCGAGCCTCGTGTCCCGAGGCGGCGCCGCCCTGGCCTTCACGGTCACCGCCGGCGGCCCGGTGCGCTTCGGCTTCCTGGTTCGGCGGTCCTCGCACGGCCGGTCGCGTTGGGTGCGTCTAGCCGCGAGCTTCACGATCAACGCCGCGCGCGGCGTCAACCGCGTCCACTTGAGCGGTCGCGCGGGCGGACGTCCACTCGCGCCGGGGCGCTACGAGCTCACCGCCACGACCGGCCGCGGCGGGTCGCGCACGGTGACGTTCCGGGTGCTTTAACGGCTTCTCAGCACTACCGTGCGCCGATGCGCGAGCGCCTTGCCGCCGGTCGGGGTGTAGCTGACCGTGAGACTGAGCGTCGCGCGACCCTTGGAGCGCAGTGTCTTCAGTGCGGTGCCGGTCGCGATGATCGTGAGCCCGACCGTTCCCCGCCGTCTGACGGTGATCGTCACACGCCGGACCTGGGGGCCAGATAGCACGAGCTTGCCGGCGCCCGGGAGGTTGACGAAGAGCGTCGCCGTCCGATGCTTGCGGTTGAGGACCAGCTTGCCGAAGGAGAACGCGTTCGTCGGCAGCGTCGGGGTGTGCCCGGTCGGGCCCTGCGGTCCGGTGGTCCCTCCGGCCGGTGGCTTGGTGGAGCCGGGCGCAGCCGCGACCGACAGCGTCGTCTGCGCGCTGCTGGAAGCATGCGCCGCGTCGCCGGCGTAGGCCGCGCTGACCTGGGGGTTCCCGGCCGCGGACGGTGTGTACGACGATGTGCAGCTCGAGCTGCTCGGGGAAGCCTGTACCAGCGGGCAGCTCGCGCCCGGCGTGAACGAGCCTCCGGCGCTGGAGCTGAGAGCGACGCTACCGGTCGGGGCGCTGGCGGTCCCGGCGTCGGTGTCGGTCACCGTCGCCACACAGCTGGTCGCGCTCGCCGCCGTCAGCGAACCGGGCGTGCAGGAGACCACGGTCGTCGTCGAGCGCGTGGACGAGCCGATCAGGACGGTGCCGGTGCTCTGGCCGTGGCTTGTGTCTCCCGCATACGTAGCGGTCACGTGCTGGCTGCCGCCGTCGCTTGGCGTGAACGTCACCGAGCAAGCCGACTGGGCCGGGCCTGTGAACACCAACGTGCAGCTTGCGTTGGAGCCGAATGAGCCGTTGCCGCTGGACGCGAACGTGACGTCGTCGCCGGGCGCGCTCTGGACCCCAGCCGCGTCATCGCCCACCGTCGCGGTGCACGTCGTGGCCGTTCCCGCCGTGCCCGTCGCCGGCTGGCAGTCGAGCGCGGTCGACGTGGCGCGCAGGGATACGTCGACGGCCTGCTTGTCGGTCGAAGCGGCGAAGGTGGATCCGTCGCCGCCGTAGCTCGCCGTGAGCATCCGGTTCCCGGCCGTGGACGGCGCCAGCGTGAGCGAGCAGCTCGAGCTGTGCGATCCGGCCGGCGCAAGCGTGCACGTGGTGTTGGGCGCGAAATCGCCGGCGGTGTCGGAGGTAAAGCCGACCGTGCCGTCCGGGACGCTCGCCGTGCCGTTCTGATCGGTGTCGGTGACCGTCGCCGTGCACGCCGTCGTCTGACCGACGGAGAGGGCGGTCGGCTGGCAGGCCAGCACGGTCGAGGTCGTCCGCGCGTCGACTTCGAGAGCCGCCATGCCCTGGCTCGAGCCGAAGCTGGCGTCGCCAGCGTAGGTTGCCGTGATCGTCAGGTTCCCGGGCTGACCAGGCGTGAACAGGACGGAGCACGATGACTGACCCGTCCCACTCGACGTCAGCGAGCAGTTGGTGCCCGCCAGCAGCCCGCCGGGGCTGTACGTGAATTGAACCGAGCCGTCGGGAGAGCTGGAGCCGGAAGTGTTCGACACGGTCAACGTGCAGGTAGTCGTCTGCGTGACCGTGACCGGGGAGGGGCTGCACGTGACGGCCGTCGAGGTCGTGGCCGGGGGCGGGGGCGGCGATCCGACCGTGAGCGTCGCCTGGTTGCTGCTGGAGTCGTAGGTGGCGCTACCGCCGTAGGACGCCGTGACCACTGGGCTGCCCGGGCTGGCGGGCGTGTACGTCGCCGAGCAGGAGGATTGATTGGCAGCGGCCGGGGCGAGCGTGCAGGTCCCGCCCGAGCCGAACGCCCCACCCGCGCCGCCGTCGGAGAAGGCGACGGTGCCGTCGGGGGATCCCGCGGTACCGCTGCCGGCCGTGTCGGTCACGGTCGCGGTGCAGGTTGTCGAGGTGGTCGCCGGGAGCGACGAGGGCTGGCAGGCAATCGCGCTGCTGGTCGATCGCGAGGAGACCGTGACGTTCTCCGAGCCCATGCTCGCCGCATCTGAAGCGCTGCCACCGTAGGAGGCCGTGACGAGCGGGCTCCCCGCCTGCGCGGGCGTGTAGGGGACCTCGCAACTGGCCTCATTCGTCTGACCCGAGACGGGGGACAGCGTGCACGTCCCGCCTGAGCCGAACGCGCCGTTCGAGCCGTTGGCGAAGCTGACGGTGCCCGTGGGCACGTTCTGCGTCGTGCCGTCGTTGTCGATCACGGACGCGGTGCACGTCGTGCTGACGTTCGCCATCACCGACGGCGGCTCGCAGTCGAGCGCCGTCAGCGTCGGGCGCAGCTGCACGCTGATCGATGCCTGGCCGGCGCTGCCCGCGTACGTGCCGCTGCTCGCGTAGGTCGCCGTCAGCGAATTCTGTGCGGCGACGACGGCGGAGGGAGAGAACGTCAGCGAGCAGGTCGACGTCGTCGAGGTCGCGCCCGACAGCGTGCACTTCCCGCCGGATCCGAACGTCCCGCTGGTCTTGCTTGAGAAGACGACGCTGCCGGTCGGCGAGCTCGGGTTGGTCATGTAGGTGTCGGTGACCGTTGCCGTGCACGTCGTCGGATCGAGGACGTCGAGGAAGGACGGCGCACAGGCGACGGCCGTGGAGGTGGTGTGTAGCGGTGCCGCGTTGACCGTCAGCCCTTCACTGCCGCTGCTGAGCGAGAAGGTGGTGCCGCCGCCGTAGGCCGCCGTGATCGTCGGCGACTCCTGCTTGGGCGGCACATATGTGACGGAGCAGGTCGAGCTCGTGGATCCGCCCGCGACGAGCGTGCAGCTCGCCGCCGGGCTGAACGCGCTCGGGTTCTCCGCGTTGACGCTCGACGTGAAGCCGACGGTGCCCGTCGGCGCCGCCGTCTGGCCGGATTGCGTGTCGGTGACCGTCGCCAGGCAGGTGGTCGCCGTCGTCGCCGGCAGCGTCGACGGCGTGCACGCGACCGTCGTCGAGGTCGAGAAGCCGTTGACGGTCAAGGTCTGCCCGTACGCCGTCGAGCTCGCGTGAACCGAGTCGCCGCCATAGGAAGCGCCGATCCTTGGCGTGCCGGTAGCGTTCGGCGTGTAGACGAGGCTGCAGCTCGAGCCGCTCGCGCTGCCAGAGATCGGGGTCAGCGTGCACGTCCCACCGGACGCGAACGAGCCCGCGCTCGGTGTGCTCGTGCTCATTGTCACTGGGCCCGCGGGGTTGGTGTCGCCGGGGTAGTCGTCGTCGTAGACACTGGCCGTGCAGGTCGTCGTGGCTGGCAGCGTCACGGGATTGGGAGAGCAAGAGATGCTTGTGCCCGTCGGGCGCAGCGTTGCCGTGAACTGGAGCTGGCCGCTGCTGGCGGTGTGCGAGCCCGAGCCGGCATAGGAGGCGGTAAGCGTCGTGTTGACCGCGCCCGGTGCGAATTTCACCGAGCAGGTCGCCTGCGCCCCGATCGCCGAGGGCAGCGTGCAGCTCGTCGGCGTGAACGTCCCCGACGGCGCCGTGAAGGTGACCGTGCCGTCAGGGCTCGACGCGGTGCCCGCATCGGTATCGGTGATCGTGGCCGAGCATGTCGTCTGAAAGCCGATCGTCTCCGGCGACGGCGAGCACGACAGCGAGGTGGTGGTGGCCCGCGTGGTCGCGGTGATCTGGGCCTGCCCGGTGCTGCCGCCGTAGGTGGACGAGCCCGCGTACGTCGCGGCGAGCGTGAACGGCCCGGTGAAGTTCGGGCTGTACGTGAATTGGCATGTGGAGCTGGCGCCGCCGCCGGGATTGAGCGAGCAGCTCGTGGAGGGCGCGAACGTGCCCGACCCCTGGGGCCCGAGGTAGACCGTCCCGGTCGGCGACGTCGGGCTCGCCGAGATGTCGGTCACGGTCGCGGTGCACGTGGTCGGCGCCTGGATGGCGATCGTCGACGGCAGGCAGCCGAGTGTCGTCGTCGTCGGGTGCGACGGCGGTGCCGAGACCGTCAGCGTCGCCTGCCCGCTGCTGGCGACGTATTGGGCGTTGCCGATCGACGCCGTCACGATCTGGATCCCCTGCGCGGCTGGGGCGTACGCCACCGAGCAGACCGACTGGTCGGCGCTCAGGGTCGTGAGCGTGCATGTAGACCCGGTCCCGAACGCGCCGTTGCCGTTCGAGCTGAACGAGACAGTTCCCGTCGGCGAGCTGGGGTCGGTGTCGGTGTCGGTGACGGTCGCCGTGCAGATCGATGTGGTCGTCGCGGGCAGCGAGCCCGGGGAGCAGGAGACGGTCGTCGAGCTCGAGTGGTCGACGGTGATGCCGGCGGTGAGCGCGCCGGGGCCGATGTTCGAGGAGCCCTGGATGAAGGCGCTGTTGTAGTTGGATCCGTCCTTGCCCATGCGCGAGACCTCGCCGCCGTCGAGGTCGGACGTCCAGTAGAGGTAGGTGCCGTCGGCGGCGAGGTCCTCGAAGTCGCGGTTGCACTCCTGCGGATCGCCCCCCGGGCCGGCGAGCCGGATCAGGGAGCCGTGGCTGGTGACGGGGTTGCTGCCGTTGAGGGTGGTCTTGGCGACGAGGTCGTTGCAGTAGTCGTCCCAGTACAGGTCGTTGTTGTCGATCGCCATGCCCCAGGGGGCCGCCGTCGTCCCGATGTAGGTGCCCTGGAAGTTGTTGTCGTCGACGATCCAGTTCTCGTTGACGTTCGTGACCGTGTCGCCGTTGACGTTGGCGTGTCCGATCGATTGCTGGTCGGACCAGAAGATGTCCGAGCCTCGGATCGCGACGGCGTGCGCGGAGACCAGCGGGTAGATGAACTTCGGGTTGACGTCGCTGAGCCCCGTGTAGTTGCCGTTGACGTAGTCGATCGTCGCGTGGCCGATCGAGCCGATGTCATAGAGGCTGCCGAAGTTGGCCCAGTAGAGCTGGTTGCCCTGAATCGCCATCCCCTGCGGGTAGCAGGGGAGGGCGTTGTTGACGCACTCGGTGACGATGTCGCCGTTGACGTTGCTGCCATCGAGGTTCGACATCCCGAGCGTGTTGCCCTGACCGTTCGCGAAGAACAGATACTTGCCGTCGGTGACCATCCCCTCGGGGTCGTCTATCCCGAACCCGGACATGAAGTTCGGATCGGCGCTGGACCCGTCGGTATTGGAGCGGCTGATCGTCGGGCCGAAGTTGCCGTTGGACTGGTTGCCCCAGTAGATGTAGGCGTCGGCCCGCGACGCCAGCGCGAGTCCCAGCCCGAGCAGCAGGCAGGCGACAAGGGCGAGCCGGCACACGGCGCGGCGGAGTCCCTCGGCTGGGTGGCTCAACGGGAGAGTCGGAGCACGATTGTCTTCGACCTCGTGAGTGCCGTGCCGCCGCTCGGCGTGTAGGTGAACCTGAGCGCGACCGAGAGCTTGCGCCGCCTGCGGATCGTAGCCAGCGCCTTGCGGGAAGGACTAATCGGGCCAATGACCGTTCCCTTCGCCCTGGAGGTCACGGTCGTGCCCTTGATCAGCGAGGAACCCGAGAGGACGAGCTTGCCCGGGCCGGGAACGTTGACCCGCAGCGTGGCGCTGCCGTGCTTGAGGTTGAGCGTCAGCTTGCCGAAGGAGAAAGCGTTGCTGGGCGGAGTGGGCTTCGGCGGCGGTGGCGGTGGCGGTGGCGACGACGAAGGGGGCGTGATCGGCTGGACGGGCGGGATGATGGGTGGCGGCGTCGGGCTGACCGCGAGCGTCGCCTGGGCGCTGCTGGTGGTGTGCGTTGCGTCGCCGGCGTAGGACGCCGCGAGCTGGGGGCTGCCCTGCACGGCGGGGGTATAGGTCACCGAGCACGTCGACTGGTCCCCGCTGTGGGCG
>Ga0182024_10013837_pt1 | contig 15683 bp, 12 predicted proteins | sample P32metaG_FD_120480 | JGI IMG/M metagenome (GOLD analysis project Ga0182024, IMG submission 120480) | Permafrost microbial communities from Stordalen Mire, Sweden - P3-2 metaG (Illumina Assembly) | ecosystem: Environmental > Terrestrial > Soil > Wetlands > Permafrost | place: Sweden: Stordalen... | reverse complement strand
ACCTCAGCGGCTGAAGCCGCCACCCGAGTAGGCCTTTTGCGGCACGGCTGAACCCGTGCCCTTCGTTCGACAGTCTTCCCCAACCTCTGAAGGTCAGTGAAGGCTTCATGTGCTAATTGGCCATCTGAAAATCTAATTTGGACAAGCCTGGCTGAACTTAGCCCAGGACGCTAGTCCTGGGTCGGATTTGCAAGCACGACCAGTCCCGAAGGGACGGCTGGAAATAGGCCGCGACGCAATCCTGGACAACCTTCGGCCGTCCCTGCGGGACTTAATCTCGAAATGAACTCTAAGCGCCGTGCATAACACCTTTGCAATTAATCCGGCTTGAGGCCGTTGAGGGATCGGTTTGAGAGCCCCAAACCCCCCACTACTTCACCCGAACCGTAGGCTCCACCGACAACCCTGGCCGCAATAAATGATCCTTATCCTCATTCCGATCCGTCAAATCAAGCCGCACCGGAATCCGCTGCACCACCTTGACATAATTCCCCGTAGCATTCTCCGGCGGAAACAAGCTAAGCATCGACCCCGTCGCCCCACCGATCTGGGTCACCTTACCGTCATAATCGCGTCCATAAGCGTCCACATGAATCTTGACCGACTGCCCAGGACGCATCAGCTTCAACTGCGTCTCCTTGAAATTCGCCGTGATCCAGATATCGTCCAACGAAACCAGGGTCATCAAGTTCTGCCCGACGCTCACGTTCTGCATCACTTCCAGGCTCTTCTTGGTGATGATGCCGTTGGCCGGGGCAACAATCCTGGTGTAGCTCAGGTTCAATCGAGCTTGCGCCAGGGCAGCCCGCGCCTGCTCCACCTGCGCCGCTGCCTGGTCTGCCTTCGCCTTTTGAATCTTCACCTGGTCCGGTGCCGTTTGCGCATTCCTCAACTCTGCCTGCGACTGCACCACACGATCGCGGGCAATCCGCACCGCGTCCTCGGCCGCAATCTCGCTGGCCTTTGCTCCCAGTAACCCCGCCTTCGACGCATCCGCTGTCGCCACCGTGGCGTCGAACTGCTGCTTGGAAATGACATCCTTCTCCACCAACGGCGTGTACCGCTTCAGATCCAACTGCGCCTTGATGTTGTTGGCCTCCGCCTGCTGTACCTGGGCCTGCGCCGCTTCTAACTGGCGCGACGCCTGCTGCACCGTCGCGTCGGAAGTGCGCACACCGGAAGCCGCCGACTGCAGGCTGGAAGCGGTGTTCACGCCGATGACCGGCACGTTCACCCGCACCGCTTCATAGTTGGCCTCAGCGCTCTCCAGGCTGGCCTCGTCCTGCTGTACCGCCTGATCAAAATCCCGGGGATCGATCTCAGCAATCAAGGTGCCGGCCTGAACGGCTTGGTTCTGCTCCACGTTAACCCGGATCACCTGCCCAGCCACCCGGGCGCTGATCTGGATCAGGTGTCCATCCACCTGTGCGTCGTCGGTGTCTTCGTAATACGTGGAATGCCACCAGAACAGCAGAGCGCCCACGATTAGAACAGCGACCACGCCAATGACGATGAACCTGCGCCTCCCCTTCTTCCGGGGAGGACTGTCGAGATCCTGCTGGTCATTGTTGCCGGCCTGGGGACCCTCTTCTTCCACGGTAGTTGCACGGCCTGATTCCGCATTCTGTTCCGCCACCGTTACTTACCTCCCACATAATCCTTGTAATTTGTTTGAGCAATGCCCAGTGCCCGGGCGAGAGACAACTTCGCCACGTTGTGTTGGTACAGGCTGGAGACCAGCTGGTCGTCCGCCTGGGCCATCGATGTCTGGGCTTGCGATACCGCAAGATTGTCGGCCACGCCGGCCGCGTAACGCTGTTGCGCTTCGCTCAAAGCTTCCGTCGCCAATTCCGCGTTGCTGCGCGAAACGGCAACCTGCTTGGCTGCCGCCTGAATATCGAGAATGCTATCGCGCACATCGGCGCTGATCTGCCCCCGCAGATCGTTTAACTGTGCCTGTTTCTGTTCCAGTTGCGCTTGCGCGTCCCGCGCATCTCCGCGCAATTTCGCTTCTTCGAACAACGGCACCGAGGCTGTACCCAGAACGTCGAAGGTTCCGTGGGAGTGGCCCAGCGTGGGCCCAATCACCCCATAATCGCCGGAAAAGGAGATGGTGGGGTAGCGTTCGGCGGTGGCTGCGGATCGCGACGCCCGCGCGCCCTCTACCTGTTGCTGCAACGCCTGCAAGTCATGCCGATGGGCGGCCGCCTGTTGCACCGCGGCATTGGGGTCCACCGTGTCCAGCGCTTGAAAAGGCGCCTGGTCGCTCAACGCGTAGCTTTGTTCCAGGGGTAGTCCGATCGCGCGCGCCAGCGCAATCTTGTCTTTCTCATACTGGTTTTGCGCCGTGATCAAGGTCTGTTGTTGGGTCTGGTAGTCCACCCGGGCCCGCAACTCGTCCAACAGAGGCGCCGTCCCCGCCTGGTGGTTCGCCACGGCCTGGTCGAGCGATACCTTGGAGGTGTTTACCTGCGCCTGGGCCGATTGCACCCGCGACCCATCGGCGATGCACAGCAGGTACGCATTGCCGACCGTCAGCACCACCATATCCTTCGCATCCTCGATCGAAAGCCGGGCGCCCGCAAAGTTATGCTTCGTCGCCAGGTAATTTTCCAGAGACGATATATTCAACAGCGACCACTCTACCGAACCCCGGATGTCTGTATATCCGTAAGGCCCGATGATGGACGGGAAGCCCGGTATCTTGAGTCCCTCGGCCTGCAGGTTCGTCTGTTGCGCAGCCTCCTTGGCTGAAGCATTGACGGTAGGCAGCAACGCTTGCAATTGCTGTAGCTGCTGTGCGCCCGCCGACCCCGCGTTCGTGCCCGAAAGTACCAGGCCCAGGTTGTACTGCAATCCCATGCGGATCGCCTGATCGAGCGAAAGCGGAAGAACCCCCGGCACCGGTGCTTGCTTGACGATGCTGCCCTGGTAAGTATTGCTGTTCACTTGCGCGGGCACGGCCTGCCCCGGGGACGCAGCCGGGATAAAAGCCAGGCTCAGGAGCACCACCAGCGGTCTCCACCCAGCGCCCCACAATCCACCCGGCTTACGTCTCATCCTGCAGTTAACCTCGGCATGCAACCTGTGGCCCTGAAATGGCAGCACCAACTTCGATGCCGAATTGCTTGTGAACTATTCAAAAAGAAAGCCCGGCGCGCCCCTGAGCGCACCGGTTTCGCAGGAAAACCCGGACAGGGACAGAAGCAATGCTCAAACGAGCGGGTGGGTGGCTTGCGCTTGGGTCTAGGCCGGCACGAGAGCGGTTTGCGCGCTCATCAGGCAGGTAGCCAGCGAGCACAGCGCCTGGCGATAGGCGGTCCCAACCTGGTCTCGCCGCCACGCCTGCGCCCCCGTCGCTCCACTCTGGCGAAGGCTCTCCGCAGTCTGCTCTCCGTCTTGTCCGGCCACCGCACGCAACACAAAAATCGCCCGCAGCGCGGGTGCCAATCGCTCCAGCCATTCCCGCATCCCGGCGCGCCCCGCGCCCGAAATCAACGCCCCAAACTGGTCTCCGGTTAAACCTGCTGCCCCAAGGTCATCCGTTTCAATGCACACTCCGTCCGCCGGCTGCGAAGTTGGCACTACGAACGCTTCCGGGTATAGGCCGGCCATCCGCTGCACCGCGGTCCGCACCAGGAGGGTACGCGCCTCGGCGTACGCCAGTGTCCCCTCGGCACACGGGTCGGCCTCTACTTTGGCCACAACCTCTTCTACCAGGGAAACTGCCTCCTGCTCATCGCCCAACATCAGGGCTGCGATCTGAAAAAGCTGTAAAGCCGTATCCTCGGCCATCCACTGCCTGGCCTCCGCCACTGGGCCCAAATCCTGCTCGTTCATACGCATCTCCTGGGGAACCGTCCGACAAACCATTGGCCGGTCCGTACTCTTGTCATCTTCCATCCTCCCGCAACCTCTCTCCAGGCGTCAAATCCCCTGCACAGCAGCCAGGATTCGCGCCATAATTGTGCCTTTGATCACCGGTTCATCGCCCGCGCCTTTAGTAAGGTAGACAGAGTCAGTACGGTTGGAAGCGACCCTCCATTTATGGACAATGTGAACAACAATGTGAACCAGGATCCGCAAAGTCTTTTTATCGGCCGCGATGAATCGTGGTTGAGCTTCAATCGCCGCGTGCTTGAAGAAGCCCAGGATTCAGAGAATCCCTTGCTCGAACGGGTCAAGTTCCTGGCCATTACCGCCAGCAACCTGGATGAGTTTGTCGAGATTCGCGTCGCCGGCATCATGCAACGCATTGAAGACGGATATACAGAACCGGGCTTTGATGGACTCACACCGCGGCAAACCCTGGACATCGTCGTCGACTACATGCACAACTTCGTCCGCGATCAGTACCGCTGCTGGACCCAGGACCTTCGCCCGGCCCTCTTTAATTACGGCGTGCGCGTGCTCGGTTGGGGCGACATTGACGAGGCGGCACGTGCCTATGCCCTCGATTACTATCAGCGCGAAGTCGATCCGCTGTTGACGCCCATCACCATCGACCCCGCGCACCCCTTCCCGCGCGTCCTCAACAAAGCCCTCTGCCTGGCCCTGCTGCTGCGCCGCAAGCGCAAGGGCGCTACCGGTGCCTTGTTGGGCGTCCTTACCGTGCCCAGGGCTCTTCCTCGTTTGATACCTCTGCCGTCCAGCTCTGGAACCCATGATTTCCTGTTTCTCCACGATCTGATCGAGCACAACGCCGTCGGCATGTATCGCGGCTATGAAATCCTTTCCACCACCGCCTTCCGCGTCACCCGCAACAGCAACCTCTACTTCCAGGAAGAAGAATCGCGCAGCCTGCTCGACAGCGTGCGTTCCGAATTGCACAATCGCCGCAAAGGCGACGCCGTGCGCCTCGAGATTGAAGAAGGCGCCGATGCCGAAATCGTCGATCGCCTGCGCATGAATTTCGAGCTTGACGACTCCCAGGTGTTTTCCACTGACGGCCCCGTCAACCTGTCGCGCCTGATGAACCTCTACACAGACACGCCGCGCCCGGACCTCAAATTCAAAGACTTCCTGCCCAGGGAGCTGCGCCTCAACCGCCGTTCAGAAGACCTCTTCGACGAACTTCGTCATCACGACATCATGCTGCATCACCCTTTCGACTCCTATGACGCCATCGTCAATTTCATCCAGTTGGGCTCGCAGGATCCGAGGGTCGTCTCCATGAAGCAGACGCTCTACCGCACCAGTTCCGACTCGCCAATGTTTAATGCCCTCACCGAAGCGGCGCAAACCAAGGAAGTCACCGTTGTGGTGGAGCTAATGGCGCGCTTCGATGAGGCCTCGAACATTCGCTGGGCGCGCAATCTGGAAGACGCCGGGGTGCAGGTCTTTCACGGCATTGTGGGGCTCAAGACGCACTGTAAGCTGGCCATGCTCATACGTCACGATCCCGACGGGGTGACCCGGCGTTATGCGCATCTGGGCACCGGCAACTACAACCCGAACACGGCGCGCTTTTACACCGACATCAGTCTGCTGACCGCAGATCCTGAAATCACGGCCAGCGTGCATAGCGTCTTTAATTACCTCACTGCCCACTCTGAATCCGATGATTACGCTCCGCTGCTGGTGGCTCCCCTTACTCTGGCGGAGAGCACCATCCGCATGATCCACCGCGAAGCAGAACATGCTGCCGCTGGTCGCCCGGCGCATATTATCGCCAAAATGAATTCGCTGCTCGAGCAGGCAGTGATTGAAGCGCTCTACGCTGCTTCGAAGGCCGGAGTCCAGATCGACCTGATCGTGCGCGGTATCTGCTCTCTTCGTCCGGGGATTTCAGGGGTCAGCGAGAATATTCGCGTCCGTTCGGTGGTTGGCCGCTTCCTCGAGCACAGCCGCATCTTTTGCTTTGCCAACGGCGGCGAGGATGAAGTGTACTGCGGCAGTGCCGACTGGATGCCGCGCAACCTGTTTGAGCGCTGTGAAGTTGTCTTTCCCATCCGTGACGCGCAAATTCGCAATCGTATCCGCAACGAGATCCTGGGTGCGTATTTGTCCGACACCGCAAAGTCGCGCATAGAGACGGCCGCGGGCGGCTATCCCCGCGTCTGCCCACCCGAGGGCAAGTGTTTCAGCGCCCAGGACTTTTTGATCCGCGTGGCCGAGGGGCGAGATAGCGTGGACGGCATCCCGGAAGCTGCCTGGCAACCGGAACTGCCGCCGCCTGTCCCTGAAATCATCGAGAAGTCCGCCGCCCCACCAAAACCACGTAGGCGTAAGCAGGCCACGGAAAAACTCCACCCCGCGACTACGGAAAAGGTAGATACGGGGACTTAGCCCGTAGATGGACCCACAAGCCGGAGAAAAAACGATCGAGTCCCGTAGAGCCCCCGAACGGGGACGGCTGAACGCAGCCCAGGACGCAGTCCCATAAGCGCTAAGTTGTCTGGCAGACAATAGAAATCCGAGAAGATGCTGTTTTTTTGCATCTCCAACTCACCACAAAACCGTCATCCGGAGAGTCTGTAACTTTGTTGGTTTTTCTCAAAAATTCCGCGATGAAAACAAAAGGCTTAAGCGTGTCCAAAACCCGAAAAAGCCAATAAAGTCACAGACTCTGAGCGGAGCGCCTCACAGATTTATCGCGTGACACAGCACTTGATGGCGCGGAGTCGAAGAGCCTGTCCCGAGCGTAGCCGAGGGAACCCCGACGGTGCTGATCTTAACCATGCTGCTCGGAGCTTTTCAACCACCGAAGCCCGCACCTGGCGGACCCGCCACGGTTTTTCCCTTGGGCCGAGAACCAAGTGTGTGTGAGAGTCGCATTTCCAAGGGACGTGAGTCCTGGGTTCCACGATAGATTCGATGTACGGAACCCGCGCGTTTTTCCCGAGTCACGGCTCCAATGCTTTGTATCAGGGCACGACTTTAGTCGGGCCGTAAAGGCCCAAAAAAGATCTGGGCTTTAGCCCCTGAGGTCCCTGAGGTACGTCTTCATTTCCAAACCCCGCGGCCGCCCGAGCGCGGCCTCCGAGCCCCGTTCAATTGGCCTGTTGCTCGATCAGTGTGAAACGAAGGCGTCCATCCTGGATACCCACTCGCAAGTGACGGTACTTCATCAGGTAGCAAACACCGACCACCGCCGCGCCAAAACCCGAGGCTGCGCCGATACCCAGCGCCCATCGCGGCCCCCAGGCATCCGCAACCCAGCCGACAATAGGTGCCCCGATCGGTGTGCCGCCCAGGGCGATCGCCAGCAGGATCGCCACCACCCGCCCCCGCATCGCAGGTTCCGTGGACAGTTGCACCATGCTGTTCACCGTGGTGGTAAACGTCTGTGCCGACACGCCGATGAGCACGAGGGCCAGACCGAAAAGCCAATAGTTGGGCATGATCGCCGACAGCCCGCAGCCGAAACCGAACACTGCGGCGCCCGCCAACAGGATCGCGATATGTGGCTTCTCACGCCGGGCGGCGAGCAATGCGCCGGCCACGGATCCAACGGCCATGATCGAAGACAGGAGCCCGTATTGGCTCGCTCCCGCATGGAACACGGTGACCGACATGGTAGCGATGAAGATAGGGAAGTTGAGGCCGAACGTGCCGATCAAAAAGAGCATGAGCAGCATGGCTTTCAGGTCGGGCCTCTTCCAGACGTATCGAAAGCCTTCCGCCAGGCTGCCCCGCGTTCGATGGGCTCTCTCCGTGCGATGAAGTTCATCCACCCGCAGCAGGCTCAGCGAGCAGAGCACCGCGGCAAACGAGGCCGCGTTGATCAGGAAGACCCATCCCGAGCCAACCGCGGCGATGAGGACACCCGCGATAGCGGGGCCAATCATGCGTGCGGCGTTGAACGATGTGGAATTGAGCCCGACTGCGTTGGAGAGATCCGCTTCGACCACCAGCTCAGAAACAAACGTCTGCCGCGCCGGCGAGTCGAATGCGGACACGCAGCCCAGCAGAAATGCAAACACGTACACCTGCCACAACTGGACTAGCCCGGTAACCGTGAGGATCCCCAATCCCAGCGCCAGTCCGCCCATCGCCCCCTGGGTGGCGAACAGGAGTTTTCGCCGGTCGAGATGATCAGCGGCAAAACCCGTAAGCGGCAACAAGAGAACCTGGGGCCCAAACTGAAGCGACATCACCACCCCGACAGCGGTGGCGTTGTGGTGGGTCAGTTGGGTGAGGACAATCCAATCCTGGGCCGTGCGCTGCATCCACGTGCCCACGTTGGACACGAACGCCCCACCGGCCCACATCCGGTAGTTGAATCCGTTCAGCGAACGGAAAGTCCCGTTCATCGTTTCTCTTGTCGATTATTGACGAGCTCGATAATCTCCCGAGTGGTGCCGGTCTCGCCCAAACGGGGAAAGATGCGCGTGATGCTGTTGTGGTGAGCATCCGCGTTCATGTCCGTCATGGCGTCTACAGCAAGAGTCACGTGGAAGCCGTACTCATGAGCATGGCGTGCGGTCGACTCGACCCCGATGCTGGTGGAGACCCCGGCGATGACCACCTGGCTGGCACCCAGGTCTCTCAGGTGCTTCTCCAGGCCGGTGTTGGTAAACGCTCCCCAGGTCCGTTTCGTCACTGTGTGGTCTGTTGGTTGCTGGTTCAATTCCGGGACCAGCTCGGTCCATCCGGCAGGGAAGTCTCGGCTACTCCGCGTCTGTTCCGCTCGGCCGGGCGCACCGCCGTCAACGTTGACCAGCACTACCGGCAACCGGTGCCGGCGGAACGCGTCAGCTAACTCGCTTGCGTATTTCACGACCTCGTTCGTAGGGTGAGCCGTGGGCAAACCGACGATGCCCTTTTGCAAATCGATAACGATCAGCGCTGTCTTGGGATCAAGAGTGGTGACTGGCATGGTGTTCTCCTTCGGCGAGGCGTTTCAGTAGCTCGACCGCGCTCGCAAGTTCTTCTTGCTCCTCTGGCGAAAGCTTGCGTTGGATGGCTCGGAATAGCCAGTCTTCCCTCGCTGCTCGACCCGCCTTGATCCATTCCTGGCAAGCAGCAGTGAGCGACAGGATGGTTTGCCGCCCGTCTTTGGGATCCGGTGCGCCGCTAACCAGCCCGGCCGCCTCCAAGGCAGAGACGGTAGCCCCCATCGACTGCGGGCGCATACCCTCAGCTCGGGCAAGGCTCGTCACCGTCGCCGGACCCTCACGGTCCAAACGGCTGAGCACTGATGTCTGGGACCAGGTGAGGTCCCCAAAACTGGCCTGTTCTCGTAGCCTCCGCCTTAATTGACCGATCACAACCCGGAGGTCGCCCGCCAAAGCCAGTGCGTGCGCGTCGTCCATGTCCTCGACGATAGCACATGTGAAGCTAAACTACAAAGTTAACCTTCACACTATACCCCTTAAGGCGCATAGGGCGCTTATGGCGCACACTTCCACCCAAGTCAATCCTGAGAAAATCGGACGGGTGCCCCTCGCCAACGCCAACAAGGTCTACAGGAAATCCGGGGGAAGCCCTACGATGTCCTTTTGCCTTATCGACGTCGTTTGTTCCCGATGAAAATCCCAAACTACGTTTTAGTTCGGACCGCAGACGTAAACTGAAACTTGGCACGTCGTCTCTACAACCTCGCGGAATGGTGGCATCTGCTCAGTCTGGATGCGCCAACGGTTGCTGCTCTCTGGTCCTGGTTCTTCGTCCGCGCCATGCATCTTCACCTGTCGCTTCTTCAGGCACTCCTTCTCCCGCTTGGCACCTGGTTGCTTTACGTCGCCGACCGCATTCTCGATGGACTCTACCAGTCCCAGCCCGGCCTGCTTCGGGAACGCCACCACTTTCACGCTCGCCATCGCACCGCCTTTCTCTGGGCAGCCTCATTTCTTGGCATTCTCCTGGCGTGGTCTGTCCTCACCTACATGCGTCCTGAGACACTGCGCGACGACTCGTATCTTGGGGTCTTTGCTCTGCTCTATCTATTCGCGGTTCATCTTGGCGCATCCCGGCTGCCGAAGGAGCTTGCTGTGGCCGTCCTGTTTGCCGCCGCGACGGCCGTCCCCGCTTGGTCTCGCCTCGGTTCAGGGAGAGAGCAGCTGGCGCCCGCCATCATCTTCTTTGCACTGCTTTGCTGGATCAATTGTGTCGGCATCGAGAAATGGGAGGGCGGTACGCTCCACGCGACGACCCGCTGGGCCGGCCTGCACCTACGTCCGATCGTGACCATGACCGCTCTGTTTTCGCTGGCCGCGGCCCTGCTTGCACCTTCCCCGGGTCTGGCTTCGGTTTATCTGGCGGCAACGGTCAGTAGTGGACTACTTTTTGTCCTCGATGCGCGCAGCTCCCGCCTCTCGCCCCTGCATCTGCGCATCGCCGCGGACGCCGCTCTACTCACTCCGTTGGCCCTATTCCCCTTTGCCCGGTGAGCGTTCGAAACGTCAACTTCGATCGCGTCGCCCGCTCCTATCGCTGGCTTGAGTACCTCAGTTTTGGGCCATGGCTCGCCCGCTGCCGCAGCGCCCAGCTCGCCCATCTCACCACCGCGCGACGCGCTCTGCTATTGGGAGACGGGGATGGGCGCTTTCTCGCCCGCCTGCTGGCAGCCAATCCTACCGTGACCGCGGATGTCGTCGACTCCAGCCGTTCCATGCTCATGCTCCTCCAACGTCGCCTTCGCAAGTCCGAGGACCGCGAGCGCATTTGCCTGCATCACGCCGATGCATTGACGTGGAGTCCCACGGGAACCTACGACCTGATCGTTTCTCATTTCTTCCTCGACTGTTTTTTCCCGCACCAGTTGGAGCAGCTATTCGATTCTGTCCTTCCCCATGTACTTCCGGGAGCGCAATGGGTCATCTCAGAGTTCGCCATTCCCCGCAATACATTCGCCGCCTGGTTCGCGCGCGGGATCATTGCCGCGCTCTATCGAGCGTTCGGCTGGACTACCGGACTTCGCGTCCGCGCCCTGCCCGACTACGCAACCTCTCTGCTCCGCCGCGGCCTGATACTCGGCCAAGACCAAAGCTATCTGGCCGGGCTGTTGTGTTCCCAGCTGTGGACACTACCAACCTCCGTCAGCGTCAGCAAGAATGCTTCGGAACAAATCGAAGGGTGCCCCAGCCTGCCCCGGCGTGCCGTGGGGTCTCGCTTTTGAGACCTGGGATCCCTGCCACAAAATCCCCGATGAAAACCCAACCCTCCCCTCTGTCATGAGGAGAAGACTGTCGCTCGCCAGCTTTGCGTTCCCAGCACTCCGTCTCAAAAATGAACTAGAATGCCGCATGCCCTCCCTGCAGTTGCGCGCGCTGATGGTGTTTCCTCTTCTCCTTGCCGCGTCCGCTTGGGGACAGATCTCGGCGGTGTATTCCACTGACGGGAAGCCGCTCTCGCAGCGGATCGTGGCCTACTGGATCGACGCCAGTGTCAATACCGATGCCAAGTCTCTGGACGCAAGCGAGATCCTCGAATATCGCAACCCCTCTGAACAACCTGTTTCGACCATCCCTTTTCATCTTTACCTCAACGCTTTCCGTCCCCAATCCACCTTTTCCCGAGAGTCTCATCAGTACGGCATGGATACCTTCTACCGCAACGGGGAGCAAGGTTCCATCGACATCAAAAGCATCTCTGTGGAGGGCTTCGGTGACGTCTCAAAGACCATGCGGTTTATCGCTCCCGATGATGGCAATCAAGACGACCACACGGTCATGGAAGTCACCCTTCCCAAACCGCTCGGGCCGCATGAGGTGGTTCGCTTTCAACTCGCGTTTCACGACAAGTTCCCCCTCTCCGTTGCCAGAAATGGATACAAACGCGACTTCATCATGGGCGCCCAGTGGTTCCCCAAGATTGGCGTTCTTTGGCACGGCGCGTGGAACTGCCATCAGTACCACGCCGATACAGAATTCTTTTCCGACTTCGGCACCTACAACGTCAACCTCACCCTTCCCCAGCGTTATATTGTGGGCGCCAGCGGCATCCAGACAGCCGAACAAGCCAACTCCGATGGCACCAGGACGCTGAGCTTCCGCGGCGAAGATATACACGACTTCGCCTGGGCCGCCTCTCCCCACTTTCAGGTCGTCGACGATGTGTTTGTGAACAGTCTCGGCCCGGTGAAGCTGCACGGGCTGATACTTGCATCCCATGCCAACCAGAGCGACCGCTATCTCTCCGTCCTGAAACAGACCATGCAGAAATTCGATGAGTGGTATGGACCTTATCCCTACAAGCAAGTCACGTTGATCGATCCCGAACCAAACTCGGCCTTCGGTGGGATGGAGTACCCCACGCTCATCACCGGCGAAACAACATGGTGGGAGCCGTCGTGGGAGCACCTCGGCGCGGACATCACGGTGGCCCACGAGTTTGGCCACCAGTATTGGTATGGCATGGTCGCCACCAATGAATTTGAAGAACCCTGGCTCGACGAGGGCATCAACAGCTACAGCGAAGGCAAAGTCGCGAATTCGCTCTTCGGTCAAAATACCTCTCTGTTCAACGGGCGTACCGTGTACGCCAGTGACCCCGAGCTTCAACGGTTGTCCTATCTCGCCCATCCCGACGAAGACCCCATTGTGCGCGAGGGCTGGAAATTCGCCAACAGCGCGAGTTACGGCGGCATCGTGTATGGCAAAACCGCCATGGCCCTCGAAACGCTGGAAGCCGTAGTGGGCGAGCAGACGCTGCGTCAGGCCCTGCGCGTCTACTTCATGCGCTACCGCTTTCAGCATCCCACCGGAAGCGATTTTCTGGATACGTTGCAAGAAGTAGCCGGGCGTAAAGATCTGGAACCCTACATGGCTCAGGCTTTCAAGGGTACCGAGGTCCTCGACTACTCCGTGGACTCCCTCACATCCGACCCCGCTGAATGGTGGAAGAGCGGCGATGCAGGCGGTCCGTACCACACCAGCGTGGTGGTGCGGAATAAAGGCACATTTCTTTCTCCCGTAAAACTCGAAGTGGGATTCGCCGACGGTTCGACGGAGCAAGCCACCTGGAGCGGCAACGACCGCTGGGCTCGCTTCTCCTGGGACAAACCCTCCCGGGCTGTGTATGCCCAGGTGGATCCGGATGGAAATGTCCCGCTGGACATTAATTCGTTCAACAATAGTTACTCCCTGCAACGGGATCGCACAGCTCGTCTGAAATTGACGAATTACTGGGTTTTCGCCCAGCAGCTTTTGGGACAATGGTTATCGTTCCTGGTTTGAGAAAGCGCGGGGCAAACTATCCGAGTGAGCATGACGAGCCAATTACCACTTTCAGTGCCACCACTGCGCAGGAAGCGCCCTTTCCCCAACCTTCTTGCTCAGGGATTTCAACTTGTCCTGCGCAACTGGCCTTGCGTGGTGTGGGTCTACGCCGTCAATTTGCTCTTTGCCCTGCTTGCCGCTGTACCGTTCGCGAACGGTCTGGGCTCTTACCTTGACCACAGCCTTGCGGCGCAGAAGATTGCCGGCACGATCGACATCGCCTACATCGCGGAGCTGGCTCTCCACGTCCGGGACACCGGCTTTTTTCCCATGGTCATGCACACCGCCGGTTGGGTGGGTCTGATCCAGGTGCTGGTGCTCTTTTATCTTTTCGCCGGTAGCGTCTTTGTGTTCGTCGCCGCCGAGCCGCCGCGGCTTTCGGTGTTGCTGCGCGGTGGTGTCGCCTACTTCTGGCGCTTTGCGCGCGCCGCACTCCTTGCCGGGGGCAGCTCGGCAATTATCGTGTGCGTTCTACTTGCCGTGCGGGCCGGGCTGCTGGCTCGAGCCGACGCCGTCTACCTCGGACGCCGCATGTTCGTTTTTGCTTCCATCAGCCTCTTCGTCGTTCTGCTCGTCGCCCTGCTTTTGCGTCTCTGGTGGGATCTGGTTGAGGTCTACATCGTACGCAACGCCATGGACGGCGAGTGTAGGGTCCACCTCGCGCTGGCGCCGGCGTTTCGTCTGCTCTTTCGGCATTTCTTCCGTGTCTTCGGCAGCTTCCTGCTCACCGGAATAGCCGGTGTAACCGTTCTCGCGTTGTGCCTCGCCCTGTGGAAAGCATTGCCCGCGCACCAGGTATGGATGGCTGCTCTCGTGACACAGCTTGGGTTATTTCTGCTGCTTGCCAGTCGCTTTTGGCAACGCGGGCTTGAGGCTACGCTGGTCATGGCTGTAGATCCGCCCATGGTGGTCACCGAAGAGCTGATGCTGGAGGAGCCGCTGACCACGGACGTGATCGCTGCCATGGAGGATCTGCCTGTTGCCGCTCGCATTGGCGTTCCGGCGGGGCTGTCCGAACCCACGCTGCGCGATCTGGTAGCCAAGCTGCAGACCGAGCCCTGGGCCAATCCGGAAGCGCTGCCGCCACGGCCGTTTTCCGAATCTGGAGCCGCGTCCCCCCCAGCCAAGCCGGCGGAAGTCCATGATCCCTCCGTGTCGCTCCTCGACCGGCACGAAACGAAATTCCCGCTAGGCGGCGTCAGCCCCGAAATAGAAGCTGTTCCAGCGACATCCGTCGAGAACGAAAAGATTGCCCCGGAACAACCGCCTCAACCGGACAAGGTCCCGCATTCAGAAAAGAAGCCCTTGCTCTAAGCACCTGTCAAAAACTCAATGCTGGTAGGTACGGGCTGGTAGGTACGGGCTGGTAGGTACGGGCTGGTAGGTACGGGCTTTAGCCCGTACATCAACCCACCAACGCCACCCGGCCTTTAGGCCCTGAGGTACCCTTTCCATTTCATTTCCCGCGAAACCATCCTTTTTCCGCAGCCCTGTTTAACGGCCGATAGGCAACCGTCCATCGTCTGCAGCACCTCCAACCGGAATGAGTTCACCAAACCCTGACGTTTTCCCTCAGCCGGGCCCCGACCCCGCTCCAGATCCCGACCCAGTGCCTCTTCCACCGCCCGATCCCGATCCTGGGCTCCCTCTGGATCCCCTACCTACACCCGCGCCTGTCTTCTGAACAAGCCTTCTCTTACGACTGGGGAATTGTTACAATCTCATGAATTGAAAGAACTCACGTCCCAGCTACCCTCACGTGAGAAGAGAAGTCTCATCCCATGAACCTTTACATCCTTCGTCATGCCAGCGCCGGTGTGCGCCGCGCAGACCCTGTTGTTGACGTCAAGCGGCCCCTCGATAAGGAAGGCAAGGAACAGTGCTTACTGATCGCCAGATACCTGAACGCCTTGAGGGTCCAGTTTGACCTGGTCATCTCGAGCCCGCTCAAGCGTGCACTGCAAACCGCCTCGCTGGTGGGTACGGAAGTTGCCTACGACAGCAAGATCCAAGTCTCGGACGTGCTTTCGCCATCGGGTACGGTGGCGGGCTTCCAGGCTTTGGTGACCACGCTCGCGGCGCATGACAACGTCCTGGTAGTCGGCCACAACCCCAACCTGCCAGAATTCCTGGGTTCGCTCATCTGTGCCCCAAGACCGGCCAGCATACGGATGCGCAAGGGCGCGCTTGCGCGTGTCGACTGCACCCGCCGACCTGGACAATTGATCTCCCTGCTGGATCCGCGAATGCTGCGGCAGATCTACTCGAGCGCTGCGAAAAGTTCGCGCCGGAATACTTCGCGGAAATAGTCGCCTTCTTTGCGCAGCGACCAGAGCTCCAGCTCCGCCCCCGTGCGGCCTGGGCTCAGCTCCATCAGCACCCGCTTCGGATAAACGTGCAGCGTCACTTTGAGCACGTCGCTTGCCCGGTCCTGGTTGAGCGCGACCGCCAGGCGCAGCAGCACCACCGCGCGTTGCACGCGCGTGAATTCTTCCGGAGGAATGGGCCGCATCGTGCGGT
>Ga0182024_10013836_pt1 | contig 15685 bp, 11 predicted proteins | sample P32metaG_FD_120480 | JGI IMG/M metagenome (GOLD analysis project Ga0182024, IMG submission 120480) | Permafrost microbial communities from Stordalen Mire, Sweden - P3-2 metaG (Illumina Assembly) | ecosystem: Environmental > Terrestrial > Soil > Wetlands > Permafrost | place: Sweden: Stordalen... | reverse complement strand
TCATCGAAGCCACCAAGGAGTACCAGGCGGCACACCCCAAGAAGCCCAAGCAACGAAAAGTCCAGGATGATACTATAAAGGATTAATTGGACGATGTACTAGTAGTTTTTGGCGCGCTCTTTGCGGGGGCGTTGGGCTCGGCTCATTGCTTTTATGCTGGCTAATGACGGGTCGGCGGATGCCAGGTCGCCTGCATGGCGCAATACTTTCGCGATGGCTGCGGCGATGTCTTCGATGTCTTGATCCTCGCCGATCAGAAGGAATTGCGGGAGCCACACTGCTTCCTCGTACGCGGCGCGTTCGGAGATGGGGCAGTGGACTTTGCCGTAATCGACATCGCGCAATTGCGGGCTGATTTCGGGGGAGGCGCAGAAAAGGGGGCTGCGGTAGACGGGCTCGTAGAAGCGTCCGTCGCAAGGGATGCCTTCGGCTTCGAGCGCGGCGCAGAACAGATCGCGGCTGATGCGCGGGTGTCGATATTGGAAAACATAGCAGTAGTTTGTCTCGCGAGTAATCGCTGGTTGCGGCGGAAGAGGGCGGACTCCGTCGATCGCGGCTAAGCATTGGCTTAGTAGCCTGGAAGCGCGGGACCGCTTTTGGGCGAGTTCCGGGAGCATTTCGAGTTGGCCGAGCAACATGGCGGCTTGCCACTCGGTCATGCGGTAATTCGAGCCTAAGACTTGTTGCCGATACTGGTCCGTCAGGCTTGCGCGGCCGCAGTTCACTTGCGATTGCAGGTTCTCAAAATGGGCGAGGTTGTTGGTGAGTACAATGCCACCTTCGCCGGCGGTCATGAGTTTGCTTTCCTGGAAACTGAAGCAGCCGAGATCGCCTATGGAGCCGGCGCCGCGGCCCTCAAACTGGCCTCCGTGAGCGTGCGCGCAGTCCTCGATAATTCTTAGACGATGCTCTTCGGCGAGGGCGATCAAGGCGTTCATGTCAGTGAATCGCATCGCAAGATGGACAGGAACGATAGCGCGGGTGCGCGGCGTGACGGCGCGAGCCGCTGAGGCGACGTCGAGACAATAGGTGTCGGGATCGACGTCGGCGAATACTGGGATGCCTCCGGCGAAGAGCACGGCGGTTGCGGTTCCATCCCAGGTATACGCCGGCACGATCACTTCATCGCCGAAGCCGATTCCGGCGGCTTGCAATGCTGCGATCAGGGCGATGGTCCCGTTGGCGATGCAAAGTGCGTAGCGCGCGCCGTGCAACTCCGCGAATTTTTTAGCGAACTCGTCAGCGTAACGGCTGGGTACGGGAAATCCGCCCCAGTGACCACTTTCAAGCACCTGTAGGAGACGCTCGGCATCGGCGGGGAGAAACTGCGGCCAGCGGGAAAAAGGGGCGCGGCGGACAGGGTCGCCACCCAGGATAGCTAATTCGCTCATGCGGTTATTGTTGATTGAATTGCGTGGAGATACGGAAGGACTCGACGATGTGGCCGTCCTTTTTCACGGCGCGACGGAGCAGATATTTTTTGGTGGTCGCGAGATCGGCGGGGTCCCAATCGGGGCGATACTTTTTGACCGACGGATCGAACTGGCTTACGTGGGCGACGGCGGCGGTCAATTTGATGTCGACCACATCGTCGATGTTGACCCAGTAGTTCGCGTCCTGGGGCGTCACGTAAAAATACACCTCGATTGGAACCTGCCAAGGCTCAAGGCCGTCGTGCAGACGCTGGCTGGGGAAATAGAGGTGCCACTCGGAGGCGCGGATGGCGTCGATCGTATTGTTGGCGGCCATGCGATGGTCGGTTTTATGCCAGCGGACGTATTCGGAGCCGGGGTCAATGGTCATGACGACATCGGGGCGGTAGGTGCGGATGATTTTGGTAACCTGCTCGACGAGATCCAACGGATTCGCATACTCAAGCATGCCGTCGTGAAACTGTAGCCAATGAATATTCTGCTTGGGGATGCCCAGAGCTTTGCAGGAATTCTCCTCTTCGACTTTGCGAATCGCGGCTAAGCGTTCGCCGGTCATATCCAAATCGTAGGAGCCTTTATCGTCGTTGGTGTAGATAAAGATGTGAATATTATTTTGACGGCGGGCGAGCAGTGCCAGGGTGCCGGCGCAGCAGAACGTATCGTCGTCGGGGTGAGGAGTGAAAAGGAGGATCGTCTTCTTTTCCAATTTTTCAAGCTGCACGGGTTGCGCGGGGAGCAGCGCGGCGCCGGAGAAGAAGAGCAAGGCGGCGAGAGAATTCTTCATACGAAGTGTCTGGAGTGTATAATACCGCGCATGCAGCTCGATAACCGGACGCTGATCGTCGCGTCGCTCCTGGTGACGGCGGTCCTGAGCCTGCTGGACGTTTTGATCTGGCGGACGCGGAACACGTTTCCGGGTTTTGGCCGCTGGGCAGTGGCGCATGCTCTGTTCGCGCCGACGCTGCTGCTGTTCAGCCTAAGGTCGATTTTGACGGAGTGGTGGACGATGGCCGCGGCCAACATAATGGCGGTGTTCGTCACGATCCTGGTGCTGGAAGCGGCGCGCGAATTTCGCGGGTTGCGTCCGCGGGTATGGCAGGCATACGTTTTTGGCGTAGGAGGCCTCGTTACCATCTTCTACTTTCGTTTTGTGGTGAACAGCCTGAATGTGCGTGTCCTGGTGGCGGCGGCATGCATGGGCGGAATCGGCCTGCTTGCCGGGAAGGTGTTGCTGACCGATGTACCGAAGGATCAGAAAGTGGGGATGCAATACACGGGCTGGCTGATGGTGCTGTGCGCGTCGTTGCAGATTGGGCGCGGCGTTTATATTTTCATGCAGCCGCCGATCACGGATTTATTCGCGCCCACGAAGGTGAATGCCGCCGCCTTCGTCGGGATGGCGCTGGCATTCACCGGCATCTCTTTCGGCTTTCTCGTCATGACGGGCGAACGCCTGATGACGGAATTACAGAATTCAGAGCGGCAAACGGTCCAGGCAAATTTCGAGTTAAACCGGCTCCGGCGGGGGCTGGAGACTGCGGTGATCGAACGGACCGCGGAGTTGCGCGAAGCCCAGCAGGCGCTTGCTCAATCGCAAAAGCTGGAGAGCGTGGGGCGCCTGGCGGGGGGCGTGGCCCATGATTTCAATAATTTTCTGACCGTCATTCACGGCTATAGCCGGATGCTGGCGCAGGGACTCGAATCGTCGAGTCCGCTGCGGGAGGACGTGGCGCAGATGACCGCGGCATGCGATCAGGCACTGCTGCTTACCCGGCAACTCCTGGCATTCAGCCGGCGACAGTCGCTCGAACCACGAGTGCTCGACCTGAATAAGGCGATTCAGGAAATGGCCGGAATCCTGGCTCATCTGCTTGGCGACAGCATCGAGGTGGCGATCACACGCGGCGTTTCGGAAGCATGGGTAAGGGCCGATGAGGGGCAGATGCACCAGGTGATCCTGAATTTATTTTTGAACGCGCGCGACGCGATGCCGGATGGAGGAAGCCTGAGAATCGATACATCGGAAGTGGAATTGACGGCGGCGGATTCGCGGCGGCTCCCGGATGCCGTGCCGGGCCAGTATGTGATGCTCTCGATCAGCGACACCGGCATTGGCATGGACGAGGAAACCCGGAGCCGCGTCTTCGAACCGTTCTTTACAACCAAGCCTATCGGAAAAGGCACCGGCTTGGGCCTGGCAACCGTATATGGAATCGTGAGGCAAACCGGCGGCCACATCCAGGTGGAGACGTTGCCCGATAAGGGAACAACGTTCCGTATTTTCCTGCCGCTCACAAGGGAACAGCTTGAAGAAGCTGCGGAAGGAGTCTTGAGCGATGACGGCGCGCCGCCGCAAGTACACGCGCGGATCTTGATCGTGGACGATGCCAAGGCGATTCGAACAGTTTTGCGACGCGTGCTTGAAAGCGCGGGGTGCGACGTGGCCGATGCCGCGGATGTGAACACGGCGCTCGACATCCTTCGGGATGGTTCGGTCGATTTGATTCTCACCGATTTACAAATGCCAGGACGCAGCGGGGTCGAGTTGGCGCAACTTGTGGTTCGCGACTTTCCGGGAATCAAGGTGATTGCGATGTCCGGCTTTGAGGATATTCATCTCAGTCAACTGCCGCGTGAGTTGGGCATCGATGCGGCGCTGACGAAACCGACGCAGCCGGAAGCGCTGATTGGCGCGATTAGCGCTGCGCTGCAAAAGAAGGTGTCGGGAGTAGTGTGAAGATACTGCGAAACAATAGTGCTTCCCTCGGGCTCTATCAACCGAGGGGAGAAAATGCGAAAAACAATTTTAACTGCGATCGCGGGCTGCTTGCTGGCAGTCAGCGCGATGGGTGAGCAGGTTATCGTGAAAGTGGCGCCGCCGCGCGCCGTGATCGAGGAACGAGGCGTCGCGCCTCACCCTGGATATGTCTATCAGAGGGGCTATCATCGTTGGGATGGAAACGCGCACGTATGGACGCCCGGCGTATGGGTAGCGCCGCCGCGGCCTCACGCGCGATGGGTGGATCATCGTTGGGAGCATCGCGGTAACAACTATGTATTCGTGGAAGGCCACTGGCGATAGGTTTTTGCGCGCCGCTCCCGCTAGAATTGGCAGATGCCAAGTTCGCGCGGCGCGGCGCGTCTGTCTCTTTATGGCGCGACGATTTTGCTCAGCGCATTCCTCCTTTTCTTAATCCAACCGATCTTCGCAAAGCTGATTCTGCCGTGGTTTGGCGGATCGTCGGCGGTGTGGACTACCTGCCTCGTCTTTTTTCAAACGGCACTTCTTGCCGGATATCTGTACGCTCACCTGCTCACTCGGCGATGGACCGCCCGTAAGCAGCCTTGGGTGCACTCGACTATGCTGGCCGCAGCACTGTTGCTTCTACCCGTCATGCCGGGTGAACGATGGAAGCCCACGGGAGCCGGCGATCCCGCGTGGCAGATTTTAGCGATGCTGACGGCAGTGCTCGGGCTGCCTTATTTTTTGCTCTCGGCCACCAGTCCGTTGCTCCAGAAATGGCTGGCGCGAGACGGTTCTCAGCCTTATCGGCTGTTTGCATTGTCGAACGTCGGTGGCTTGCTGGCTTTGGCGGCGTATCCATTGTGGATCGAACCGCGAATCGCGACGCGCGCACAAGACGTATGGTGGTCCACCGGATTTGCCGCGTTCACTGTGTTGTGCGGATTTTCTGCGTGGCTCAGCAAACCGCGCGCTGATGTCTGGCTCGAAATCGAGAGGAGATCGAACGAGCCTCAAAACAGCATCCGGTGGCTTTTACTTGCTGCGGCGGGATCGATGATGCTGGTGTCCACGACGAATCAGCTAACCCAGAACGTCGCAGCGGTGCCTTTTCTGTGGCTCCTTCCGCTGGGCGTCTATCTGCTCTCGTTCATCATTTGTTTTGAGAGTCCCCGATGGTACCAGCGAGGATTGTTTCTGCGATTAGTGGCGGTCGCGCTGGGTTCGCTTGCTTATGCGCTCTACGACATTCAGGTGAGCGAGGCCATTCCAGTCGCGATTCCTTTATTCACGATCGGGCTCTTCATCACGTGCATGTTTTGTCACGGCGAATTGAGCCGCATGAAGCCCGGAACATCGCACCTCACATCGTTCTACCTGATGATCGCGCTGGGAGGAGCACTGGGCGCAATTTTCACGGGATTGATCGCGCCGCACTTGTTCGCGGGGATTTACGAATTTCCGCTGTCGCTCTTTTTTGTTGCGGCGATTGCGCTGTGGCTGAACTGGGAGGGCGGTTGGGCGCAAAGGCTGCTGTGGGCGGCGGTTAGCGTCGCGATGATCGTGGCGCTCGTGGAGGAGGCGCGCGGATATCACAAGGATGCGCTGGTAATGACGCGCAGTTTTTATGGTTCGCTGCGCGTGGTGGAATCGATCCGCGGGGGAGGCGAGACGCGTACACTTTATCACGGTATCGTGCAGCATGGTGCGCAGTATTTGAATCCGGCGAAGCGCACGGACCCGACCACGTACTACCGTCCGGAATCCGGCGCCGGCCTGGTGTTGCGATTCTGCTGCGAGGGACCGAAGAGGGTCGGCATCATCGGGCTGGGCGCAGGCACGCTGGCCGCATATGGCAAGCCCGGCGATGCGTTTCAGTTTTACGAGATCAATCCGCAGGTGATCGAACTTGCGAAATCGTACTTCACTTTCTTGAGCGATTCTAAAGCGGCAATCACGATTGTGACGGGAGACGCGCGACTGTCGCTGGAGCGGGAAACCGGGCCCGGCTACGATGTATTTATCGCGGACGCGTTTTCGGGGGACGCGATTCCGGTGCATCTTCTGACCAAGGAAGCATTCGATCTTTATTTACGACATTTGAAGCCGTCGGGGATTCTCGCAATGCACATATCGAATCAATACCTGGATCTTGCTCCGGTCGTCGCGCAGCTCGCGTCGATAGACGGATTGGCTGCGCGATTCGTGCGTAGCGCAAAAGACGACGAGCACCTTTATTCCCAGGCGGATTGGATATTAATGACGCGCGATGCCGCGTTCTTCTCGCGGCCGGAGATTTCGGGCTCAGCGAAGATGATCGAGGAACGTCCCGGATTGCGCCTCTGGACCGACGATTACAACAATCTGCTACAGGTGCTCAAGTTTTGAAACGTTCGTCGATTTCGACCTGATAGCCGCTGACGAGCCGATTAGTCTCATTCGCCATGCCGACGACAGCCATCAGCTCGGCGAACTGTGCGTCTGTCATGCCCGCTTTGCGCGCAGCGGCCGTGTGGGACGCGATGCAGTATCCGCACTGGTTCGATGCGCTGATCGCCAGATAGATCATCTCCTTCGTCAGCGGATCCAGGGCGCCCGGCGCCATAACTTGCTTAATGGATTCCCAGGTGCGGCGCAGGGTCGCAGGATCGTGCGCCATCGCTTTCCAGAAATTATTGATGTGATCGGTCTGACGGGTCGACATGATGTCGTCGTAGACGGCGCGGACTTCGGCGGGTGCGTCCGCGTATTCGATGAATCCCAGAGTTGCCATGTCTTTATTGTGAGGGCTGTGGCATGTCGCAGCCAGATCGTTAGCATGTCCCCTCCTTTACAGTCGGGGCTCGGTTTCAGTCTCGCGCGCAACCGAGCTGAAATCGGCCTCATCATACTAGCGCTGGCTGGCTTCGCCGCGCAGAACTTTTTCGTTGAATTGGGAGGACGCGCCCCTGGGGACGCTCAGCGATCTCCAATCGGCTCCTCGCAGGTGCTTGGCCAGGAAGATGATTTGTCCACAATGTATCGAGTAATGGGCGACCTGGCGATTGATGGCTTGCATCACCGAATGGGCTTCGCCGCGGATGGTGATGGTGCGCGTGAGATCCGCATCGGTGAGCGATTCCAGGGCGTGAAAGAGGCAGATCCAGCCTTGCTCCCACAGGTTCAGGAGAGCTTCGCGGGTTGCTGGCGGGTACTGGAATTCGCTGTCGCGATTGCGGTCCGGTTTCTCGCCGTCGGTGGTTAGAAAATCCGTCCAGCGGGAGCGCATGTTGCCCGCCATGTGTTTGACGATGACGGCGATCGAATTCATTTCGCCGTCGAGGGCGGCGTAAAGCTGCTCATCGGTGAGTTGCGCCATCGCGCCGTCGGCGATTTTTTTACATTGGCGGAACAGAGTCAGCGAGTCTTCTACATAAGAGGTGGTAAATTGGAGCGCCATGTTTTCATTTTATGGCGACTGCGCATCCCGATTGGCTGGATGCTCCTCCTATGGTTGAGCAGGAGTGCGGCTGGGGACGGCACACCAGCCGGCACCCGCACGTTGATTTGAAGAAGTCCGGCGACGAATCCAGGCGCTGCGCCTGCGTAGAGAATTGTAGCGTTCGCTCCGCCAATGGTCGCGGAGACTCTTCCGACTGGCGACGGAAGCGGGACGGCAGCCAGGCTTCCATCAACACCCGCCGGATTCGTCTGTCCACCGCCGGTTGCATAGAAGACCACCACAGAGCCAGTAGCGGCGGGATTCGCCGGAGAATTGATGGTGCCGTCCTGATTCAAGACCCAATGGGACGCGCCAAGCTCGAAGATTCCAGGAGTCGTCGACGCGATCGGAAATGGCGCCGCGGGCGAGACCTGGCCCTGGTATTCGATCTGTACCATCGTCGACGATTTGTCGGCGGTTGCGTACGGAACCACCGCGCTGACGGTATCGGCGCGCGTATAAACGATCGGCGCGGGAATGCCGTCGAACAGAACCCGCGTCCCCGCCAAAGTAGTGTCCACCAACCCGAGCGCATTAATCGTGGCCGTCACGATTGACGTTGGCCCCATGCCCGATCCGAACAGCGTGACGATTTCACCAGGCGAGAGCGAGCCTGTTGTGAAACTGGAAGCATTGGTAACGCCGCCGGTCGTCAGAACCGGCGCAGCTCCGCAGACACTGATCCAATCGGCCGGAGGGGTTCCGATGCGGTTAGCGAGCTGTGCCTCGTAGAGCGACGCGGGCTGCAGGCCGGTTTGATATAAGCCTTCGTAGAGAAGGCTTTGAAGAGCGCCGGCGAAATTCACGGTCTGTGGCGTGAAGGTTCCATTTACGCTCGGCAAGAGCCGCGAATTCCATGACTGCGCGTTGGCCGCACTTGCGATGAGGATAAGCGAACTAAATCATCTCATGGCCGCCTCCTAATTTGTACCGCGTAAAAGACTCGGCCGGGGGCTCAATATTCCTCTTGATTATCGAGAGGAGAAATTTTATACTTATCTCGATAATCGATAGGAGCGATCTCCATGAAGCCATCCGACCTTGTCCAAGGCACGCTGGATCTGCTGATTCTAAAGATTCTCGCGCTGGAGCCACTCAACGGCTGGGCAATCAGCCAGCGCTTGAAGCAGGTATCGGGCGAGATTCTCCAGGTGAGTGACGGATCACTTTATCCTGCACTGCACAAGCTGGAGCAGGGCGGCTGGGTCACAGCGGAATGGAAGCCGAGCGCAAATAATCGCCGGGCAAAGTTCTATTCTCTAACGCGATTGGGGCGCCAAGAGCTCCGCAAGGAAGCCGCGAAATGGGAGCGTCTTTCGACGGCGATCACCCGGGTTGTGAAGCTGAAGGAGGCATGACATGCGCCGGTGGTTCACTCTTCCCTTGCGATTGCGATCCTTGTTCCTTCGCCGTCGGGTCGAGCTGGATCTGGACGAGGAGTTGCAGTATCATCTCGACGAGCAGATCGCACAAAACCCGGAGCGCGGCATCGATCCGGATGAAGCGCGCTTCGCCGCATTGCGTTCGCTGGACGGTCTGACGCAGCGCAAAAGAAGCGCGTCGATCCGATGATCGCGCTCCGGCACGATTAGTCTGAAAAGGCCGGCACATGCTCCCGGTTGTGGGCTCCCGACCACCGCAACCGCAGATTGTCGAGCGCGAGGTACACAACCGGGGTCGTGTAGAGAGTCAGTAGCTGGCTGACGATCAGTCCGCCGATGATAGTGATTCCGAGGGGACGCCGCAACTCCGCACCCACGCCAACACCGGATGCCAGAGGCACTGCACCCAGCATCGCCGACATCGTGGTCATCAAAATCGGGCGGAAGCGCAGCAGGCAGGCTTTATAAATAGCATCGCGCGGACTCATGCCCTCGCCGCGCTCGGCGGCCAGCGCGAAGTCGATCATCATGATTGCGTTCTTCTTCACAATGCCGATCAGCAGGATGATCCCAATCATCGCGATCAGGCTCAGGTCGGTCTTGAAGAGGAATAGCGCCAGCAGCGCGCCTACGCCTGCTGACGGGAGCGTGGAGAGAATCGTGATGGGATGAATGTAACTCTCGTAAAGAATTCCAAGCACGATATACACCGTTGCCAGCGCCGCGGCGATCAGGAATGGCTCGCTGCCCAGCGATTGTTGATATGCTTGCGCGGTTCCGGCGAACGTGGTGTGAATGGTAGGAGGCAGACCGACCGTCGCCGCCGTCTCCGTGATGACATCGACAGCGTCTCCCAATGCAACACCCGGCGCAAGATTGAAGGAAAGCGTCACCGCGGGGAACAAACCCTGATGGGGCACCGACAATGGAGCCGTTGAGGGTCCGAAGCGCGTGAACGCGCTCATCGGAACCTGCTGCCCTCCGGGCGCGCGGACATAAATCTCTTTTAGAAATTGTGGATCCTGCCAGAATCGTGGAGCCGCCTCCATAATCACGTGATACTGATTGAGCGAGGTGTACATCGTCGACACCTGTCGCTGACCGAATGCGTCGTACAGCACATTGTCGATGAGTTGGGGTGAGATGCTGAAACGCGCCGCCGAATCGCGGTCGTAGGTCACCACCGATTGCAGTCCATTATTCTGCTGATCGCTATTAGCGTCGGTGATAATCGGAATTTTCCGCAGAGCCTCCAGCATCGGCCGGCCATAGGTAGTTAAATCCTGTATATTGTCGCCTCGCAAGGTGAATTGATAGAGTGCCGACGACGAACGTCCGCCGACGCGTACATCCTGCGATGCCTGCAGAATCAAGGTCGCGCCTCGAACCCTGGCAAGCTGCGGACGAAGCCTGTCGATCACCTCGTACACCGAGACTTTTCTTTTCGCCAGCGGCTTCAACTGGATGTTCACGCGCCCTTGGTTGATGGTGCCTCCTCCGCCGCCGCTGCCGCCAGTAGATGCGGTCACGGTATCGATCGCTGGATCGGCCTGCACAATTTTCACCATCTGGAGCAGGGTCCCCTCCATCGCCTGGAAGGAAGTGTCCTGATCCCCGAGGATGGTGCCCTGCATGCGGCCATTGTCCTGCTGCGGGAAGAAGCCCTTGGGCACTTTGACAAACAGATACACATTTAACCCGATCGTCGCCGCTAACACCAGCAATGTAATCGCAGGATGCATAAGTACGCGATTCAAGCTTCGCCCGTACATGTCGACGATCCAATTGAAGCCGCGCTCCGTGGTCCGGTACATCCAGCCGTGCGTGACGTGTTCCTTTAACAAATGGGCACACATCATGGGCGTGGTGGTCAGTGAAACCAGCATGGAAACTCCGATGGCCACCGACAGCACCACCGAGAATTCACGGAACAAACGTCCGACGATGCCGCCCATCATCAATAGAGGAATGAACACCGCGACCAGGGAGATGCTGATCGTAAGCACGGTAAAACCGATCTCCTCGGCCCCTTTCAGGGCAGCCGCGAACGGCCTCATGCCCTCCTCGAGATAACGCGTGATGTTTTCGATGACGACAATCGCGTCGTCCACCACGAATCCCGTCGAGATGGTCAGAGCCATCAGCGACAGATTATCGATGCTATAACCGAACAGATACATTACGCCAAAAGTCCCGATCAGAGAAACGGGGACTGCGACGCTGGGAATCAAGGTGGTTCGCACATTTCGCAGGAACACGAAAACCACCAGAATCACCAGGACTACCGAGATCATGAGCGTGATCTCCACATCGTGTACCGAAGCGCGAATGGTGACGGTTTGGTCCTGGGTCACGGTCAGATCGATGGATTGCGGAATGGCGGCCTTCAACTGCGGCATCGCGGCCCGGATATGGTCGACTGTATCGATGATGTTCGCGCCCGGCTGCCTGTTGACGGTAACCACCACCGAAGGCCTGCCGTTAGCATAGCCCGCATTCCGAAGATCCTCGACCGAATCCACTACGTCCGCAATGTCGGAAACGCGCACCGCGGAGCCATTGCGATAGGCCACAATCAGCGGCTGGTACTCTTTCGCCTTAAAAATCTGATCGCTGGAACCCACTTCCCAGACCCGTTTCCCGTCCGAGAAATGACCTTTCGGGACATTCGCATTGGCGGTGTTCAAGACGCTCCGCACATCTTCGAGGCCAATGCCGTATTTATTCAGCGTCATCGGATTCAGCTCGACGCGAACGCTCGGCAGAGAGCTGCCGTAAGTGAAAACCTGACCCACGCCTTTGATCTGCGAGAGCTTCTGAGCCATGATCGTCGAAGCGGCATCGTACATCTGTCCTTTACTAAGAACGGACGATGTCAGCGCGACTTGGAAGATCGGCGCGTCCGCCGGATTCGATTTGCGATAGTTGGGATTGCTGGGGAGGTTGGCGGGCAGGTAGCCTCGCGCCGCGGCAATGCCGGCCTGCACATCGCGCGCCGCGGCGTTGATGTCGCGATTCAGGTCGAATTGCAGCGTAATGGAACATCCGCCCAGGCTGCTCGAGGAGGTCATTTCGGTCACCGCCGCGATGCGGCCGAACTGGCGCTCGAGCGGCGTCGCCACGGCGGACGCCATTGTCTCCGGACTCGCGCCGGGCAAACTCGCATTCACAGAAATTGTCGGAAAGTCCACCTGAGGCAGAGGGGAGACCGGCAGCAGGTTGTACGCAACCCCTCCCGCGAGTGCGATCGCAACGGTCAGAAGAGTCGTTGCGACCGGCCTCTCAATAAATGGCTTGGAGATATTCATCGCCTAATCTCCCGCCGCCGGCGCCGGTTCCGGCCCATGCGCGCCTACATGTTCCTCCTCGCGCGAACCGCCGAAACGACGCGCCAGGCGGTCGAACCAGAGATAAATCACCGGCGTCGTATAGAGCGTAAGCGCCTGGCTGAAAATCAAACCGCCGACCATCGTGATTCCCAGTGGACGGCGCAGTTCCGATCCCACCCCGGTCCCCAGCGCCAATGGCAGGCCGCCTAGCAGCGCCGCCATCGTGGTCATCATGATCGGCCGGAATCGCAACAGACACGCCTGATAAATCGCCTCTTCCGGGGGCATGCCGTGGTTGCGCTCGGCATCGAGTGCAAAATCGATCATCATGATGCCGTTCTTCTTCACGATGCCGATAAGCAGGATGATGCCGATCAGCGCAATCACGCTGAAATCGCTGCCGCAGATGTATAAAGCCAGTAGCGCGCCGACGCCGGCCGAAGGCAAGGTCGACAGAATCGTGATTGGATGGATGTAGCTTTCGTACAGCACGCCCAGGACGATGTAAACCGTGATCAGCGCCGCCAGAATCAGCACCCATTCGTTCGCCAACGAATTGATGAATGCCTGCGCCGTACCTTGAAATGCCGTTTGAATGCTGATCGGCATGTTCAGCTCTTCTTTCACCAGGTTGATGTCGTTCACCGCATCGCCCAGAGATGCCGTGGGCGCCAGGTTGAACGAAAGCGTCACCACCGGAAACTGCCCTTGATGGTTCACCGTGATGGGGGCCGACGTCATCTCCATATGCGTGAATGCGCTCAGCGGCACTTGGTTCCCGTTGGCGAAAAATACCAGGGAAGATGGCGCCGGGCCTCCGGTGAACGAAGTGCTCGACGACGAACCACCTCCCGCCGTGGTCGAAACCCCTATGGTCTGCCCGGCCGTCGCCGCCGCTACCGAAGCGCTCGAGGGTCCGAATCCCGCGGTCGTCGTCGACCCACCGGACACCACTCCCGACGATCCTGTCGACGATCCCGCTGAGGAACGGATAAAAAGGTCGCGCAGATCGTTGGGATCTTTCATGAAGCCAGGCTTCACTTCCAGAACCACGTGATACTGGTTCAATTGCGTGAACATGGTCGACACCTGGCGCTGACCGTAGGCGTCGTACAGCGTATTGTCAATCGTCGTCGGAGTGATGCCGAGCCTCGAAGCGGTATCGCGATCGAACACCAGCTTCGCGCGCAAACCACCCACCTGCTGATCCGTCGCCACATCGCTCAGTCCGGGCAGCGCCTGCAGTTTTTCGACCATCCGCGGGACGAAGGAGTTGAGCTCGTCCGCGTTCGGATCCTCCATCGTGTACTGGAATTGAGTGCGGCTCACGCGATCTTCCACCGTCAGATCCTGCACCGGCTGCATATACAGTGTGATGCCGCGAATCTGGGCCAACTGCGTTTGCAAACGGCGAATCACGTCGCTGGCGCTGATTTTCCGTATGTCCAGATCTTTCAGGTTGATCTGGATGCGCCCGGTATTGAGCGTCGTGTTGGTCCCATCGATCCCGATGAACGAAGACAGGCTATCGACCGCCGGGTCCTGCAAAATAGCCTTCGCCAGAGCCTGCTGCCGTTCCGACATCGCCTCGAAGGAGACCGTCTGCTCCGCCTCCGAAACGCCCTGAATCACGCCGGTATCCTGAATCGGGAAAAAACCTTTCGGAATCTTGATGAACAGAATAACGGTGAAAGCGAGTGTTGCCACGGCCACCAGCAAAGTGATCGTCTGAAAACGAAGCACCCACGTCAGCGTCTTTCCATAAAGCGAAATGATCGCGTCGAACCCTCTCTCCGACGCGCGGAAGAACCGGCCCTGTTGCGCATCCGGCTTATGCCTTAGGATCTTCGCGCACATCATCGGAGTCAGCGTGAGCGAAACCACCGCGGAGACCAGAATCGTGACAGCGAGGGTGACGGCGAATTCACGGAATAGCCGCCCGACGATGTCGCCCATGAACAGCAGGGGAATCAGTACGGCGATCAGCGAGACCGTCAGCGAAACAATCGTGAACCCGATTTGCTCGGACCCTTTCAGCGCCGCCGCCAGAGGCTTCTCGCCCTCTTCTATATAGCGCGAGATATTCTCGATCATCACGATCGCATCGTCCACCACAAACCCGGTCGAAATCGTCAGCGCCATTAGGGACAGATTGTTCAGGCTGTATCCCAGCAGATACATCACCGCGAACGTGCCCACCAGCGACAACGGAACCGCGACGCTGGGAATGATCGTCGCGGCGACGTTCCGCAGGAACACGAATATCACCATCACCACCAGCCCGATGGTCAGCATCAGCTCGAACTGCACATCGTCGACCGACGCGCGGATGGTATTCGTCCGGTCCGTCAGAATTCTGATCTTCACCGAGGACGGCATCGACGCTTGAAGTTGCGGGAGCAGCAGTTTTACGCGGTCGACGACGGAAATGATGTTCGCGCCGGGTTGCCTTTGAATATTGACGATCACCGCGGGTGTCTCGTCCATCCACGCCGCCTGGTGGAGATTCTCGATGTCGTCCGTGATGTCCGCCACGTCGGTAAGCCGCACCGGCGCGCTATTTCGATAAGCAATGATCAGCTTCGAGTAGTCGTCCTTCGACAGCAACTGGTCGTTCGCGCCGATCTGGTACGCCTGGTGGGGACCGTCGAAGTTGCCCTTGGCCTGATTCACATTCGCGGCCGAGATGGCATTTCGCACGTCCTCCAGATTGAGGCCGAAAGATGCGAGCGACGTGGGGTTCGCCTGAATGCGCACCGCCGGCTTCTGCCCTCCGCTGATGCTCACCAGGCCCACACCTGGCAACTGCGAAATCTTCGGCGCCAACCGCGTATCGGCCAGATCCTCCACCGTTCGCAGAGGCATCGCATCGGAGTTCAGCGCCAGAGTAAGAATCGGCGTATCCGCCGGATTCACCTTTGCATAAATAGGAGGAGTCGGCAGGTCTGCCGGCAGGTATGTTCCCGACGCATTAATCGACTGCTGCACCTCCTGCTCGGCGATGTCGATATTCAGGCTCAAATTGAATTCGAGCGTGAGCACCGAACATCCGTCCGAGCTGGTGGATGTCATTTGCTGAAGCCCGGGCACCTGTCCCAATTGCCGCTCGAGCGGAGCCGTAACCGACGATGCCATCACGTCCGGGCTCGCGCCAGGATAAAACGTGATGATCTGAATGGTTGGATAATCTACTTCCGGAAGAGCCGACACGGGCAGTTGTTTATAGGCAACCCCGCCAACCAGCAGGATGCCCACCATCAGCAGGGATGTGGCAACCGGACGCAGAATAAATGTCCGCGAAGGATTCACGATTTCCC
>Ga0182024_10013835_pt1 | contig 15685 bp, 14 predicted proteins | sample P32metaG_FD_120480 | JGI IMG/M metagenome (GOLD analysis project Ga0182024, IMG submission 120480) | Permafrost microbial communities from Stordalen Mire, Sweden - P3-2 metaG (Illumina Assembly) | ecosystem: Environmental > Terrestrial > Soil > Wetlands > Permafrost | place: Sweden: Stordalen... | reverse complement strand
GTCTCTCCGCAAATCCGCAAAGTGTTTGGCGCAAGCTGAGCACGCTTTCAGGTGGCGCTCGCAATCGGCCGGACTGGCGGACTCGTCGTAGTAGTGCTCGATGAGTTCTGCTTCATTCAAGTGGTTCATGTGTTTATCCATAGGGGAGCCAATTGGCGCCTCAGTTTCTGCACCGCACGAAACACTGCCTGTTTTGCAGAGTTGGGGGCGATGTTTAGCGCAGCTGCAATCTCATCTGTGGAACGGTCTTCCATGTGCCGGAGAACGAAGGCGGTCCGCTCGGTGGCCGTGAGTTCGCTCATCGCTGCTTGCTGCGCGGCCTCAATCTCGCGGCTTAACAGCAGGCGATCGGGTCCGGCTTTAATATCCGCTAGCTGCAACTCACCCCCTGCCGGATCGTTCTCTTCCGCTATCCGGCTCTGTGGTTCCGGTCTTCTGCGGCTCACGATGTCGAGGGCGCAGTTGGTGCCGATGCGATAGAACCAGGTAGCCATACTGGACCTCCCTTCAAAATGAGCGAGCTTTTGGTACCCGCGCAGGAATGCTTCCTGCACGGCCTCTTCGGCATCCGGTTCATTTCCGGTAATTCGATAGGCCACGCGGAACACAACCTGGCTGTAGCGCGCTACCAGCACTTTGTAAGCGTCCTTTTCGCCGGAGAGAATGGCCCGGCGTATGGAGTCGTCACTTTCTTCCATTCAGCGCATTAGACCGGAAACTGGTCTTCCGGTTAGGTTTTCTTTTTGATTTTCAATTTTCATCGCAGAAACGTTTCTGTGGTTCGACCGGGCGGTCGATCAGGAATTGATCGAAGGGAATCAACTTGCCCCGGGGAGGGCGATCAGGCCAGGGCCGCCGCCATTACCATCTGGCATTACTTCAAATCGGCCGAGTGTTACACAAGGTCTCTAGCAAATTTCACGAGAGACGGTATGCTCTTTCTCAAGCGGTAATTCTCTATAGTCTGTGTCGATTCTTTCGGGGGAGGGACTCGATTTGGAACAAGAGAATTACCGCTCTTTTCTTTCTACGCTCCGTGATTGAGAGCGATCAGAATCATCGGTAGCCGCGGATAATTGCTATCGGTTAACAGCGGACAAATGGTTGCTTTTGGGCTCCTCGATCAGGTCGTTCACCGAGAGATATGCCTGGCTGATGCCGCGTGAATTGTGGCGGGTGCTTTGCGTCGCGATATGGATCCATTCATGAATCAGCACATGGGCGATCGCCTGATCCATCAGGTACTGGCGGCCCTCCTTGTTCAAGCCGGCGGCTGCCGGCCGCAGCACTTCGGCAATACGCGTGCAGTCGATCGAAATAAATGGCTGAATCGTTCCTGAAATCAGCGGCACCCAACCAAGCGGGCCCTTCGACGGATGGTCTGATTGCGGGAGCACATCGCAGCGACCCAGTAACTTAACAACAATGATCCTGGAGAACAAATGCCCTCGCAGGTCATCGCTTCCGCGAACGAAGGCTGCCTGCTTATCCAGGACAAACCCGTTGGGTAACTCATCAGTCTCGTCGGCCAAGTCAGCGCGCAGTACTTGAAACAATACCGGCCACAGAGTCTCGCTCACTTTCGGCTGAGCGTAGAAAATGATCGTCGTACCGGACTCCTGCGCCTGCAACGGGAGAGCGTGGGCGAAGGCCAGTAAGGTTAAGAGTATGCCGAGGATCGCTCCGCCGGCCTGTCGATGCAGCAACCGAAGTAAGCTCATAGGCTGAGTTTCCGCCTGCGCTATACATCCGTCCAATTGATTGTTATCATCGAAGCGATCTGAAAAGGAGATGGCAGAATGGAAGTCCGGCAGCTGCAGACTTTTTGTGTTCTTGCGGAAGAGTTAAACTTCACCCGCACTGCGGAACGCGTATTTACAGTCCAATCCAATGTGACCTCCCAGATCAAAGCACTCGAAGGGGAACTGGGGGTTCCGCTCTTTGACCGGTTGGCGAAGCGGGTTGTCCTCACCGAGGCTGGTCGCCGTTTCCGTCCTTATGCAGAGAAGGCGTTGGCAGCGATGGATCAGGGCTATCGGGCCGTGAAGTTTGGCACCGAACCGGCCGGTCCCTTGAACATTGGCGCGCCAGAGAGCGTGCTCACTTATCGCTTGCCCGAAGTGTTAAAGCTATTCCGCAAGCGCTATCCGAAAGTAGAGCTGGTGTTCCGTCCGGATTCGGACAACAAGCTGGCTGACGAACTCGAGTGTGGCAAACTGGACCTTGCCATCAGCATGTCTGATTCGGTCGACGGAGAGCACCTGAGTTCGATCAGAATGCGCAGCGAAGACATTTATCTGTTCGCTACGCCCGATCATCCGTTAGCCAACGCAAAGAAAGTGTTCCCAAAAGATCTTTTGGATCAGACACTACTGCTGACAGAGTCCGGCTGCGGATACCGTAAAAAGCTCGACATGCAACTTGCAGCAGCCAATGTAAGACCGCAGCACGTCACGGAGTTCTCCAGCGTGGAAGCGATCAAACAGTGCGTTCACGCGGGGATGGGCATCGGACTTTTGCCGGAAATCGTCATCGCATGCGAACTCAAAAAGAAGCAGTTTTCGGTGATGAACTGGCACGGTGCCAAGATGAGCATCGCCACCCACATCGTCTGGCATAAAGACAAATGGATTTCGCCTGGCATGCAGGCATTCCTTGACGTTCTGAAAGAAAGGTTGCAGCAGCAGACGTCCTCGCCGGCGCTGGTGCAACATCGCGCGGTTTAGGAATGTGCAACAACGGGCGGCCGGATGAGAATCCATACGCAGGCCGTGGCAAAGAGCGGCATAAGGCCTGCAGCCAGGAATGCAGGAGTGTAGGAAAATCGGTCGACCAGGATTCCCACCGCAAAGGTGAACGCCACACTCACGGCGCCTGCGGCCAGTCCGCTTAGTCCCGTGACCGTAGCCACGACATCGTGCGGAAGCAGATCTCCGGGAAGCGTCAGGCCCATCGTGGACCAACTTGCGTACCCCCACAGCGCGATGCAAATCAGCGCGAGCGCCAGGGTCACGCTATGAACACGGGCAGCCGGTATCCCGGCCAGAATCGGTAGGCAACTGACGATGCAGACCCAGATACGAGCACGCACCACCGGCACGCCCCGGCGAATGCAATAGCCGGAGATCCAGCCACCGGTAAAGTTACCAATATCGGCAGCGACGAAGGGCATCCAGGCAAAGAGCGCGATCCGTTTAAGGCTGAAACCTCGCGCATCGCTCAGGTATTGCGGCAGCCAAAAAACATAGAACCACCAAATCGGGTCGGTCAGTGCGCGGCCCAGGACAATACCCCAGACATTACGGTTGCCGGCGAGGTCGAGATAGCGTCGTAAGCCGCGCTGTGCGGAAATGCGAGGCGTATCCTGCCCCGCTTGGATCAATGCTCTCTCTGCGGGCGTCACCCGCGGGTGACGGTCTAACGGTTGGTAGACGCGCAACCACACCGCCAACCACACAAAGCCGAGGATCCCGGAAAAAACAAACGACCAGCGCCAGCCAAATGCCAACGCAATCCAGGGAATCACCAGGGCCGCCAAAGCGCCGCCTACGCTCGAGCCACTATCGAAGATCGCGACAGCCAGGCTGCGCTCCTCGCTGGGGAACCACTCAGCGACGGTCTTGCTGGCCGCCGGCCAATTAAAACCCTCACCGATGCCAAGAAGAAAACGGAAGGATGCAAAGGCAAAAACAGAGTTGGCGAACCCGGTAAGGATGTTGACCACCGACCAGAACACCACGGCCAGGGCCAAGCCAAGCCGCGTTCCCACTGCATCAAGAAAAATGCCACCAAGAAGCCACGTGACCGCATAGGAGATCTGAAAGGCGCCGAGTATCTTGGCCAGATCGGTGTGGCTCAGATGGTACTGCGCCGTAATCATCGGCGACAAAACGGAGAATGTCTGGCGGCTGATGTAATTGGTGACGGTGGAGAAGAACAACGTCCAGACGATCCACCACCGCACGCGTCCCGAGCTTCGGGGCTTTGTGGTCACGCTTTTCTGCGCGGCCGGCGGCGGCAGGGGTTGGATGGGACTCATCGTATCTCGCTCGTATGATTATGCAGCGCGAGGAGGTAATCGAGGTCCGCATTCGCTTCAGTACCCAGTTCATCGGCGGCGCCACAGTTGGGGCAAAGAACGAAGCCCTCTTCCCCGGACGGGTGCCCCATGTTCGCCAAAGCGTACACCCGGATTTCCTGTCGAGATCCCTGGCGTTGACGACCTTCATGCGGCTTTCCTTAATGAAAGCCGCACACGCACCCGTCGGTGGCGCCCCGTGCAGGAAATCCGGGACCATGGGCCGAAAACGGATTCTTCAAATGCTTTCACTCCATGTGCAAGGACTCTTGCTCTTGGTCGAAGGCTCACCCGTGTAGCAGTAGCGTTGGAAGGGACTGCGCCCATCTTTTCCGGCCCATTGACTGTGAGCGAAGAAGAGGCGAAACTCCACTCCTTTGTGGTGACCAGGCCAGATGAATGGGCCATCATGCAGCAGGAGATGATCTCTGATCAAATGGCGGTTGGAGTCGCTGTCCATGCCACCTGAAGCACCAGTGATGAGCAATACGGAGATCGCCGACCGGCTGGCGAGCCTCGCTCAGCTGCTATCGGTACAGAACGAAAACCCGTACAAGGTCAAAGCCTATAAACGGGCTGCGGCCGGCATCCGCAACATGTCGGAAAGCGTCGATGAACTTGTACGCAATAAACGCGATTTGACCGCCTACGCCGGCATCGGGGAGGCGATCAGCAGCGCTATCCGCGAGATTGTGTTGACGGGTACCCTCGACAAGCTCGAAAAGCTGCGATCCGAGATCAGTCCCGAACTGATCGGCATCAGCGCCTATCCTCGTCTCGATCCCAAACAGGTTTTGCGCATCTACAAAAAGCTTGGCATTTCATCGATCGAGGCTCTGCGCGCATCGCTCGAGAACGGAACGATCGCGCGCGTGCTTGGTCCCCGGATGGCTCAGCATGTCAGTCAGGGTCTTATGGAAGCCCACGCAATGCCGCTCTCCCGGGCCCACGATCTTCGGCTTGCCATAGAAGAATTTCTCCTCGGGATAGGGGGTGCCCGTCGCGTTGAGGCGGTAGGCGACTACCGGCGCCGAGTCGAGGTGATCGAACAACTGGATTTTATTGTCGAGATCTCCGACTTCGCTGCCCTGGTCGCCAAAATAGAAAGCTACGGCGGACGCACGCCGCTGGTAAAGGCCACCAACTCCTCCGCCACGTTTGCTCTTTCCGCAGGAATTTCCCTGAGGGTGGATGCGGCACCGAGGAAGAATTGGGGACTATCGCTGGTTCGATGCACTGGGAGCAAAGCCCATCTACGCAAACTCGCCGTTGTTACGGGCAGCTTATCGGTGCTGGAAGCAAAGGGCCCTTTCCCCACCGAGAAAGCTCTCTACAACAAGTTTGGCTTATCGTTTATCGAGCCTGAGCTCCGCGAAGGCTACGATGAGGTGAAGCGGGCTGCTCAGGGCAATCTCCCAGTCCTCGTAACCGTGAAAGATCTTGGCGGGGAACTTCACGCCCACTCCACTTCGAGCGACGGATCGGACTCAATCGAGGAGATGGCCATCGCCGCACGCGATCGTGGCTACGAATATCTCGGCATCACAGATCATTCCCAGAGCCTGAAAGTCGCGCGCGGCGTGTCCATCGAAGGCCTCTGGCGGCAGATCGCCTTCATCGACAAGCTGAACGGCCGCTTAAACGGTATCCGCGTCTTGAAAGCTGCCGAGGTAGACATTCTGGCGAACGGCGTGCTCGATTATCCTGATGATCTTTTGCGCGAACTCGACTACACCGTCTGTTCCGTTCATTCGCAGTTTAACCTCGATAAGAAGCAGCAGACCGAGCGCATCCTGCGTGCGATGGACAACCGGTATTTCAACATTCTGGGCCACGCGACCGGACGGCGTTTGCTCAAGCGTCCCGGCTACGAAATCGACATAGAGCGCATCATCGCGCATGCAAAACAAAATGGGTGCTTCTTTGAAATCAACTCGAGCCCCGAACGGCTCGATCTCTCGGCAGAAAATGCACGGCTGGCAAACGCCGCTGGAATAAAGATTGCAATCTCAACCGACGCGCACAGCACCCGTGAACTCGGTTTCGTCCGCTACGGCATCGATCAGGCACGCCGTGCCGGTTTGGAGAAGACGTCTATTCTCAACTGCCTGCCTTGGCCAAGCCTCGCGGACCTTTTCAAGCGATAAGCTAGCGCGGTGTACTACTTACCATCCATGGGCCCGCCCACAGTAGACGATCCGGTCCCGCTACACCCGTCACTGCCATAGCGGAGAAACTTCTGAATTCGTTTCCCGGTGTCGACTTCGCCGGTATAGATGTTGCCTTTGCTGTCCAGGCTCACCTGGTGGAGCCAATGGAATTCCCCCGCCATCCGGCCGCTGCGCCCGAGCCGGCCCAGTTCCTGCAGATTGCTTCGGTTCAGCAGATAGATGGTCATGTTGGCGTTATCTCCGACATAGAGGCAACTCTGCGCGTGGTCTTTGGAGAAGCTCATGGAAACCGCGGTGCCAATGATGTTGGTGTGCTTGCTGACAAATTGCTCGGTGACGAAGCCACATTTGCCGGCCGCACCCGTTGGATTGTTGCAGGGTTTGCCCAGCGCGGCATCGTGGATATCAAAAACCTGAATGCGATCATTTCCCCGATCGCAGACGTATATCTTGCCATCATTGGCAATCTTTACGCAGTGCACGGGATTGCGGAAGAACGCGGGCTTCGTATTGCCTTTGCTGGAGTCCTCGATCCACGTGCCGGCAGCCTGGGCACCTGCGTCGTCGACGGGATTATTTCCGTAGGCACCGAAGTGGCCGATATATTTGCCGCTGTCGGCGTCCACGATCAGGACCCGGCGGTTTCCGTATCCATCGGCAATGTAGAGGCGGTTGGTTGCGGGGTCGACCACCATGTCCGCGGCCTGGTACAGCAGCGGTGTGCCATTCACACCGCCGTCCGTGTTGTTGCTGTCGGGTCCCTTGGGCGTTCCCCCGATTCTCATCTTGAAGTTGCCGTCCATGTCGAACTTCACGACGAAGCCATCGCCGCCCAGTGTGTTGGTCGCCCAGGGCGTGCCTCCATGGTCGGCCGCCGCCGAATTTCCTGAAAGCCACACATTGTCTTTCTGGTCGACGTAAATACCATGCTCACTACTGGGCCAGAGGCAGCCTGCTTCGGCCTTGCATTTGCCACCGACAAAACCGGGGTCAGCCGGACCACCCCAGGCCCGCAGCAGCCTTCCGTCGGAATCGAATTCCAGAACGGAAGGAGCAGCTTTGCAGCAATCGGCAATGGAGCCATACTTACGCACCTGGCCAAGCCCGTTGACCGGCTGGCCCTGCTGATCGACGGCGCCCGGCACGGGTCCTTCCAGCCCGGCCTCTTCGTTGGTCATGGTGCGCGGCCGGTTGTAGACCCAGACGTGATCATGCTGGTCGACAAAGAGGCCGCCTATCTGGCCGAGACGCCAGTTGTTGGGCAGCGGCTGCGGCCAGGCGGGGTCCACGACGAACCCCGGTGTCTTGCCTGTGGTGGTAGCGTTGTACACGCCAGCTTGCTTGAACAGCCGGGCAACGGAGCCATTGTTTTTCAGGAGACTGCTTTCGGTATCAGCAGCGATGGCCAAGCCGGGCAGCGTCAATACCATCATCGCCAGCGTGGCCGTTACTTTGCCGTTGAACCACTTCACGGAAACCTCCCGGAGCGCAATGGTCGCCATGATACACGAGAGCCAACCACTGTTTTGGTTCTGGACGGGTGCCAGAGAAGAGGGCTTCGTTCTTTGCTCCAAGATCTGCAGGCGCAAACACCCAAAATCGCAGCGATGGCTGAACGGGCGAAATTGGTAGCGCGTCTGGTATTTGTTTGTGATCCACTAAGGTAAAGCGATGAATGAGGCGAAAGGCAATCGACGGAAGAAACGCAACCCCGGGCAAGCCAAGGGCCAGACTAACGAAATCGGAGCCCTTCGCCGCGGCGCCATCAGCGTTTTCATCCTGTTCCACCTGCTTGTCATCACTGTAGTGGCCGTGCCGTTGAAAGCATTCGCGGGTGCCAAAGAGCTGGTGATGCCTTACATGCGATGGAGTGGACTGTTTCAATCCTGGGATATGTTTGGCCCCGATCCTGTTAAGGTCAATGCCTACGTCAAAGCTGTCGTCATCAGTCGAGATCGCCACATGCAGGTCTGGTCGTTTCCTAAGATGGAAGATCTTGGCTTTGGGGAGCGGTTTCGAAAAGAGAGATTCCGGAAATTTTTGGAGGTCCTGCCCCAGCCGCAATACGCTCTGCTCTGGCCCGATGTTGCCAGCCACCTTGCGCGGTCGTTGAACAATCCAGCCGATCCTCCCGACAAGATACTTCTGATTGAGTTTCAGTCTGATATCCATCCGGGAGCCGATGACTCGCCTGAGCCGGTCGCGCGGCCGAACGTCTTCTATGAAGACTACCTTCCCCCTGGGGCACTTCGATGACGCTGCGAACGTTGCGCGAAGCGTGGGACGACTTTTTCTTTGCTCCGCAATCGCCCATCCCCATCGCCCTGTTCCGCATTCTCTACGGCATCTCTGTTTCCGTTACGGTCATCCTGCTGCACTCCGACTGGCTGAATTGGTTTGGCGTTCACGGATGGGTAACCCTGTCGACCATGAGACAGGTAGAACCAGGTATGCGCCTCAACCTGTTCACGGTGATGCCGCAAGATGACCGGTGGATCGCAGCATTCTTCTGGGTCTTTCTGGGTTTTGCGTTGCTCCTTACTGCAGGCGTGTGGACCCGGCTCAGCAGCGTAGTCGTCTTCCTCTGTCTCACTTCTATCGATCAGAGGAATCTGCTCATCCTTCACGGTGGCGATACCTTCTTACGCGTCGCCGGATTCTTCCTCATGTTTGCGCCGGCGGGAGCAGCATTCTCAGTCGACCGCCTGATACGCGTTCGGAGAGGCTTGGAAGGACCGCAAATTCAGCCCCGGGCTCCCTGGGCACAACGGATGATTCAACTTGAGCTGGCCCTGCTGTACTTCACCGCATTCTGGTGGAAGATGAAAGGGCACACCTGGCTCAACGGAACGGCACTCTACTATGTGCTCCATCTGCACTCGATCGCGCGGTTTCCGGTCCCGCGATGGATCCAATCTCCAGCGATATTAAAAGCGGGCAGCTGGTTCACTCTCGCTCTGGAGTTTTCTCTTGGAGTCCTGATCTGGTTCCGGCGCTTTCGCTACCCGTTGCTACTGCTGGGCCTGCTGTTCCACCTGGGGATTGAATATGCACTCAACCTCCCCATGTTCTCGTGGGACGTCATCACCGGGTACATACTCTTCATCGACCCATCGGATTTGGACCACTGGTGGCGAAGCGTTCGCCAACGTCTGGCGCGAATTCCTCTGCGAAAGAGGTATGCTCCAGGAGAAGCTCACACTCTTCAAATCCATCCCAGGAAGATCCTCGCTCATGTCTTCCGTCTCTGTCCTAGTCCTGGGAGTACGAGGGGCTTATCGTCTGACCAGTTCTGGTTGGATACGAACGGGCCTCGACTGGGAGCTGACTGCCTGCTCTCCAACGCGTGGCAGTGTTTCTTTTCGCCCGATGTCAAAGCTTCCGACCATTTGTTTCAATTGAGTGGAAGTGGCCAACAGTTGCCTCGATGTGGCGAATAGCTCCTCGCTCTGGGCAGCATTCAGCTGAGTAACCTGGTCCACCTGGCCTACGGCAATATTCACGTTATTGATCGCGAGCGACTGCTCAGAACAAGCGTTCGCTATGCTTGACACCATTTCGGCAACTCGCTTGACCACCTTGACAATCTCGTCGAGTGTCTCAGCCGACCGGTTCACCTGCGTGGAGCCATACAATACTTTCGCGACCGTGTCTTTGATGAGATGGTTGATCTCGCGCGCAGAGGCGGCGCTGCGCTGTGCCAGGGTGCGGACTTCTGCGGCCACTACCGCAAAACCGCCTCCCAGCTCGCCCGCCCTCGCCGCCTCGATAGCGGCGTTGACCGCCAGGATATTCGTGTGAAAAGCGATCTCGTCGATGCTGAGAGTGATTTGCCCGATCTTGACCGAAGCAGCGTTTATCTGATCCATCGCGCGCTTGGCAGAGTCGATCACGTCGATTCCTTGAGATGCCGTCCGTGAGGCGGCGCTCGAAAGGTCGCGCGCCAGGATCGCATTCTCGGCTGTCTGATTCACGGTTGCCGTAAGTTCCTCAAGGCTTGCGGAAGTCTCCTGCAGTCCGCTGGCCTGCGACTGGGTTCCGTCCGACAGTTGCTTCGCGGCGGTTTCGAGCTCCATGGATGTATCAGAGACCGCCTTGGCGATCTCTCCAGCATCGCCAAAACCGCTCCTGATTGCGCCCATTGCAGTATTGAATGCGGCCGCCATCGCACCCACTTCATCATCGTTAACCACGGTCAGCTGGGGAGTAAGATCTCGGCCGGCAACACTTCGAAGAGCATCGACGGCCTTTTGCAGCGGCCCGGTGATGGAAGAGATGACGTACAGGCCAACGCATAGAGACAACAGCAGGCTTGTCACGCTGATAACGATGAGCAGTGTGATGCGGGAGGCAATCCGCCCCTTGGCCTCCCCTTCACGCAGGCTCTGGCTCTTCTCGGTCAGATCTGCGAGATTCTCAATCGCAGCTTTGTGTCGTACGTAGAGTGGCGCCAGTTGTGTATCAATGATGGCATTCGCCTGGACGTCATCCCCCCGTTTCACGGCAGGAAGAAACTGATCGAACAAAACTTGAAAATACTTGATTGCAGGATCTCGCGCCTGCTTCAAAATGCCGTCGCGAATCTGCATTTCCAAAGGCGTCTTCGACGGTAGAGCGCTTTGCCAATAAGTCTGCCGGTCATCGAATTCGTGCTTTAGCCGATCAAGATTATTTACTAACGGATCGATCTGCTTAGGGTCCAACCGGAGGGCTTTTGCGATCTGCAATACAGTCAGATGGGTTTCGACGATGAACTCGGGGGGAGGCAAAATGTCCGACCGCAGGTCCATCTCGCGCGCAATCGCCGCGTAAATGGGTCCTGATACTTTTACCTCGTTGATGGCGGTGAAGAAGAATATCCCTAGACCGGCGAGGCTTACGACGGAGAGGCCGATCATCGCCGCCAGTTTCGCTCGCACGCTCAATCGCTGAAGGAATGGACGTTGCGATGGAGTGGAGATAACGCCGGGCTGACGTAGCCCGGCAGCGCGAGACATGAAAGGCTTTTGACCGTCAGAATCCATCTTGTATGTTATTCGTCCGACTCTTTAGCAATATCGGTCGATTGGTTAAGCCCCGCTATGTTCCATGTCGAGTCAGCGGGGAGCGGTCGTTGCGCGTGGTCGACTAATACGAGGAACCCCAGAGCCTGTGGGGAAGCACGTAGGTAACGCCACTCGCCACTTGCCAACGAGTCGAGGTGCCTGTGAACCCGTTTACCAGGCCTGTATCGATGACCAGGTTAGGGCGAATACTGTAGCCGGCGGCCCAGAGTGTGCTGAAGACGCTTCCTCCGCTGAGCGGCTCGGTAAAGTGCCGCAGCTCGGCGGTCGCACCCAACTTCGGCGTCAGCGGATGCGAAAACGCTACTGCCTGTCCCAACTGCGCTCGCCGAACCGGACCCTCCGTCTCATTTAGAAACACATTCGCATCGACATGAACGTGTCCCAGGTCGGAACTTGCCATCAGCAGAACGCTGTTCGCATAGCCACCGATATCAAGGCTTGATGCAGTGCCCATCCTTACCAGGTGGAGATAGCTGCTGGAGATGGTCGGTTTTACCCCACGACCGGGCATCATGACTACCTGCAGGCCCGCGGTCGAATCCCCTCGCTGGTTCAAATCTTCGTGATCTGTACTGGTGTGGGCGATCGGTTCAGCTGCGACGATAAACTGGAGGAAAGGCGAGACCGTTACCCGCATCGTTTCCTCTTCCCCGCTCCGATTGGAGAACCCGGCTGAATCTGCCGCGAAAAGCAGGCCGCTCTCGAACTGCGCGTAGCCCACAGGAGTAAGAAGAGCCGACGTTGCCGTCGCCGGCCGTCCGGGGTTTGCTGTGATCTCGGGTTGCTTGTCGTCTGTCACCGGTACGCTCACCGGAGTGGATATCAACATGCCTGTTGAGGGATCGCCGCTCATGTCGCCATCATGGGCATCGACGGCGGCCATCTCCACCGGCTTGGTCCCCGCCGGCAGATTAAGGTTTTGTGATTGTGCGGAGGCACCCATACCGCTGGTGCAAGCGACTACGAGCAGCAGCTTCCACCAGGAGAGTGAATGAGAAGAGGTTTGCGCCTGATTCCGTTGCACTGACTGGGGGCAAAGATTCTGGGAGAGCGGCCGCCTGGCTAAATAGTTCATGGTCATCCTCCCCCCTAAGATCGGACGAATGGCCGTCGCCGTTCAAGGAGTTCCGGCAGACTTTGTGGCCACGCAGACGATCTATCGTTCGTTCCCAGGGTGTCCGAGGTTGGTACACGGAATCAGGTTAGCGATGTAGGGTTCTTCAGATGGGGTGTCCAGTTGCGGATAAAAGAGGTATGCCGCAATCGGCATTACAGGTACCAGGGGATATTGATCACCATGATGCGCTGATTTCCGCGTACCAGCAGGAGCAGCTTAAGCAATTGAGCCCGCTGGTTGTGAAGCGGAGTCTGCCACCAGTGTTTGACCACCAGCTCGGGCACCAGGACGGCGATCTGACGATCCGGGTGGTCATGCTCCATTTTCAAAATATGCTCGACCAGCGGCATGATCACGAAGCGGTACGGTGAGGACAAAAGAACCAGCTCGGGAACCGTCTTGCCCGATGCGCGCAGCGGTGCGACGACATTTTGTCGCCACATCTGTTGCACTTCGTCGCAGCACTCCTCAGCGTCGACATGCACTGCTTGCACCTCGTCGCTGATTTTCAAAGCAAAGCGAAGACCCTTCTCTGTGATGCGCGACCAGCGATCGAGCGGCAGGATAACCAACGGCTCGACGAGGTTTTCGACCCGCAGGGGGCAATCCACTGCGATCTCGCGTGCGACCCGATCGTAGTGGCGCTTGACGGCGCTCATGGTAATGATCAGTACGGGAACCAGGATCGCGGTGATCCATGCACCCTCGGTAAACTTTGCGACCAGCACCACGACAAGCGTGATGCCGGTAGCGATGGCGCCCACACCGTTGATGATCATGCGTTGCAGTGCGCCTTTGCCCCCCTGTCGCTTCCAGTGCATCACCATGCCCGCCTGGGAGAGCGTGAAGGCAAGAAAAGCTCCGATGGCAAAGAGCGGGATCAGGCGGTCGGTTACGCCGCCGAAAACGGTCAGCAAGAGTGCGGTGAAGCCGACCAGGGCCACGATCCCGTGGGAATAAAGCAGCCGGCGGCCGCGAATCTTGAACACGTGCGGCAGATAGTCGTGCATGGCGATGGCGCGGGTGAGACGGGGGAAGTCGGCGTACGAGGTGTTTGCGGAAAGCGCGAGCACCGCCAGGATCGAACCGATGGTGAGGTAGTAGAACCAGCCTCGGCCCATGACCGCCGCGGTGAGCTGGGAGAGGATGCTCTGATAACCGGCTGCGCCCGGGTCGGTGGCGCCAATCGAATAAGCGCGGCACAGCAAAGCGATCCCGGCCAGGAAAACCATGAGCAGAATGATGATGATGGTGAGCGTCCGCTTCGCGTTCTTCTGCGTGGGCTCGCGAAAGGCATTGACGCCGTTGGAGACGGCCTCAACACCAGTCATGGCCGTGCATCCGCTGGCAAAGACTTTGGCCAGTAGCCAGAGGGAGAACATGGACCCGGTTACGGGCAAGTGCGGGGGCTCGACCAACGGCGCCGGATGACCCCCGGCTGCGAAGACGCGCACCGCTCCGACGATGATGACGATCAGCAGCGTGCCGACGAAAAGGTAAGTAGGGATGAGGAAGGCGCTGCCCGTGTCCTTGATACCGCGCACGTTGATCAAAGTGAGGATGAGCAGGATAGCGAGGCAAAGCGCGAGGGTGTGAGGTTCGAGCCGGGGGAAGGCCGAAACCAGCGCCCCCACTCCCGCGGAGATGCCGACAGCCGCGTTGAGGATGTAGTCGATCATCAGCGCCGCTGCGGCGAGCAGGCCGGCGTACGCGCCCAGGTTCTCAGAAGCAACTGTGTAGCTTCCCCCACCATGGGGGTAGGCGTCGATGGTCTGTAAGTAAGAGAAGAAGACGATGGCCAGCAAGCCGATGATGGCGAAGCTGATGGGTACGATGTGCTGAATGCCAGCAAGGCCCAGCGGGATAAGAAGCGTGAGCGCGGCCTCAGGACCATACGCAGCTGAGCTAAGAGCATCGAGACCGAAGACGGGAATGCCGGCGATAGGACCGATATGTTCCGCACGCTCTTCTGTGGTTGCGAGCGGCTTGCCAACGACAACGTCGAAGAGTGACATGAATACTCTTTCGGTCAGCTACAAGGCTAGGCCAACATAAGACAAGTTAACCGAAAACTCATAAGTAAACCGTAAAGGCAGCGGCTCTCCTTGTTCTAGCTCTCCTTCGCGCCTTCGCATCCATCTCCGGGGAGAAGTCTTCTAAAAGCTGGACACTTTATCCTCCGTGGAGGCTCTCTATACTGGGTGTGGGGCCTGCAGACGGAGCAATGGCTGTCTGCAGAAGAGGATCGGCCCAGGACACACGCACACGAGGGGGATGCTGTGAGAGTTCGCATTACGCTTTCCAGGATTAGCTGCAGCCTGTGCATCTTGGCCTTGCTTGCTCACGGCCAGCAGAAATCGTCTCGCCTGACGTTTGAGGTAGCGGCGATCAGGCCTGCAAAACCAGCCGAAAGCGGTGGGATCAAGCCGATGCCTGGCGGCGACGGGTACTTAGTCCAGAACATGCCGGTAAAGATCATGATCAGCCTGATGTACAAGGTGCCTGCTCGACAGATCAAAGGCGCCCCCGACTGGCTCGATAGCGATCGCTACGATATTGAGGCGAAGGCGGACCACGCTTACAGCATCGATGACCTCCATATTATGTTTCAGAACCTGCTGGCTGATCGATTTAACTTGAAATTCCATAAGGAGATCAAGGAAGGTCCTGTATATGCGCTGATGGTGGACAAATCGGGATCGAAGATGAAGGTCAACGAGAGCGCTCAGGATTTTAAGATCCCGATGATTCCCGGACCGGACAATGTTTTTGTCGGGACAAGGGTTCCCATGCAGTATCTCTGTTGGTTTTTGGGCCAGCAGCTTACGGCAGAGGAGCGGCCGGTCATCGATAAGACAGGTCTGGATAAGTGGTACGATTTCACGCTGTCATTTTTGCCGGAATTCCCGCCAAATTTTCCTAAAGAGAATCTACCCCCCAGCCTCCTGGACCGACCGTCGCTCTTCGACGCGTTGAAGGATCAGCTCGGTCTCAAGCTACAGGCAGAAAAGGGACCGGTGGAGTATTACGTCCTTGATCACGTAGAGAAGCCGTCAGAGAACTAGTTCGGTCCCAAAGGCAAAACCGCAAATCTTCCGTCCAGCAACCACCTTCCATGAAAGCGTTGCCTTTTCCTTTGTCATCCCGAGGAGCCGACTTGCCTGCGGCAAGTCAAGAATGGAATGAACGGGTGGACATCGAGCCCCTTCCCACCCACGAGCGCTCGTGCTTTGTATCAGGGCACGACTTTAGT
>Ga0182024_10013834_pt1 | contig 15686 bp, 14 predicted proteins | sample P32metaG_FD_120480 | JGI IMG/M metagenome (GOLD analysis project Ga0182024, IMG submission 120480) | Permafrost microbial communities from Stordalen Mire, Sweden - P3-2 metaG (Illumina Assembly) | ecosystem: Environmental > Terrestrial > Soil > Wetlands > Permafrost | place: Sweden: Stordalen... | reverse complement strand
CGCGGGCGCGCTTTGCGCGCGATTTCGATTGCACTCTGCCTCAATTTACAAATAAAAATACTGCTGCGAATTCGTCCTCGGACGCGCCTTCGTTAGAGCTAAAAGATGCGCGGCATCCTGTGCTGGCCGATACGCTGCGTGCTCACGGCCGCGCTGTCGTTCCAATGACGCTTGCGCTGGGTGGCGCAAAAACCGTTCTCGTCATCAGCGGACCGAACACCGGAGGCAAGACGGTGGCACTGAAAACGGTGGGCATCGCTGTGCTCTCCGCGCAATCCGGCATTCCTGTAGCGGCGGAAACTGCACGCCTGCCGATTGTCGACCGCCTGCTGGTGGACATTGGTGACGAGCAATCGATTGCCGCCGACCTCTCCACTTTTTCCGCGCACATGTTGAACGTTCGCGCCATGCTGGAAGCCGCCACGCCGTACTCACTGGTGCTCGTGGACGAGCTGGGCACCGGCACGGCTCCCGAAGAGGGCGCTGCGCTAGCCGTAGCCCTGCTCGATGAATTCCGCGAACGCGGCTGCCTGACGCTGGCGACTACGCACCATGACCGCCTGAAAACCTACGCCTCGACCACACAGGGCGTCCTCAACGCTGCCGTGGAATTCGACGAAGTGAATCTGCGCCCGACCTATCGCCTGCTGGTCGGCGTGCCCGGCGGTTCGAGCGGCATCGATATCGCGCGCCGCCTCGGCCTGCCCGCCCAGGTGATCGACCGTGCGCGCGCTCAACTTTCGCCCGAAGCGCACGAAGCCGCCGCCCTGATCGCCTACCTGCACCGCAGCCGCGACGAACTCGAGACGCTGAAGCGCGAAGCCGCGCGCGCCGTCCAGGAATTCGTCGAAGAAAAAAGAATCTTACAGACCGAGTGGACCGACCGGCAGCGGACCCGGCTGAAAGAACTCGAACATCAATTCGCCCAGACCATCGAAAAGCACGAAAAGGAAGCCGCGCGTGCCGTCGAAGCCGTGAAGGAACGTGAACTGCGCGCGCAACTCGAAAAGCAAACGCATCGCAAACTCATCAAGGCGCGTGGCGACGCGCGTGAAGAAGCCGATGCCGCGACCGTGGCGCACCTGGCCGATTCGCAAGCTGACCTGGGAATCGCCGCGGCGCAAGCTGCGAAGCCCGTCGCTCAGAGCGACCTTATTCCCGGCGCGCGCGTCCTCGTGCGCGGACTGCCCACCCCGGTCACGTTGCGCCGCCGCGACGAAACCAGCGCCGAGGTCGAAGCGGGCCCGCTGCGAATGAAAGTAGCGCTCGCCGACATCACCGCGATCGCCGGCGAGGAAGCGTCCAAGAAACGCGTTCTACCGCAAGGCGTCACCGTACGCACACAACCCGCGACCGAACCCCCTGGCCAGGAAATCAACCTGATCGGCTGCACCGTCGAGGAAGCCACCCGCCGCGTGGACAAGTTCCTCGACCAGGCCGCCCTCGCTGGCTCCTCGCAAATCCGAATCATCCATGGCCACGGTACGGGTGCGTTGCGCCGCGGCCTCGCCGAATTCCTGAAGACCCATCCGCTGGTTGAATCTATTCGGGGCGAAGCTGCGGACCGTGGAGGAGAAGCAATAACTTTGGTTGAATTGAAGGAGTAAGGCCATGACGGCGCAAGAAGGAGGTTGAAAACGCCAGTAGAATCCAGTAGAATCTATTAGAAACTAGTAGATTCCAGTGGGAGTGCGCAAAGCAATGCCTAAAATGAACACAATCGAGCATAGAGCAGTCGGCGTGTGCCATCTGGACGAGCACAATGAAGGGCGCATCGAAAGAAACCTATTCAATGTGAACGGCACTACTTGGGAAGCCCTCCGATTCTGCAAGAACAAGGACGGCCAGCATAACCGCGTTCACCTGGTTCTTGACGAAGAAAAATTTGTCGAGTTGTTTCGGAGCGCGGTGAACAATGGAGTATTCCGTCCGCGCACTTTGGGAGAGCTGAGGGTAATACTGAATGACCTCCCAGACCCGTTCCTCAGCGTGATTGGGTCCATTTCCGATGGTACGTTATCCCAAAATATTGAGGAAGAATTGTACGGTGACGATCCCGCGTGAAACTTTTTGTGGATACGTGGGGCTGGATCGCCGTGGCCGACCGGAGTGACCCCGGCCACAAAGCTGCCACGGAAATTTTTCGCCAAGCCCGCCGTTCAGGGGGCGCTGTCACGTCGAATTTCATCTTGGACGAGACATTTACAATCTTATTCAAGCGCCGGCCATTCGAGGATGCCTGGCATTTCACGACAGACGTCGTGCGGTCTCCCTTTGTCGACATCCAGGAAGTCACCAGCGCCCGATTTTCTAGAACGATCGGCCTGCGAAAGCAATTCTCGGACAAGCCCAAAATATCGTTTACCGATCTTTCGACGATGGCGATCATGGTGGAACTCGGGATCACCGATATCCTTACTGCGGACCGGCACTTCACGCACGTCGGCCTCGGCTTTCGCGCCCTGCCGTGATAAGGCCTTGATGAGACCTCGCCAAATGGGATAGAGGCGTTGTGCTGCTGCCTCGCCGAATGTCGGAACGCGCATCCGCAGCCGACGACAGTGGTGGCGCGGCCATCACCGCTGTCGAGACAATGTACGAGTTCGGCGATGACAGGGGGAACGATGTGCGATATCGAGCTAGCAAGAGGTTGGACAGTAGAAATGGTTCGCGACTCCCTGAACAATGAGGAATCAAGAATGGACCTGATAGACTTTATTCGGGCCAGATATAGCGAGCGCTTTTTTGGGTAACTTTACTTGCTTGCGAAAGAGCCCGCTGCCGAGCAGCGTCATGGATTTGCGATAATGGCCCTTTGCTGTTTATTGGTGGAAACGATGGAGTCATTCCGACGCGGATTGCCGAGCACAAACAAAAGGGAATTGGAAAAGATAAAAAAGGCATGCACGAATGGGTCGAAAATCCCAGACGAATACAAGATCTCCGACGAGTCAGAATGGCCCAAGCGAGGCAGCGAGGTATTCGAAGGCTTCTTTGCCTCTGATCGGGATTTCTTTGGCAGTACGGATGGCGTCAAGTTCTATAATGCGATCAGAAACGCCCTTTTGCATCAAGGACAAACAAAGGACGGTTGGCGTATTCTCCGAATCGGTCGATTGTGGGACGAGGTAGGCAAGATACTGAGCAGGGACCTGTTTGTGGTAAAGCTTGAGGAGTGCTTTAATTCCTATCTTTCAAACCTGAGGACCAGCGACTGGAACAAAGGGGATTGGCCTAAGGTACGCAGGAAAGTTTGGTGGCTCGCCACCCTCAGCGAGGGCACTCTCAAAGAATTATCTGAATAGAGCTTTATGGCTGAAGCGGGCTCATTTGCGGATCGCGTGAAGCAACAGGCGGACATTGTCCGCGTTGTGGGGGAATACGTCCGCCTGAAAAAGTCCGGGCAGAATTTCACAGGGCTGTGCCCGTTCCATTCTGAAAAGACGCCTTCGTTTGCTGTGCATCCGGTGAAGCAGATTTATCACTGCTTCGGGTGCGGCGCGGGCGGCGACGTTTTCAAGTTCGTGATGGAGATGGACAAGATCACGTTCCCGGAGTCGGTGCGCGCTGTCGCGGAAAAATGCGGCATCGCGATTCCGCGCGCGCGGGAACGCACGCCCGAGGAGCGCAAGGAAAATCAGCAGCGCACTTCGCTCGTGGAATTACATCGCGAAGCGGCGGTGTTCTTCTTGCAACAGTTGAACTCCACGCCGGAAGGCCGGGCGGCAAAAGCGTATCTGCTCGACCGGGGGCTGGACTCGGATGCAATGGCGCGCTTCGGCATCGGCTTCGCGCCGTCGGGCGGAGAAGCGCTCCTGCGCGCGTTCAAGCAGAAATATCCTGAAAAAGTGCTCGAAGTTTCCGGGTTGTTCAGCCGCGATCAGAACGGCCGTCTTTTCGACCGCTTCCGCCGCCGCGTGATGTTCCCCATCGCCAACGATTCGGGAAAAATTGTCGCGTTCGGCGGCCGCGCGCTGGGCGACGACCTGCCGAAATATTTGAACTCGCCCGAGACGCCGATCTACACCAAGAGCAACATTCTTTACCATCTCGACCGTGCGAAGGAAGCGCTGCGCCAGCGCGACTTCGCCGTGCTGGTCGAAGGCTACATGGACGCAATTGCTGTGGCGCGCGCGGGAATCTCCAACGTCGTCGCAAGCTGCGGCACGAGCCTCACCGAGCCGCAAGTAAAACTCCTGAACCGCTTCACGCGCCGCATCATCGTGAACTACGATCCGGATACCGCAGGGCAGGCCGCGACCGAGCGTTCGCTCACGATCCTCCTCGAGCAGGGCGCCGAAGTGCGCGTGCTCGCGCTACCCGGAGGCAAAGATCCGGACAGCTTTATCCGCTCCGAAGGCGCGGCGGCCTACACGAAATTGCTCAACGAGGCCCCGCCGTATGTCGATTATCTGATCTCTCGCGCCAGCAAGATGGACATGTCCACGGCGGAGGGAAAACTTCGCGCGGTGAATTTCCTGATGCCCTACGTGCAGCGCATTCCAGACCGCATCCTGCGCTCGGAGTGGGCCACGCGCATCGCGCAGCAGCTGAGGATCGAGGAACCCGTCCTCCGAGAATCAATGCGCAAAGCGGCAAGCGAGCGACGCAGCGAAGTGAAGGCCCGCCCGGAACTCGTGGGCCGCATTGGAAAACCCGCCGAGCGGCGCCTCGTCCAGATGCTGATCGAAGCCGAAGAGTTTCGCGTGCAGCTCGCCGCGGAAATCCGCGTCGGGGAGCTGCACCGAGGCCTGGAAAGCGAGCGCATCCTCGCGGCGCTGGTCGAGGCGTGCGCGACGGGCATCCGGCCCGATGCCGCCCAACTTGCGCTGGCGCTCGAGGACCGCGACCGCCGTCTTCTGTTCGAAATTGCCTTCGAATCCACCGCCCCGCCCACTTGGGCAGAAGCCGAAAGCTGCCTGGCGGTCCTGCGTCGCCGCCGCGCCGAGGAAGAGTTGTCCTCCGTCCAGAGACAGATCGAGTCCTTTGCTGCAGCCGCCGGCGCTGGAGCAGGCGGCGAACTGAGGCGCCTGCTCGAACGAAAGCAAGAACTGCGGCGGCGACTGGACCCTCCCGCACAGTAGTTCCCGTCTTTCATACGAATGTTTTCGTGGCGCAGGCTTCAGCCTGTGGCTTTTGACTTTTTGGAATACACCTGGAGATAAACCCACAGGCTGAAGCCTGCGCCACGAAAGCCTCTCCCCCCGTTTTGCCCTGTTTCTATTGATTAATACCCGATAAACAAAAGAGTTGACGCATTTGGCCGCCACCGGATAACTTGATCCGGTTTCGCCACGAAGGCAGCGTAACGCGCGAATGGCAAGTTGCATCTAAATGCGTGTGGGAATCTCTCGTGAAATCGGCGCGTCCTCGAGGCCGAAAGCATTGTTTGCGAGGCAAAAAAAGTCATCCCACCGGTGCTCTTGCAGAGTCAATTTGAGCGCGCGTTGTGAAACTTGAGTTTCGGTGGTTGCGGGTTTTGCCGAAATTTGATTGAGACCTGGTTCAGCAATACTGCGTCGGTTTAAGGGCTGCTTCTCGTATTATTTTTGGAGGACTCCTTGGCGCTGGCGATTGAAGAAAAATACGATCAGGTACGGCAGCTGATTGCCATGGGCAAGGAGCGCGGGTACCTCCTGTATGACGAAGTAAACGACATTTTGCCCGCCGAAGTACATTCCTCGGAAGAGATTGACGACCTTCTCTCCACTTTTGAGCGCTACGGAATTGATATTTACGAAGACGCGGCCGCGGCAAAGGCCGCACGCGCGACCGCCGATCCCACCGTAGCCGAAGCCCCAGAAATTGAATCCAAGGACGAACTTCCCGTCGCGGAAGACTCGAGCGAACTCGACCTCACGCCGGGAATGCTCGAGAAGACGAACGACCCGGTTCGCATGTACCTGCGCGAAATGGGCACCGTTCCGCTGCTGACTCGCGAAGGTGAAGTCGCCATCGCCAAACGCATCGAGCGCGGGCAGTTGCTCGTCCTCAAAACGATTACGCGTTCCCCGATCATCCTGAAGGAACTCGTGACGATCGGGGAAGATCTCCGCAATGGCACGCGTTCGATCAAGGAAATCGTCCAGTTCGACGACGAAGAGCTGACCGAAGAAAAAATCGAAAACAAGACCAAGAAAACCCTCAAAGTCCTCGACAAGATCGAGAAGCTGTACAACGAATGTTTGCGTGAAGCGGCGAAGCTCGAGCGGATGACGAAGTCGAAAAAGCGCCCCTACATGCGCCTGAAGTATCACGTTTCCCGCCTGCGCATCGAGATGTCGCAACTGTCGCGCTCGATCGAGTTCCACCCGTTCGAGAAGAAGAGGCTCATCGACAAAATCCGCCACACTGTCGAGCGGCTGCAGTCCCTCGAACGCGAAGCGGGAAAACTCGAACGCCGCGCCGACGCCTCCAAGGGCGACAACGCCGCCGAAGCCCGCAAGGAACTGCGCACGCGCCGCGTCGAGCTGCGCGAAATCGAAGTATCCAGCGAGACGGGCCTTACCGATTTGAAGCGCATGCTTCAGGTGATACTTCGGGGAGAAGCCGAAGCCGAGCAAGCCAAAAAAGAATTGATCGAGGCCAACCTTCGCCTCGTCGTTTCGATTGCCAAAAAATACACCAATCGCGGATTGCAGTTTCTGGACCTGATCCAGGAGGGCAACATCGGCCTGATGAAGGCCGTGGACAAGTTCGAGTGGCGCCGCGGCTACAAATTCTCCACGTACGCCACGTGGTGGATCCGCCAGGCCATCACGCGCGCCATCGCCGATCAGGCCCGCACCATCCGCATCCCGGTGCACATGATCGAGACGATCAACAAGCTGATCCGCACCAGCCGCCAGCTCGTTCAGGAACTTGGCCGCGAACCGACCTCTGAGGAAATCGCCAAGCGGATGGACATTCCCGTAGCGAAAGTGCGCAAGATTCTGAAAATCGCGCAGGAGCCGATTTCCCTGGAAACGCCCATCGGCGAAGAAGAAGATTCGCACCTGGGCGATTTCATCGAGGACAAGGCCGTCGTCTCGCCTTCCGACGCGGTCATTAATCTTAATTTGAAGGAACAGACCTCTTCGGTGCTCAAGACTTTGACGCCACGCGAAGAAAAAGTCATCAAGATGCGTTTCGGCCTCGATGACGGCTCCGAGCACACGCTCGAGGAAGTCGGCCAGTCCTTCGCCGTAACGCGCGAACGCATCCGCCAAATCGAAGCCAAGGCCCTTCGCAAGCTGCGGCACCCATCGCGCTCGCGAAAGCTCCGCGCTTTCCTCGAAGGGTCTTCCCGCGATTACCTTTGATTCAGAATTTCGCGGCCATCCCTCTGTAGTGAGTCTGACGCTTCCAGATTTTCGTGGCGCCGGCGTCCCGACGGCGCTACGAAAATGTCGCCCTTTTTTTCTGCTTCGATGGTTTGTATCACACCGATCCGAAAGGGAATGAAAAATGCGGGCAATCCGGCGGTCCCACGAGTCGTCGATGCCCGGCTTTCTCCGGCGGGCACTATGACAATGCGACTCTTGCCGCCTTCTTGCCAACCGATCTAAGGTGAGCCCGGTTATAAAAGCATGACGAAAAAACCGATTGGAAGCCTGTTTTTTGAAGCAGCAAGGAAAAAGTTTTCGGTGAAAAAAACCAGAGGTGACCTGGCGGAGTGTAGTACTTCCATTTAATCCCGGCGAGCCTGGCCTTAATATGCGCCACGCAAGGCATGATGGAAAATAATACCCCTCCCGGAGAGAGAATCCGATTCATCTCGGAAAGCGTCTCCACCGGGCTATACAGATGTTCGATCACATGGATGGCGACAATCGCGTCAAAACTCTCGTCCGGAAACTTCACCGATTGCAGCGTTCCCACGATAACGTTGAGCCCCTTGCTCCTGGCGTATTCCAGTTCCACTCCGTCCAAATCAAGGCCTGTAGTGACAATTTGGTTGTCCTCTTTCGCCGCGTCCAGCAAATGTCCCTGGCTGCACCCGATCTCGAGCAGCCGGATCTGCTTGCCGGGGGGAAAGTAAGCTTTGATTTTAGAAAGGATGTAGCGATATTTTAGCCGCCGGACGAAGCTTTTCGAGTCACTATAGTTCCGTGGGGCTGGAGTCAGTTTTTGATAGAACTCAACGAGTTGACTTTCCTCAGGTCGCGGGGTTGCATACACAAGTTGGCAGCCGGAACATTTCACGATACTGAAACCCGACCTCTTCCCAATTTCGGAGTATTCGTCAACTCCGCAAAGAATACAGGACATCCGTTTCTCTCCCTTTAGAAACCCGCCGGCCGTTCGACTGCAAAAAGTATACATGGGCGCCGGCCCCGTCGAAATCAAACCTCACGCCTTGGGATTAACGCCGACCTGTGTCTTCCACGCGGTGACAATCTGATCGAGTCCTTCGCGGAAAGTGGGGTAGCGCGGCGTCCAGCCGAACTCACTCCGAAAACGAGCGTTGGTCGTTCGAGTGGACCGCGTGAAGTACTCGACCGCCTGCTCCCCCGCAAGCCATCGCGCGAGCCAAACAGGAACGCGGCGTGGCGCAGGGGCGCCCAAACGCGCGGCAAATTCCCTCAGGTAAGTTCGCACCGGGACAGGTTCGTTGTCGGTGATGTGCCACACGCCGCTTCTCGGTTTTTCCGCTACGGTGACGTATGCGCTCGCCGCGTCGTCGGAGTGAATTATCGCCCATATTGCTTCTCCGCCGCCGATGATGGGCATCTGCCGCTTCCGCAATCCATCTGCGATCATTCGCGTGTGTGCCGATTCGCAGTCGTAAAAAAAGCCGCCGCGTAGAATCGATACGGTAAATCCCTCCGCCGATCCGGCTTCGCGTGCGATCGCTTCCGCATCGATCGCCGATTGAATGGAGGGCGTGGGCACGTCCGGAGAGTCTTCATCGAACGGCGAGTCATCTTTTGGGCGCGCGACCCAGGTGATGCTTTGTTGCAAGTAGGTTTTCGCGCTGATTTTCGCGGCGGCTTCCGTCAGGCAGCGTGTGCCTTTGCGACGAATACGATCGTTCATAGCCCAGTCGGCGGGGGTAGTTTTTTGCTTCACGGGAATCGCCGTGGCGGCGTGGATGACTGTGTCGCAACCGTCCGCGGCCCGGGCCAGGGATTCCGCGTCGAATAAATCGGCCTCGCGAGGCTCGCCTCCTGCTTCTCTCACGGCGATTTCGGCTTTTGGGCTGCGCACCTGCCCGATCACCGAATGGCCTCTCGCCACGAATTGCCGCACGAGCCGGCGGCCCAGCACTCCCGAAGCCCCTGCGATGAATACTCTCACCGACCCGCTCCTCGTTGCTTCTGAGTTTTGCCGGACCGGCAGAAACCCACAGGCTGAAGCCTGCGCTACTATACTGCCATCGTCGCTTTCCCCGTGCCGAGGGAAAGAGAACGCACGCGAAATGCTGCCAGGACTCCGCCGCCGTAGATTGCCCCGAGCAACAGAAATGCGACGGAAAGTTTGAAATTCTGGGCGGACCACCCGAGCGCATAACTCATAATTATTTGCAAAACCGTCGCGATTACCGAAAACGCCGATTGGGCTCGTCCCATGAGCCGCGCAGGCACCGCCGTCATAATCGAGGATTGCGTCAAGACCCCACCGAGCGCGCGGCAAGCACCGAACAGAGCGTTCATTGCCACAGCCACGGCCAGCACTCTCACGTAGGGAAACAATGTGTGGCCGATGGCCAAAGTTGCCAACGCCACAATCAGCACGCCGTAGGGTCTCTTTCGCGCCAGCGTACCCGCGGCAAGGCCTCCGGCGATCGCACCGCAAGCCCATCCAAGACCGATGTATCCGTAACCCCGAGGTCCCGCGGAGAGCAAATCCTTAGCCAGCGCCACTACGAGCACGTTCGCACTGATCACACCGGCCATCATGCAGGAGTAGGTGATCCCCAGCGCCATCACGCGTGGCTGTTGCCATAAATACGCCAGCCCTTCTGCAATGTCCATGAATACGCTCGAAACCGGAGTCATTGCCGCCTCGGTACGCATCAGCGAAGGTTCGGACATTTCCGGTGGCGCTTCAATGGTTGGGGACGCGGATGTCAGCCTTGTGTTCAGAGCTTCCCTGGGGGCGTAATATCCATGCCGCAACATCAGGAGGCAAATCGCGGAGATGAGGTAGGTCGTTCCATCGATGCCGAGAATTCCGGAGAGTCCCGCGCGTTCGTAAATAAATCCGACCAGTGCGCCCGCGGCCGCCATTCCGCCCTGCACGGCGATGAGCACGGTGGCGTTGGCCGTGATCAATTTTTCCTGCGGCACAAGTTCCTGGATCAGCGCATTTGTCGTCGACCAATAGATTGCGAATCCCACGCCCAGGAGCAACACCATCGAATACAGTTCCCACAACGCGAGGCGCCCAGCGTACGCCAGCGCCGCCGTCGCGAGGACGATCACGGCGCGCGTCGCGTCAATCGTGATTCCCAGATAGCGCCGGTCCACGCGATCGATCAGCACCCCGCCGAACGGTGGCACAACCAGCCCCGGCAGCGTCACCAGAATCACGATCAGGCTGACCTTCACGGTGGAATGCGTCGCGCCCAGAACGTACCAGGTCACTCCGGCAAAATTCATCCCCGTCCCGAACAGCGACACAAGCATCGCCACAAAGAAAAAGGGAAATCCAGGAACGCGGAAGAGGGCTTTCCAGCCGGGGGATCGATTGTCCAGGGTCATTTCAGAATCGGGAGAGCTGCTCTTCGGCATCTGCGCCAAGTTTAGCGGTATTGGTGTCGAAGGTCCAAGAAAATGAATCTACTCGCCGCAAAATCATTTCATCAATGGGCGAAGCCTGGTCCGACCAGCAACTGCTTCGCAACTTCGTCTTTTTCGACAACCTTCAACTATCTGATTGTAATGCTGTTGCCGCTGTTTATGCGTGCCCAACGGATTGTTTATGACTCCCTTATAAGCAAAAAGTTACGTTCGGTGCCTGTAGTCGCGTGCCGTGGTTCGCGGCAAGGATCGGTTCATGCTGACAGAGAAGCTCCAACCGGGCGAGCGATTCGAGTACTTCCGCATCGAAGCATTTGTCATACGCACTTGTATGACGACCATCTATCGTGCCACGGACCTGCGAACCGGCCAGCTCGTTGCCATCAAAATCCCACATCCCGAGCTCGAATGTGACCCTGCGTTTTATAGCCGCTTCCAGCGCGAGATCGCCATTGGCAAGAAGCTCAGGCATCCGGGCGTCGTACAAACCGTCGACAGCGGCGATATGGATCAACTCTGCATTGTGATGGAATGGATTGACGGGCGGTTCTTGCGTGAAATTCTCACCAGGGAAGGGAAACTTCCGGTCGATCGAGCGACGCGCATCGCGATCGGAGTGTGTGAAGCTCTCGAATATATTCACAGTGTTGGCGTCGTGCACCGCGATCTAAAACCGGAAAACATCATGGTGGGCGAGGGGGACGGCACCAAACTCATCGATTTCGGCATCGCCGCCGGTGAAGGCATGCGCCGCCTCACGTTTTCCAAATTCTCAAACGCAATGGGCACGCCCGATTATATTTCGCCCGAGCAAATCAAGCGGAAGCGCAGCGACGGACGAAGCGATGTTTACGCTCTCGGCGTCATTCTCCACGAAATGCTGACTGGAGAAACGCCTTTCAACGGCCCCAATCCCTTCGCCGTGATGAATGACCGGCTCGTGAACGATCCGCCCTCCGCGCGTGAAATCAATCCTGAAATCTCCGCACAGCTGCAGGAAATTCTGTACCGCGCGATGGAACGCGACCCGGAAAATCGGTTTGCGGGTGCAAAGGAGTTGGCAGCCGCGCTGGCGCATCCGGAGTGCGTCGAAGTCATGAACCGCTCGGAGCGCAAAGAACGTAAACCCGCTCGCCTTCCGTTCCTGAAGAGGATTCTGTCCTACACCATGCTTCTTGTGATGATTCCTGTCGTGATTTTCACGCTGCTGTTGCTCGTCGCCCGATTGAAGTAATTCCGCCTCCGCCCGTCGCGTCCCGTCCCCGAACTGTTCCACCCCGCCGGATTACTCTTTCCGCATGCCTGTACTCCCGGTCCATGGCTTGTTTCCGACCAATCGGCAAGCATGAAACAGTACACCGAGTTGTTCGCGGGCCCGGATCGCGCCCCAAGGAGAACACCATGCCGCGTAGCCTTAGCCTTGTTACAACGTGCGTGCTGGCGCTGATCTTTTGCGCCCCTGGACGCGGCCAAGACTCGCCTTCGCTCGGCGATCTGGCGAGACAAGCGCAAAAAGAAAAAGCCACTAAACCGAAAGCGAAGGTCATCACAAACGACGATATGCCCTCCAGTTCGGGTGGCGTTTCTTCCGAGATCGGCGGCGGACCCGGCCGGGTGGTGCAACCGGGGCCCGCGGACAAACCCGGCGAAATTCAATCCCCTGCGGAAGGCCTCGAAAGGCTGCAATCGGTCGTGGACCAACTCGATTCGCTGGACCGAGCCACACTGGTGAGTAACGCCTTGGGGGACAACGTCCCTGATTTTCCGGGCCGCGCCAAGTGGGAAGAAAAATTGTTCGCCGCCAAGCAGACGTTTGTTTCCCAGAACCGCGCCCTACTTCAAAAAGCGAGGCAACTCGAGGCTGCGGCCGGAGGAATGAAGGACGTTCAGGATCCGAACGACCCTCGCGCGAAAAGTGTGAGCGCGAAAGTGCAACAACTTGTGCAGGAAAGCCAGCAAAACAGCGCGGCCTTCCAGGCTGTGATCGCGGAAGGCAAGGATCTCGCCGCTCAGCCGGCCGCGCGCTAGTCTATCCCTTCGCGGGTCGCGCGTTTTCGTCCCATCGTGGGAAGGGATTAGCAGCAATCCGATTTAGTGCCGCGGATATCTACGCGCAGTCGGCTTCGAAACTTCGCTTGCCGCCTTCTGAAAATTTTATTCTCTCCCCGGCATTACTACTTCATAGAACGACGCGCACAAAGCGAGCTGTCTCTTTGGACGCTGCTGATCGTAAAAAACCGGCACGTTCATCCCCACGGAAAGTTTCCGTGAGGCGTCCGCGGCGTTGCGCGTGAAGTGCTCGCCAAGTGGAGTCGCGAATTCGTAGCGAATGTTTGGCCCGTTGCGCGCGATCCACCGCTTGGTCACGTGCGCAGCGGCCATTTCTCCCTCGGCGAGAAGAAGCTTCTGCTGATTGATCGTGCGTAGCATCACGACGATCACCACCACAACGACGACAATCGGCAACGCGGAGCTAAGAAAGTTCGGCGCCCCGGCGTTCCGGGCCGCCGCCGATGTCGTTGACAGACCCGCGGCGAAAACACCCAAGGACGCCAGCAGCGCAATTGTGATAACTGTGGCGTTCATTTTTCCCCGCCGGCTCATCCGCACTTGACGAGGCCGGGGCAATTCGGCCAATACGCGGCTTATCTCGTCATACGGCCCCGAAACAATTTCATTTGAGGCTGCCCCGTCTTCAAATGGCGCCATCACAACGGCCTCCCGGAACCGTGTCCGAATGCCCCGATTCGGATTTTTCCCTTCACCACGAGGACCACAAGAATCGCCGGAACGATCGCGACGAGGCCGAGCACAGCAAGAACAGGAACTTCGGCGTGCCCGATGAAAATCCAAACGATCAGCGGCGCGTCAAACACAATCACGAGCACCGGAAGCAGTCGCAGAAACAGCCGCGTCTGATTCTCTGCCTCGCCGCGATTCCACCCGCACTGCGGGCAGTACACTTTGCCCATGGCGTTCGCCGTGGGCATGCGGCATTGCGGACATTCGGCAGTCGGCATGGCGTCGCTAGTAGCGCAGGCTTCAGCCTGTGGAAGTCCACGATCACGAAATTCCGCAGGCTGAAACCCGCACTACCAAGACCTCCTCCGCATCGCCGTGCAGCGCTGCCGGCAAAAACCTTCCCGAGTCCATCTGTAAGACGGTTAGAAATTCCCCTGATTTGGACTGTACGCGCTCTTCAAATATGTCTGCGATTGAGCTTCGCTCTTCAGCGGAAGAATCTTGTCCGGATCGAGCCGCACCATCACGTAGCGGATGTGATCGTCAATTTTCGTGAACCAGTGCCCGGTTCCCGCCGGGATGATGATCATGTCGCCCGCCTTCAGCTCGTGCACTTCCGGATTCTTGATCGAAGCGGCGCTGAAGCCGGGACCATTCTGTTCGCGCACGGTTTTCAGCGTGCTCGGGCGCGGCTTCGCGCCCACGAGGTCGGGCCCCGTAAGAAGAGTCGCCGAGCCCTCGATCACGTAATAGACTTCGCTCACCTGCTCGTGCTCGGCCACCGCTTCCGCCACGATGTTTTCCGCGCTCGTGGCATTCCCCAGCTTCCCGCGGTAGATGGCACCGATTCCCACCTGCACCTTTCCGACATCCACGGAGCGCACCTGCTGATCCACGAGGTTGTGCTCGATGGCCCGCTGGTTATACCCATCCAGCTCGCTCTTGGGGATATACGTGGCCGAGCAGTGATTGCACGTGGGCTTCGGTTGCACGTCCTGCGCGAGCACCGGGAACACGGCGCTCACGGCGCCCAACACAAGAACTTTCAAAGCGATTGTTTGTATTCTCATTAGACTTTCTCCTCGGAAATATTTTCCAGGCTGCTTCGGACGCAGTTGGACGTATCTATACATTAAGATCACTCGGGGATGTTGGAAAAACTGCCCGGCAAGATTCTGCCTCATTCCTTGGGTTTCGGGAAGTCACAGCCATCCCAATCCTCTTCCCGCATTTGGCTCGGAGCACGCTTGTCGGAGTGAAACGCCACATCGAATATTTATTTTACGGATGAATTGGGTATAAAGTAGCCGCCATTAAGCTGGGCCCGGAAATCCCACGAAGGAGCTTCCATGTCTCAAACCGCGGCGGTCCGAAATCATCGTTTGTTCATCGACGGTAATTGGCAGGAGGCGCTCGATGGCCGTTCGTTCGAGAAAGCGAACCCGTTCACGGGCGAAATCATTTCAAGGTTTGCGTCCGCTGGCCGGAAGGACGCGCGCCGCGCCATCGATGCCGCCGCGGCCGCCTTTCCTGCCTGGAGCGCTGCGCCACCCGCGGTGCGCCGCAATTTGTTTCTTAAGGCCGCGGACATTCTTGACCGGCGTCAGCCCGAGATTGCCCGCATCACGGCCGAGGAAATGGGAGGCACGTTTGGATGGGGAATGTTCAATTGCATTTTCGCGGCCGGATTGCTGCGCGAGGCTGCTGCGCAGGCATACGGACTCATCGGCGAAGTGATCCCTTCGGACTTGCCGGATACGTTCGCGATGGCGATTCGCCAGCCCGTTGGCGTGGTCGTCGGAATCGCGCCCTGGAACGCGGCTATGATACTCGGCATGCGGGCGGTCGCGATGCCGCTCGCTTACGGAAACACAGTCGTCTTCAAAGCTTCCGAGGAATCCCCGGGCACGCACCTGGCGATCGCCGAAACGCTACACGAGGCCGGTTTTCCCAATGGCGTCATCAACGCGATTACGAATGCTCCCGCCGACGCCGCGGAAGTCGTCGATGAATTAATCGCCCACCCGAAAACCCGCAGGATCAATTTCACAGGTTCGACGAAAGTGGGACGGATCATCGCCGAAAAAGCGGGACATCATCTGAAGCGCGCGCTCCTGGAACTGGGCGGCAAGGCGCCGATGATCGTGCTCGAAGACGCGGATTTGGAGGCAGCCGTGGAGGCCGCAAATTTCGGCGCCTTTATGAACCAGGGACAGATCT
>Ga0182024_10013833_pt1 | contig 15686 bp, 15 predicted proteins | sample P32metaG_FD_120480 | JGI IMG/M metagenome (GOLD analysis project Ga0182024, IMG submission 120480) | Permafrost microbial communities from Stordalen Mire, Sweden - P3-2 metaG (Illumina Assembly) | ecosystem: Environmental > Terrestrial > Soil > Wetlands > Permafrost | place: Sweden: Stordalen... | reverse complement strand
CGACGGTCGCCGGTCGGGCGCTGCGCTGCGCACGGGCTCCGCGACCGCCCGTCGCCCGAAACCAGCGACGACAGTGACATTTCTAAATGGCGCAAACAGCGACATCTCTAAGTGGTGGACACATCAGCTGTAGACGCCCGATTAGAATGTCACCCCTCTGCCAGATAGGAATGACACTTCCCGTGGATTTTGCGGGGGGTGTCTGGGGTGACGGTACGGCTGATGAGCGACGGGGAGCTGGCGCGGCTGGAGCTGCTGCGTGATTTGGATCAAGGCCGGCTGACGCCGGCGACGGCGGCCGAGCTTCTGGGGCTTGAGCGGCGTCAGGTGTTCCGGCTGTTAAAGGTTTATCGGAGCGAGGGTCCGGCGGGTTTGATTTCGAAGCGGCGTGGTCGTCCGAGCAACCGCCGCAAGCCCGAGACGTTTCGGGCCGAGGCCTTGGCGATCATTCGCGAGCGCTATTGGGATTTTGGCCCGACTTTGGCGGCCGAGAAGCTGGCCGAGCGGCACGGGATCACGATCGGCCGCGAGACGATGCGCCAGTGGATGATTGCCGCCGGGTTGTGGCTTGACCGCAAGCAGCGCCGCAAACGCGTCCACCAGCCGCGTCATCGGCGCGAGTGCGCGGGTGAACTGGTGCAGATCGACGGGTGCGAGCATTGGTGGTTCGAGGATCGCGGGCCGCAATGCACGCTGCTTGTATTCGTCGACGATGCGACCGGCCGGCTGATGCACCTCCAGTTTGTCGCAAGCGAGTCGACCTTCGCCTATTTTCATGCGACGCGGGCCTATCTGGGGGCGTGGGGCAAGCCGGTCGCGTTCTACAGCGACAAGCACGGCGTCTTCCGTGTCAACCATCAGGGCGCGCTGGGCGGCGACGGCATGACCCAATTCGGCCGTGCGCTCGACGCCCTCAACATCGAGATCATCTGCGCCAATTCGAGCCAGGCGAAGGGCCGGGTCGAGCGCGCGCACAAGACCTTGCAGGACCGGCTGGTCAAGGAGCTGCGGCTCGCCGGCGTGTCCAGCCTGGCCGGGGGGAACGCCCTGCTCCCTTCATTCATCGCCGATTACAACGCGCGCTTTGCCAAGCCGCCGGCGAATGCCAAGGACCTGCATCGGCCGTTGCGCCCGGACGATGACCTGGAGGATGCCTTCGCCTGGAAAGAGGAGCGCACCCTCTCGCAGGCGCTGACCTTTCAGTACGACAAGGTGATTTTCATCCTGGAGCCGAGCGAGCCGGCCAAGGCCGCGATCGGCAAGCGGATCACGGTGATCGACCATCCCGACGGGCGGCTGTCGGTCCGTTACAGAGGGGTGGAACTGGCCTATCGCACCTTTGACACGCTGCGCCAGGTCTCGCAGGCCGCGATTGTCGAGAACAAACGGCTCGGTGCGGCGCTTGCCTTTATCCGAGAGCAGCAAATCGAACGGGCCGAGACGCGCAGCCGATCGGCACCGCGCCGGCGCGATCAGCGCGACGCACGGCTGTTCAAGGTCGGCTGAGATTCTACGAGCCGATCGCGCTGCCGCGCGCTCGGTAGAAGACGGGAGCTGCGTCGGGGTCGGGCGCGACGGTCGCCGGTCGGGCGCTGCGCTACGCCGAGGGCTCCGCGCCCGCCCGCCGCCCGAACCCAGCGACAGTGACATTTCTATTTGGCACAGACCGCGACATCTCTAAATGGTGGACACATCAGCGATACGTCAGGCACCAGCCGATCCCCCGCAGCCAGCAATCCCCCTCCGCGACATCGTCGTGCCGGTAAAGTCGCGTAACCGCGCCGGCTCGTCCGGTCTCGAAGGCTGCGCGCAGCTCAGCCTCAGAACCGGCATCGTGCGCAGGCGCGCGCGATGACAAGCTCGTCCCGTCGGTTCATCTTCCCTCGCTGGCGATGCATGGAGCCGCCGGGTACGATGCGGCAACCCCCAGTGCAAGGATAACGCCATGCCAATGCGCCTCGAAGGCTCGTGCCGCTGCGGCGCGGTTCGCTTCTCGTTCGACAGCCACACCCCCCACCCCTATCAGCGCTGCTATTGCTCGATCTGCCGCAAGAGCGCGGGCGGAGGCGGCTATGCGATCAACATCATGGGAGACGCCGAGACGCTGAAAATCGAGGGGCGGCGCGCGATCCGGATGTGGCATGCAACGATCGACGGCGAGCAGGGCTCGGCCGAGCGCCATTTCTGCCGAAATTGCGGTTCGGCGCTGTGGGTCGGCGACGGGCAATGGCCCGAACTCGTCCACCCATTCGCGAATGCGATCGACACGCCGCTGCCGATACCGCCGGCGAACGTGCACCTCTTGCTGCGCGACAAGGCGGCGTGGGTCACCCCGCAGATCGGGCCGGGCGACGAGTGCTACGACGGCTACCCGCCCCTCTCGATCGAGGAATGGCACAAGCGCCGCGGGCTGTGGATCGATTGACGAAACGATGGCCTCGCACGCATACCGCCCGATCGATCGGCTGCTCGCGATCATGGCGCGATTGCGCGACCCGGAGCGCGGCTGCCCGTGGGACCGCGAGCAGAATTTCGCGACGATCGCGCCCTATACGATCGAGGAGGCCTACGAGGTCGCCGACGCGATCGAACGCGGCGATGTCGCGGCGCTGAAGGATGAATTGGGCGATCTGCTGTTTCAGGTCGTGTTCCACGCCCGCATGGCCGAGGAAGCCGGGCAGTTCGATTTCGACGCGGTCGCCACCGCGATCGTCGACAAGATGGTGCGGCGCCACCCGCACGTGTTCGGCGACGCGCGGATCGGCTCGGTCGCGGCGCAGAACGAGGCATGGGAGGCGCACAAGGCCGCCGAGCGCAAGGTCGGCGGCCAAGGCGCCAGCGTGCTCGACGGCGTCGCCCTCGCCTACCCCGCGCTGCTGCGGGCGGCGAAGATCTCGCGCCGCGCCGCGCGGATCGGCTTCGATTGGCCCGACGCGGTATCGGTGATCGCCAAGATCGACGAGGAAGTATCTGAAATAAAAATGGAAATAGAGGTTGGCGGGGCGCCCGACCGGGTCGAGGACGAGGTCGGCGATCTGTTGTTCGCCGCCGCCAACCTGGCGCGCAAGCTCGCCGTCGAGCCGGAAACCGCATTGCGCCGCGCGACGGCGAAATTCGAGCGCCGCTTCCGCTGGGTCGAGGCGCTCGCCGTCGAGCGCGGCATCGGCCCCGACCTCGAGGCGCTCGAGGCGCTGTGGCAGGAGGTCAAGGCCGCGGAGCGCAGCGGCGGCCCCTCACCCCAACCCTCTCCCCGTGGTCACGGGGAGAGGGAGGGGCCCGCGTCAGCGGGAGGGTGAGGGGCAGGTCTTATCCGGCCGCGTCCTGGGCGATGCGAGGGCGGCAGAGCGCGCCGAAGACCGCGTCGATGATCGGCAGGCCGACGGCACCGGCAAGCGTCATCACCGATTCCGGGTGGAATTGCACGGCGGCGATCGGCAGGCTCTCATGCTCGATCGCCATGATCACGCCGTCGTCGGTTTCGGCGGTGATGTTCAGCACCGCCGGCAATGTCGCGCGCCGTGCATAGAGCGAGTGGTAGCGGCCGACCGTGAACCGCTCCGGCAATCCGCCGAGGATCTTTCCGCCGGAGCGGCGGATCTCGGACGGCTTTCCGTGCATCGGAATGTCGAGTACGTCGAGCGCGCCGCCGAAATATTCGACGATCGCCTGCAACCCTAGGCACACGCCGAAGACCGGGACACCGCGGCGGACCAACAAGTCGAGCGTCTCGGAAGCGGTGAAATCCTGCGGCCGACCCGGTCCCGGCGACATCACCGCGAGGTCGGGCCGTGCCCCGCCCTGCAGCTCCGCGCGCGCCAAATCGGGGCGCATCGTCGCGACCTCGGCGCCGGTCGTGCGGATATAGGAGGCGAGCGTGTGCACGAACGAATCCTCGTGGTCGATCAGCAACACCTTGCGCCCGACACCCGCCGTCGACGGCACCGCGGCGGCGACTGGCGCGGCGGCGCGCGGCCCGCGGATCGCGGCGAACATCGCCGACGCCTTGAGCCGGCATTCGGCCTCCTCGGCCTCGGGATCGCTGTCGAACAGCAACGTCGCGCCGGCGCGGATCTCGGCGATGCCATCCTTCATCCGGATCGTGCGCAGGGTGAGCCCGGTATTCATGTTGCCGTCAAACGTGATCCGCCCGATCGCCCCGCCGTACCAGCGCCGGGCCGAGCGTTCCTCCTGCTCGACGAAACGGATCGCCCAGCGCTTCGGCGCCCCGGTGACGGTCACCGCCCAGGCGTGCGACAGGAATCCGTCGAGCGCATCGTAGCCGGGAGCCAATTCGCCCTCGACGTGATCGACCGTGTGGATCAGCCGCGAATACATCTCGATCTGGCGGCGCCCGATGACCCTGACGCTGCCCGGCACGCAGACGCGCGACTTGTCGTTGCGGTCGACGTCAGTGCACATCGTCAACTCGCTCTCGTCCTTGACCGAATTGAGCAATTCGCGGATGCGCTCGGCATCCTCGATCGGGTCGCTTCCGCGCGCGATCGTCCCGGAGATCGGGCACGTCTCGATCCGTCGTCCCTCGACGCGCACGAACATTTCCGGAGAGGCCGAGACCAGAAATTCGCCGTCGCCGAGATTGATCAGCGCCCCGTACGGCGCCGGGTTGCTCTGCCGTAGCCGGCGGAACACGGCGCTCGGCGTATCGGCGCAACTCTCGGCGAACAATTCGCCGAGCACGACCTCGAACAGATCGCCGCGGACGAAGGCGTCCTTGGCCCGGCGCACCAGCGCGGCGTATTCGCCGGGGCCGTGATCGCAGGTCTCGACCCGCGCCGCGGCGGGCTCGGGCGGAACATAGGGGTCCGGGGCATTGGCGCGGGGAAGGCCGGCGCTCGATTGCGACCCGACCGCGAACTCGTAGCGATAGATCGCCGAATGCTGGCGCATGTGGTCGACGATCAGAATTTCGTCGGGCAGATAGAGCACGAGGTCGCGATTGTCGGCTGCGCGCACCTGTTTGAGCGCCATCGGCTCGAACTGGTAGACGAGGTCGTAACCGAACGCGCCGTAAAAGCCGAGATGTTCGTCCTCCGGGCTGGCGAACAGATCGATCAAGGCGCGCAACGCCGAAAACACCGAATTCTGGCGGCTGCGCTGCTCTTCGGAGAAACGCTCGGCGCTTTCGGCGATGTCGGCGACGACACGGTCGGGGTCGCCGCTGCGAATCGTCGTGCCGGGCGCCGCGGCGAGCGCCTTCGCCATCGCTGGAAGCAGGACGCGGCCGCGCGGGTTCAGCGCCTCGATCGTCAGTTCGCGACCGCGCGCGGTCAACGCGACCGGCGGATCGACGAAGCCCATGTCGAGCCGTGTATAGCGGCCGGGAAACTCGAAGCTCGACGAGAACAGCACGCCGCGTCGGGTGTCGAGCGCGCCGGAAAGCTGGTCGTGCTCGCGCCGATACGGGCCGATCCACGTCTCGCGCTCGATGCGGATGCCGCCCTTGGTCTCGAAACTGTTGTGGTCCATCGGGTCCCTCCGGTCGAACGGCGCCTGGTGCGGTCCGGGGGTTCCTCTCAAATGAAAAAGGCCGCCCGGATTTCAGGACGGCCTCGGAAAAAAATGACAAAGCGAGCGCCGCCTGGGTTAGACGGGCCACCACCAATTCTGGGTATGCGCTAGCGCGATCATCGGATGCTTATAGCAAGCGCCTGCCGCGACTGCAATCCATCGCCCGCACCTAAGCTGCCTTCGCATAGCTGACGACCTCGTATTCGATACCGTCCGGATCAAGAAAGTAGAAACGCCGGCCCGGTTCGTAATCAGCGTGGTTGAAGGGTTTGAGCCCGGCCGCGATCACGCGCGCCTCGATCGCGTCGAGATCGCCAACCTCGATGCCGATGTGGTTCAGCGGCCTGCCCTTGGCAAAGGCTTCCGCGCGCTGGGCAGAGTTGCCTGGGGTGTGGAGGGCTACGTAATGCTCGTTCGACCCGACATGGATTGTGTGTCCGCCGTTTTGCGACGGCCCGCTCCAGCGGATGTGCCAATCGAACAGGGTCTCCATCAGGGCCGACGTGCGCTTGGGGTCCGCGACGTCGATGTTCACGTGCTCAATGCGGAGTGACGACATCTGATTCTCCTCGCTGGTTCGGGTGGAGATCGCTTGCCGTTGTCATTTCTAGAACCTCAAGCTAACTTTAAGTCAAGGTCTTTTTTGGGTGCACGATTTGAACTCGTCCGCCACGCTGTCAATCGGCGAACTCGCTCGAAGGACCGGGCTTTCGGTGTCCGCGATCCGTTTCTACGAAGCGCGCGGCTTGGTCCGGGCGACCCGCGGTCCCGGCAATCAGCGGCGGTTCGCCCGCTCCGACATTCGGCGCTTGTCGTTCGCGCTTATTGCGCAGCAATTAGGCCTGACCGTTTCAGAAATCGGGGCTGAGCTCTCGACGCTTCCCCAGGGCCAGGCGCCGACCCGCGCGGACTGGCGTGCCATCGGCGCGCGAATGCGCGGCGTACTCGCGGCAAAGATCGCCATGCTGCAGAGAACGCACGAGCTGCTGGACGGCTGTATTGGATGCGGGTGCTTATCGCTTGATCGCTGTGCCCTTTACAACCCAAACGACCGTGCCGCCCGCGCCGGTCCAGGGCCGCGCTTTCTGCTGGGGAACAAAGCGTCGGACTTCGAGGACGATTGACCACACACGGCTGGGCGTTCGGAAGCGGAGACTCAAACCGAGACGCCACCCGCGGCAGGCAAATATTTGCTATAACAACCCCATGCTTGAATGGGAGCACATCGAGGCATGAGCCAGGCTGGCGATCTGCGCCCCCTTTTGGCGATCGTCGCGGCCGGGCGGGCGCTCACCGAGGCCGAGGCGGAAGCCGCGTTCGACACCATCATGAGCGGCGATGCGACGCCGTCGCAGATGGGCGCGTTTCTGATGGCGCTCCGGGTGCGCGGCGAGAGCGTCGACGAGATCACCGGCGCGGCCCGGATCATGCGAGCTAAGGCGCTGGCGATCGACGCGCCGCCAGGCACGATCGATACGGTCGGCACCGGCGGCGACGGCTCCGGCTCGTTCAACATTTCGACCGCGACGGGGCTCGTCGTCGCCGGCTGCGGCGTGCCGGTCGCCAAGCACGGCAACCGCGCCTTCTCATCGAAATCCGGCGCGGCCGACGTGTTGACCGCACTCGGGGTCAACATCGATTGCGACATGGAGATCGTGCGGCGCTGTCTGTGGGAGGTCGGGATCTGCTTCCTGATGGCGCCTCGCCATCACGGGGCCACCCGCCATGTGGGTCCGACCCGGGTGGAACTCGGGACCCGCACGATCTTCAACCTGCTGGGGCCGCTGTCGAACCCCGCCGGCGCCAAGCGCCTGTTGGTCGGCGTCTTCGCGCCGGAGTGGATCGTGCCGATGGCTGAGGTGTTGGGGCGGCTCGGCGCCGAGCATGTCTGGGTCGTGCACGGTTCGGGGATGGATGAACTGACCACGACCGGGACAACCGTAGTCGCCGAATTCAAGGACGGAAGGGTGCGCAGCTTCGAGGTTGCGCCCGAGGACGCCGGCCTGCCGCGCGCGCCGCTCGATGCGCTGAAGGGCGGCGAGCCGGCACACAACGCGGCGCTGATGCGCGACCTGCTCGGCGGCACGACCGGGCCGTTGCGCGACATCGTTCTGCTCAACAGCGCGGCCGCCTTGATCGTCGCCGGCCGCGCCGAAACCCTGCGCGAGGGTGTTGCGCTCGCCGCCAAGTCGCTCGATAGCGGCGCGGCAAAAACGGTGCTCGAGCGCCTGATCGCCGCGACGAATTCATGAGCGACATCCTCGCCGAGATCTGCGCCCGCAAGCGCGAGCACGTCGCAGAGCGCAAGCGGTCGGCGCCCGAAGCGACGCTGTTGCAGCGGCTCGACGACGCGCCGGTGCCGCGCGGCTTTGCCGATGCGCTGGCGCGGCGGGTCGCCGACGAGGGCTACGGGCTGATCGCCGAGATCAAGAAGGCCAGCCCGAGCAAGGGACTGATCCGCGCCGATTTCGACCCCCCTGCCCTCGCCCAGGCCTATCAGACCGGCGGCGCGACATGCCTGTCGGTGCTGACCGACGAACCGTATTTCCAGGGCCGCGACGAATACCTGGCTGCGGCCCGCGAGGCCGCGTCGCTGCCGGTCTTGCGTAAGGATTTCATCGTCGACCGATACCAGGTGATCGAAAGCCGCGCGCTCGGCGCGGACTGCATCCTTCTGATCATGGCCTGCCTCGATGATGCGACGGCACGCGAATTGGCCGCAGAAGCGCAGGGCCTCGGCATGGACGTGCTGGTCGAGGTGCACGACCGCGCCGAGTTAGACCGCGCGCTCCGTCTCGATGCGCGGCTGATCGGCATCAACAACCGCGATCTGAAGACGCTGAAGGTCGATCTTAAAACGGCAGAGACGCTGGCGCCGCTGGTGCCGAAGGACCGGATCGTCGTCGGCGAGAGCGGACTCAATCGCCCGGACGATCTCGACCGGCTCGCGGCGGCCGGCGCGCGCTGTTTTCTGGTCGGCGAGTCATTGATGCGGGAAAAGGATGTCGCGGCGGCGACGCGGCGCCTGTTGCGCCTGCCCGATCTGACCCACATCGATACCGAGGGCCGCGCCCGCATGGTCGATGTCTCGGCCAAGGACGAGACCGACCGGGTCGCGGTAGCCGGCGCGCGGGTGACGATGAAGCCCATAACCCTGGCGCGCATAGCCGCCGGAGAATTCGCCAAGGGTGATGTTTTGCAGGTGGCGCGGCTCGCCGGCATCATGGCGGCTAAGCGCACCGCCGACCTCATTCCGCTGTGCCACCCGTTGGCCCTGACATCGGTTGCGGTGGACCTTGCCTGCGTTCCCGAGCGTTCGGCGGTCGAGATCACCGCGACCTGCCGCCTAAGGGGCCGCACCGGGGTCGAGATGGAGGCGCTGACCGCCGCAAGCGTCGCGGCGCTGACCGTCTACGACATGTGCAAATCGGTCGATCGCGGCATGGTCGTCACCGATCTGCGTTTGCTGCGCAAATCGGGCGGAAAGTCCGGGGATTACGAGGCGCCCCAATGATCTCGGTAGAAGAAGCCCTGTCGCGCCTGCTGGCGCCGCTCGCTGCGGTGCCGCCGGAGCAGCTCGCGCTCGCCGATTGCGTCGGGCGTGTGCTGGCCGAGGATGTCGCGGCGCGGCGTACGCAGCCGCCGTTCGCGGTGTCGGCGATGGACGGCTATGCCGTGCGTGCCGCGGACGTCGAGCGGGTGCCGGCAACGTTGAAGATCGTCGCCGAGATCCCCGCTGGCGCCGGGTTCGGCGGACAGCTTGGCCCCGGCGAAACCGCGCGCATCTTCACCGGCGCGCCGTTGCCCGACGGCGCCGATACGATCGTGATCCAGGAGGACACCGAGCGCAGCGGCGACAGGGTCGAGGTGCGCGAGGGCGCCAAGCGCGGCACCTACGTCCGTCGGGCCGGGCTCGACTTCGCCGAGGGCGACGTGCTGCTGCGCGCCGGCAAGCGGCTGACGCCGCGCGACATCGGCCTCGCCGCGGCGATGAACCGTCCGTGGCTGTTCGTCCATCGCCGCCCGCGCGTGGCGATATTGTCGACCGGCGACGAGATCGTGATGCCGGGCGACCCGATCGGTCCGCACCAGATCGTCAGTTCGAATTTGCTGGCGCTGGCCGCGTTCATGACTGCCAGCGGGGCCGAGCCGGTGATGGTCGGCAACGCGCCGGACGACCCCGATGCGCTACGCCGCATCGCTGCGGCGGCGCGCGGCGTCGATCTATTCGTCACCACCGGCGGCGTCTCGGTCGGTGAGCACGATCTGGTGCGCGAAGTGCTCAGCGAAGACGGGCTCGCGATCGATTTCTGGGAGATCGCGATGCGCCCCGGCAAGCCGTTGATGTTCGGGCATTATCGGAATACGCCGATGGTCGGACTGCCGGGCAACCCGGTCTCGACGCTGGTGTGCTCGTTGGTCTTTCTCCGGCCCGCCTTGCGGCGCCTCGCCGGCCTGCCCGACGAGCCGGAAACGACGACGATCGCGCGGCTCGGCGTCGCGCTGAAGCAGAACGACCGGCGCCAGGATTACCTGCGCGCGCGCCTGTCGCGGGCTCCGGACGGGATGCTCGAAGCCACGCCGTTCGAGGTCCAGGATTCATCGATGATGCGGCCTCTGGCGGCGTCCGACTGCCTGGTGATACGGCCGCCGCACGCCCCTCCCCTCGCCGCCGGCGCCGAGGTGCCGATTATCTCGTTCGGCGGCGACGCCCTGCCGCTATAGGAAAAATCGATGCCGAAGCAGCAGATCCGCTCCGACAGGCTGCGCCAGCCGAGCGGCGTGTTTTCGCACGCGACCGCGATCGAGGCGCGGGGCCGCCTTGTCTTCATCTCGGGGATGACCGCGCGCCGCGCCGACGGGTCGATCGCCGGCGTCGGCGACATCGAGGCCCAGACCCGCCAAGTCTGCGAGAACATCAAGGCGGCGGTCGAGGCGGCGGGCGGTGGGATGGACGACATCTGCCGGGTCGACGTCTACATCCGCAACATGGAGCAGTTCGACCTGATCCATAAGGTGCGGCGCGAATATTTCCGCGAGCCGCTGCCGGCCTCGACGATGGTTGAGGTGGTCAAGATGACCCACCCGGACTACCTGATAGAGATCAGCGCGATCGCCGTGATCCCGTAAAGCCGGCGCTCAGCCACGTCTTCATCTGCTATTCCTCTAAAGACCCAGTTCGCGATCAAACCGTAATAGCCCCGAACGCAAGGACGATATCCCGATGGAGATGCATGGCGAGCAGCGGATCGCGGCGCCGCGCGAGGCTGTGTGGCTGCGGCTCAACGATCCCGAGACGCTGAAACTCTGCATTCCCGGCTGCCAGGAGATCGAAAAGGTTTCCGACACCGAGTTCACCGCGTTGGTAAAGGCGCGGGTGGGGCCGGTCTCGGCGACCTTCAGGGGCCGGGTCACGCTCACCGATCTCGACCCGCCGTCGGGCTACACGATCAGCGGCGAGGGCCAGGGCGGCGTGGCCGGGTTCGCCAAGGGCGGGGCCAAGGTCGAACTGACCGAGGACGGCGCCGAAACCGTCTTGCGCTACGGCGTCCAGGCCCAGGTCGGCGGCAAGCTGGCGCAGATCGGCTCGCGCCTCGTCGACGGCGTGGCCCGCAAATACGCCGAAGAGTTCTTCACCAAGTTCGTCGCCGCGGTGACGCAGCCGGATAGCGCTATATCCCGCTAGAATCAACGACAATGCCGCCTTGACCCGCAGGCGGCGGCGCACGAAACTCCCGGCAATCGCGGCCGTAGGGAGACGGTTGCGGGGTCCTCAAGGGAGGTTTCGATGCAGAAAACGGTGAGCCTCACGGTCAACGGCAAGCCGGCATCGGCGACGGTCGAGGGGCGCACGCTCCTGGTCCAGCTCTTGCGCGAAATGCTCGGCCTCACCGGGACCCATGTCGGCTGCGATACCAGCCAGTGCGGCGCCTGCGTCGTCCATGTCGACGGCGAGGCGGTCAAATCCTGCACCCTCTTGGCGGTCCAGGCCGAGGGCCGCAACGTGCTGACGATCGAGGGCGTCGCCGATGGCGACGAATTGCACCCGATGCAGGAGGCGTTCCGCGACAATCACGCGCTGCAATGCGGCTTCTGCACGCCCGGCATGATCATGAGCGCGCTCGACCTGGTGAAGAACAACGCCGACCCGAGCGACAAGGAAATCCGCGAGTACCTCGAAGGCAATCTGTGTCGGTGCACCGGCTATCACAACATCGTCCTGGCGATAAAGGCCGGCGCCGAGGTCATGCGAGGTACTAAGGCGGCGGCGGAGTAGCGGCGGTGTCCGCGATCGGAACGCCGGTCCGGCGGCGCGAGGACTATCGGTTCCTCACCGGACAGGGAACCTATACCGACGACATCAACCGGCCGGGCCAGCTCTACGCCTATATCCTGAGGAGCCCGCACGCCAACGCCCGCATCGGCAGCATCGACGCCAAGGCCGCTTCCGGCGCCGCCGGAATCGTTGCCGTGTTCACCGGCGCCGACATGGCGAAGGACGGCATCGGCGGCCTCCCCTGCGGCTGGCTGATCAATTCCAAGGACGGCTCGCCGATGAAGGAGCCGCCGCACCCGGTGCTCGCGATCGACCGCGTGCGCCATGTCGGCGACCCGGTCGCGGTCGTCATCGCCGAGACGCTGGCGCAGGCGCGCGATGCGGCCGAGATGATTGCGGTCGACTACGCCGTCGAGCCGGCGGTTGTCGACACGACGTCCGCATTGGCGCCGGGCGCGCCGCTGGTATGGCCCGAAGCGGCGCCCGGCAACATCTGCTACGACTGGCACCTCGGCGACCTTGCCGCGGCCGATGCGGCGATCGCCAAGGCGGCGCGGGTCGTCAAGCTTGACCTCGTCAACAACCGCCTCGTCCCCAATGCGATGGAGCCGCGCGCGGCGATCGGCGAATACAACCGCGCGACCGGCGAGCACACGCTCTACACGACAAGCCAGAACCCGCACGTGATCCGCCTGTTGATGGGCGCCTTCGTGCTGCACCTCTCGGAAGCGAAACTGCGCGTCGTGGCTCCCGATGTCGGCGGCGGGTTCGGCTCCAAGATCTACCACTACGCCGAGGAGGCGATCGTCACCTGGGCTGCGCCCAAGGTGCGCCGGCCGGTAAAGTGGACCGCCGACCGGTCGGAAGCCTTCCTGTCCGACGCGCACGGCCGCGACCACGTCACCCATGTCGAACTGGCACTCGACGCCGACAACAAGTTCACCGGCCTCAAGGTGTCGACGGCGGCCAATATGGGCGCCTATCTGTCGACCTTCGCCACCTGCATCCCGACCTATCTTTACGGCACCCTGCTCGCCGGCACCTACACGACGCCGGCGATCTACGTCGAGACCAAAGCGGTGTTCACCAACACCGTCCCGGTCGATGCCTACCGCGGCGCCGGACGACCCGAGGCGACATACTTGCTGGAGCGCATCGTCGATATCGCCGCGGACGAACTCGGCGTCGATCCCGCCGAATTGCGGCGCAAGAATTTCATCCCGCAGAACGCCTTTCCGTACCAGACGCCGGTGGCGCTGCAATACGACAGCGGCGACTACCACACGACGCTCGACAAGGCGATGCAGGCGGCCGACTACGCCGGGTTCGAGACGCGCCGGCGCGAGGCCGCCGCGCGCGGCAAATTCCGCGGCATCGGCATCGCCACCTATATCGAGGCGTGCGGCATCGCGCCTTCCGCGGTGGTGGGCTCGCTCGGCGCCCGCGCGGGGTTGTTCGAGAGCGCCGCGGTGCGCGTCCACCCGACCGGCAGCGTCACCGTATTGACCGGCTCGCACAGCCATGGCCAGGGCCACGAGACGACCTTCGCCCAGCTCGTCTCCGACGGGCTCGGCATCCCGATCGAGAGCATCGAGATTGTCCACGGCGACACCGCCAAGATCCCCTACGGCATGGGGACCTACGGTTCGCGCTCGCTCGCCGTCGGCGGCACCGCGATCGTCAAGGCGATGGACAAGATCGTCGCCAAGGGCAAGAAGATCGCCGCCCATCTGCTCGAAGCCGCCGAGGCCGATGTCGAGTTCAAGGACGGCGCCTTTACCGTCGCCGGCACCGACCGCTCGAAGACGCTCGGCGAAGTCGCGTTGACCGCCTACGTGCCCCATAATTTCCCGCACGAGGAACTGGAACCCGGCCTCGACGAGACCGCGTTCTACGACCCGAAGAACTTCACCTATCCGTCGGGCGCGCACATCGCCGAGATAGAGATCGACCCCGACACCGGCCGTCTCGACATCGTCAGATTTACCGCCAGCGACGATTTCGGCCGGATAATCAACCCGATGATCGTCGCCGGACAGGTCCACGGCGGGCTGGCGCAGGGGATCGGCCAGGCCCTGCTCGAGGGCTGCGTCTACGACAAGGCGACCGGCCAGCTGCTGACCGGCTCCTATAACGATTATGCGATGCCGCGGGCCGACGACCTGCCGGCATTCGAATTGTCGACCAATGTAACGCTGTGCACGCACAACCCGCTCGGCGTCAAAGGCTGCGGCGAAGCCGGCGCGATCGGCGCCCCGGCGGCATTGAGCAACGCGATCGTCGACGCGCTGAAGCCGCTCGGCGTGCGCCACATCGAGATGCCGGCGACCCCGGAACGGTTGTGGCGGGCGATCCAGCGGCACCAGACGCGCCAGGCGGCGGAATAGGGAGAGGCCCGATGTACGAATTCAACTATCACAAGCCCGACAGCCTCGATGGCGCCGCCCGCCTGCTCGGCGCCGAGGAAGCCAAGCTCGTCGCCGGCGGCATGACCCTCGTGCCGACCCTGAAGCAGCGCCTGGCGAAGCCGTCGGATCTCGTCGACCTCGGCGCGATCGGCTCGCTCAAGGGGATCGGCGAGGAGGGCAATTCGGTCGTGATCGGCGCGATGACCCGGCATGCCGAGGTCAACCGCTCGCCGGTGGTCAAGCGCGCGATCCCCGCCTTGGCGGCGCTCGCCGGCATGATCGGCGACCCGGCCGTTCGCAATCGCGGCACGATCGGCGGCTCGGTCGCCAACAACGATCCGGCCGCCGACTACCCGGCCGCGCTCGTCGCCCTCGGCGCCACGGTACGGACCACCAAGCGCCAGATCCCCGCCGCCGATTTCTTCACCGGAATGTTCGAGACCGCGCTCGAACCGGATGAAATCATCACCGCGGTCAGCTTTCCGAAGCCTCAGGCGGCGGCCTACCAGAAATTTCGGAACCCGGCTTCGCGCTACGCGATCGTCGGCGTCTTCGTCGCCCGCACCGGCGCCGGCGTGCGGGTCGCGGTCACCGGCGCCGGACCTTCGGTGTTCCGCGTGCCCGAGATGGAAGTCGCGCTCGGCCGGTCGTTTTCGGCCGACGCGATCAAGGACATCACGATCCCCGATGACGGGCTCAATTCCGACATCCACGCCAGCGCCGAATACCGCGCCCACCTCGTCGGCGTGATGGCGCGCCGCGCGGTCGCCGCCTGCGCGTGATCGCGACTCGTATCGCTTGCCCGACAGTCCATTTTCGGACGCGGGTAATTTAGACCGGGGGCGTCAGGTGCGCTGCGGGTTGGCTTGATATCGAAGGGCGGCAAGCACGCTGTCAGGACTCATCGCAGTCCCAATAGGACACATCGCCGCCATTTATGTCGCTCGTGCATGTACATGTGACTGTTGTTTGTTTGTTGGTATCCATGTTGAAATGAGTGTAAGTAACCACTCGACCATCCGGCGAACACACGCCACCATTACTTGGCAGGGGCTCTCCCGCGACCGCCGCCGCGCAGTACAGTGTCATAAACAACAAAAGCGACAACGCATAGGTGGGGTTCGCCCGTAGATGGCGGGCGGCCTGCTGCTTACTCGGCCGCAAGATCGGCACTAAATCGCGGATTTTCATTCGCTGACCTCCCCATTCAACCGACAGGTTAGAGTGCATCCCGTGACCGATGCAATGGTGTGCAGGGAACTATCCATCCGGTCACGCGATTCACCGAAAACCTCGCGAGCTGGTCAATCCATCGGCCGGGCTTCGCGCGCTCGCCCGTAATCCGGCCGTGTGTCCACCACTTAGAGATGTCGCTGTTTGCGCCATTTAGAAATGTCACTGTCGTCGCTGGTTTCGGGCGACGGGCGGTCGCGGAGCCCGTGCGCAGCGCAGCGCCCGACCGGCGACCGTCG
>Ga0182024_10013832_pt1 | contig 15687 bp, 16 predicted proteins | sample P32metaG_FD_120480 | JGI IMG/M metagenome (GOLD analysis project Ga0182024, IMG submission 120480) | Permafrost microbial communities from Stordalen Mire, Sweden - P3-2 metaG (Illumina Assembly) | ecosystem: Environmental > Terrestrial > Soil > Wetlands > Permafrost | place: Sweden: Stordalen... | reverse complement strand
TACGCCCTGTCTATCGAGGAAGCTACCTGCGGCCGTATCGGCAGGAACCCGCTCCGCGCCGGGAACTGTTGCCACGCGGGAGCTTCCTGACCACGACAAGCTTGATCGCGACGCGGGGCTGTCACAATCGCTGCGGATTCTGTTACCTGGCAACTGAGGGATTGGCCATGCCCTATCAGGTGCGTGACGTCGAGCAGGTCGTGGCCGAGTTCCAGGCCGACGGCCAGCCGTACGGCGTTTTCGTCGACAACAACCTGGGCTCGCGTCCCGACTATCTGCGGAAGCTCTGCCGCGCGTTACGGCCGATCGAGAAGATCTGGAGCGCCGCGGTGTCGATTGACGTGACGGACGATCCCTCGCTGGTTCGCGAGATGGCGCTGGCCGGATGCACGGGCGTTTTCGTGGGCTTCGAATCTCTGGCCGACGCCAATCTGGCCGACGCCCGCAAGAAGAACCCGCGCACCACAGACTATGCCCGGCGCGTGGCGCTCCTGCACGACCAGGGTATTCAGGTCAACGGCAGCTTCGTGCTGGGGTTCGATCACGATGGCCCAGACGTGTTCGCGCAGACCGTCGAATGGATCGAAGAAAACCGCCTCGAATGTGCGACGTTCCACATTCTGACGCCGTACCCCGGGACGCCTTTGTTTCGTCAGATGGAGACGGAAGGCAGGCTCCTGCACTACGACTGGTCGCGCTACGACACCGGGCACGTGGTCTTCAAGCCCAAGCACATGACTGCAGACGAGCTCGCCGACGGCTACGCGTGGTGCTATCGCCATCTCTTCTCGCATCGCTCGATCTGGCGGCGACGTCCGCGAGATTGGCGTGCGGTCGCGCCTTATCTTGCGATGTCATACCTCTACAAGCGTTCGAATTTCCTCTGGCATCTGATGATCCGTCACCGGTTGACCGCGCGGCTCTGGCGACCGCTGGTGGAGGGCACGCGGCGACGTCACCTGAAGTTCCGCCGGCGGCTCGAGGCCCGGCCGGCTCCGCTTGGCTCAACACGAGCGGCGACAGTCGTGTCGGCGGGCGTTTAAGTCTAGACGGCGTTGCGCCGGTATCGCCGCGCCGCACATCAACTGGAGCCGGGCGGCTGGCTCGACGCCGTGACCAGCACCTTTCCCGCCGCGGACATCCCAAGAGCAACGCTGCGCCGCCCTAGCCGGCAGACGATTGCGCCGGACTCCGGCCGATTTTCGAGGATCTCTCCCGTGGCGTTCAACTCGAGGCCGCTTTCACTCAGGTAGCGCAGGAAAGCCGGATCCTGGTCCATGACGCGTACGACGCGAAAATGCTGGCCTGGCTGGCAGCGAGCCAGCGGCACTCCGTTGGTCTCGGCCAGCGATCCGTCGGCGCGTGGGATCGGGTCTCCGTGAGGGTCGACCGCGGGGTAACCGAGGTAGGCGTCGATGCGGTCGATCAGTCTCTCGGAGGCAGCGTGCTCCATGTGCTCGGCTTCTTCGTGGACCTCGTCCCACGTCATCGTCAACGTCTCGGCGAGAAACCGCTCGAGCAGGCGATGCCGGCGGATGACCTTCATTGCCAAGCGTTGCCCCGAGTCGGTCAAGCGCGCCCCTTCGTACGGCGTATACGTGGCGAGATTCGCTTCGGAGAGCGTTTTGAGCATCCCGGTCACGGCGCCCGGCGACACGTTCAAAGCCTGTGCGAGCTCGCCGGTCGCGACGGCGCTATCGGAAGGGTCACGCGCCGCGATGAGCGCGATCGTCTTGACGTAGTTTTCGACGGTCAGGCTGGGCACGACGTATTTCGGGCTCCCCGACGGCACGACTCGCGGGCTTACTGGTCTTACATCGTACTTTACCGCCCCGTGCGAAGGAAGGAGCCGGCTTTGGCGCGTGCGTCATCAGTCCCACCAGACGCGCAAGAGTCCGTATTCATTGCGGCCGGTGCCCAAGACTTGGTCGATCTCCTGTTGGTTGCCATAGACGTAGACCTCACCGGCCCACTCCTCTGCCTCGGCGATCCGGGCGAGCTCGCGGGCTTGCTGCCAGGTCTCGGTCAACACGAAGAGCGTGTCGGCGTTCCACAAATCGTCAGGCAGGTCCCGCAGCTTGATGAGCCCTGACATGAGCAAGCGGCCCGGTCTCGAGAAGTCTGGCACTCCGGGGCGATCCAGGAGTGCGGCCAGCCACAATTCACGGTGCCGAAGCAGGCTGGCAGCCACCTGTTCGCCGTTCATCGCGTTGAACTTGGTCCGCCGCAGCAACTCGAGCTGGATGTCTTGAACCTTGGCGTCGCGGAGCGAAAGCGAGTCAGTCATGGTTGACCTCGCGCAGACCGTTGGAGCGGCCAGCCGGAAAGGGTGTCGGGCGAGCGCAGCACTGCTATGCTGCGGGCGCTCCGCGCGCGAGCGTCGAACAGATCCCGAAAAAGCGGCGCGTTTTGTCACGCCCACTCGTCTCGACAAACACCGCGGAAGCATGATTCTGTCGAAGGACTAGAACTCTATCAACGGGGAACCGCGCCACGCCTGCCTGAAGCGCCTCCAGTGAATTTTCGATTGCAAAGTCCAGCGCGAATTACTTGCAAAAGACGCCGGTGGGAGTCGAACCCACTTGAACCGGGTTGCAGCCGGTCGCCTTGCCGTCTGGCTCCAGCGTCAAGCATTCGTCGTGTCATGTCCCCGCCAGGAATTGAACCTGGTCCTCGACCTTCGCAGGGTCGTGTGCGAATCCGGCACACCCCGAGGACTCGTAAATCTCCGGATCCCCCGCCCGGGACTTGAACCCGGCCTTGCGGTTTAGAAGACCGCCGTGCGCCCGACACACTCGCAGGGATTCATCCAACCGATGCCCTCGCCAGGAATCGAACCTGGTCTTCAACCTTCGGAGGATTGTGTGCGATTCCGTCACACCCCGAGGGCTTTTACCGGGAAAACAGGCATTTCTGCTGGTTTTGAAGGGTCAGGCGATTCTTCCACAGATCGGATTCTTTCCATGGCTTAGCCCGGTTTTGGCTGGCTTAGGACAGAAATACTGACTGAAACACTGACTGATTGACGCTATCCGGGCCACCGATGTTCGCGCCGCTTCGGCGGATTATCGCAGAGGCTTGGCACGGCCGGGGGTGTCTTCCCCGATTGAGAACGGCGTAATCAATCGGGTTATTGAGGTGGCGGGGAGGTCAACCGGCATTATCCAGGAAATCAACCTGACAGAAAAACGCATTAGAAGGCCGTACAGACGATTTGAATGCCTTCTGCTAGAGAGAGGTAGCTTGAGAGTTCGCTCCCTGCCTCCAAAGGCCCTGAGAATCGCTTTTAGGGGTATGCCGTTTTGTGGCGTCTGGAGATCCTCTTCCCTGAATGCAATTCTTCTTTCCTACCTATCGCCTGTGAAGGAAGCGATTGCCGAGCGGTCTCAGGTTATCCACAGGCGGTTTTCGTTAAGTAAGTTATATTCTATTCTTAAGTTAAACAGTTAGCTGCCTTGCATGTCATTGAATCTCTGAGGATTTTCGGCTGTTCATGCGCCTAATAGGCCGTGCCTCTGCGCCTAATAGGCCGTGCCTCGTGCGCCTAATAGGCCGTGCTCCTTGCGCCTAATAGGCCGTGCTAATTCACAGGCTGGCAGCGTTGCCTTTTCGCTGTTCAGTCGAGCCTCGGAATGCGGCTAATAGGCCGTGCCCGTGGAAAAGCGGGCGATGACGATGCCCAAGCCGCATCAACGGGGCGTTCCGGCACACCGCCGGTACGATTTGGCCTGTTTTCCGGCGGTTTTGCGCTGCATACCCCATCCGCGGTCTCGCCGGAAGCAGGGGTTTACGCCTAATAGGCCGTGCCTTCATTCATCTATGGGGTTGATATCGAACGGTTTCGATGTAATGCCGCGAGCGATGCGGCGGCGTATGTGCCGGGGCGCTGCGAACCGGGGATCGTTAACATTGAGCGAATCGCGCCGCAGGAAACTGACGACCTCGTCCCCCTCCCCGTTCTTATGGCTTTGGGTGGCATATTCGGGCAACGAGTCCATCTCGACTACTTTGCGTACATCGAGGGCGAAGTCGGAGAACCGCGACGTCGAGCCGGACTTTTCATAAAGCTGGCGCATCGTGAACTGCCAGCCCGTCTCCTGGTGGCCGGCATGCTTGCGGGCGACGCGGTAAAGCCAGCGTTCGATTCCGCCGGTAAGAAGGAAATAGTCCTCGTGGATGGTTAGCACGCCGCCGCGCATGACAATGCCCTGGTATAACCAGTCCGGCAGCGTGATCGTCATGCCGGTCGGTTCCCCGGTCTTCTCGTCGGTGAGCTCGGTCCAGGTCTCGATCCAGTGGAAGGAAGCCGTCTTCTTCTTACCCTGCCCGCGGATATTGGTGCGCACCGCCGTATGGGTCAGGCGTTCGAGTGCGGCCCTTAGCCGCAGATAATGCTCGCCGCCGGTCGGCCGGCGAATGGATTTGAGGAGATGGTGCGGGTGAAACCGGATGGTGCGGCTGGCAGGAAGCCCGCGATCGATGGCCTCGGTGACCTGGGTCGATGCCCAAATGAGAATGTCGGCGTCCCAGATAGTGGCAATGCCGAACTTGGCGTTGCCGCTGACTTCCACCGAAACGTCACCGACATGGTACTCGATCGGCGCGTAGCGAGGCTTCTTCGCCAGGCTGAAAAACGGGCGTTCCATCGTATCGCGCTGGTCGCGGATCGGGATATCGGCAAAATTCGCCGAGAACAGGTCGGGTTGTTGATCGCCCTTGGGCGGGAGCCGTTTCGTCATGCCGGGTCATACGGGAAGCGTGCTGCGGAACTGTCGATCGCGGCCGCAGCCGACGCTTCATACCGGCACAGCCCGATTCGGACACTAGACCAATCACGGTGCACAGGCAAACGGTAATTGCATTTCTGCGACCGGTGTATAATGTCGGCTCAGACGAGCCCCCTCACCTTCCGGCGTACCAAAGAGAATGGTTACGGCCACGGCTTTATACGCGTGTAAGCGTAAGCGCTTATCGCGGCGAGCAATCTACCATTGGGTGCTGGGCATGCCATGATACGCGTATGGCACTATGAGGGGATCAGGTGATCTCGTTCTCGAGTTCCTTAACGCCCGGTAAGCCCCGCTTAAGGAACACGAGGTCAAGACCCTCGATGAGGTAATCGTGCATCTTGGCTCGCTCCTCGAAGGCGAGGCGACGGAGCTGTTCATAGATGGGCAACTTCAGATACGCGGTTTGCTGCTTGACCCCCGGCCGGTTGCCGGATTCGGCCGGCTCAACGAGCACGGGTGCCGGCGTGATTGCCGGTTTCTGCTCGTCGACCGCCCGGGTCATAATCGAGTCAAGCGATGTCCGCTTTTTGCTCATAAGCCATTTTCTCCATTTTTTTGACGATCCAGGTCCAGAGTAGAGTGATTTCGGCCGCCGCTTTCCCGTCGGGATCGAATTCCAGCACGCCAAGACCGCTTCCATGCGCGTCTTGGTAGGCCGTCCTGGCGACGATGCGAACGGGACAAACGATCCCGAGCATCGCGAGCCCGACGTCCGCCTCCCTCACCCGGTCGCCGCGCGCCGGCGTCTGCGTCAGTACGAAGACGGCCTGCTTGGCAAGGCGTGTGATGGTCGCCACCGTCGGCGGCGTCGCCTTCAGATCAACCGGCGTCGGCCGGCAGGGAATGATGCAGAAATCGGCGGCGCGGATGGCAGCGGTGGTCGATGGCTCATCGCGGCCGGGAGTGTCGATCATGACATAATCGAAACCGGCGGATTTCGCTTTGGCGACTGCTTCCGGCAGCGCCCAGGATTCAATGCGCACCAGGCGGGGCGTCTCTTCCTCGCGGTCCTGGTACCAGCCTTCGGCGGAGGCCTGCGGGTCGAGGTCGAGGATCAAGACCTTCTTCTTTTTTTTCTCGGCGGCGACGGCGCAGTTCACCGCTAAGGTGGTTTTACCCGCTCCCCCTTTTTGCGTGACAAACGTGATGATGCGCATAAAGCAACCGTGGCGTCCTGTTATCCCCGTCTACCGTTAGCGCCGTGCGACGTTGCCATGGCGTACACGCCTAACGGCATGCGGTCTTAATGGCACCATAGTGTACGCGTATAAACTTGTAAACGTATAATTGAGCGGAACCGTTGGAAGTGCGTCTGATCGCACTCCGTGCAGCGATTCTTCATCGAGAGTGAGCCGCTGTCACGCGTGCATGCGGCTGAGTGCCGGCGATTGGGATACGGCTTTCATGGCATGCCAGCGTATCGTCATACGCGTAAGCCATAATCACCGTATGCCAGGACATTCAAGAGGCCGGAGGTGTCCAGCGATCGCGGGCGGAGTTCAGCCCGCGGCGCTCACATGTAAGTACTAACCGCTCGAGCAGCGACTCGATCAATGGGCGATGGCATGCCAGCGTACAGCTATACGCGTAAACAATGACCACGGTATACGGGGTATTCGGACAGCCTGATAACTTCACGCATCGAGCAACCCGATCACGAGGAGCTGCTTTAGTCAATCGCGGGCGGGGACAAGCGCGGCGAGGTCACATGTAAATACCTACCGGCCGTTCAATGCTTTGAACATGGCATGCCAGTGTACCGCTATACGCGTAAACAATGACCACGGTAGACGGAGCGTTCGGCCAGCCTGGAAATTCACGCATCGAGCAATCCGATCCCCAGGAGCTGCTTCAGCGAATCGCGGGCGGCGAGGAGGTCGCGGGCGGCGCTTACCAGCATGAAACGCTCGCGTAGCGATTCGATGTTCCGGGCGGTTACTACGCCTGTCCCCGGGATAAGCTGCTCGTAGCCGGATTGCAAGGCGTAGCTGGTATGCAGGCTGCTGGCCTCGGCGGTTCCCGGCGCGTCGATCCTCAGCCTGCGGTGAAACTCGATCTCCAGGCGGAAGAGCTTCTCCAGCGGCGGCACGGCGGTGTCCTCCGGTGCGGCGGGACATAGTGTAAGCGTGACCAGTATAGCCAGCACGAACCCGCCCGAAAAGAGGGTTGGCCACTAACTCGGAGTGATGCGTGCGGCGGCTGCGATTGCAGCGCAAGCGGGGAGGGGACGGTCCTGGCGGCGGGCAACCGCCTTCAGCGGAGGAAGGCGGTTGCGGAGCGCGTCTCTGGCGGGCAATCAGCCATCGCCATCGAACTTACGCAGCGGCCGACCGGGCTCGCTGTTGCTGAAGCTCATTGAGAATCCAGCTGTGCGCGAGGTCGAGCTGCTTGCGGAGTACGAGGATGTCGTCCTTGCCGTAGCTGTCGGACTCATGCCACTCGTCGCCCTGCTTGTAACTTCTGCGGTGCGTGACGGTGTACATCGTGCCTTTCTCGCTCTCATTGCGCCAGACGGCGACTTCGACGCCGCCGTCGCGGAACTTCTCGACCGGTTTCTTTGATTTATCGGATGTGGACTTCTCGGACATGGTCGTACCCTCCCTGGTTGCGTAAGAACTGATTCGCCATCGATCTTGCGGGTCGAGGGTTTGGCCTCGGCCCTTCGCCCGGGTGGCGTCCCGGAAACGAGTTGGCGGAGCGGGCTATGCTTAAAGTTCTCGCCCGATTCCTTTTTCCTCGGCGACGCGCTTTACCACTTCGTTGAAAACCCGTTTGGCCTTATCCCGCGACGTCGCGGGCGCCTCCGGGTCGACGCGCGTGCCCCAGGCCCGGTCCTCGTCCTTCCAGTGGAACCTGATGCCGTCCGGACCTTCGGGCGCCTTGACGAATTCGCGTACCGCATCCGAAGGTTTGTCATTCAGGCTTCCGTCGCCGAACTTGATCTGCATCTGGCGGGACTGGCGGTTTTCCTGGAGTTGAACCTTATAGCCGTCGAGGTTGACGGTCTTGATGGGGAAGGGGTCGGCCGTGAACTTCCTGGGCGGCTGCTCGGGGGCGGAATTGTTCGTTTCTGCCACCTGCGGCGTGGGCTCCTCGACCGGGGTTAACTGGACCGCTTCAGCGGTCGCCTGCTTGCGTCTTGCCATGTGACCTCCCTGTACTGGCGTGAGATTTCCCTATAGCGCCGGGCAGGACGTAAGTAAAGCGGATAATGCAACCTGGACGTGCCGCGTGGGTCTGCCGGTTGACTGACTGAGGCGAACGATGGCGTGCCTCCGCCGTTGATTCAAAGGTATCGCGGCGGGGAGGGCGCACTGCGTCTTGCGCAATCCTGCCGTCGCGGCACGCGAGTCTGCCGCCTTTCAGCGGAAATTCCTGGAACGTGACGAGTCGAACAGCCGATACGTCGTCGAGACGGCTCGGTGGCGGGTGAGCGTCGCGACAGGCTTGGGACGCCGGTTTTGCTCGTTAACCGCGTCCGCGATGCCCCGATCGCCGCCGTCAGTGCGAAGACTGATCGAACGGAACACGATGTCCGCCGGGCAGCAAGGCGGAGGACGGCCAGTATGGGACGCAAACGGCGGCCTGCGGACGCCGACGATCCTGAGGCCCTCTACCGCGCACTTATCGCCGAGAGCCTGGCATTCCGGGAAAAGCTCGCGGCACGATACGGGGCGGCCCTGAGCGCCTTCCTGCGTTCATTGCCGGTCGGGACGCTGGCCGAAAAACGGGAAGCCGTGCGGGTGGTCAACGGGCGGCTGCGTTCGCTCGGGCTCGTCATCCACTGCCCGAAGACCGGGGTTGCGGCCCGGCTCCTTGCCCATCCCGGTAACCATCCCGAGCTGGGTCGCTTCCAGATCGAGCTCCTCGATGGGACGCGGCGCCGGACGGTCAGCACGCCCGATCCGCCGCCCCTCGATCTGATGCCGGAACCCGCCGGGGAGTGAGGTGGGAATTCACTTCGATCCCCGCAACGCCAGCAGGCCCACCACGAAGGCGAGCATGACGACGAGCACCGTGACAGCCGCCGCCGTCCACACACCGAAGCCGAGGCGTGTCCATCCCGCCTCGAATGCCCCGATGATCACCAGATAGACAACCACCATCAAGACGTTGAAGGTGACGAGTCCGCGTTGCCGCATGCGTGGCGTTCCGGTCGGAGCGCGCAAGGCATAGCTCCCCTGGGCGACGAAACGTCTCGCCATCCGGAGAGATATCAGTACACAATCAGTGTACTTGAAACCCGTCGACGGCACCATCCGATTCGTGCGTTGGCAAGATTTCCGTGGCTTCGGCGAATTCCCGCCATTGAACGGCGCGAATCGCGGGAGCGCCTACAGCGGCACGGACGGTCATGCAGCTCATGCGGGATGCGGGGGCATTGCAGGCAGGCGAGCGTTGAGCTTCATCACGACGGCTTTATGCTTTACATAACGCATCAAATATGGTTTACTAAGTCATGTGATAGTCAGTTACCGGGACAAGCGCACGCGGGAATTTGCCGAGGGGAAGCGGATCAAAGCCTTCGCCGCCATCGAGCGACGTGCGGAAATGAAGCTTGATCAGCTCGATTCCGCGGTTTCTCTGCGGGACTTGGAAGTACCCGGTAACCGTCTGGAAGCGCTCAAGGGCGACCGTAACGGATCATTCAGCATCCGCATCAACGAGCAGTGGCGTGTGTGCTTTGAGTGGCCCGATCGGTCGCGTGGCCCCGTAAATGTTGAAATCGTCGATTACCATTAAGGAGTAAACATGGCACGTACACCAATCCATCCCGGCGAGCATCTTGCCGAACAGTTAGAAGCCCTTAACCTGAGTGCTGCGGCGTTGGCCCGGAAAGTCCAGGTGCCGACTAACCGGGTCACCGAGATACTCAATGGCGATCGGTCGATTACGGGCGATACGGCCTTACGCCTGGGTCATTTTTTCGGCACCAGTGCGGAGTTCTGGCTGAATTTGCAAAAGCTCTATGAATTACGCCTTGCCGAGCAGAAAGCCGGCGATGCGATTAAGCATCTGCCGACGCTCGACAACGGTTTCCAGGCCAACGTCTAGGCTGACCCGCTAATGCCGGACACCCGCAACGTGATTGGTCGGCAGGCGGATGGACTGCTCAACGGCGAGCCAGTCGGCGGCGGCTTGCGCGTCCGCGGCGCGCAGGGCTTCTTGTCTCAGCCTGGCAGCCTGTGCCCTTGCGTCCGTCCCGTAATTGTCGATCAGCAATGCCGCCAGCCCGAAATAGTTCACCTCCGAAACCTGGAGAATGTCCCGCCGTTCCTGGTTGGGTTCGGACGTGGGCCTGTCGCGGCGGCACCCAAGGAAAAACCGGCGGATGCGGCCGGGCACGCTGGGCGCTACGGGCCGGTTAGTCATGGCAGAAGCACTCGGCGAGGGCGTCCTGTTCGGCGCATTCCATTGCCTGCTGATCCTGAACCGCTTGACGCATCGAGGCGTAATTCGGACGGTCCTTGCGAAACATCGCCACCGAAGGATTGCGGGTCTTCCCCGCCTTGGTGCGTTCCTGCTCGATCCACCAGTCCGCGAGCTGCGGCTGCTCACGCATGATGCCCTTAATCGTCGCTGCCGACGTCAGGAAGCACATATCGCAGTTGCCGAGCGGCGTCTTGCCGTCGATGTTGGGCAATTGCAGGTCGAAGGGCTGCGCCCGCCAGAACGCCATGACGTCGTCTCGGGTGACCCCTGCCGTCGCCAACGGTGCGATGGCCTCCCAGCGTTCCCGGATGTTGCCGAGGCGGGCGACCCGGCGCGGTTCGTCGGCGCGCAGGCCCAGCGCGCTCGTCCAGTGCTCCCAGCCCAGCGACAACGCAAACCGCTTTTTTGTCCGGATTTTTAATTCTTATGTGGCCGCTCCCGTTATGTGGCGGACAGCCGCTTTCCTCGACGGAATTCTTTTGCTACGCCACGGGGACGCCACATAACGGTTGTGCGAACAAACCGCCCTCTTCGATGGTCAGAGACTCTCGGAGGCCTGGCCGAACGCCTCTCGCCCCCCAAATCCCCTGCCTTTGTCACGAAAGGCGCAATGATTGGGCCTGCCGCGATTCGGGTATCCAGGCGATATGGCGCGAGAAACGCCTCGTTCCCCGTGGGATTCTAGCGTTCGGGGCGTCGGAGTAGTGAAGCGTACGAGCCCCGCTTGCGCCTTTGTGAGTAGATGGCGGAGGGGGGAACGGCGAGGGAAGGCACGCACCAAAGTACATCGATTTCATTCATCCCAGCAGGGAAGTCCAATGACGCAACGAACCTCGCACTGCAATTTCGGAATCGGGACTCCCAGAAGAAATTGTTTGATTCTCAGTTTCGCTCGACTCATACTTGACTTTCCCAACGAACGGGACCCCGACGGACGAGGGTCGTCCTCCAGGCTAGGGTTAAGAAGGCGAGGCTCTCGCGATGTCACGACTCTACGACTCGTGTAAGAGAACGTACCAAAAGATCGGGCGAACCCCGAATAAGCAACGGGCTCCGGGACTGGAGGCGCTCGAGCAGCGAAGCTTGCTTGCCTATAGCTACACCCAGATCTTTGACCCGAACGGCGAAACTGTAGCGACAGGGATAAACAACTCGGGCCAGATCGTGGGCTCCTACCTGGGCGGTGATCCCTATAATGAACATGCCTTCCTAAAGGACAGCGCGGGCTACCAGACGATCGACTTCCCAGGTGCGAGCGGAAGCGTCGCTAGGGGAATCAACGACTCCGGCCAGATCGTCGGAAATTTCGGTGCTCACGGCTTTCTTAAGGACAGTAAGGGATATCAGGTGATCGACTACCCCGGTGCGCATTTCACCTCACCGGTTGGGATAAACGACTCCGGCCAAATCGTTGGGAATGTCGAATTCCTTTCTAGCGACGGCGTGTACACGACTCACGGCTTCCTGAAGGACAGCGGTGGCTACCACTTGATCGACTATCCCGGCACGGACGGATACATCGGCCCGAACGATATAGGCGATAATTTTTCACAAGTCAACGGCATCAACGACGGAGGTCAAATCGTCGGCTATGCGTACATTCCCGGCGCGGTGGTCGACTTCTTGAAGAATGGCGATAGTTACCAGGCGATTAACTATCCAAATGGGGGTCAACCCAACGGCATCAACAACGCCGGCCAAGTCGTGGGGGCTTTCTACCTTAACGATGTTTCACACGGCTTCGTGACGAGTGGCGCGAGCTATCAATCGATTGACGATCCCGTTGCATCCGGTACTCAGGCGGAAGGAATCAACGACGCAGGGCAGATCGTGGGCACCACCAACGGCGGTTTTTCTTTTCTCGCGACGCCTCTAAACGATGTCGCAATCGTCTCTGCTCACCTGGAGAACCCGAATCTTGTGTCTTTCGAGTACAGCGCAAAGGGGAATCTCGACCACTTCACCGTCGGTCTGTATTCCTCAGCGGACGGTACGACCTACGACGCGGCGGATCCCATCGCATCGCAGGTAATCGTCGCCGATCTGTCAAATCCCAGCAATCCAGGCGTTTTCAATCTCGACAGCCCCTTGACGACCGAGCCGGACAAGCCTTACTTGCTTGTCGTCGCCGACCCGGATAACGAGATCATCGAGTCAGATGAGACTAATAACGTCAAAGCGATCGCGCTGACAGATATCGATTTGGTGTCGGCTCAGGCGGAAAGTCCGACCTCCATTTCTTTCGCTTTCAGCACAACCGGGAATCCTGGCCCATTCACGGTGGGGTTATATCGCTCAGTGGACGGTAAGACGTATGACGTAGCGGACTCGGTCGCCACACCTCAAACGATTACACCAAGTTTGGCGAACCCACAGGGGCAGGGTAACTTTGCGCTATCGGCCCCTGTTTCGTCCGATCCGACGAAGCCATATCTCGTCGTCGTCGCCGATCCCAACAACATAATCGCCGAGTCGGACGAGACGAACAACGTCCAAGCGATCCTTACCAAGACCGACATCGTGGTGACTCAAGTAGGTGTCGAAAACGCTGGCTTGGCCGCACTCTATCGCATCGACGGAGCGCCACTTCCCGCCGCAACCACAGCTGTATTCTACTGGTCGAAAGGTCCAAACCTGTCGTCTGACCACGTCTTGGCCGCAGACCCGATCGTGATTCCCGCGGGAACCTCAATCGGTAGCCATGATGACGTCGGTGTCTTGACGCAGGATGAAAAGGACGCGCCCATAGGAACGGCCTACTTGGTTGTGATGTTCGATCCAAACAATACGATCGTCGAGACGCACGAAGATAATAACCTATTATCAACCCCGGTTACACTCGCCCCATTAGTAGAGTTGGTCGCGAAACATGCGGACGGGACCGTCGTGTCCGATGTCGCCCCACTGTTGTTCAAGGAGCCGTACACGATCGCGCTCACGGTCACAAACCGCGACGACGAACCCCATGATTTCCACGTCACCTGGGGTGGTAGTAGGGGAGAAGTCAGTGGGTTCACGCCAGACTTTGCGCTGCCCTTGGATTCTGATACGGGGCCCATCGCTCCCGGCGCATCCGTTACGTTGACCTCCAGTCCTTTCCAGTACCGATGGGACTGGATTCCCGCCCAGAATCCATTGACTGCCGATGCGGACCTGCGCACTAAGCTCGGCCTCGATTTGGCTGACGCATTGGACAAATACAAGGATGCACTGCTTGGGGAAATTGAAACACTTATTGAAAAAGGAGTGAAGGACGTCACCGGTGTAAATATCTTCTTGTTCTCTGGCTCGTTCGTGGCCAGCACACTTCCTGTAATCTTGGGCGAATACGAGGATAGCGCCGCATCGGTCGATCTTAATTATTCGGCAACGCTCTCTTCACCGGACATACCGACGGTAACGACGAATTACCAGGGAAGCCTGAATGTTCCCACGGTCAAGGAACAGAACCTTGTTGAGTCGGCATTCTTATCCCTCGTTGGCCCGGACATTGATGAAACTGTTTCACCGCTCACGACTATCACGCCGTTGTTCACGTATTTTCTCCAGAGCATCAAGTTATTATTGAATAGTTCGGCAGACACGGCATATAAGCTGGCTTACGATCCCCCAGACGCGAATTACACCGCGATCGCGGCCCCAGCACCACGCGACTTTCCGGTGATAGATGCAGCACCCGACAGCCTGTTGAAGAGTTTTGTTCTGACCTTGGCAAAGATCGAATCCTTCGAGCAAGCGGAAGCCACATCACGCGATCGAGCGGATGGAGCAGCGGCCGCTGGGGATTTTTCTTGGGAGAGTGAACAACTGTTCGCAGCCGCAGGTTTTGGCATCCAAGCTTCATACCTGGAGTCGCAGCTTCTTAGTTTGAGCGCCCAGCTCGCCCAGCTCGGTATCTTCAAGAACCCATCAACGGATCTGAGTATTCTGGGAATGCTGGCCGGAACTTTCCTGACGGTGGCGGAGAGTGAGCTTTCCTCCGCATCGCAAATCCGCACGCAACGACTTGGAGAGCCCACGCGCGACCTCTCTTCCAGTGAACTTCAGAGTCTCACGGCGCAACGAAACCTGATTATTGGGGAATTGGCCGGAGTCGATAGTCTGGCAGTGCGACTCGGTAATTCCGAAACGTTCATTGCTACAGTCGTCTCCGCCATCGAGAATACAAACAACATCGCGGCCCTTCAGGACGATCTGGAATTTGGCTTCGGATCGATCATCATTCTTCAACAATCAGCCTTGAGCAACCCAACCTCGGTGACCGGACCTACGATCCAGTCTTTCCGCCGCCTCGGCGTCCATGCGCAGCGAACACGCTTGGTTTTGACTTTCAACGAGGATGTCGACCCTACCGCCGCGGAGAATCACAGGAATTACGTGATCGTTACGGCGGGCGCCGATGGTCGATTCGGGACCAAGGACGACCGGAGGATCGGTCTTAAATCTGCTTCCTATAATCCGGTCACTCACTCAGTAACACTGAGGCCAAATCGTCGGCTCAATTGGCATCGAAAATTCCAGATCACGGTCGTAGGAACCGGCCCGACTGGGCTGTCCGATCAGTTAGGCAACCTGATGGATGGGGATGGCGATGGCATGCCGGGTGGTGATTACGCGCGGCGCTTCCGACATTACGGACTAATCCAAGAGAAACCCGCCGCTGTCCCCACTGCCGCCCAAAACAGATTCCGGTCGCTCCACCCACGTGGACCCTTGGTAACACGGCCCTCGCACTTTCACCATTCGGCGATTCGGCGCTGAGTTGACTTAACTTGGCGCCATTCTTCGGAAAGAATGACGCGTATGGGCCTGCTTCGCAGAAGGCGCATGGCTGAACTGACGAACGGAGCAGTCCGGGTTTTCTTGGCATCGCTCAATAGACCGGGTCTCGTTTCGCGGACGAAGATATATTTTGGCTATATCGTCCGAGGAAACCGCATCACTTCCACATCTTCGCGTCGACGCTTGAGTGCTCTCCGGGTGCGTTTCCAGGAGGGCAGCTTGCGTCAGCCGGTCGGCTTGTGTCCTTGACTGAAGTCTATCCTGTCATGCGCAGTCCCGCCGAGGTGCTTAAATTTCGGCTTTGCCAGCGAGTACGTTACCGGCCGCCTGACAGGCCATAGTAAGAGGAACTCGCCTTCTGTCCGGAGAGACGCTCCGGGCATCGCGCGGACTGCTCTGTTCCGCACGCCCATTTCCTGCGATCGTCCTCAAGGAACAGCCCCTTTCTGCCGAGATAGTGGGGGCGCCACACAGTTAACTACAACGTCCGCAGGAATGCCATGACATCCTCCTGTTCGCGCCAAGGTTTCTGGACCAGCGCATCACCAACTTCACAGTTTGCCAGGGCCTTGGCCTTCATCTCCAAATCCACTTCCGCGTACACATTCGTTGTGTTCAATGAGACGTGACCCAGCCAGGCACGAATTGTGTTGATGTCCACCCCAGCACGCAGCAGGTGCGT
>Ga0182024_10013831_pt1 | contig 15687 bp, 15 predicted proteins | sample P32metaG_FD_120480 | JGI IMG/M metagenome (GOLD analysis project Ga0182024, IMG submission 120480) | Permafrost microbial communities from Stordalen Mire, Sweden - P3-2 metaG (Illumina Assembly) | ecosystem: Environmental > Terrestrial > Soil > Wetlands > Permafrost | place: Sweden: Stordalen... | reverse complement strand
CGCGCTTAGACTTCGCACGCAACTTCGGGAAGCATGGCACGCACATAGCAACAGCGCAGCCGCCGGCACAAATAAAAATGAAGATTGCGACGGCGCCATCCATTCTGCATTAAAGAGCGTGAGCCTGCCGGGTCCTGCGGAAGACCCGGATTTTCTGCGGAAACGAGCCTCCCAACTCAGCGTCGGCCAGGCGCAACGTGTGCTCATTGCGATGGCGATCATGCATCGGCCCGCGCTTCTGATCGCCGATGAGGCAACCAGTGCGCTTGACGTGATCACGCAGTCTGAAATTCTGGAATTATTCGCGCAGTTAAATCGCGAAACCGGCATGTCAATTCTTTATATCTCGCACGATCTGCCTTCGGTCGCGGGCATCTGTAAGCGCATCGCCATTCTCAACGAGGGCGAAATTGTGGAGTGCGGCACGACCGAACAAATCTTTAATTCACCGGTTCATCCTTACACTCGTCGGCTGATGTCGGCCCTGCCACAGCTTCCTATTCGCCGTGAAGCCTCGCTTGCTAAGGCGCAGACTGCCAGCAAGGACTAAACGCCTTTACCTTTTCGCGAAATACAAATCAGCAATTCTTTGGGCGAGTGCGGGGGCGTCAACCTCAGCGCGATTTGAGAGGACAACTATTGTGAGTCCTCGACCGGAGCGACATTCCAGCGACATCAAGACAGCGAATCCGCCGACCGGAAGGTGCATCATGCTTTGGCGAGTTGTTCCGAGGTTTCAGGAAGCGCTGCATCATGCCATGCGTCGAAGCCTCCCGCAACATTAATTACGTTGCGATGGCCGCCGCGTTCGAGCAAACTGCAGGCGATTATGCTGCGATATCCACTCTTGCAGTGAACCGCGACCGGGCGAGTTTTGTCGATCGAGGGTAGCCTTTGTGCAAACGTATCGAGCGGACGGCAGCTTACTCCAGGAATGTGTCCCGCCTGCCATTCGCCTTCGCGACGCACATCGAGCACATCCATTGGCCGCAAAGTTCCATCGCGCAATTTCTGATTCAGTTCGTGCGCGGAAATCTGCTGCGTCTTCTGCACTGGCAGGCCAGACTCTTCCCATGCTTTGAATCCGCCGGACAAATACCCGCCCAATTCCTCGATGCCCACGCGAGCCAAGCGCAGGCGAGCTTCTTCGATCTGCGCGTCAGTTGCGCCGACCAGCGCGGGTTTCGAGTGTATCCCGAGAATCCCGCCCGCCCACGAAGCAAATTGTCCAGCCAGCGCTATGTTGACGGATCCGGGAACGTGGCCCGCGGCGAACTCCTCGCCCGAACGCACATCGAGCACGTTTACTCTCTCCTGCAACAGCGTCCGCACTTTGGTTGGAGACAGTGCCGGAATCGGTGGAAGCTCTTTGAGCGTAGGAGCTCCCGAGCGATTGATCTCGGCATCCTCAAGAAAATATTCGGGGCGGGCGGGAAGGTTGGCGGTCAGCTGCGCAATAAATTCTTCGCGGCTGCGGATTTGCAGAGCGTAGTTCGTGAGTCGTTCGGTGCCAATCGTCGAAGAACGTTCTGCTCTCATGCTGCGGCCGCACAACGAACCCGCCCCATGCGCGGGATACACCGCCACCGCGTCAGGAAGCGACAGCAATTTTTCGTGCAAACTATCGTAGAGCATCCCCGCCAGCTGTTGCGGCGTGTGCGTTTTTGAAAGATCCGGGCGTCCCACATCGCCTATAAATAAAGTGTCGCCGGTCAATACTGCGCAGGGCAGCGCTGATTTCTCTTCATGAGTAATCGCGTCTGTAATCACAAGGCACACGCTCTCCGGTGTATGCCCCGGCGTCTCCAGCGCGCGAATGCGAACAGCTCCAATTTTTACTTCATAATCGTCGATCAGTGGTACATGAGGAAACCCAGCATTCGCGCGCCCCCCGATATAAATCTTTGCCCCCGTGCGCGCCGCAAGCTCTTTGTGTCCGGAAACAAAATCGGCGTGCAGATGAGTTTCGAAGATGTGGCGAATTGTAAGCTTCTGCTCTTCAGCCACCTTCAGATAAATATCCACGTCGCGCTGCGGGTCAACTACCGCCGCCTCGCCCTCGGAGCCAATCATGTACGACGCGTGCGATAGACAGGTCAGGTAAAACTGTTCAAAGTACATGTGAAGTTCTCCCGATACAGTCTGACGGGCGAATTTCAGGTTACTCCACCGAAGTATTCAACTCCATAATTAAAACGAGCTGGCTCAAACGATCCAGCAAATTTTTCATGGGCTAGAGCAAATTGTGGGGAAAAAACCTGAAGCAGAATTAATGCCAAAGGCAAAGCGCGAAGCTGGGCCGGGAATGGATGCCGGCCCTAAGTCTATTGCTGAACGCAATGCTGCGAGCAACATCCAAGCTATTGAAAGTGATGGCAGTTGAATTGCACTACCCGCGTACTCCTTTTGTAACTTGGAGCCGGGTGAGACAAGCGAATAAAGTCAAGGGATTGAGTGTCTTCGACCTTCGGCCCCTAGCGTGCATCGAATGATTAGAAGGTAGCTGCATGAACAGCCGAATTAGTAAAATTTAACAATTAAGAAAATAAGCAATGATGATGTTGAGCGGCAAATTCGGGTCGGTGGCATGGGCAGTCACGATTCACATCGCACTCGTTATTATTTTTGTGCTTGCAATATGGGGCTTCAGCAGCGCTCAAACTGCCTCCTACGTCGGCGCCGCCACGACGGTCGGGGAGAGCGGTGGTCCGCCAGCACTAGCCGTCGCTAGCAATACTATTGTCAGTGAGGACGAATCGGACGAACCGATTCTCACCATCCAGAAGCGCGTCGATGAGGTTAACGTTCTTTTTATAGCGACCGATCGCCACGGCAAGTTCGTCCGCAATTTGACTCAAAGCGATTTTTCTATTCTCGACGATCACAAGCCGGTCGAAAACATCCTGAATTTTCGCCGCGAGACTGATCTCCCCATCGAAATGGGTTTGCTCATGGACGTGAGCGGCTCTGTGTCGGGACGCTTTGGATTTGAAAAAGAGGCGGCGATCGGATTCTTGCAACACGTCATCCGTCCCGGGTATGACCGCGCCTTTGTGGTTGGCTTTAATAAAGACAGCCACATTACGCAGGACTTCACCGACCGTGTGCCGTTGCTGGCCGCGGGAGTGCAGCGCCTGAGCAATGGTGGCGGCACCGCGCTCTATGACGCCATCTATAAAGCCTGCAAAGAAAAACTGCTGCGCGAGCATTCGGAGCACCCGATTCGCAAAGCCATCGTCATCCTGAGCGACGGCGAAGATAATCAGAGCGAGCATAGTCGGGCTCAAGCGATCGAAATGGCGCAGCGCGCTGAAGTTCTTATTTATGCCATCTCCACCGATGACAGCGGACTGATTTTGCGCGGTGATAAAGTTCTGGAAGAGTTGGCGAACGCCAGCGGCGGCCGTGCCTTCTTCCCGTACAAGATGAAAGACATCAAGAACTCTTTTGCCGCGATTGAAGACGAACTTCGCAGCCAGTACGCCGTCTCCTATAAGCCTTCTGGCTTTGACGCCGACGGGCGCTACCACTCCATCGAAATCACGGCGCTGAAAAAAGACCTGCAAGTCCGCGCCCGCCGCGGCTACTACGCACCTCAGCAGTAAGACATTCCACGAACGTTTCGCTTCTGCCAGCGCTCTATATTTAACGCTCCCTATCCAACGTCCCATATTAAAAGTCCCGCGCATCCCCAAAGCTTTTTTCAGCCGTCCATCACATGGCAACGTGTCCGATGTCACAGAATTGCGGTAAGGCCAATGTTTTACTGGTCTTGGGGAAAGAACCGCCATGTGCCTCGCCATACCCGGAAAAATCCTTGAAATTCAAGAGATGGGCCCGCTGCGCGCCGCCCGCGTGCAGTTTGGCGGGATCGTGCGCCAGGTCTCTTTGAGCTTTGTGCCTGAGGCCGTCCCTGGTGATTACGTGATGGTTCATGTCGGTTTCGCCATAAGCCAGGTAGATGCCGCAGAAGCGGAGCGCACCTACAAGCTTCTGGAAGAAATGGGGACGCTGGAGGCGGAGTTGCCCCCGGCGGAATTGTAAGTATTCACGCTCGATTTCACTTATGAAATATCTCGACGAATACCGAGACCATCGCATTGTGCGCGCCTTGGCGGCTGAGATTGCCCAATGCACGACTCGGCCTTGGGTGCTCATGGAAATCTGTGGTGGCCAGACCCACACCATCATGCGCTACGGGCTCGATGACCTGCTGCCGCGCAATATCGAAATTGTGCACGGGCCGGGCTGTCCGGTTTGCGTAACGCCGCTCGAAACCGTCGACAAAGCCATAGCCTTGTCAATGCTGCCTGAGGTGATTCTCGTTTCTTACGGCGACATGTTGCGAGTTCCCGGTTCTCACTCGGACTTATTTCGGGCCAAGGCGCAAGGCGCCGACGTTCGTGTTGCGTACTCTCCCATGGAAGCTGTGAAAATTGCCCGCGCAAATCCCGATCACAAAGTTGTGTTTCTATCGATTGGCTTTGAAACTACAGCTCCCGCAAACGCCATGGCGGCATGGCAGGCACGGCGCGAAGATCTTACTAACTTCTCGATGCTGGTTTCGCACGTTCTGGTTCCTCCCGCAATCCGCGCGCTGATGGTGTCGCGCAGCAACCGTGTGCAGGGCTTCATTGCGCCTGGCCATGTTTGCACCGTGGTCGGCTGCAAGGACTATGAGTTCCTGGTGCGCGATTTTCGCGTGCCGATTGTGGTCGGAGGATTCGAGCCGGTCGATATTTTGGAGGCCGTCTTCATGCTTGTTAAGCAACTTGAGGCGGGCGAGGCGAAGCTAGAAAATCAGTACGTGAGATCGGTGAGCTATCAGGGAAATCTGCCGGCTCAGAAAGTTGTAGCGGAAGTGTTTGAGGTCGCCGATCAAAAGTGGCGGGGCATCGGACCGATTCCGCAGAGCGGTTTGCGATTGCGAAAGGAATACGCGGATTATGACGCGGATCGAATTTTCGATCTCGGCGAAATCACGGTTGACGAGCCAGCCGAATGCATCAGCGCGCAGGTTTTACAGGGATTGAAGAAGCCGACGGATTGCCCGGTGTTCGGGATGCGATGCACGCCAGAAAATCCATTGGGGGCGCCGATGGTTTCGACGGAAGGCGCGTGCGCCGCCTACCACCACTACCGTCGACACGCGCTTGTGCATTCGGGAGATTAAGAAATTTGTCTACTAAAACTACTGTCGAAATAGATTTCAAACTCAGTTGCCCGACGCCGCTTCCGGCAAAGGATACGGTTCTACTGGGGCATGGCAGCGGCGGCAAATTGAGCGCGGACTTGATCCGCGACATTTTTTTGCCTGCGTTTCAGAATCCAGTTCTGGCGCGATTGGATGACCAGGCCATTGTTAACGTGAATGGACAGCGGCTTGCAATCACGACCGATTCTTTCGTGGTGAAGCCGCTCTTTTTTCCGGGCGGTGACATTGGCTCCCTGGCAGTGCATGGAACGGTGAATGATTTAGCAATGGGCGGCGCCACGCCGCTTTTCTTGAGCGCCGCATTCATCATTGAAGAAGGCTTTTCGATGGAGCAACTCCGGCGCGTGGTTGATTCGTTGCGCCGAGCGGCAGAGAAAGCGAAGGTAAACATTGTGACCGGCGATACGAAGGTCGTCGAAAAAGGTAAAGGTGACAGCCTGTTCATCAATACGACAGGAATTGGATTAGTGCCGGAAGGCATCGAGCTTTCCGCCGATCGAGCCCGGCCGGGCGACAAAGTATTGCTGAGCGGTTCGATCGGCGATCACGGAATTGCCATTCTGGCGCAGCGCGAAGGGCTGGAATTTGAAACTCAGATTCAGAGCGACAGCGCCGCTCTGCACACTCTGGTGGCCGAGATGCTGCGGGTAAATTTGAATAGCGGCGCCGTTCGCTGCATGCGCGATCCGACGCGCGGCGGTGTCTCCAGCGCGTTAAACGAAATTGCGGAGCGTTCTAAAGTTGGAATCGAGTTAGTGGAGAGTTCTCTTCCGATTCATGAACAGGTGCGAGGGGCGTGCGAGTTGCTGGGATTGGACCCTCTATACGTCGCCAATGAGGGCAAGTTGATTGCGATCGTAGCGCCCGAGGCGGCCGACGCGACGCTGCAGGCGATGAGGCGACATCCGCTGGGAGCGGAGGCGCAAATTGTTGGGACGGTGCGGAAAGAGAACCCGGGGTTGGTAACCATGCGAACGCCGCTGGGCACGAGCCGCGTGGTGGACATGCTTGCCGGCGATCAGTTGCCACGCATCTGCTGATATTCGCTGTAGAGACGGGGCTTGCCCCGTCTCCGTTGCACTGAGCGTGCGGACGCGGCAGACGCGTCTCGACAAACAATTTATGCACGAGATGGGTATCGCGAACTCGGTGCTGGATGCGGTGAGAGCGGAGATGAGCCGCTATCCGGGATCGTACCCATGCAAAGTGGGCATTCGCATTGGCGAGATGGCAGCCATCGATCAGGACGCGTTGCGATTCTGTTTTGAGGCGATGATTCTGGAAACGGACATGGCGTCGCTGGAGTTGGCGATCGAGTTTTGTCCGCGGCGGCATCATTGTTTGGAGTGCGAAAACGAATTTGTAGTGCATGACTATGATTCGAGTTGCCCACAGTGCAAGAGCCTCGCAACCAAATGCATCAGCGGAGATGAATTGGAATTAGCCTATGTGGAGGTTGAAGAGTATGCAGCGAGTACCGTTGGAGCGAAAAGTACTTAGTGAGAACGATCGCGTCGCCGCGGAGTTGCGCGCGCGGTTTCAGGAGCATGGCGTTTTGTGCCTGAACATAATCAGTTCTCCGGGTTCGGGCAAGACCAGTCTGCTGGAGCGCACGCTGGAAACGCTGCCGAAGCATGATCGCGTGGCGGTGTTGACGGGCGATATTCAGACGGAAAACGATGCCAATCGCCTCAAGAGATTTCACTTTCCGGTAAAGCAGATCACCACCGGCGGCACATGCCATCTGGATGCCCGCATGATCGAACGTCATTTGGCGGATTGGAAACTCGAAGACCTCGATCTGCTGCTCATAGAAAATGTTGGGAACCTGGTTTGCCCATCGAGTTACGACTTGGGAGAAGCGGCTAAAGTCGTGGTATTGAGCGTGACCGAAGGGGAAGACAAGCCGCTCAAATACCCGTCCATTTTTTTTAAATCCGATTTGCTCATCCTAAGCAAGATTGACCTGCTGCCTTACGTGCCATTCGATATGGAAGCTGCCGCTGAGAACGCGCGCAAGGTGCATCCAGGCATGGAAATCGTAAAAGTTTCCTGTTTAACCGGAAGCGGATTGCACGAATGGATGATGTGGCTGGAGCAGCAGCGGCGGGCACATAAGCCGTTGGCACAGACGATTGTCGGCTAAAGTCTCTTTTAAGTACAACATTCTGCACTTTGACTTACTTTTGTTATAATGTAAGGCATGAAGGACTTTAGTTCTACTTTTACCTCAAAAGGCCAGATTGTCATCCCAGCGGAGCTTCGCCGCAAACATAAGATCCAAGCGGGCACGAAGGTGAAATTCCTGGAAGACCGTTTCGGCCGCATCGTGCTGCAGCCTGTCACGGAAGAATATATCCGTCGTGTCAGAGGAATGCTGGCAGACGGTCCAGATTTGCTGGCCATCTGGGAAAAAGAACATCGAGAAGAAGGCAAGCACGATAAATGAGAACATACGTGCTCGACGCGAGCGCGCTAGTCGCCTTGTTGAGAGATAGCCAAGGCGCTTCCAAAGTCGAAGAGTTGCTCAGAGAAGCGACGGGCGAGCGCGCAAAGATCCTGATGTCGGCGGTAAATTATGGGGAAGTTTACGGTTTGATTTTACGCCAGTTGGGGGTGGATGAGGCGCTTATGACACTGCAAGCTATAAGCCCCTTTCCGATCGAGCTGTTGGACGCCACGCCGCAGAGAGCATGCCAGGCCGCAGATGTTAAAGCCAAATATAAACTTCACTATTCGGATAGCTTCGCGGCCGCGTTAGCGATAGAGCACAAGGCCAAGCTGGTGACGAGCGATTCACATTTTCGCAAGCTCGGTCACAGTTTTCCGGTGGTTTGGTTGAAGGGCTAAGGAATTCGCTACTTGATCAGCGCTGGCTCCATCGCCGTCTCGGCCCACCAGATGCCGCTTTCCACGGGATGTGCGCGATGCCAGTAGCTAACCCCCAAGCGGTCTAATTCATTCAACACTTCCGCAATCGCTTCCTCTAACGATTCTCTGACGGGCTGGCTCAGGCTGCAGGTGGGCTCGTAGGAGTCGCTGTTGATTCCCACCAGCAAGAGATCCGTGGGAGCGACTCCAAACAACTCGGCACTTAATAACGCGTCAACAAGAGCAGGCGAATGCGGATCCATGCGCACTGCGGGGCGAAGGCGCATGATGTCTTTTTTTCGGTAAAGGAGTATCGCGCCTTGATCAGCGACGCCATCGTGCACGTTAACAGAGTCGATTAAGATTACGGCATCGTTTGCGGTAAGCTGATCGATCAGATCGAGAGCTGGAGTACCGAGGTCGGCGACTTCGACGCCGTCTTCGAACTCGTAGTGCGCGGCCAAAAGGCGCGCTACGTATGGCCCGACGCCATCATCTCCCAGCAGTACGTTTCCAATTCCGCCAATCAAAACTTTTTTCATAGCACCTTCACTTTGGCAATCTCTTGCCCGGTTGGATCGAACGTGTGGCAGGCGCACGCCATACATGGATCGAAGGAGTGGATGGTACGCAACACCTCCAACGGCTCCTCGGGACGAGCCAGCGGCGTGTGCATCAGCGAAGCTTCGTAAGGCCCCTGAGCGCCAGAAGCATCGCGCGGGCTGGCATTCCACGTGGATGGAACAACGGCTTGATAGTTTTTAATCTTCGCATCCTTGACTACAACCCAGTGCGATAAAGTGCCGCGAGGAGCCTCGTGCGTGCCGACGCCTTCAATTTCATGCGAAGGAAACACCGGCTGATTGAAAACTGCGGTATCGCCCTTGGCAATATTGTCCGTGAGCAGTTGGAGATGTTTCTGCGCCAGCTCCGCCAACATCGATGCGCGAATCGCGCGCGCGCCATGGCGACCGAGCGTCGACTCCAACATGCCAGGAGTCACTTGAAAATGGCCGACCGCGCCGATGGTCTCGATGGCGCGACTGGCATGCTTCACGGTGAGAGGATGTCCTTGCGCGAACCCCACCAGCACCTGAGCCAGCGGACCAACCTGCATGGGCGCTCCGTTGTAACGCGGCGCCTTAACCCATGAATATTTCTGTTCGGCAGTCCACCCAGTGAAGTCGGGATCAGTCACACCTTTCCAGGGATGCAGCGGCTTGTCGCCTTGATAGTAGGCATGGGCGACATCTTCGCTGACGGCAGCACGAAAATCCTTGTCAGATGCGGTTTTGAACGCGTGAACGCCTCCGATATTGCCGTTCATGATCGTACCGCCGGGGAGATCGTAGGAAGATCCAGCGCAGTCGAGTGGCAGATCGGGCACAGCCATATAGTTGTTGACGCCCTTGCCAATCTTGAACCAATCCGGGTACATCGCGGCGAGGGCGCAGACATCGACAAAATAGACCTGGTTAACAAACTGCACTACTTCTTCCAGCAGTCCGCGAATCATCTCCAGCCGATCCATGTTGAGGGCGCTGGCATTGTCGAGATTGATGGCATTCGCCACGCCGCCGACGGTCAGGTTCTGAATGTGCGGAGTCTTCGAACCTAAAATTCCAACCACTTGTAAAGCCTTGCGCTGGTACTCCAACGCCTGCACGTAGTGCGTAAAGGCCAGCAGGTTGACTTCAGGAGAGAGGCGCATCGCGGGATGCCCCCAATAGCCGTTCATGAAGATGCCGAGTTGTCCGCTGGCGGCTACGGCGTTGACGCGGTCTTGCGCGGCTTTGAACTCCTCGCGGGAGTTGCGAGTCCAGGGCGAAATGCTCTCTGCTAACTTCGTGGTGGCGTTGAGATCGGCCTTGGGAATCTGAAGTATGTCGACCCAGTCCAGCGCGGACAGTTGATAGAAGTGAACGATGTGATCGTGCAACGCATGCGCAATCAGAATGAGATTCCGAATGTATTGAGCGTTGAGCGGCACTTCCAACTGAAGCGCGTCTTCCACGGCGCGAACGCTCGCCATGGCGTGCACGGTAGTGCAGACGCCGCAAAAGCGTTGGGTGAAGAGCCATGCATCGCGCGGATCGCGTCCGCGAAGAATGTTCTCGATGCCGCGCCACATGGTGCAAGAAGCCCATGCATTGCTAACCGCATTGTTGTCGACGTCGACATCGATGCGAAGGTGGCCTTCAATTCTGGTGATGGGATCGATCGTAATTCGCTTTGCCATGATACCTGCTTCTCAGTCGGATTCTTTTGGCTCGATATCGCCGAAGAATCCAAAATTAAAATATCTTGTCCAGCTGATGTAGGGTTTCCGAAACTTGAAATAATGCGCCATGTCGCGCCATTCCTGGGCGGGAGCCGGAAGGATGGCAAACAGTTTCACCATAAGTAAGAATGCCGCGATGCCGATGGAAACGAAACCGATCGCTATCAAAAGTTCGATCGTGGAGGGAAAGTACATCGCTTTCGGTCCTGGCATATACGCCAGCGTGGTCGGGCTGAAGCGATAAAGCATTCCTCCAATCGAACTGATGGTGTAACCGAGGAACATGGTTCGCGGTTGGCGGTCTTTGAGGGAGCGATAAAGTAGCCAACCACCGTAGCCAATCAGGAATGTCTCAGTCCAGAAGATGCCCGCATATCGATTGAAGCGAAACGCGGTAATAAGCGCTCCTCGAAACAAAAGATCAAGCGTTCGCAGAGCGAGCCAGCCGGCGATCAACCATGCGGTGATGCGAGCGGCCTCGTCTAAAACTTCTCTGTCCATTGGCCGCTTCCAAACCAAGCAGCACAACATGGTGGTTCCGGCAACGCATCCGAAGGACATGAAGGCGGCGGCGCCCACATACAACAGAGGAAGGAATGGTGTCTGCCATAACGGGTGCACGCGCTGGCCGGCGAGCAACATCAAGGCGCCTAAAGACGACTGGTGCATGGCCGGCAAAAGATAGGCGGCTGCGATAATTAAGGGGAAAAACTTGTGCAGTATGTGTTCCAGTTTTTCAACGATCGGCTGCAGGCGAACATCAAAGTGCCAGAGTCGTTCCAGCACGGGCGGAATATTTTCAAGAAATAAAGGGATGGCAGCGTAAACCGACATGCAGATCGCAACTTCAGCCATCGGCGAATGCACGTTCCAGTTCCAAGGAAAAAATACCCAGTAGAAATTCCAGGGACGGCCTACATCTACACCTAGCAGGCACAGACCGCACGCGTAAGCCAACATGCTGGTAAGCAGCGCCATTCGCATCAGCGGGAACAAGCGCTTGCGTCCGAAGACCCAGGCTGCCGTACCAACTGCAAATGCGCCGGAGCCCCACGCGGTCAGAACAACTACATTGAAAGTTTTCCAGATTCCCCAACCGAACATATCGTTCATGCCGCTAACCGGACCGAGTCCAACGATTTCTCGGTAGGTGGTCAACACGAGCGCCAACAGAGCCATTACTATGAGACCAATGAAGAACGGGTTCACAACGGACACGCCGTACACTGGAACCGCCCGCTCCCAGCGAGGTCTTGTCGTGCCCGGCAGTTTAATAACGGTTGTGCTCATGTTTACTACCTCAAGAACTAATAACTTCGCCAAATTGATTGCGAACTTATTGTTGCGCTCTTAGACCTGTTTCCTTTTCCTGTTCCAGCGCCTCTGCTTCATGTCCCTTCAAGTTTTTGCGAATCACGGCCACCAAGCCGACGTAAAGAAGCGCGGGCAGTGCGAAGTATTTATAAACGCGCTCCTGCCAGCGCAGTGAACTGGAAGGCACAGACTCCGGACCTATCTCCGGCAAGCCAAGCATCGCGAAGGGTACGCGGGAGAGATAAAGAGCTTGCGTACCGCCATTGTCTTTTTCGCCGTAAACGCGATCCTGGTAGTAGCGGCCGGGGCTGTTTTTAATTCGCCGCTTCGCCTCCAGCAACAAAACCGTTCGCGGTCCAAAAGTTACTGCGCCCGTCGGACACACGCTGGTGCATCCGGGTTTCAGCCCTTTCGCCAGGCGATGGCTGCACAACTCGCACTTCGTCACCACGGGATTGAATCCCTGCCACTGAAAGCGCGGAACAGAAAAAGGGCAGCTGATGGTGCAATAGCGGCACCCGATGCACTTGCCCCCATCCCAGCGAACAATGCCAGTGACCGACTCCTTATACAGAGCCTGAAAGGGGCAGCCGGCGGCGCATGCGGGATCGAGACACTGCATGCACTGCCGCTTAACGAAAGAAGATGGCGAGCCATCGGTGGGTTTGTAGAGCTTGATGATGTTGCGGGTAAAGACGTTCAGGTCGACTGGGGCCTCGTGCAGGCGGTCGCCGCTTATATCTTCTGGCGTATTATTAGCCTCGTTACAGGCGGCTTCGCAAGCTTTACATCCAATGCATAGGCTGGCGTCATAGAGTAATCCGACGGCAGCGTTTGGTACGGGAAGGCTCTCTGCCTGCGTAGACTCGCTGCCGGCGGATGCCATCGTACTCATTGACATGACCGCTGCGACCGGCACTCCGGCCTTGGCGATGTTGGTTATTAAATCTCGCCGAGTGATCGCCACATCAGTCCTCTTTCTGAACGGGATGCTTCGCAGCTTCGTCCATTCCCGCAATGTGGTTGGCGTCCGCCCCAATTCGTTCGACGCCCGCTTCGTGACTGCTCTGGAAGCGCTGCGAATAGACATACGTTGCGCTGCCGAGCGCGCCGGCTACGGCTCCGGCCAACGCGGCGGCGCCAACTTTGGCGCCTCCTACGGAGGTATAAATCGGTGGATAAGTGTCTGGTGGAGTCGCTAAATGAATGGGAACGGTTTGGAATGTAGCCATTTTCCAAACCACGTTCTTTTCAGTACATCCTAAGCAAGGCGCTCCGATTCCAATCGGCCACACGCCCGGAATTTCATTGAAATGCCGCAGGGAGCAGGCGGCGTGGGTGACTGGGCCTTTGCAGCCGAGCTTGTAGAGGCACCATCCTTGCTTATGCCCTTCATCTCCGAATGACGCTGCGAATCTGCCGGCATCAAAATGCGCGCGACGCGGGCAATTTTCGTGGATCACGCGATCGTAGGCAAAGCGCGGGCGGCCAATGTCGTCGAGCTCCGGCAGTTTGCCCATGGTCACATATTCGAGGACGACGGCCAGTAAGTTGTAGGGACTTGGCGGACAACCGGGAAGGTTTATGATCGGTTTGCCAGTAATGATGGAATCGACGCCAACCGCGCCCGTGGGGTTCGGGTCTGCAGACGGGATGCCGCCCCACGAGGCGCAGGAGCCCATGGCGATAACCGCCGCCGCTTGGCTCGCAACTTCCTTCAGAACTTGCACTCCGGGTTTGCTGCCCAATTCCATGTAGACGCCGTCGTCTTTCACAGGAATTGAGCCCTCGACCACCAGCACATATTTGCCGGCGTTCTCCGCCATGGCGGAACGCAACGCAGCTTCTGCTTGCGCGCCTGAGGCGGCCATCAAGGTCTCGTGGTAATCGAGGGAGATTACGTCGAGGATCAAGTGAGCGACATCGGGAGCGGAGGTGCGAAGGAGGGTTTCAGTGCATCCAGTGCAATCTTGAAAGTGCAACCAGATCACCGAAGGGCGTTTCGTCTTGCCGATCGCCTGAGCGACCTGCAACACCGATTTCTTACTCGTGAGAGATAAGCCAATCGGAGCGGTCGCCATCAACATGCTGCATAATTGGATAAAATTTCTTCGGGAGACTCCGCTGGACTCGAGATGTTCCGCGATGGTGGGATGCTTAGACATTAGTGCCTTCCTGACGTACGCCAGTGCCCCGCACCCTGCATCTGAATGTGGCTGGTTACCGACGTTCCTTCCAGCCAGTCACACGGGGAACCTGGGATGTAACAATATTGGTTATCGCTTGGCCGGAATTTTGCGTCAGTGATTCAAGTCACCGGCACTCGTGACACCCTTAGATTGGCGTGCCAACCGGCCTCGGATCTCCATAAATTGCGCCCAATTCGGATTTCTGGACTCCTTGCCTTCCCTGTGATCTTTGTTCCCCAATGTTCTCTGTTCCCCCGTGGGGTGAAAATTTTGCCGTCATTGTTAGTCCTTTCGCACTATTGACCTGTCTGCCAGCATCCCTATAATCGCGTCACTTCAGGACTGGGGCATTCCGCTCTTAGATGGGCTAGAAACTTTGGTGCAGGCAAGGCTTTGCGGGAGGGACAACCATTCTTCAAAAGTATTTTGTGAAGAAAAGACTCATCAGAATTTTCACGATAATCCTCGTAGTGTGGGTATTTGCCTGTGCCGCGCTCTACGGGATTATGCGCCAGCCCCCCGAGACGTTAGCGCGCGTTATGGCGAAAATACCGGGGCCAGTTGCCTTTTTGGTGCTTCCCTTCGAGACACTATGGACCCACGCGCGAGCCGGCGCGCTTCAAGTCGGTGACGCCGCCCCCGATTTTTCGCTGACGAAACTCGATAAGAGCGCCGCAGTGCAACTCTCGAATCTGACGGCCCAGGGGCGCCCCGTGGTGCTCATCTTCGGCAGCTACACTTGACCGCCATTCCGGCGGGAGGTTCCCGCTCTCAACAAGCTTTACCAGCAATATGGCAACAAGGCCGCTTTTCTGGTGGTGTACATCACCGAAGCGCATCCGAGCGATGTGTGGCAGATGCAGAGCAATATAAAGGATAAGGTTGTTTTTGCCAGCCCCAAGGATGAAGAAGAGCGGGCAATGGTGGCGGGAGCGTGTGTGCGAAAGCTCGGCATCGAGATTCCCGCCGTGATCGACGCATTCGGCAACTCGACCGAACAAGCCTACACGGGATGGCCCGATCGTCTTTATTTCATCGACGCGAGTGGACGCGTTGCCTATAAATCCAAACCAGGTCCGTTCGGCTTCAAGGAGCACGAACTTCAGGCGGTGTTGGACAAGTCAGTGAAATGATTGCGATCAGGTAACTCGCCGAATGGCACGCCTTGATCGGCGTCGCAGAGTGGTTCCAAGGTAAAGAAAAAAGTCGCTCCTTTTCCCTTCGCGCTCTGCGCCCAAATTTTTCCGCGATGACGATGCACGATGCGCTGCACGGAGGCCAGTCCGATGCCGGTCCCTGGAAATTCGTCCTGGCTGTGAAATCTTTGGAAGGCGCCAAAAATTGTACTCGCATATTTCATATCGAAGCCGGCTCCATCATCCTTCACGAAATAGGCCTGGGTGCCATCACTTTCGAGCGAGACGCCGAATTCGATGCGCGCTGTTGGACGGTGACTGGTAAACTTCCAGGCATTGTTCAGCAGGTTTTCTAACAGTATCCGTAGCAGCGCGCGATCGCCGTTGGCAAAGATTCCCTCAGCGACCACAAATTCCACTTGTCGGCTGGGGTCGCCTCGCTGCACTTCAGCCCCGATGGATTGAACCAAGCTGCTAAGGTCGGTCCGCTGGGCATTGAGTTCGCCACGGGAGAGGCGGGCCAATCTTAAGAGCGCATTAATCAGGCTGTCCATGTGGTGGGCGGAGGCGCTAATGGCCTGGATTAGATTTTGGCCTTGCAGGTCGAGTTTCTCGGGATACTCTTTCTGCAAAACTTCCACGAAGGCCTGAATACGCCGAACCGGTGCGCGCAAATCGTGG
>Ga0182024_10013830_pt1 | contig 15688 bp, 16 predicted proteins | sample P32metaG_FD_120480 | JGI IMG/M metagenome (GOLD analysis project Ga0182024, IMG submission 120480) | Permafrost microbial communities from Stordalen Mire, Sweden - P3-2 metaG (Illumina Assembly) | ecosystem: Environmental > Terrestrial > Soil > Wetlands > Permafrost | place: Sweden: Stordalen... | reverse complement strand
TCCAGCTTCTTCCGACGGTACGCTGAGGACGGTGGCGATATTTCCCAAAGCTATGCCTGCCTGCATGCAAAAGTTCTCCATAACATAACAGGAAGCATCCACTTCCGTCTCCCAATTGCGCGGGCAACCCCTCGCGCGGCGGCAGGGACGCCCCCACCGCGCCTTTATTCCGATTCTCTTTACTTTAGACACCGCGGGAAGGACAAGTGGTCCCTCAAAAGAGATTACTGAGGTGCCGGGGTGGGGGCCGGTTTCTTCTTGCGCGGCTTGGGATTTTCAGGGCCATCATCGACCACAATCTTGTTGGGCGCGGTGGCAGGCCCAGCTGCCGGCCGGGAGGCGGCTGCGGCCTGCAAGCGGACGATTTGAGCGTCCTGCGCGCTTATGGACTGGAGCAGCCAGGCGCCGAGCTTGGCCCGGCCGTCCTCGAGCCCGGCGCGCGCATCTTCCAGGCTCCCGGCGTCGGACCCGGAGCCGGCAAGGGCCGCCGTTTCCGTGACCCGAAGCAAGACGTCGTACAGGGCATCCAGATTCCGAAAAACAGCAAACGCCGGGGAAAGGGCCGCCGGATTCGCCTCTACCTGGGCCACGAGTCCCGGCAGAGTGGCATTGAGGTCTCGCTGCATGGAGTTGATATCTTGTTGAACCGCGGCGCGAGTCTCGGCGGGCGCCTTCCAGTGGCCGACATTGAGGTTGGCGATGGTGTTCTGCACATTAGCCAACGCGGGACGCAGGCTTGCAACCGGAAAACCGGCGCCCGCAGGCGGAGCTGCAGTTGCGGTTTGGCCCCGGGCAGCTTCCGAGCCCATACAGGCACCGCTCACAACGAGCAGGGTTAAGACAGCGAGTTTGGATGACCGGGGGGTGAGGATCATTCTTTCTCCCGATGACAACGGTGCCGGGGCGGTTGCCACGTGCGGAGGGTTTGACGGATTAGGCATGCTCCGCCAGAATAAAGGATGTCGTTGCCTTTGTGGGCCTGTGGCGCAGCTGGGAGCGCGCTTCCATGGCATGGAAGAGGTCACCGGTTCGATCCCGGTCAGGTCCACCATAGAATCAACCACTTACAGTCTCCCTTCTTTCCAGCTTGGTGTCATTTGGTGTCAAGACTGGAATTCCCTCACTTGAAATGGCCCCGCGGACCGGCTGGCTTGCTCGGTCAACGAGCTTTTTGGAAGCAGGCACTGGCGCTCCCCTCCGTCTTTCCTTCGGACGCCGTTGCCTCAACTCCTTATTAATGGAGTTGATGGTGGCTTGGACGCTTTCTGGAAGCTCCTGCATGTACACATCGGTGGTCGTCGCCGTTCGGGAGTGCCGCATGACGCCCTGCACGTCCTTCACTGTGCCCTTCTTTTGAGCCAGTGTCGCTATGCTTCGGCGGATTACCTGGAACGTCAGTTTTGGCAGTTCCGACGCCTTAGCCAGCTTGTGCAGCACCCGCTTGCGATAGTTGTCCGTGTCCATAAAGCCACCATCTTCGTTGGGGAAGATAAAGGCTTGGGGAGACGTATCCGGGCACTGTGTTTTCCAGACCTCAAGATCAGCTACGAGGTTCTTGGGGATATGGATTACCGAAAGGCTCTTCTTCGTCTTGCCCCAAGGACGGATTTTCCCTTTATAGACGGTCTCAGTTACGCTCATGGTGGAAGCCGATGGAGCAAAGCGTTTCCATCTAAGAGCAAACAACTCGCTTGGCCGGAGAGCATTCGTCATGTCAAGTTCCAACAGAATGCGATCTTTCAATTCCAGCTTCGAGAGTGCCATCCTAAGTTGATCCCACGAGAGCGTTGTCGTGTCCGTTTCCCGCAGTTGCGCTGGAACCTTCACCTTGCGCCCAGGATCTTTCGCGAGGAAGTCTTGATCGACTGCCTCGGCAAAGATGTCCCGTAAATATGCGCGCATTTGCAACACTCTATCCTTGGACCGGGTTTCGGCCAGCTTGTTCAAATGAATCTGCAAGCTGAACTTGTCAAAGTTGACCAGCGGGATCTTTCCCAAGATATCGGTGAGATCGCGCTGGATGAGTAGCTTCTTGGTTTTGGCTGTCTCTTCTTTCCAAACAGCCTCTTTCAGAGGGATAAACCGATTCGCGACAAACCATGCAAACGTCACAGAACCATCATTCATGATCCTGTTTGTGGAACCGGACTGTCCCAACTGTTTTGTGATTTCACGTTGGAGCGCATCCCGAGCTTCGGCCTTTGACATCTTTGATCGAGGCCCGAGAATAACTGCGATCCGGTCGATCTTCTCTTCGTTCGTGACCGGATCATTGACGACCTTGCGGAAATACCCGTACCACTGCTTACCGCGAGGGGTGACGAACCCCCGTTGGCGTGAAGTACCCATTTGCTCCCTCAATTCTGTGGCGGGAACGATTGGGCCTGTCTTCATTTTACCGGCGATTGCGGCACTTTTACCGTCGTTTGCGCCGCAAAATAGAGAGGCGTTCCCGTTCAATCACAAACTCTTCGATCTGGCTCGACCGATAGCGAAGAGTACCGTCACCAATGCGGATAACCGGCAAATATGGGGCCTTGCGCGAAGAGTGATCCCATACCCAATCCTTCGTAACATTGAGCCTTGCGGCAACCTCTTCCGCGGTTAGAAGAGGATCTTTGAGGGGCGTTCGTTCGACAATTGCAGCTAAAGCCATGGGTATCTCCAAATGTTAGCGGGGGTATAACGGAATGGCGAAGAATCGTGGTGCAATTCGCCGTCCGGTATTCAGGTACACGATGGCCGACTGGGCGACAATTCAGAGACCTTCGTAGCTCCGCTCCGCGCTTCCAATTGCTCTACAAGGTTCAGGCCGTTGCTCCGTTTAGGGCCTGCAACGAAGGGTATCTGTAACCCTTACTGACAAGCTTCGCTCCAAATAGACCAGGGTGTCTAATACTTAATAGAGATGAGGAAACATGCCCCGCAGAGATGAAGGTTCGCACGGGGCATAATCCATCCTGAAATGGACCATGGTACGGTCCATGTCCGACGCCGCTGAACTGGCTCCTTTATTTGAATGCCTGATCTGCGCGGAAACGCACGATGGTCAACCCGAGAGGGTTCACGGCCAGCTCGTTGTTTTTCACGTTCTCGCGGAAGACATAGGTAACGCTGGCGGTCCATCGCTCCCGGTTGAGTTCGGTGTGATCCGAGGTATTGGTGTATACCTTCTCAAACTCGATACGCGCCGAATAGGGCGACTGCCGCAGATCGTCAAGGATGACGTTCTTGATCTCGACATCGACATACGCGAGACTACTGTCTTTGATGTATGCCTGGATGACACTGCCTTTGCGCTCTTGGTCGATGACGGCCCGTTGCACGTCGCTGTTGAGGAAGTAGAGTGAGTTCGTCTGGTCGCGCTCGATGGTGAAGCGATTGCGCGAGAAATACAGCTCGGCCCAGTGTGATAGGTAATACTTATTTTCCGCCTCCTGCGGACGGTACTGGAAGTTGCGATAGTCGATCGCCTCGGCACGGCCCACGTCGTTAATCCGCACGATCATCGGATGGATACCGGCGAGCGCCTTCTGGCTCTTAAAGACAAGCGCGGCCAGCGCAAGGCAGACCACCACGAGGCACAGAATAGTCACCTTGAGATAGGTATTCATCACAAGCGGATCGCCGTATTGTTCGAGATAGCGTTCCGCCGCGCGGGTTATCTCAGGGGATGCCTTCGTTGTTGTCGTCATGTGGACTCTCCGTTTACGTCATCAATCCTGCGGTGATAACCCCAGTCACGGCTCCCATGCCGGCGTCATGGCCCCCACTACTGCCGGAAAAGATGGAGGCGGTAATCGCTGGAATCTTCAGAATGAGGAAGACGTTGACGAGTACAAGCACAATGAGGATGGGAAAGTTTTTTACAAAGTCGAGCGGGTTGGCAAAAGTAATTCCGCTGGCGAAGTAGGCCAAGAACATATGTCCCAAAACGCTCATGGTGGCGGCTGCAACAACCTTGTAGAAGGAGAAGCTGAGGAAAGCCTTGAGCCAGCCCCAGAAAAGAAACTCCAATTTGTCGAAGACAAGAAACGGAATGAAAATCGGTCCGAGAATCCCGATGATGGTTCCGGCAATTGCGCCGTAGCCGAGGATGACTGCGACAACCGCCGCAAGCGTGCAAAGCATGATTTGGCTAAGGATGTAGCAGATAAACAGATATGGAGCAGTCAGTGCGACCATACTTGTCCCCGACTTCGATACCGCTGTGTCGATCTGCATGAACATGCTGGAAATCGAATCCTGTCCAATGCTCTGCGCGAGATTCGTCGTGCCTTGGCTGATAAAACTCTTCAGTGAGTAGCCGATACCGGGGATCGTGCTGTCGTAGAACTTCACGAAGCAGTAAGCGAAGGTAATTAACATGAAGAAGTTGAGAAACTTCGCCATACTGAAACCCGGTCCTCCTTGGGCCGAGGCAAGTGCTTCCTGCACGCCGAACCACACGAGCATGATAGTTGCCAGTGAAATCACGATATGCAATCCGATGGCATCGACCGTGGGCGACAGGGTCGCGCTCAAGCTGTCGCACTGCTGGCCTATGTATATAAGCATCTGCTGTCCCATAGTCGCCCCCGAAGATTAGTAGCTGAGTGCTTTCGTGATGCCAGTCGTATCGTTGGAGACGTGGCTGTTGTAGTTGGCTTCATACCCATCCGCGGCCTGCATGGTCAGCTTCAACGCGTCCAGCTGCTGTTTCTGCTGCACCATCTGCTGGAAGGTCTGCGCCTGCGTCATCTGGCCCTGCTCCTGCTGCGTGCGGAGTTGAATAAGCATGCCCTGGTTGATCCGCTGGAGAGTAGCCATCTCGGTCTGCTGGGCCGGGTCAGCCGAGTGGCTGGCGGCTTCCAGGTTGCTAATATCGGTCTCCCGCTGGGCAGAGTTCGCGCGAACGGTGCCGAGGGTCTGAAGGCTGCTGGTGTTTACGGCATCAGCCAGGTCGATGGTCGCGCCCTGAGCTGCGACCGCCTGCTGGCCCGGCGTACTGAGAGAGCTGTATCCCGAGATCTGTCCGGTGCGCTGGATGCTCGCGGCTTGGTTGGCCGAAGCCGCGCCGCTGCCGGTAGCAATTGCATTGATGAACTGCTGCAAATTGCCGTAGGTGTTGGCTGGTTGGGTGAAGGGAACCCAGAACTGCTGTCCCATATTCGTGTAGCCCGAATAAAGAGACGAGGGAGCGGTCGCCATCCGCTGCGCCAGGTTGTACGCCCCGATGACGTTCTGCGTCGTCTTGAGCGCAGTGGTATACAGTTGGTCGGCTTGGAGAATCTGTTGTACCGCATGTACGGATTGGGTTGGGTCATAGACGATGCCGGAACCGAACTGCGCGTGCGCAGGGACGATGGCGGCAACGGCAAGCATCGTAGTGAGAAACAATCCCTTCATTGGTTGGTCTCCTTGTCGGGTTCTGCGGTGGTTGATGGTTGAGACGGCTATGGGACTCGGCAGCTCACTGTTTCTGTAAGCCAAGGAGCTTTCGCATCAGGTCGTCCCGCCTGGCATCCAACTCCTTGCAATGCGGACTATTGAGATTGGCCTGTATTTGCTGTTGGCGCTGCGCGGTGGCAGCAGTCTGCGACGGACTGGGCTTTGTGCCTAGCGCGGCGCTGATACCGGTTGTGTCCTTTTCATCGAACTTCGGGCAATCTTTGTTGTATTGGGCCGTCACGGTTTGGAGTTCAACGTTTAGGTCCTGCTGTTTCTGCTCCGTACTCTTGCATCCGGCAAGAGCGAGGACGGCAACAGCGGTTAGGATGGCTATTTTCTGCATAGAGTCGGCTCCTAGAACGATTGGGGAATCGTATGGTTTTCATACGCCGGTAGAAGCATGTCTTGGGTGAAATAGACCTTCACGCGGTGGCCCTCCCGGATAGTGATATTGGGCGGGATTTGCATGAAACGGTCAAGTATCGTCGTCGCCGACTGCGACACACTCGCGGAGGTGCCATTAGTAAAAGCCTGAGAGCCGCTGGTGGTGATGGTCCCACCGCCCTGGGTAATCTCGCCAGCGCCGGCGATGATGCCAAGGGCGATCGAAGTACCAAAGATCTGCAGGTAGTGGTTATTCACCTTGTCTTTCAGACCCTCTTCACCGATCTGGTCGAGTCCGTGGAACTGATCGAGATCCACGGAGTAACCATCCGGCATGATCATCCGGTGAAAGGCAACGGCCATGCGCCGTTGCTGGCCGAAGCCGGAGGGTCCAATCTTCTTCGCCTCACCCAGCACGATCGTTCCATCGGGAATGAGGACGTGCTGCTGGTCATGTGAATAGACAGGATTCGAGACAAGCACCTTCACAGGACCAACCGCGTCGCCGTCCAACCGATTCATGAGGACTGTGTCCATCGTTAGACCTTCATAGATCACATATGGCTGGCCCGTGGCAGAATCGATATTCACCTCGGGGCCAGGTTTGATAGGAGCCTGACCCGTAGGTGCAGACGGCTGTTCGCCAGCTGCGCGTGGGGCAACGAAGCTGCTGGCCTGTTGACCCGGTAGCACGCCCGCGTAGCCTGACGCCATCATGCTTCCCTGGAGCGACTGAGTCTGTGGTTGCATTGGTGGAGTATCGGCTGGCCGCGCGTAGGCGAGGTTCGACGCGAAGCGGGAGTTGTACGACAGTTCACGCTCTTTGGCGGCAAGTTGCTGGGCCTGCTGCTGCTCCAGCGTGAGCTGCTGTTGACCGCCGTTCTGTTGTCCGTAACCGTTCACCTGCTGGCAAGGCTGGTCGGGAACGCAAGGAACGGGCTGGCCCGTTGGACTGTATGCGGCTGCGGCGGCCCGCTGCGCGGGCGTGGGATTCGCCAGTGTGGGGTCTGTTCCGCTTGTCTGTGCAAGTGCGGCCTGTTCCTCTTGCTTCTCCTTTTCGGTGGCGAGTTGGTTTTTGAGGTCGGCTACGTTGTTGTCCGTATTGTCCTGCACGGTGGGCTGCGGCGGCTCATGCCGCGCAGCGGCCTCTTGCGTAGGCGTCTTCTTCGTGTGTGAGCTGAAGACCGCAGCTAAGATGACGAGAAGCGCAGCGCCGAGATACACCAGCGGCTTTAGGTTCTTCTGCAACACGCCCTTCGGGTCGATAGCCGTGCGGCGCAGTTCTGGCTCTGCCTGCGTCTGCGGCTGGGGATTCGAGGTTTCTTCTGCCATGTCTGTATCCCATGTCTTCTGCGACGTACCGCCACTTAGCCCTTGCGGGTGAACTCCATCCGTTTTTTACCCAGCTCGACATAGCCGGAGTCCATCACTTTCGGGATGATGTAGGTGCCCTCACGGAGATCGTAGGAGATGAGGTTTGGTTTGCCGTCCTTCATCTCATACACGCTGAACTTCTCCGGGGCGTTGGTCTTAATGTAGGTGAACTTGTCGTCGTGATAGATGGACTGGATATTGAAAGGAGCTTCATTCGGCTTGTAGACGTAATCGAACTTGAGCTGTATAGGATACGCGCTCTTGTACTCATCGACAGCTAGGCCGACTTGCGACTGCAAGGCGGCCAGCTGCTGTTTCGACTGCTCCAGCTGTGCCGCGGGAACGAACTGCGGCGGCCCGTTGGCCGCGACGATGGAGGAGCGGTCTGCCGGTTCGATGAGTACCTTCAAGTCCGGGGCCGCGGTACTGCCGGAAACGTCCTGCAGCGTGAAGGAGTAGATGTTGCCTTTGTCGGTGATGAGGTTGAGATTGGAACTGATGCCGGCTTTGGCAGGGTGAACAAAGCAGAAGTTCCCGACCACATCGACGACCCAAAAATCCTTATCGCCCGTGGCAGCCTCCATAATCTTCTCTGTAGGCGGAACTTCAATCAACGTCGTGTACTTCAGCTTGGCGTGGATCGGCACGATGTCCTGCGAGTGGTACTGGACGGTGCGGGCCGAGGTGTCTTGGGCAAACGCGGCGGTGGGCGAAGCGAAAGTGAGAACAAGAACAAGCGGTACACGGTTCATGATGTAACCTCCTTAGAGTTTGGAGCGGTGGAAACCGCCAGTGTGCGAGGCCGGAAGGGATGGTCCTGAGCAAGATGGAAAAGCCCTTCGGCAATGCCGAAGCGCTCGAAATAATCGCGCTTCTTGAGGTTGTCGCGGGAATTGTTCGTTGCCATCCAATGCGAGACAGAATCAACGTTGAGCTGCACTTTCTTGGAAGACTGCACCTTGCGAATGAGCATCTGGCCGGGCGGGACAAGCCCGGCAATCAACTCAAGCTCGGTGTCGTTCAGGTGGAAGGCCTCTTGGTAGAGCTTGCGGTCCATATCCGGGTTCGCTAAGAAAATCTTGGTAGGGAACCCTTCGGAGACAAACTCGACCATCCCTTCGTCCTGTAGCTCCTGGAGTGACAACATCGCCAGAATCATCGCACCGTTGTGTTTCCTCCACATCTTCTGCGCCTGGAACACGTAATTTCGGATGGTTTGGTTTCTGATGAAGCTTCGGGCTTCATCAATGAGAAAGGTCTTGAAGGTTGCCAGCTTCATCGGATTGGTAATTTCGTTGCTGGCCCGGTGCAGGACGTAGAACAACAGGGGTTCTAGCACATCGGGCGCGTCGCCCCAACCCTGGAAATTGAAGGTCTGGAAATCAGCAAAGGAGAGACTATCTTTGGCGTTGTCGAAGAGGAAGCCGTACTGTCCGGCGCCGGTCCAGCGGTGCAGTCGTTCTTTCAACTCCCCGACGATGTTGGCGAAGTTAGAAAGGGTGCGCAACTCCGCGTCGAGAAGATACATCCGCTCAATGCCATCCCACAGTTTGCGCTCGTCTTTGAAATCCAACTGATAGCGTTGTTTGTTACCTTCGATCAACACACGGAAGAACGAAAAGAGAAATTCCAAATTCTCTTTTGTCGGCGTTAGCGAAAACGGGTTGATCGTGAAATCCCGCGATTCCCGGCCAACGTTTAGATAGCTCCCTCCGAAGATACTTGTGAGGGACTGGAAGGAGCCGCCAATATCGAAGATGAATGTCAAAGGCGCGTACTTTTGAGCGTTCTGCAATAGGAAGTTGCATAAAAAACTCTTTCCACTTCCTGTCACTCCGAGGATCAGAGTGTGCGCGACCTCGCCGTTGTGGAGGTTAAGAAAGTACGGTGTGCTGTTGTCGGTTTCGAGCACCGCAAGGTACTCGGTGCCGAGATGAACATTTGTCCTCTCACCCGGAAGGATCGTAAAGAGAAACGATAGGTCCGCATAGTTGGTGTTGAGCAGAAATAACTTGCGGAGGTTCTGCGCGTAGTTGCCTGGCACCGTGGCAAAGTAAGCGTTGAGCTGGTTGTAGGTCTCGGTAAAGAGATTGCCGTCTGCGTTGGTGAACACGCTAGTGAGCTCGCCGACGAGGCGGTCGGTCTCGCTCTTTGTCGTTGCGTAGACAACAATGGTAAGCGAGAAGTCGCCGAGCGACTGTCCGTCGCCGAGCGCGCGGAGACAATCGCCAAGGTTTTCGATGTCGGCCTGTTTCGATTCGTCGACCAGAACATCACGCGGATTCGCTTTGGTAGTATCGTTTCCCATCTGCGACACAAAACCGGTCTTGGACATATTGAAATGGCGGCGGCGCTTGTTCACCTCCTTGCGGGCTTTGTCGGCGGCTAGGGGTGTCCACTCCGTAACGACGTAGAAGTTCGCAGGGATCTTCAACAGCGAGTCCAGTACAAGAGGGCGCGTCTCGGTGACCGCCTCTTTCATCGTCAGCACACGGACAACGTGATCGCCGACACGGAGATGGTCGCGGTCGGCTTCGATATTGGAATTGACCACCTGGTAGTCTAGAAACTGCGTGGACTGCGGCCTTCCCGCGATGCGCCACTCGTCGTAGTTGAGCAACCTGCGAAAGAATCGGAACTGACCCTGACGATCCAAGACTTCGATCTGCATGAAGTCGGCAAGCTGACGTGTAAATGCCTGCACCTTCTGGTTGAGCTTCGCCAGTTCATTCTCGATTTGAGAGCGAAGCAAGACCTTCATGCTGTCGTTGGTGAACTGCGTTCTCAGTTCACCGACGGCTCCGGCAGGATCACGGAGAAGTTGGGCGAAGGCCGCGCCAACGCCGGTCTTCGAACGCGGACCTTCTAGAACGATGGCATAAAAGATTTCAACCTGATAGAGATGGTCGCGTTTCGCCTCAAAGAACTGCCGCCGCTGGTCGATGGCGGCGTCTACAATCGGGTCTCCATACTTGGCAAAGGGGATGTCGGGGCGATTCGATTTGAAGAGATATTGATAGATGTGGAAGCCGGGACTGAAGGCTTTCAAGGCCGCTTCGAGCCGCTTAACTGCATATTCTTGTTCCGTGTGATCAAGACTTTCGTAGTCCACGCCGGGGACACTGAGAACCATGCCCACATCGCCGCTCTTGGTGAGGAAGGCCGTCTCGTTCCAGAACCCGTACAGGTTGATGTGGTCATTGAGCGCCGCGGTCTCTTTCCACGGTTTGATGAGCTTATCGAGTCGCAGCATCAGCGTACCTCGACTCGGGGGACCTGCTGCTTAGCGGCGTCATAGCGCAGCTTGTATCGCTCAGACTTAGCCAGAATACGAAGAAAAGCCGGGTCGCTGTTTGTCACCCAATGACCGAATGCGAAGCCGCCAAGGAATACGGCAATTCCAGCGACGATGCTGTTGAAGAGATTGAATGCGCCGACGGCGCCCACGCAGATGAAATAGAAAAGTGTGCGCTCAACGCCAAGGTATGTCAGAGGCTTATGCAGACTCTTGAAGACTCGATTTGTGCGGCCTCTCTGTTGCTCCTGGTCTGCCATAAGCCCCTCAGAAAAGAACGTTGCGGTTGGAGGATATTGAGCGGGGCGAGATCGTTATACTCCCCAAAGCCAGGTTAGAACATTCACGGCGAGCACTGCGATGCCTGTGCCCGCAGCGACGCCGGCGAGAGCCTTTTTTGCGCCTGGCTCCCCGTGCGCGAAGCCGTAGCCGCCGATCACGATTGCAACCAGACTTGCGACCTTGGCAACGGTTCCGGTAAATAGGGTTTGAATGCTCGTAAAGCCGGTGTCGAAAGGAGAGCCGCTCTGAGCGTGAGCTGCTATAGGAAGAAGAAGAACAATGAAACCAGACACACCGATGTGTCGGAGCGTTTTCCGAATCCGCTGCATCTGAATGGGGGGAATTGTGATTCTGACGCTGGGCTGCATGTGTCACCTCCACTGACTGCGATCAGTCGTGTATGAGAAGAGGCTAGAGATGCTTTTCCCGCTCGTCTAATACTTCTTTGAGATAACCCGCGATGCTTTTTAGCGATAAGGCAGAGCAGCGTTCATTGTTGTTTATTTCTGGGCGTGCGGCGGCCGTTCCGCAGTGGGTCATTCGGTGTAGGAGAAGTCTGCGCAACGCGCTCATGGGGCACCGATACTGACGGCTTTCTTAGGGGCCGCATATCCTCCAGAGGAAACCGTTTCTCAAGGTCGTGGAGCAAGAGAGGCAAGGCCAATTGCCCACTATCGGACATGTACGCAATAGCAGAATCAACCGTAAAACTTGCTCCTTGGATTGGTCTCGTCGTCAGGCCATCCCTCAGCGCCTCATGTTCACGGATGAGGGCATAGCAGATCTTTTCCTTTACCATCCATTGCACATGGTCAGCGTTGAAGGTCGGATTCGTCAGTCGTAGTGCGATTCCTTTCTCGTTGAGCATCTCCAAAAGGCGCGCATGAGCGCGTGGATGTTGTCGTGGATCACCGAAGATGCTGAGCTTTTCAGTCAATGCTGCCGGTGGAATCTCGGAGAGCCGGGCAAGAGGATCGTCTTCCGGAATGCAGACGACAAGCGGCTGATACATAACGGGTTGCACGTTGATTCCGTCCCCGCCTACTGGAAGGGTAACAAGAGCAGCGTCCAGCGTTTTCTGCGCGAGGCGCTCAAATAGGTCCTCTGTATCGGCACCTTCGGGCCGGATTTCACTCCCGGGAAATAGTTCGTGGTATGCGTGGCAGACGGTGTCCACAACTTGCTCTTCGACAAGGGGAGAAAAGCCCAGTCGAAACGGGAGTAGCGTGCTCTGGTGAATCGCCTGCACCGCCTCGATGATTTCCGTTCGAGTTTGCAGGAGTTGACGGGCAAACAAGAGGAGAGCTTCTCCTGCCGGTGTCAGACTGGCGCCGGTACTACCTCGGGCTCGGTCGAAGATTTGTATATTGTAGATCTCTTCGATGCCGGCAATTTGCCGGCTGAGAGCGGACTGAGCCACAGGCACACTAAGAGCCGCTGCCGTGAACGTGCCCTGTTCGGCAACTGCAACAATGTACTTGAGATGGCGAAATTCCAAATGGTCATAGATACTCATCCAGCCCTTTCCGAAACTCAGCGGTGCGGCGGCAGTCTGCTGGTAAAACCCATTTAGGTCCCAATTACTGTTGGACGATTATTCCCGGCGAGTCGACTCCCGATTTGCAAAAACCAATTGGGCACATACGCTACCAAAAGGTCACATATAAGCGATGAAATAGGCGAAGGAATTTGCGCCTAAATTACGTTCCAAATCGAAGTCACTTTTTTCATGAGGTCGTCGATCGCATATCCAAGACCTCATGTGAAGTGGGAGCAATCGATGCCCCAATCTCATTTGGGGGCCACAATATAAGATTAGTCAATCCCCCATCTTGGCGATTCGTGGAAAGGCGCGCCCATAAAACATTGCGAGGTCATGCCCCGTGAGACCTGTCATCTCTCCCAGGCATATTTCCCCATCTCTATTAAGTATTAGACACACCGGGCTATGGGGAGTGAATCTGGTCAGTAAGAGTAACAGATACGCTTCACCGCTTATGGATTCCTTGGTGGCTCGAAGGTAGCAGCGATGGCGGTAAACTTCTCCAGCATAGGGCGCAGATGAAAACTTTGCTCCGGCATGTGTCTGCCGTTCCGTATCCCGTCTCTTGCTCGGGCACCGCTTCGGGGCTCTTCATGCGCCCTGCGGCAGCTCGCTCTTCTGCTTCGGCTGCGCCGCCCTGCGGGTTACGGTTTCCCTCCAAATCTTGTTCGGAAAGTACACCGGAAAGATTTCTCCGGACCCTCCGTAAATGCGTAGCTTCGGCAGTTGGGAGCATGGCCCACTCGCTTTATGGTGCCCCGATCAAGATCGGGAGATTCAACAAAACGGAGACACGATCATGTACCAGAACAAAGTAACCCTCATCGGCTTCCTCGGCAACAACGCAGAAGCTCACACCACCAACGAGCGCAGCTTCACGACCCTTTCGCTCGCTACCAAGTCCTCCTACAAGAATGACGGCGAGTATGTCTCGCACACTGAATGGCACCGTTGCGTGATCTTTGGCAAGCTCTCGGAGTTCGCCAGCACGCTCATCAAAGGCGCACACGTCCAGGTGGAAGGCGAGCTGCGGAGCCGGGAGTACGTTAGCAAAAAGGCTGAGACGAAACAGCGCATTTGGGAGATCCGCGTAACTTCGATCCTGAAGCTCGATCGCGCTGAGAAGGCCGCTCCGGATGAGCAGGAGCATGACGAAGGTCCCGCAGAGGAAGTGGCCTTCTAGTCCATCCCTCTTCACTACGGGAAGCTCGGTTCGCACCGGGCTTCCATCACTGTGCGGTTTCCGCTATGAGTTTCGAGTTGATCCTTCCATTTCTCCGTCCCATCGAGGCGCTGTTACTGGACGACAGCATCAGCGAAATCATGGGCAATCCTGATGCTTCATGGTGGTATGAACGCGACGGCATCATGCGCCGCGAAGAGACGATCTGCTTCGACGGCGGCAAGCTCCGCACCGGCCTCGAAGTGATCGCCAACCAACTCGGCAAGCGGCTGGACGAAGACAACCCGGTCCTGAACGCGCAGCTGCCGGACGGAAGCCGCCTGGCGGCGGTCATTCCTCCGGTCGTCCGGCCAGCCCCCGCACTCACTATTCGGAAGTTCCCCAGCCGCCATTACACGGTTGATGACCTCATTGCCCGCGGCACGCTCACGCTGGCGCTTGCGGAGTTCCTGGCAGCACAAATAGGCAGCGGAAAGACGCTGATTATTAGCGGTGGAACCTCCACGGGTAAGACCACCGTCCTGCGGGTTCTGGCGAACGCAATCCCCGAGGACCAGCGCATCATCGTCATCGAAGATACATCGGAACTTCACATCCATAAGCCGAATATGCTGGCCGTCGAGTGTCAGACGGATACCTTCAAGGCAAGCATCTCTTTCGATGACCTTTTGAAGTCCGCTCTCCGTTGGCGACCGGACAGGATCATCCTTGGCGAAGTGCGCGGGATCGAGGCGCGGACGCTGCTCGACTCCTTGAACACCGGCCACGCCGGTTCACTCGCTACCATCCATGCCAACTCAGCGGAAAAAGCCCTCCATCGATTCGCAAGTCTGGTCATGCGGAACCACGCGCAGACGACCTTTAGTGACACCGAAGCGGAGATCGCAGAAGCCGTCCATTTCGTGGTGCATGTCGATCGTCAGCCCGGACGACGGGTCATCCGCGAAGTGCTTGCGCTTCGCGGATACGACCGTGATACCAAGCGTTTCCTGATCGAGCCAGTCTTCGAGGTGCAGCCATGAGGAGCATTGCCACCGACTTCCTCACCCGGTGCTTCGCCCCGGATGAGACGATCGCTCTCCTACTTCGCCGCGAGAATCCCGTCTCCACTCTTCAGCGCGTCGTTCCGCTAGAGCGTGCGCTTGCGAGTCGTTACCTGGGCTGGCTTGCGCACGAGAACGCTACCGGCGCAAACGTCTACGTGGCTGCCAATCCGCTGCGCTCCGGTAGTCGAAGACGCACCAAAGAGAACATCGTCACCGTGCGGCATCTCTATGTGGACATCGACACCGACGGCGACGCCCGGCTCGCAGCGCTCCGGGCCTCCGATGCCGCTCCCACTCCGAACGCCGTTCTCTCGACTTCGCCCGGTAAGTATCAGGTGCTTTGGCGGGTCGATGGCTTCGATTTCGAGCGCCAGGAAAGTACATTGAAAATTCTGTCCTTCACCTTCGGCGGCGATTCAGCCTGCACCGACTGCAATCGTGTTATCCGCGTGCCAGGCTTCAGGAATTGCAAGCATGATCCCGCGCACGCTGTCACGATTCAATATCTGAGTGATTGCGCTTACAGCCCAGCAGACTTTCATCTGGATATTCCCGCAGCCGAAGCGGCGCTTTCTACCCGCGTAAACGGTGAGCAAAAGCGTCCGGGTAGACACACCCATTCGGAACATGATTGGGCCTGGGTTTCACATGAGCTTGCTGAGGGGAAAGACGCCGCGAAACTCACACGAGCGCTGGCATCGCGGCGATCCGATAAACCGAATCCTCTCTACTACGCACAGCGGACGGTCGATGTTGCCTCGGCCCGCCTCTGGCTTCTGGAAGGCATACGGATAGACGACGTTATCACCATGCTCGAAGTTCGGCGCCGCTTTGAAATTCCTAACGCACTCTGTTCCGCTCGCGCGCGGGAGATCGCGCTCACAGCCCAACGCATGATTGCCCGCAGGAAGGTTGACTGATTTCACTATCGAAGGAGAACCAATATGCCACTACTCGAAGTCATTCAAACGCGCCAGGTCAGCGCCTCAATCCGACTGGACGAGGCGACCGCAACGCAGGTCGATCGGTATGCCGCGTTCATTCACGCTACAGCAGACGATGTGGTGGACAAGGCCCTCAACTATGTGTTCTCGAAAGACCGGGACTTTCAGGAGTTCCTGAAGACCCCGCAGGCCGCGCAAGTGAAGCCG
>Ga0182024_10013829_pt1 | contig 15688 bp, 14 predicted proteins | sample P32metaG_FD_120480 | JGI IMG/M metagenome (GOLD analysis project Ga0182024, IMG submission 120480) | Permafrost microbial communities from Stordalen Mire, Sweden - P3-2 metaG (Illumina Assembly) | ecosystem: Environmental > Terrestrial > Soil > Wetlands > Permafrost | place: Sweden: Stordalen... | reverse complement strand
GCTTCACACGACGGGACCTCGCCACCTTGCTAAACAAATTGGGCCAACCTCTTGCAAAGGCAGCTTAAAATACGTTATCGAATATATGAAACGCTGTACTAAGCTACTACTACCGGTTATTCAGTTGGGGGCGTCGGCTCGGCTGCGGGTGCCGCTGCGGAGGCTGCTTTGGCCAGCTTGTCGCGCTGTTCTTTCAGGATGGCTTTGCGGCTCAGACGAATCTTGTTTCCCTCGATGGCCAGCACTTTCACCATCACCTGGTCGCCTTCCTTCAGTTCGTCGCGAACGGCGCGGACGCGCTGTTCGGCGATTTCGCTGATGTGCAGCAGTCCGTCGGTGCCGGGGAAAATCTCCACGAAGGCGCCGAATTCCGCTAAGCGAACCACTGTGCCGAGATAGGTCTTGCCGATCTCGGCGGTAGCGGTGACGTCGCGAATCATCTTGAGAGCGGCTTCCGCAGACTTGCCATCGCTGGCAAATACGTGGACCCGGCCATCGTCCATGACGTCGATCTTGACGCCGGTGGATTCGGTGATCGCACGAATCTTCTTGCCACCCGGTCCGATCAGGTCACGAATCTTGTCGGTAGCGATGGTAAGCATGAAGAGGTGCGGAGCGTACGGCGAGATGGTGGTGCGCGCCGTAGTGATGGTGGCTTCCATGGTGTCCAGGATTTCGAGGCGGGCCTTACGAGCCTGCGCGAGTGCCTGGCGCATCATCGCGATGCTGACGCCGCCGACCTTGATATCCATCTGGAGGGCGGTGATTCCGGTCCGCGTTCCGGCCACTTTGAAGTCCATGTCGCCATAGTGATCTTCAGCGCCGGCGATGTCGGTAAGGACCGCGTACTTATCACCTTCGACGACCAATCCCATGGCGATACCCGCGCAAGGCGCTTTCAGTGGAACGCCGGCGTCCATCAGGGCCAGAGAACCGCCGCAGACGGTGGCCATTGAGGAAGAACCGTTGGATTCCAAAATATCGGAAACCAGACGCATGGCGTACGGAAATTCCTCTTCGGTCGGGAGCAGGTTGAGCAGCGCCCGTTCGGCCAGCGCGCCGTGTCCGATTTCGCGGCGGCCCGGCCCGCGAAGGAACTTCACTTCGCCGACGGAGAATGGCGGGAAATTGTAGTGAAGCATGAAGCGCTTGAACGCATCGTGCTCGAAAAGCAGATCGAGGCGCTGCTTATCTTCCTTGGTGCCCAGGGTGACGGTAGCCAGAGCCTGGGTTTCGCCGCGGGTGAATAGGGCGGAACCGTGGACGCGGGGAAGAATTCCGACTTCGCAGGTGATCAGACGAATCTGATCGAAAGCACGAGCGTCGGGGCGGCGGTTGTGGGTAATAATGTCGTCGCGGAAATAGTGTTCGCGCAAACGCTCGAAAGCGCGAATGGCCAGCTTCTTGCGTTCCAAGTCCTCGGCCGGAATCGTCTCGAGTATGGCTTTCTTGACGGAGTCGACGATCGCGTAGCTTTCGGCCTTGGGGTACTTCTTGGTGTCGAGACCGTCGTGCAAACGGGCGCCAAATTCCTTCTCGATCTGCCCGAAGAGATCCTGGTCGAACGCCGGTGGAGTGACGGTGCCCTTCTTGGGTTGAACCTTAGCGTGCAGCTCGCGAACGGCCGCAACGATCTTCTTAATCGCCTCGTGAGCGAAGGCCAGAGCGTCGGCCACGGTGTCTTCGGAGACTTCCAGCGAGGCGGCTTCGACCATGACGATTGCGTCGTCGCTGCCGGCAACAATCAGGTTCATCGTGCTGATTTTCTGCTCGGCGACGGTCGGATTGATGGTCAACTTGCCTTCGACCTGTCCCACGCGAACGCAGGCGATGGGGGTGACGAAGGGAATGGTGGAGCAGTACAGAGCGGCGGCAGCGGCGGTAACGCCGATGACGTCGGGGTCATTCTCGCTGTCGGCGGAAAGGACCATGGCGACGATCTGGGTTTCGTTGGACCAGCCGTCGGGAAACAGCGGGCGCAGGGGCCGATCGATCAGGCGCGAAGTGAGAATTTCGCGCTCCGAGGGGCGTCCTTCACGCTTGAAAAAGCCGCCGGGAATCTTACCCGCGGAATAGGTGTACTCGCGGTAATCGACGGTAAGCGGCAGAAAGTCCTTTTCCGTGGCTTTGGAATCCATGCAGGCGGTGGCGAGAACCACGGTATCGCCGTAGCGGCACACGACGGAGCCATGAGCTTGTTTGGCCATCTTTCCGGTTTCGAATATGAGCGGGCGTCCACCGAGGTCAACGCTAACTTGATGCTGTGACATAACTTATACATCCTCCGTCCCGATCCATCGGGACTAATTCAGATACGAGAGAAACTCCCGTTTGTGTTGGGGAAGAGAAATAGGTAGGGAAAACAGCGAGGAAACTAGTACACGAACCAGTACGCGCAACGGCCCGGCCAGAGCCCACCAACCACCTGCGAAGCATGGCTTGTGTGAAGGGAAAAAACGGTCTGTGAGACCGTTTGAAGATGCCAGGTTACTTGCGCAAACTAAGTCGTTCGACAATCTCGCGGTACCGATCCGGCTCACGGCGATTCAGATAATCAAGCAGCCTTCGGCGCTTATTGACCATCATAATAAGTCCGCGCCGCGAAGCATGATCTTTGCCATGGGAGCGCAAATGAGTGGTCAAGTAACTGATCCGCTCGCTCAGCAGTGCAATCTGCACTTCTGGCGAACCGGTATCACGGACGTGAACCCGGTACTGCTCGATTAGTCCTATCTTGGCCTCGCTCACTCACGTACCCCCTTGTCCCGAATCTCCGCACACCCTCTCTACGCTATTTATCTCTTCTGACTTAACGAGCCTATCACACGGCAGCGGCCACCGACAATGAAATTTGGCGGCGGGCCGGGTGGACCGGGCTTGGTCATATCTACGGAGATGCCTACCTCGCCGGGATACAAATCTTCATCCAGCCGGTCCTCATAATCATGGTGGAGCGATCTAAGATGGTGTTGCTTACAATTGTGTCGACGACCCGATCCGAGTATTTTCTGCGCTGAGGAGAATGCCATGAATGCCGCGGTTGTTCATGCCTTCGATGCCCTGCCCCACTACACAACGTTTGCCGACCCGGTCGCTGGAGACGGAGAGAAGATCGTGAAGGTCACGGCGGCGGGCCTGCACCCGATCGTGAAGGCGCTCGCGAACGGGACTCACTACGGCAGCACCGGAGAATTGCCGTTCATTCCTGGAGTCGATGGGACGGGGCGGCTGGAGGACGGCACGCGAGTGTATTTCGGCAGCGCGCGAAGCCCGTATGGAACCTTTTCGGAGCGAGCGGTGGCACCGGATTGGATGTGCTTGCCGCTGCCCGATGGGCTCGATGAGGTGACCGCGGCAGGAATTGCGAATCCGGGGATGTCGTCGTGGGCGGCGCTTGCGGAGCGCGCGAAGTTTGTGGCGGGAGAGAGCGTGCTGATACTAGGCGCAACCGGGGTGGCCGGGCAGTTGGCCGTGCAGATCGCGAAACGCATGGGCGCCCGGCGAGTGGTGGCCTGTGGCCGCAATCCGCCGGCGCTCGAGAAGGGCAAAAGACTGGGCGCGGATGCAGTGATTTCGCTCGAGCAGGACCATGACGTTCTGGTCGCTGCCTTTCGTCGGGAGCTCGGAGCAGGAGTGGATGTGGTAATCGACTATCTGTGGGGCCAGCCTGCGGGGTGCGTGCTGGAAGCGATCTCGCAAAAAGGACTGAAGCACAAAACGTCTCGAATCCGATTTGTTCAGGTTGGGCAGAGTGCCGGAAAGACGATCACCCTGGCTGCCGCTACGCTGCGCAGTTCGGGGCTTGAGCTTCTAGGAAGCGGATTCGGCAGTGCGTCGCTGGATCAGATCATGCAAGCGGTCAGAGAGTTTTTCAAGGTAGCGGCGGTAAAACTATTTCAGGCCGACACCGGACGGCACCGCTGCGTGATGTTGAGTCACTCTGGAATAGACCGGAGGAAGGTGCACGGTTGGTTTTTCAGCCTTAGCTTTGAGGGCAATGCAAAATTTCCGTGAATGCCTGCATCCGATCGGTGCGTATCACCTCTAATGTGAGGGGGAGACGAAGACCAACATGAAAACTACCGGTAACACTATTTTGGTCACGGGCGGGGGATCTGGGATCGGGCGAGGGCTGGCAGAAGAGTTTCAAAAGCTCGGAAACACGGTCATCATCGCGGGGCGCCGCAAGCAGGCGTTGGACGCGACGACGGCTGCCAACCCGGGGATGAAGTCCGCAACACTGGATATTAAAAACGCAGCCAGCATTCGCGCGTTCGCTGCCCAGATCACCAAGGATTACCCGGCCCTGAACGTGGTGATCAACAACGCCGGGATCATGCGGCCTGAAGTATTGAAGAACCAGAAGGACGACCTGGCCGACGCCGAAGCGATCGTTACCACCAATTTACTAGGTCCAATTCGGCTGATCGCGGCGCTGCTGCCGCAGCTGCGGAAGCAGCCGTATTCGGTGATCATGAACGTTTCATCCGGCCTGGCGTTTGTTCCGCTGGCGCTGACGCCGACGTATTGCGCCACCAAGGCGGCCATCCATTCCTACACCCAGTCGATTCGCTATCAGCTCAAGGGGACCAACGCGGAAGTCTTGGAGCTGGTACCGCCGTATGTCCAGACCGATCTGATGGGCGGAGCTGCCGATCCTCGAGCTATGCCGCTGGATAAATTCATTGCCGAAGTCATGGAATTAATCAAGAGCCAGCCTGCGTCAGGCGAGATCTGCGTCGAAACTGTGAATCGTCTCCGCTTGGCGGAGAGAAATGGACAATATGACGCGGTTTTCAACGGATTAAACGATGCGATGACCAAGGCCGCGCTTTAATTTTTCAAGGAACTGCGGAGACTCTGGCTCTCGAACCTGCTTGAGCCCAGAGTCTGTTGTCGCATTCTTGGTGGAGAAGTTCTGACCGCTCAGGGTTCCCCGCCGTCCAGAGGGCGGCGCCACAACAGCGACGGCGCCACCAACGGCAACACCGCTATAGGGTTGACGAATCGTCACCCAACAGCGCGCGACGTACGATCTTGATGGGCGGGAATCCCTGTTTCATGAAATCGTTGTGGAATTGCTCTAGCGAAAAGCTAGCCCCCTCTTTTTTCTTCAGGTCTTCGCGCATCTTCATAATCTGCAGTTTCCCCAGAGTATAGTAGAGGTAGGTCGGATCGGAAGTGCCGCGCTTAGTCTCCACCATCGCCCCCTCATGTGCCTGGTATCCCTCTTTCTCGAAGAAATCCACGGCCTGCTGGAATGTCATGCGGCCGGTGTGCATCTCAATGCCCACGATGAAGCGGGCGTTGCGCAGCAGCGCATCCTGCAATTGGCCCAGGCGCACGAGTTTGGCTTCGCGGGCATCTTTGACGCCGAAACCGGGCTGGCCGTAGCCTTCGTCGAGCATCATCTGCTCGCAGTAGTGCGCCCATCCCTCGGCGTTGGAAGAAGCTCCGATCAGCTTGCGAATTTTGGTGGGCGCATTAGCCATCCAAAGGAATTGGATGTAGTGGCCGGGGTACGCCTCGTGGACCGCAGTGCTGACTACCGTGCCGCGATTGAATTCCGCCATGAAGCTTTCCACTTGAGCGGGCGTATCGTGCGGATCCGGCAGGGTAACGTTGAAATAGGCCTCGGTGGCGTGGGTTTCAAACGGCCCCGGGGTATCCATCGAGGCGAACGTGAGTGCGCGCAAGAACGCGGGGGTCTCCTCGACGATGGGGCGAACCTGCGAGGGGATGGTAATGATGTGCTTCTGCTGGATGAAGCCGATCAAGGAATCGAAAGTGTCGCGAAAGGTTTGCAGCAGGTGATCGGGAGTGGTGTGGTCGGCAGCGAGCTCTTCGAGAACTTCGTGGGCCGACTTCGCCGGATCGACTTCCTTGGCGACGCGTTCAAATTCGGCTTGGTTGTGGTGCAGGTCGGCTTTGCCGATCTCGAGCAGGCGGTCCAGGGGGATATCAACCATTTCGTCGTACAGAAGCTTTTTTGAAAAGGCGATGGCGCCTAGGCGGAAGTCGCCATGCGATACCGGGATCTCGGTGGTTTTGAGCCAGGTCTGATAGTCTTCGAGCGCTTTGATGACGGCGGCATTGGACTCCGCGAAATCCGATTTGGCCTGCGGATCGGTGGCTTTGGCAAACGCCTCGGGCACTTCTTTTTGGAAGAAGCCGATGATGCCGGGGAGCTGCTCGATCGCTACCTGGGTGTAGATGAGCGGAGGATTTTTCAGGTTCTCGCGGGCAGCGGCCAGCGCGGCGAGCGTCAGTTTTTCGCGGGCCACCACCGAGCGCAAGCGTTCGTCGGGCGTTGCGAAGGTACGGCTCATAATGCCGAATACGCTGCTGGTGATGCCGGAGGAGTAGTGATCGGGATTTCTCTCCCAGGGGCGGACGGTTTCGAGACTGAGCAAGTCGGAGCGAATTGAGGAAAGCAACAATTCGCGGTCGGCGACCTGAGTGGCATCGAGCGATTGGGGATCAAAAGATTCGACGCGCTTTTCGAAGGCGTGGTCGGCGGCGATTTGGGCGTCAACGCCGTGGCGGGAATAATCTTCCAACTGCGTATCGTATTGATGTAGCCCTGCGGCGGTGCCGGAGGTGGGCTGAAACTTGAATTCGACCTGGTCGAAGTAATCGTCGACCAAGGCATCCCAGGAGGACGGAGCGGGAGTCGCGCTCGGGTACGCGGCGATTCCTGAGATGAGGCTTAGCAGCCCGATCGATGCTGCACACAGCAAACCGATGAATCCGTGATGTAGTCGCACTCGAACTCCCTTTGTTATTCCCCGCGATTTTCGATCAGGAATCGGAAGCGGCCCCTGCGCGTCTGTCCTGCAACGTTCGGGGGATTCTAGTGCGGAAGGGCGCGATGGGGCAAGCGGTGCGTGCTTGCATTTTGGTGCAAGAGAAACTTTTGGCGTTGGGCATCCCCGCCGCCCCGCAGAGCGGGGCGGCACCACGAAGGCTGAACCGTGCGCTAGCTCGAGTGAACCAGGGAGAGGAATTCGTCGCGGGTCTGCTGATTGTCGCGGAATGCCCCCAGCATGGCGCTGGTCGAAGCGATCGAATTTTGTTTTTCTACGCCGCGCATCACCATGCACAGGTGGCGGGCTTCGATGATTACGCCGACGCCTTGGGGACGGAGATTTTCCTGGATGGCGTTGGCTATGTCGCTGGTGAGGCGCTCCTGAATCTGCAGGCGGCGGGCGAACATATTCACCAGACGGGCGATCTTGCTCAGCCCGATCACTTTGTCGGACGGAATGTAGGCTACGTGACACTTGCCGAAGAACGGCAGCATGTGGTGCTCACAGAGGCTGTGGACTTCGATGTCCTTGACCACCACCATTTCATCGTAGCTCACGCTGAATACCGCGCCGTTGAGCAGCTTCTTGGGGTCTTCGGTGTAGCCGCTGGTGAGGAATTGCAGCGCCTTCTCGAAGCGCTCGGGAGTTTTCTTCAGGCCGTCGCGCTCCGGGTCTTCGCCAAGCTGCACGATGATCTTGCGGACCAGGTCGGCGATGCTCTCCTGGCTCTGCGCGGCGGGCATAACAACTTGAGTCGAATCTTTCATGAGATGAACCGCTCCTTAGGCGCCTTCTTCGTATTCGAAACTGTTGCGGCCGGTCTCTTCGACGCGGACACGCTGCAGCCGGGCCGCGGGAAACTCTTTCAGGCGGCGGAAAATTTCGACGCAGAGGTTTTCGGTGGTGGGCACCTGCGAACGAAATTCGGGGATTTCTTCGTTGAGAAATTTGTGGTCGAAAACTTCCAGCACGTTTTCCTGCACGTAGGGATCGAGTTCGCTGAGATTGGCGATCATCCCGGTGGCCGGATCGACCGGGCCGGTCACGGTGACTTCGACCACGTAATTGTGCCCGTGGCCAAAGGGATTATTGCACTTCCCATAGACGCGGCGATTCTCGGCCTCATCGAGCTGTTCGCTGTGCAGGCGATGGGAAGCCGAAAAAAGATAGCGGCGGCTGAGCGAAAGCTTCAACGGTCTCAACGGGGGCCTCCGCTCTCGTCCGCGGTACAATCGACGAACAGGTCGGGAGTCTCATAGAGCCGAACGCGATCCAACTTGCCGCGATGGATTTTGGGTTCGAGCAGCTTCCAGATGGTGGCAGCGATCACTTCGCTGGTGGGGATCTGGCCAGCGAGCTCGGGCACTTCATAATTAAGGAAGCGGTGATCCATGCGGTCGCCCACTTCGCGCTCGAGAATCTCTTTGAGCTCTTTCAGGTCCAGCACCATCCCGGTGGCGGGATCGGGCTCGCCGGCAATGGTGACTTCCAGAACATAGTTGTGCCCGTGTCCATGAGGATTGTTGCACTTGCCGAAAATTCGCCGGTTCTCTTCGGCCGAGAAATTCGGGTTGTGATACAAGTGCGACGCGGAAAATTCCATTTTTCGCGTGATTCGGATCATGACATGGGCGCCGGGTACTCTCTTCCCTTCCAGGCAATCACGCCGTGGGTATTCTTCCAGGCCGACGCAATCAGCGCCGCGGCGTAAAGCAACTGGCCGGGCACATAATATAAGATGAGCAGCAGGGAAAAGCGATTCATGCGGAGTTGCGCGCCGTAGTGCCAGATGTGCGCCAACAGCAACACGGTTCCGGCGGCCGCAAACCATCGGCTAACCGGGCTAAACAGAAGCAGAGTAATCGCGGTCCAGGGAAACGCCAGTTCGAGCTCGCGGAAAACGCTTCGGCCGCTGGAACCGATGAGCGGGTAGAGATTCTTGGTCCAGCCCTGCCACATGGCTCCGAACGTGCGGTACATGCGAGTGCGCACGATTCCCTGCCCCGCCGCGAAATAAATGCGGTAGCCAGCGTGCTTGAGGTTGCCGGCGAGGACAACGTCTTCGAGGACCTCCATGCGGATGGCCGCGTGCCCACCGACCGCTTCATAGGCGTCGCGGCGGACCATCAAGAATTGGCCGTTGGCCGCTGCGTCGCGGGTGTTGGGATCGTTGACTCGCTGGTAGGGATATTTTTGTGCGAGCCGCGAATAGACCACCGGAATCAACGCGCGCTCCCAGAAAGAGTGCATCTCCTGTTCGGGCGAGTAGGAAACCAGTGCCGCCTGATTTTTGGCGGCATCATCTAGTGCGTGCAGGACCGAGCCGGGGAAATGAAAGGTGTCCGCATCGGTGAAGAGCAGCCAATCGCTTTTTGCGCTGGCAGCGCCGACGGAGACCGCAAAATTTTTGCCCATCCATCCCGGGGGCAGAGGCGGAGCGTCGATGATTTTCAGCGTTGGGATGGAGGCGGCTTCCGCGCTAAGGATCGCGGCGGTGAAATCGGACGATTGGTCGTTGACCACCAAAATTTCGCCCAGGCCGGATTGCGGAGCAAGCGATTCCACGCAACGGGCGATCGTCGCTTCTTCGTTTCGCGCGGGAATGATGGCGGAAACCATGGGTGATTCGATGCCGGTGGCGGCTGCGGTCAAGCGATTCGCTACTAAGGACGGTATGAAGAGAACGCCCTGAGGAGCAAGCGAAGACCAGACTGACTATTATAGGTCTCTGGCGCCGGGGTCCTGAAGGGAAAACTGTTGAGGCACCGCGGCGCCGGAGGCGTGCATGGTCGGCGCGTCGCAGTGGCGGACCTGCACACGACCGGGCCGCAAGCTTGTCATTGTCGTGGTCGAGCGGTAGCATGAATCTCAGGAGGCGACTGACATGCATTCCATCCCCGGGTTCCCGACCCCGCTAAACGTGCTGATTTGTCTGGCCGTGCTTGCGGTCGTCGTGGGTCGACTATTAATGTTCTTGCGGGTCGCCGACCGGGCACGCATGCTTCCGGGGGCCTGGACAGGCCGCTTTTACCACAAAACCTCTGAGAAGACATCACGCTGATCGCCAACGAAAAACTGCGACGGAATTTGCTCAGCGGGGCAGCCCTGGTGATTCTTGCGGCGCTGCTGGCGCTGTTTGCGATACCCAATTACCGTTTGGGCGAGCCTAGCCTCACTGGGAAGCCGGCGCGCGATTTCGCATTTACGGTGGATGGGAAGCCTATGCGCCTGAGCGACTTGCGCGGGAAAGTGGTGGTGCTGGATTTCTGGGCATCGTGGTGCCAGCCGTGCATTGAAGAGGCGCCTGCGATGAATGCCTTGCAGCAGAAAATTTCCGGTCGCGGCGGAACGATTGTGGGGATCAGCGTCGATGATGACGATTCGGCATATGCGGCATTTCTGAAGCAACACGAAGTAGATTTCCCGACTTATCGCGATCCGGCGAAGAGCATCGCGGAAAGTTATGGGACGCGGATGTATCCGGAGACTTACATCATTGACCGCGAGGGGCGGATCGATCGCAAACTAATCGGCGGCCAGGATTGGACTGGTCCAGAGATGATGGCTTACCTCGATACGTTGCTCGCGAAGAAGTAGCGCCGGTCCACCGGCAGTTGTGGCACAGCCAATCCTGGCGGTGGCGGCCCCTGAATCGTCACCATCCCCGCCTATTCGTATCGGAGGGCTTCTACTGGGTCGAGACGGGCGGCGCGGAATGCGGGGATCCATCCGCTCAGCACGCCTACTATCACCAAAACCAAGACTGAAGCCGCAATGATTTCCCACGATACGTGCATGTGGATGTCTACTTTGCCGGAGGTATCTTCGTAGGCCGGTCCCAGAAACGGCAGCGTGCCGATGGCGGCACCGAGGCCTACCGACAGGAGCACACCGACAATTCCGCCGATCATCGTCAGGGCCAGCGACTCCGCCAGGAATTGCATGCGGATGTGGCGGCGGCGAGCCCCCAGAGCGCGGCGCAGACCTATCTCGCGGATGCGCTCGCTGACCGAAACCAGCATGATATTCATTACGCCCACGCCGCCAATACCCAGCGTCAGCAAACCCACGAACAACAGGAGAAATTCCAGGCCGTAGGTAATGCCGAGGATGATGGGGCGCGTTTCGGCCTGGCCGAACATCGTGATGGCGCGCTTGTCGGATGGCGAGAAGTGCTGACGCTGTGCAACCGCGGCGATCAACTGGGCGCGAGCCTGGGTGTCCAGATCGCGGGAAACCGCGCTGAGCACCAAAACGCTGGCGTTGCGGGCGTCCCACATATCGCTGGCGGTGGAATACGGGATCCAAGCGGAATCGTCGTCATTCGAAAAGTAACCGCTGTCCGCAAATTTGCGGTCCATTACGCCGATCACCAAAAAGCGGACGCCGGTGATTCTTACGGTCTGGCCGACCGGAGGAAAACCAGCGAAGAGTTTTTTGGCGATGTGTGCGCCGAGAAATATCACGCGGCGGCGATCGGCGACATCCTCGGAACTGATCCAGCGGCCGTCGCTGGGGACTTCGGCGCGAAGCTCGCCATATTCGGGATAGACGCCCCGGATGGCGCAGTCCGACCAGCGCTCATCGTGGGAGATGCCGAGAGTTTTGACCGTCTCGGGAGTGACGCGCTTCACCAGGTTGGCATTGGCGCGAATTTCGTCGACGTCTTCCTGCTGGAAGTGAACTGGCTTTCCGGCGCGTTCGCCGCCGGCCTGCTCGCTGGTGGTGCCGGGCCAGGCAATGATGACGTCGTTGCCGAATGCAGTAAAAGTGCCCATCAATACGGTGCGAAAACCGGCGCCGTAAGCCAGCAACAAGGTGACCGCGACGATGCCCCAAACGATGCCGAGCATGGTCAACAGACTGCGGGTGGGCTGGCGGCGCAGCGAGATCCAGGCCTGCATCAGAATTTCTTTCAACATCGTGCTATCCCCCGGATTCGAAACGCAGCGCTTCGATGGGATCGATGGAAGCGGCTCGTTGGGCCGGATAAATTGCCGAGAGCACGGCAACAATACCCAGCAACACGAAAGACAGCACACCCGACTGCCAGTTGGGACGCATGCCCGCAAAAATCTGCGGCATGGGAAACAGATCGACGAAAGCGCAGAAACCGTAGGCGATAGTCATGCCAACCCCGCCGCTGAGGAAGACGATGATAAGCGACTCGGTGAAAAACTGGCCCAGGATCGCGCGTCGGGTAGCGCCCAGCGCCTTGCGCACTCCGATTTCGCGGGTTCGCTCGCGAACGGCGACGAGCATTACGTTCATTACGCCCAACCCGCCCAGGAAAAGTGTGACGATGCCGACCGCGCCCATGAAATATTCCATGCCGTCCATGATCAGGGCGTTGGCCTGGGCACCCTTGATGGTGTCCCAGACTTCCGCCGCTTCTTCGTCCTTGGGATCGTAGTGATGGAGCAGGGCGAGAGCCGCGCGCACCTCTCGCTCGCAGTCCTTGTGTTCGGCGAGCGAATTGGGGACGACCAGCAGACGATCGACGCTGTGCGGCGGCGAAGGTGGGCGGTTGGGAAAATCACGAGTCATGGCGTTGTAGGGTACATAAATCTTGCGAACGTCCTGGCCGTCATAGTTGGAATTTTGATCCTTGGCCTTCATCACGCCAATGATGGTGTACGGAATGTTGGCCAGCCAGATGGTTTCACCGATGGCGCTGCGTCCGGCGAAGAGCTGGGTCTTTGAATCGCTGCCGATGAAGGCGACGCGTTGGGCCTGCTCGTTGTCGTCGTCGCTGTAAAAGCGGCCTTCCGCGACGCCAATCGAACGCACCTCGGCGAAGGGCGGCAGCGAGCCGGTGACCAGCAGATCGCCGCTGTTGTACCGGGTGCGCAGCGGAACGGTGTTGCCAATCTCCGGCATGACGTACCGGCAGGAAGGCGATTGTTCGCCGACCGGCAGGTAGTCGGTGTCACTGAAACGAATCACCCGGCCGGCACGCATTCCACCGGCCTGCATGCTGGTGCGTCCGGAAAAGAAGATCATGACGTCTTTGCCGAAGGTTTCGCTGTTGCGTTTCAGGCCCAGACGCAGGCCTTCGGTGGCCGCGACCATCAGAGTGATGGAAATGATTCCCCAGGCGATGCCGAACATAGTGAGGAAGGTGCGGAGCTTATGCGCCCAGAGGGTTCGTATGGTGTCCGCGATCAGATCGCGCAAATTCATTGCAAAATCACCTGCTGGCCGAGCGAGAGTCCAGTGGTGATTTCGGCTTTTACGCCGTTGGAAATTCCGAGCTTCACTGCCAGTTTCTTGCGGCCGTCGGGCGCCTTGGGATCGGGGATTTCGACGAAAGTGTTTTTGTCTTTGTCGTAGATCACCGCGCCTTCGGGAACCTGCAAGACGCCGTGCTTTTCCTCGAGGATGATTTCGGCGTTGGCGCTCATATTGGCACGCAGCTCGCCGTCGGGATTTTGGATGGAAACGCGAACTTCGAAGCTGGTGACGTTATCCTTTTCCTGGCCGAGCGGGGCGATGCGGGTGACCTTGCCGGTAAATTTCTCGTCCTTGAAAGATTCCACCACGATGCGCGCGGGCTGATTGAGGTAGACCTTACCGATTTCGGCCTCGTCGACTTTTCCGCGCACGTACACCTCGCTGGTATCGCCGAGAGTCATCACTTGAGTGGCCTGCGATCCGAGGACCAGGATCGAACTGACCGCATCGCCGACCTCAACATCGCGAGACAGCACGATGCCGTCCATAGGGCTGCTGATCGTGGAGTAGCGCAGGTCTTCTTCCACGCGTTCGAGTTGGGCCTGGGCTTGGGCAACCTTCGCTTTGGCCTGGGTGATGTCCGCTCGGCTCATCTGCGCGTTGCTCTCGGCGGACAATTTCTTGTTGGCGGCCATCTGATAATTCTTTTCGGCGTCCAGCATCACGTTCTGGGGAATCAGGCCGTCGTGGTAGAGCTGGTGGGCGCGCTCCATGTCGGCTTTCAGAAATGGGAGCTCGGGTCCGGCGGCGTCGACCATGTTGCGCTGATAGGCGGCCTCGGCGGATTCAACGGCGGCGCGGGCGGCACCGAGGTTGGCCTGCGATTCGGCGACGTTGGCCTCCAACTGCTCTTTATCGAGTTCCACCAGGATTTGGCCGGTCCTCACGCGGTCTCCGGCGTCGACCAGCAGCTTTTTGACGATGCCGCTTGCTTTGGATTTCACTTCGACTTTGGTGAGGGGCTCGATCTTGCCGGTGGCCACGACGGAACGCGCCAGGTCGCCGCGGTCAACCGAGGCGAGCTTCGAGGGATCGATTTCGCGGTTGGGGCGCAGGGCGGCCGAGAGTGTGGCAATGACTACGAGTAGTCCTGCGCCAATTGTGCCAATCAGGATCCAGCGCCTGCGCCGCTTCGTTCCATTCTTGCCATTGGTAGTCATGGTTCTACTTCTCCTGGTCGTGGGCAGCCATGCCGGTGCTGTCGCCCCACTGCAGAGATATACGTTGAACGTGCGGTGTTTTGTTCCGTTGGGCACTGGAGATCTGCGGTACAGACCCTGACGATACGGAGCCCGAAGGACCCGGGCGGCGCCGGGGTGATAGGATGAAATGTATATGGAGCGAGATCCCGTCTGCGGCATGGCGGTCCTGCCCGAACGCGCCGCAGCGCGTCGGGAAGATCATGGCGTCACCCTGTATTTCTGCTCCGAGAGCTGCGCGGCGAAATTTTCGGCGCAACCTCGGAAATATCTCGCAGGAGCTGACGGGCTGGGGCCGCTCTTGATGACGCCGGCGCGAATGGCGCGAATCGAGGCCGCGGGCCCAGCAGGGGCCGCCGTGGCGGCACGCGCGACATTGGCAGCCGCGAGGCTGGCATCCGATGTATCGTCTTCGAAGAACATGGTGCACGATATAGCGAAACCTCCCGCTGCTGCTAACGGCGAAACCATTTACACCTGCCCAATGGATCCTGAAATACAACAGGGGAAACCGGGGGCATGCCCGAAGTGCGGCATGGCGCTCGAAACGCTCGCGCCTGTCGCGGCTGCGACCAGGACTGAATTTACTTGTCCCATGCATCCGGAAGTGGTGCGTGATGCGCCGGGCTCGTGTCCAATCTGCGGAATGGCGCTGGAACCGCGGGTGGTGGAGCTGGTGGAGGCCGCAAATCCGGAATTGACGTCGATGACCCGGCGATTCTGGATCAGCGCCGCGCTGAGCGTCCCCCTGCTGGCCTGGGGGATGGCCAGCATGATTCCCGGATTGTCGTTCGCGCACACGGTCTTGCCGCGGGTTGCGGACTGGCTGCAATTTTTGTTAGCCAGCCCAGTGGTGCTGTGGGCGGGCGCGCCATTTTTCGAACGCGGTTGGGCGTCGGTGCGCAACCGCAGCCTGAATATGTTCACGCTGATCGCGCTGGGCACAGGCGCGGCGTATTTCTACAGCGTCGCCGCAGTTTTCCTCGCGGCGCACTTCCCTGCTTCGTTGCGCGGGATGCATGGCGAGGTGCCGCTGTATTTTGAGGCGGCCGTGGCGATCACCACGCTGGTTCTGCTGGGGCAGGTGCTGGAATTACGCGCGCGCAGCGCCACTTCGTCGGCGATCCGTTCGCTGCTGGGGCTGACGCCGAAAATGGCGCGGCTGGTGCGCGCAGACGGCGCCGAACTGGATGTGGCGATCGCCGTGGTCGCGCCCGGAGATCAATTACGGGTGCGGCCGGGAGAAAAAATTCCGGTAGACGGCGTGGTCCTGGAAGGCGCCAGCACCGTGGACGAATCGATGCTGAGTGGCGAACCGATGCCGGCCGAGAAAACCCACGGCAGCCGGGTAAGCGCGGGAACGGTGAATGGTTCGGGCAGTTTGGTGATGCGCGCGGAGCGTGTGGGCAGCCAGACGCTGCTGGCGCAGATCGTGCGCATGGTGAG
>Ga0182024_10013828_pt1 | contig 15688 bp, 16 predicted proteins | sample P32metaG_FD_120480 | JGI IMG/M metagenome (GOLD analysis project Ga0182024, IMG submission 120480) | Permafrost microbial communities from Stordalen Mire, Sweden - P3-2 metaG (Illumina Assembly) | ecosystem: Environmental > Terrestrial > Soil > Wetlands > Permafrost | place: Sweden: Stordalen... | reverse complement strand
TACGATATTGCAGGCGTAAGCGGGTTTGCCGATCAACGGTATACCGCGTTTGGCGGCCTTTCGGCCGACATCCGCTACCGACTGCTTGATCGTGCATCTGCACCGTTCGGCCTTGCGATCGGCGCCGAGCCGCATTGGGGCCGGGCCGACGACATCACCGGCGAACCAGTCAGCCAATATGGCGTCGACTTTGTCGCCGCGGCCGACTGGGAGATCATTCCCGACCGCGTCGTCGCGGCCTTCAACCTGCTTTATCAGCCCGACGCCATGCGCGAGAAATTGACCGGAACCTGGTCGCAGGAATCCACGGCAGGCGCTGCGTTAGCCATCATGGCGCAGGTTCATTCAGGGATTTTCGTCGGCGGCGAAGCCCACTATTTGCGCCAGTATAATGGCTTTGGACTAGATAGCCTGGCCGGACAAGGCTTCTTCGTTGGTCCGACCGTCTACTTCAAACTCTCCGAACGCGCATGGATGACCATCGCGTGGAGTGCGCAGGTTGCCGGCCACGCAACCGCCGTCGCTGGTTCACTCGATTTGGTCAATTTTGAACGCCAGCAGGCGCGTCTCCTGTTCGGCGTCAATTTTTGAGCCACAGCGGCTTCGCTCAAAATGAAGTGGAATTGATCGCTTCTATTTGGCGCAGCCCTTCAGTTCCTTCTCTTCGATCGAGAAGATCGCACCCGTCTTGACCTGAACGTTCGGAACAACACAGACACGCCCGCTCTTGTCGACAAATCTGACGTCGTAAATACCGCCTTCCGTGTCGGTAATTTTCAGGCGTTCATCGTGATCGACGGTGTGATCGCGATCATTATCGGCCTGATTACGGCCCCACTCATTCTTGCCGGGCGGCGAAAGCTGCAATGACGTAATCGTGTTGGCGGTCAGGTTCCAGAACTGGGTGTCCTTTGCCGAAACGCTCATTGGAACGAATGCCAAAATGAAAGCCACCAGAATAACCGCCTTGGTCATGTTGCGCTGCTCCCAAAACAGTGGGGTCCTCTCTTCACTCGCGAATGCGGTCAAACCGCAACGATCAGGAAACGGATGATGCCGCTGATCAGCGCTCATGCTAACATGAATCCGACCGTTACCTGGATCACGCGGGTTCGAGCAAGATGGTGCCCTCAGCAGGGCTGGCATGGATCTCGGCGGCTGTCGCCCGTGTCGTGGTTGCACAGGCGCCGCCGCCGCCGCGTCGGCCACGGCGATCTTTCCGTTCGAGATCTATGACACCAGCGGTGAGCCTCCGCGCCCCGACCTGACTGAAAGGCTCGCGAGGGCGACGCGCGTCCTGTCGGAGGCGCTGGAAAAACCCGGACGCTATCTCCCATCGATCTCGGAGCGTTCCGCGCCGATGCCACCGCGACGTCGCCGCGTTATCTGTGCGGGGATTGTTTCCTGCTGATAGCGCGCCGTGCCGGCGCCGCGTATGCCGTTGTGCCTGTGGTTCACAAGGTGTCTTCGTTGATCTCGTCTATGGGACATCTGGATACTCGATACCTCCAACGGCGTTAGCGTGGCGCATCTCGGCGGCCAGATCCGCGGCGACACTTCCGAGGCTTACGAGCACGGCGTACGCTTCCGGGTTCGGAACCGGCTCCCGTCGGATGCATCGGGCGATGACACAACTGCAAAATAGCTTGAATTGGGGTCAACCGCCGGGTTCAATCAGCCTACCAATCGCGCGGCGTGCCAGCGGATGTGGTCTTCCATGAACGTCGATACGAAGTAATAGCTGTGATCATAACCGGCCTGGCGACGAAGGATCAGCGGGATGCCGGCCTGCGCGCAAGCGTGTTGGAAAAGCTCGGGGCGCAGCTGCTCGGTCAGGAATTGATCGGCGTCGCCATAATCAACCAGGAAATCGGAAAAGCGCGCGCCATCCTCGATCAACGCGACAGCGTCATGTCCGCGCCAAGCTGCGCGCGCTTCACCGAGATACCCGCCTAGCGCCTTGATCCCCCATGGCACCTGGGATGGGGCGACGATCGGCGAGAAAGCGCTGGCGGCGCGATAGCGCTTGGGATGCCGCAAAGCAATCGTGAGTGCGCCGTGGCCCCCCATCGAGTGCCCGAGGATCGATTGCCGCTTGGCGTCGATCGGAAAATGCCCGGCGATCAATTCGGGAAGCTCTTCTGTCACATAACTCCACATCCGGTAATTGTCCGCGAATGGCGGCTGTATGGCATCGACATAAAAGCCCGCACCAAGTCCGAAATCATAGGCGCCGCCAGGATCACCCGGTACGCCTTCGCCGCGCGGGCTGGTGTCCGGCGCAACAAACACCAGTCCCAGCTCGGCGCAGGCCCGGCGAAATTCACCCTTCTCCGTGACATTGGCATGCGTGCAGGTCAGGCCCGACAGATACCAGACCACCGGCAGCTTCGCGCGGGCTTGCTGCGGAGGCACAAAGACCGAAAAGGCCATGGTCGTCTTCGTTTCGCGGCTGGTGTGCCTGTAAACACCCTGCACGCCTTCATGCGAACGATTTAGCGAGATTGTTTCGAGGGTCATACCCGGCTCCGGCGTTCCAACGACGCAATGACTATCAGAGGTCACAAATAATCGTAGCTCCGTCCGAGATAAATACCACCAGCGAGAGATGACGAGGGCATCAGACTCACCTCGGCACCGGGTCACGCTCCTTTAGCTTCGCCATATGGGGGTGACCATGCGCCGCAGCAGAAATCGAAACCATACCGAAATCCGAGACGCGAGGGCCAATTCGGGGTAATATTTTCGAGGTTCGTTTTTGGATAGAGGCCCTCGGAATGATCGAAATCATCCTGACCGTCTGCGCCATCGCCAATCCCGCCAATTGCGAGGAAAAATATCTTCAGTTCGCCTGGGATGGCTCACTCAATCAATGCATGATGGGCGCGCAGCCCTACATCGCCCAGTGGATCGGGAACCATCCCCAGTGGATCGCCAGGAAATGGACCTGCGAGTATCCTGGCCATGAGAAACGAAAGATTTGAGTTAGGCCACGCCAGCGCGCGGCGCAGCGCAGCATAGACGCTGCGGCCTCTCAATTCGGCCCGAAGGCAACACCCCAGGGCAATTCGCCAACCTGAATGGATTTGATGACCTTCTGAGCCGCGACATCGATGACCGAGACGTCGTTTGAGACGCCATTAGCGACCAGCAGGTATTTTTCGTCGGGCGTAAAGGCGCCATGCCAAACACGCTGCCCGACCAGCAGGTACTTAAAAACAGCGTGGGTAACGCCATCGACCACGGCCACCCGATTGGCAGGCCCCAGATCGATGAAGCCGAGTTTGCCGTCTTTGGTGATATTGATGCCGACCGGCTGGATTGCCTCGGATCGCAGACCTGGAATTTCGAATGTTACGGTTTGTTTGAGTTTTCGTGTTGCCGGGTCAATGATCGCAAGGCTCCCGCCGATTTCCGACGTGACCCATAGTTCTGACCCGTCGGACTTGAACTCGGAGAAACGCGGCCGGGAGCCGACGAGCAAGTTGTCGACGACTTCGCGGCTTGCCGTATCGATGAAATGAACCATGCTCGTCGTCTCGGACGTGCATATCAGGACCTTGGAATCCGGACTGACCGCCATACCTTCGGGTTCCGTTCCGACCGAGACCTGCCCAATGGCCGCGCGTTTCGCCATGTCAATGATGGTCACCATAGAATCGTTTTCGTTGGCGACGTAGAGGAACTTTCCGGCCGGATCGAGTGTGAATTGTTCGGGGTCCGGACCGGACGGCAACTCGCCGGCGTCGTCGCGGTTCTTGGTGTCGAAAACCTGTATCTTGTCGTCATCGCCGAGGGCTACGAAGACGAATTTGCCATCACGGGTGACTTCAATCCCGCGCGGCCGCTGCCCTGTCTTGATGGTTGCAACGGTCTCCATTTTGTCGGTGTCGATCACCGAGATCGAATTGCCCTTTTCATTTGAAACATAGGCAAGGAAAGCAAAGGCCGGATCGAACGAGGCAAGAAACGCGACCAGAGAGAGACGCGTGACTGTAATCCATCGCAAATCGAACATATGGGTGTTCTCCAACGTGCAGCTTGGTTCGACCGAGTTCTAGGGCTGCATGATTGACACCGAAGGGGCCCCACAGACAATCGCAGCCGTTCGAGTTTCGCTGGCCGGTTCCAGCGTTGCTTGCTTCGGACGATAGATGGAGTACCCTGAAAGCTCAAACGGGACGCAATGATCGGCGAGCGATGTTGCGGCGCAATCGGGCCAGCATGCAGAGCGTCCGAACATTGCATTGGAGGCTCTATTTGCTCCGGTTCCTGATTGGCGTCTTCGCACTCGTCGCTTTGAGCGGAACCGGGCTGTCCGATCAGCCGCTCGAGATCAAGATCGGCTATCTCCACCAGGCGCCTTCGCGCATCCGCGTATCGCTGATCGACGTGCCGGCCGCCAATGATGGGCTTGCCGGCGCCCAGCTGGGGACCGAAGACGACAATGCGACCGGCCGTTTCCTCAATCAGCGATACACGCTGATCGAGAAGCTCGTCGGCGAGAATGATGACCCAGCCACGGCCATGAATGCGCTGGCCGACCAAGGAGCGTCGTTTATCGTCACGAGTCTCGATGCGGAGCGGCTCTTGAAGACGGCGGATGCCGGCAAGGCGCGCGGCGAGACCTTGATCAACGCGTTTGCGTTGGATGAGCGCTTGCGCGAACAGGACTGTCGCTCCAATGTCATTCATGTCGCGCCTACGCGTTCCATGCTCGCCGATGCCCTGGCGCAATACCTCGTCTGGAAAAAGTGGCGCACATGGATGCTGATTACAGGGTCGCACGAAAACGACATTCTATTCGCCGACGCGTTACGCCATGCTGCGAAGCGTTTCGGCGCCAAAATCGTTGAGGAGCGGGTCTTCAAGGACAGCGGAGGCGCACGACGGACCGACAGTGGCGTCGCCGAGATCCAGCAGCAGATGCCGGTGGTGACCCAAGGCGCACCCGACCATGATGTGCTGGTCGCGGCGGACGAAAGCGAGGTTTTTGCAGGCTATTTACCGTACCGGACCTGGGATCCTCGTCCCGTTGCCGGCTCTGCCGGGCTGGTGCCCACCACGTGGGACGCGGCCTTCGATCAATGGGGCGCGGTGCAGTTGCAGAACCGCTTCACAAAGGCGTTCCAGCGGTCGATGACGGAACACGACATGCAGGTTTGGACAGCGGTTCGTATGATCGGTGAAGCCTCGGCCCGAACCGGCTCCAACGATCCGGCCAAGATGCTCGCCTACCTGAAGAGCCCGGAGTTCTCGGTCGCAGCCTTCAAGGGCCAAAAGCTGACACTTCGCGACTGGAACTTGCAGTTGCGGCAGCCGATCCTGTTGTTCGACGGCAGAAACACCGTATCCGTTTCGCCTCAGGAAGGCTTCCTTCATCAGGTATCGACGCTTGATACGCTCGGTCTTGATCGTCCCGAAACCAAGTGCACGCTCAAATAGCCGGCTGGCTCAAGTAACGCTGTTAAGCCGTGGTTCTCCAAGTGTCTGGGCTATTGTTTTCTCCGCGGCTTTCGTCTGTACGAGGCCGTCGTCGAGGCCATCAATGTTCGATCGCATCAGGATTTGGGCGCTTACATTGAAACGAGACGCTTACGCGGTCTATCTGGCTGCCCGTAATCCCAATACGCCTTGGTATGTGAAAGTTCTCGCGATTGTTGTCGCAGCATATGCGTTCTCACCCGTCGACCTCATCCCGGATTTCATTACGATTCTAGGCTATTTGGATGATTTGATCCTGATACCGCTCGGCATCTGGCTTGTCGCATCGTTGATCCCGGAACAGGAAATGGCCGAGTTACGTATTAAGGCTAGCGAAGTTATGCAGCGCCCGCACGACGGGAAGGTCGCAGCGATCGCCATCGTGGCGATTTGGGCGTTTGGCGCGGCTCTGCTGTGTTGGCTCGGGTTTTCGCGTTGGGGAAGATAAAAGGGCTATCGGTTTTTCGTGTGGATTCGTCCGATCCAAGTCTCCATCTCGTGAGCGCCTTGTCCGAGAGAGAAGTCGCTTTGTTCAAGAGAGAAATATCGGCGTTCGGCCTTCAATCCAGCGCACTTGCGTGATGTCGGGCGTGCTCTTAGGTTCAACTCTGGCGTGGAGTTCGCGCCAAACTACCTGGGAGAATGAAATGACCTGGAAGACTCCTAAAATTGTCGAAGTGCCGGTGGGCATGGAAATCAACATGTACGCCTGCGCAGCGCGCAAATAGACCACATCGAAACGATCTGCCCGGCTCGATCGGTAATTCCTGCATCGAGCCGTGGCAGGCGTCCCGCGAACGACTTTACGACATTCAGCAAGGATGCGGGGCAAATACCTGCTGGTCGCTCCGTAGCGGAAGTTCTATTCGCAAGGAAGATCCGGGGCGAGGCTACTGTGCTGGGCTTTGTGAATCGCAGATGGAACAACTCCGAAATGCTCCCGGAAGACACGGCTGAAGTGCGACGAGCTCGAAAAGCCCCACGAGAATGCGACGTCTGTGACGGATTTTCCGACCTGGGTCTCCAGCTCCTGGCGGCAATTCTGTAACCTTGCGTGCCGGATATAGTCGCTGATGGTGGTACCCCTGTCGCTGAACAGCATGTGCAGATAGCGCTTGGTGCAGCCCAGTGCCGCTGAGATCTGGTCGATGGAAAGATCCGGATCCCGCAGATGTTCGCGGATGAAGAACTGAGCCCGGACATACACCGCCTCGGGCCCGACACGATCGAACATCGCGTCGGCCTCGCGGAGCGGCAACAGCAAGAGGTCGATGAGCGAATCGGCCACCCCGATCGCGTTGTTCGGCGACAGCTTGGTCGCTTCGTCGAACGCGGCATGGACAAAGTTGTAGGCGATCCGGCCGGTGCCGGTGCGTGCTGAGAGTTTGCATGCCGACATCTTTGCCAGGCGGAAGCCGCGTTCCCGCAGCAGTTCCTTCGGCACGATGACGACCTCGTGTCGCGTCAGGGTTGGACTGACGATCGTGTGCGGGCAGGATACGTCGTAGGCTAGACAGTCGCCCGGCATCAACTCGATGTGGCGGCCATTCTGTTCGAAATGCGAAATCCCATAAGTCTGAAACAGTATTTTGACGAACGGATGGCCGCCCAGTTCGGCGTGCGAGGCTGTGTGCGCCAGCCGATGCTGGCTCGCCTCGATCTGACAGAGCTTTAGTTTCGAAACCGTCGTGTAGTTGATCCGGCCCTCGAAGGACGAAGCCTCCAGCGGATCGATGTCGAAATGGCCGCAAAGATCGGTCAGTGTATCTGACCAAATCTGGACCTGCCTCTTCGGCGTAAATCCATAGGTGTTAAGTGAGCGGACCGTGTCGGACATTATCCAGCCACCGATTCGATATCAAAACATGACCGCTTGCCGCGAGGGGCGTCGAGTCACGATGGAGCGACTTCTACCCCGATTTAAGGCGGGCATTGGGCTTTGAGCAGCACGCCTGCTGACATCCGGTTGATAATCCTCCGACTTAGTTTCAGCGCCGTCAAGAGGAACCTCGACTAATGATGCTGCGCAGCATAAAGCCAGACGTCCAACGACAGTCACGGAGCCAGTTAAAAAAGATCATTGTGTTTCGCTTTCGCGCAAATGCGCTTCCCTCTCGGGCAAGTTTCCTATTCCGAACCGGGTAGGATACTACAAAGCAAACTGAAAAGTGGACCGTTTTTACGGAAACCCTTCGCTAACAACTGGGAGGATTCACTATGCGCAAGGTGCTACTGGCTACCGGTCTTAGCCTCATTGCTATGCAGACATCGGCGCGCGCCGATGAGGCGTTGGACAAGATGGCCAAGGATCCGAAGCAATGGGTTATGCAGCAGGGGGATGACGCGAACACGCGTTATTCGAAGCTCAACCAGATCAACGCATCCAACGTCAAGAAGCTGCAGGTGGCCTGGACATTCTCGACCGGCGTGCTGCGCGGCCATGAAGGCGGCCCGCTAGTGGTCGGGGACGTGATGTATGTCCATGCGCCGTTTCCCAATACGGTCTATGCGCTTGATCTGAACAATGAAGGCAAGATCATTTGGAAGTACGAGCCGCGCCAGGATCCGAACGTGATCCCGATCATGTGCTGCGACACGGTCAACCGGGGCGTCGCCTACGCTGACGGCAAGATCTTCCTGCACCAGGCGGATACGACGCTGATCGCACTCGACGCCAAGACCGGGACCAAGGTCTGGTCGGCGATGGATGGCGAGGCCGGCAAGGGCCAATCCGGCACCGACGCTCCGTTCGTGTACAAGGACAAGGTTCTTATCGGCGTTTCCGGCGGCGAATTCGGCGTTCGCGGCTGGGTCAGCGCGTACAACATCAAGGATGGCAAACTCGCCTGGCGGGGCTATTCGGAAGGGCCGGACTCCGACACGCTGATCGATCCCGACAAGACGACATCGCTCGGCACGCCGGTCGGACCGGATTCGTCAACATCGACCTGGCAGGGCGATCAATGGAAGATCGGCGGCGGTGCGACGTGGGGTTGGTATTCCTACGATCCCAAGCTGAACCTCGTCTATTACGGCTCCGGCAATCCCTCGACTTGGAATCCGGTGCAACGTCCCGGTGACAACAGGTGGTCGATGTCGATCTGGGCGCGCGACCTCGATACCGGCAAGGTCAAATGGATCTACCAGATGACTCCGCACGACGAATGGGACTTCGACGGCGTCAATGAGATGATCCTGACCGATCAAACCATCGGCGGCAAAATGCGCAATGTGCTGACGCATTTCGACCGCAACGGCTTCGGCTATACGCTCGATCGGGCCACCGGCGAATTGCTGGTCGCAGAAAAGTTCGATCCGGTGGTGAACTGGGCGACCAAAGTCGACATGGACAAGTCGTCCAAGACCTACGGTCGTCCTCTGGTGGTCGACGCCTATTCGACCCAACATCAGGGCGAAGATACCAACTCGAAGGGCATTTGCCCGGCGGCCCTCGGCACCAAGGACGAGCAACCGGCGGCCTATAGCCCGGAGACGCAGCTGTTCTATGTTCCGACCAACCACGTCTGCATGGACTATGAGCCTTACAAGGTGGCCTACACCGCCGGTCAGGCTTATGTCGGTGCCGCGGTCGCGATGTATCCGCCCAAGGGCGAAACCAACATGGGCAACTTCATCGCCTGGGATGGCAAGACGGGTAAAATTGTCTGGTCCAACAAGGAGCTGTTCTCCGCCTGGGGCGGCGCCCTGGCAACGGCCGGCGGCGTCGTGTTTTACGGCACGCTCGAGGGCTACCTGAAGGCCGTCGATGCCAAGACGGGGAAGGAACTTTACAAGTTCAAGACCCCGTCCGGCATCATTGGCAACGTCATGACCTATGAGCACGGTGGCAAGCAATATGTTGCCGTCCTCTCCGGCGTCGGCGGTTGGGCGGGCATCGGCCTTGCAGCCGGCCTGCTGCAACCGGAAAACGCTGCGGCGTGGCATGGCGCGGTCGATCAGGGCAAGTTGCCGCCCAAGGACAAGACCATCGATACGGCGGGCCTTGGCGCCGTCGGTGGTTATGCGGGTCTGGCGTCCTACACTTCGCTTGGCGGAACGCTGACCGTGTTCGCTCTGCCGTCCGAATAAGGGGGACGACACGGTGAAGTGATAATCATCGGCGCGCCGCGGTTTTGCTGCGCGCCGATTTTGTCTCAATGGTCCACGAGGAAGATTATGTGAATATCAAGTACTGGAAATTTGTGTTCGCTGTTGCGGCGAGTGTGTTGGTGACCAATGTTGGCTATGCAGACGGATCAGGAGATCCGTCCGTGGCTTCATCGGATAACGGCAAGTACATGGATAAGGACGGCAATCCGACCTACAAGATCAGCCCGGACGGGATGGTTGACTGGTACACGTTCTCCGGCTTCCGCCGCTATCACTCGGACTGCCACGTGTGCCACGGCCCCAACGGAGAGGGATCGACTTACGCGCCCGCGCTGGCCAATTCGCTGAAGACGCTGAGCTACAGCGACTTCGCCAATGTCGTCACCAATGGCCGCAAGAACGTTGACGCCGCCAACGACAAGGTGATGCCGTCGTTTGCGACCAACGTGAACGTGATGTGCTACCTCGACGATATCTATGTGTATCTGCGCGCGCGCGCCAACGATGCCATTCCCGGCGGCCGTCCACCCACTCACGAAGACAAGCCCGAAGCCGCCAAGCAGGCAGAAGCCAGTTGCACAGGTATCAAATGAATGCATTTAGGGCGCTGAAGAGGAATATAGGATGAAGACACGCGCCGCAGTCGCCTTTGAGGCCAAGAAGCCGCTCGAAATCGTCGAGCTGGATCTGGCAGGCCCCAAGGCCGGTGAAGTGCTGGTCGAAATCAAGGCGACGGGAATTTGTCACACCGACGCCTACACGTTGGACGGATTCGACAGCGAAGGGATATTTCCCTCCATCCTCGGCCACGAGGGTGCCGGCATCGTGCGCGAGGTCGGTGCGGGTGTGACCTCGGTGAAGCCGGGCGATCATGTAATCCCGCTGTACACGCCTGAATGCCGGGAGTGCAAAAGCTGCCTCAGCCAGAAGACAAATTTGTGCACCCAAATTCGTGCGACCCAGGGCAAGGGCGTCATGCCCGACGGCACCTCGCGCTTCAGCTATAAGGGCAAGCCGATCTACCATTATATGGGCTGCTCGACATTCTCGAATTTTACGGTGTTGCCGGAGATCGCGGTCGCCAAGATTCGCGAGGACGCGCCGTTCGACAAGAGCTGCTACATCGGCTGCGGCGTCACGACGGGCGTCGGCGCGGTGGTCAACACCGCCAAGGTGACGCCGGGCTCCAATGTGGTGGTGTTCGGCCTCGGCGGCATCGGCCTCAACGTGATCCAGGGCGCGCGGATGGTCGGCGCCGGCAAGATTATTGGCGTCGATATCAATGATTCCAAGGAAGAATGGGGCCGCCGCTTCGGCATGACGCACTTCGTCAATCCGAAGAAGGTCGAGGGCGATATCGTGCAGCATCTGGTCGGGCTGACCGATGGCGGCGCCGACTACACCTTCGACTGCACCGGCAACACCACGGTCATGCGGCAGGCGCTGGAAGCCTGTCATCGCGGCTGGGGCGTTTCGGTCGTGATCGGTGTGGCCGAAGCCGGCAAGGAAATCGCCACGCGGCCGTTCCAGCTCGTCACGGGCAGGGTCTGGAAAGGCACGGCGTTCGGCGGCGCGCGCGGCCGCACCGACGTGCCCAAAATCGTCGACTGGTACATGAATGGCAAGATCGAGATCGATCCGATGATCACGCACGTCCTCAAACTGGAGGAGATCAACAAGGGATTCGATCTGATGCACGAGGGCAAGTCGATCCGTTCGGTCGTCGTGTACTGAAATCCATGTCACGTTCTAGATCAGAAACGTCAAACACAAGGAGGATAAGCCAATGGCCGTTCATATCCACCCATCAGTTGACAATGGCGTAAAGAAGGGCTCGGGCGCTTTTGCCGGCGGCACCCTCGTCTGCAAATGCAAGGACAAGCCGGTCAAGATCGGCATCAAGGGCGACGTCGCGCACAATCACGCCTGCGGCTGCACCCAGTGCTGGAAACCAACCGGTGCGACCTTCTCGGTGGTTGCGGTGGTTCCACGCGAGAACGTGACGGTGCTGGAGAACGGCGATAAGCTTCATATCATCGATGCCTCGAAGACTATCCAGCGGCACGCCTGCAAGGTCTGCGGCACGCATATGTTTGGCCGCATCGAGAACAAGGGACATCCGTTCTACGGTCTGGACTTCATCCACCCCGAACTCTTTACCGAAGGCGGCTCGGCGGCGCCGGGATTTGCGGCGTTCGTATCCTCGGTGATCGAGTCGGGCGTCAATCCTTCGGAGATGCCTGCGATCAGATCGCGCCTCAAGGAACTCGAGCTTGAGCCTTACGATTGCCTGTCGCCGGCATTGATGGATGCAATCGCCACCCATGTGGCGAAAGCCAAAGCAGCCTGACTACGGCGTTCCGTAAGGTGCCGTCGGCTGTAACTGCCGCCGACGGCGACGTAACCGTCTGTGATCTCTGATGATAATCTTCGATCTCTGATGATAATCTTCGCGTCGGTGATGGAGCCGGATGCTGGAAGTATGATCCTCGGTACTGTTTCGCTGGTGACCCGGATTTGCTCCGGCCAAGCTGGGGCCATTGTACCATTTGTTTCGGTAGGAACATCGCGTTGGATGTAGCGCTCCAATATTTCCGAAGCAACCCAGCGCAGGTACCGTTTGCTTCGCGCGCCCGTTCTGGGACTTCGATCGCTTCTTGGTGGCCATGATAAACCCTTATAGGGTCAGGCTGCGAGACGCAGCCTGACCCTACGCTCCCCCGTCGAAGTCAGCCTATGCGATACTGGGGACTGTACCGGATTGCTCGGTCGAGAGGCTAGCCTCGTCTTGCGGCAATTCAAAGACTTCGGGAACGCCGGCTGGCGTACTGACGAACCGCATCAGTCCGATCATAGTTGGCCCGCAATGCTCCTGGAACGATCGTGCAGGGGTCTTGCGAATGCCAATAAGCAAACAACGGTGCTCGTTGCGGGAGCGCTGCTCTCTCGCTCGGCGGCTGTAGCTGGCTCATCAGCGATGGACGCGCGGGCTCAGGCACTGGCGTCTCCGAAAACAAGCACTTATCTCCCGGTAGAAGATCAGCCGCCGGAGCGCGAAGAGCGCGCCGTGACACCCGACGAACGGTTGAAGCTTAAGAAAGAACTGATCGCCGCGCGCGATCGCCAGGCGGCAACCGCTAAAGCCCAGGGGCCCTACGCGAGCTGAACTCGTGAAGCCCTAGTAAACCGCCCATTGGATGGTTAACGTCGGATCCAGCGCTCCCTATCGAACAGCAAATGGGAATTCGACTAGCATCGACAATACTGGCAGAGCGAGTGAGCAGGTTTCGCTGCATGGCTAAGTACCGCTCGCGCCAGTGCGGGATTTGCCGAACAGGATCGCATCCTCCTCTATGCAACGGGTGGTCACAAGGCGCTTTGCCCATGAGCCGCCGTCCTCGGGCGCAGCGGCCTCGCTGTCGAAGCATTTTGGTGTTGGTTCCGGTCTCGTCGAAGAAGACAAGCTTGCTGGCATCGAGGCCAGGTTGTTCGGCTTTCCACGTCTGCTGCGCTTCAGCGACGTCGGGCCGTTCCTGCTCGGCGGCGCGCAGCGTTTTATTTGAAGCTGATCCCGTGCCGCTTGAAGACCGGCGGATCAAGGTCTCAGTCGTGATCAATCCAAGGCCGTCGGATATCCGTTCCTCAAGGTTCCATCAAGGTCAGGTCTGGTCTCCTTCGCCACAAGCTTTTAAAAGCCAATCTGCACTCAGCTCCAGCGGTGAGCGGCTCTTGCCCCCGCGCGGCCTCGGACTGACGCTCCCAGTCTCGTCCTACAGTCCCACCCGGCGTATTGCCGACGATACGCCCGCCCGATAAAGCCCGCGCTGCTTTCCGCCGCGACATCCCCGCAGCCACTTCCGTCACAACGCGGCTGCAAAGATCTTCCGGATCTCTGCGATGAGGTCAAAACCGGCAAGACCGAAACCGGGTCAACTTTCTTGCTATTCCCGCGTTCAACTGCGGATTAATCGCGAACTGAGATACTCCGGAGGGAGTAATAATGACCGTGGTTTTTACGGCACGATGGCAATAGCGCTTGTTACCTCGAAAGGGCCGTTGCCTTGCCGCTAGATCAAGTTTTTCCGGCCATCGCCGCGCGGCTGGCATAAGATTTGCTTGTGGTAACTGCCGGAGCTAGGAAAGCCGAATGTTCGTGACGCTTGTTGCCGTTCTCTGTCATGTTTTGCCGGGAGGCCCGGAGGTTGTGTCGAAGAAATCGTCACCGACAGCAACCAAAGCAACATCACCTTTCAAAGTTGCGTGATCCAAGGCCAGATGGGCATTTCTAAATGGATGTCCGAGCATCCAATCTACCATGCCAACTGGACGCTCCAGCGCTATAAGTGCGCGCCGGGCCACTACGAGCTGCACGTCAAAGCATGACCGCCGGCCAGTTAACCCACCCCCTCTCAGTCCCCGGGACCGCGGGGCAAACTGTATTGGCAGCGGGGTGAAAAAATCTGTTCCCTCCCCGCCGCCAAAGGAGGCGGGTTTTTCATACGGGCCCGACCGTCCAGAAAAAACTACTTGTGATGGCCGTAAGCCTTCCAACGCGGAAGACCTAAAACTAGCTGTTGCTGACGCTGGCAGTCATTGGCGGAATACTTCCTCGGAATTTTCCAGCGTTGGAGAGCAAATGGGCGAAGTTGTTCAATTTATCCCGAAGCGTGACCTCGAGCGGGCTCGTCTTATTGAAGCGGCCCGTGCGATCTACGAGAGTATCTTCCCGACGGAGAAAAGCCCCGCTGGCCGGTGCGGGGTCCTCTAGGAAACCGGATTCAAGGCCGGCGGTAGCCCGGTTCCGGCAAGCACGAATTGCTCTCGCTTTCATCCTGACCAGCCGCGCAGTTCGCTGATGCGGCCGTCCACTAATAGCGCGTGGAGCGAATCGGACTGGTTTCTGATGGCAATCGGCGCATTCGCGCCCAAACCTAGAATATCATGCTGATCGACCCAGAGATAGTGAGGGTTCTCGGCCGCACCTGTGTCGCCTTGCAGCGGCGGCCCCCGGCAGCGGATAGAAACTCCAGCAGCCTTCGGGGCATTCGTCGCCGGTCTCGGCTCCGGGACCGTTCAGCGGGCCTTTGCATTTGCGCCGATCGAAGCTGCCGATATGGCCGCTGTTGAGTGGCACCCACACGACGCCGGTGCGGTCCACATCCATGCCGCGAATGTCATACCCGGCAGCGGCACCTTGTAGACTCGGTGAGCGCCGTGTCGGGCGCGTTCGGTCCGGGATCGATGCGGACGATATAACCGGATGCGGCAGGCTCGAGCCCCAGATCGAGCCCTCCAGCGGGCTCACGGAGATGCCGTAGAGTCCAAACGGAATGTGGGTGTCCTTGCTGGGATCAAGCGACTGGCCAGGCTCGTTATAGCCCCCGTCGCGCCTGCCGTTGCCATTGGTATCGACAACGAGCGCGGTCCAGCCCTGCGCAGCCGCCGCGTCACCGGTTGACCAGAATTTCTCGGTATTCACTCAGCCGACGACTGCGTTCTTGCCCTGCGTATTGTTGCTGAACCAAAGCGTGTTCGCTTCGTCCTCGGCAAGGTTCGGGTGCTGCGTGCCGAAACAAGTGTCGATGACCCGAAAGGCGGCGTCGACGATGTCAGCTCATTGTCCGGTACCAGACAGAGTCGCGGCGCGAGTTCATCGTCCCGTTTGCGGGCTTGTAACTCGCTGGGACGATGCCATTTTTAATTCATCGAACACCCGATTCGCAGAGTACGGCACGAATAATATTTGTAGCAAAAGTGGCTGGCAAAACTCAGGAGTGCGCAATGAAATGCATCTTGCTTCTGACTCTCGGCATTTTGGCTGCGTGTCTTTTTGGTGTTGCAAGTGCCCGCGACCTCGATGGCCGCTACGCGGATTCTCCTCTGCGAGAGTGGTTTGATCATCTTGCTAGTGGCAATGGTCTTTGCTGTTCGATGGCTGACGGCGAAATCGTAGCTGACCCCGATTGGGAAACTAAGGATGGGCATTACCGCGTCCGTCTTGAAAACCAATGGTTCGACGTTCCTGATAACTCGGTGATCACTGAACCTAACCGTGCAGGCCGCACGATGGTCTGGCCCTTACGAATTGGTGCAG
>Ga0182024_10013827_pt1 | contig 15692 bp, 9 predicted proteins | sample P32metaG_FD_120480 | JGI IMG/M metagenome (GOLD analysis project Ga0182024, IMG submission 120480) | Permafrost microbial communities from Stordalen Mire, Sweden - P3-2 metaG (Illumina Assembly) | ecosystem: Environmental > Terrestrial > Soil > Wetlands > Permafrost | place: Sweden: Stordalen... | reverse complement strand
TGGGCGTCACCAAGTAGGTGTGTGGTAGCCCCACGAGTGCCTGTTCGGTGCCAGCGTCCGCTATATCAACACCGAAGAACGACAAAAGTTCGTCCAGACCTAGCCTATAGATCAGGCTCAAGCTCTTAAGTCTGTAGATATTGGGTTTTAATTTTCCTGCTTCAATATCGCCTAGCCAATTGCGAGAAATGAAGTAGTCAGGAGCGTTTTGCTTGAGGGCGATTTCCCTGCTGAGGTGTTCCACTTCGCGCATCGAGAGGCGCAAGAGTTTCCGTACAGCTCTGAGCCGCTTACCAGCATCCGTGGACGATGTCGGGGCCAACATCGCACTACAACCTCGGAGTTGGGCTATGTTACCGCAAATCTCAGCGTTATTCACAAGTTTAATGGGCCATTTCCGAAAAACGGAATTCCCGTCGTTGGCGTCGAACTCCTTGCTGCTAGCCGTAGTTGACGGGATTCATCGGGTCTGACCTCAATTCTGGCCACCTGCCAAACCGACGCATTCTCACCAAGGTCATCAGACCCATCCTGTTTCTTAGCCATTCGGGCCCTACTGTCCCCAATCTGGGACAAGTTACAAAATGTTCATGACGGTTTGCGAACCCGCATTTATACCGAACAAATCTTCTGTGAGCCTGCACTCTGTACGCGACCTCGATTCGTGTGTTATCAGACAACCCGTCTGCGTACGAGCATTTCTGCCGGAACACCTGACGGGCAAACACGCACGCCTCGCAGGAAAGACATAGCCAGAAGCTTACCCGTGGCCACCAAGCCAAATTCCGCCAGAGGCGCCGACCTCGCTGAGCGAGTCCGGTCCATCCTCAGGAGCAAACACCTCACCCTCTCTAAAGTTTCCCTACTATCTGCGGCGCTGTTCGGGCGTTCTTCGCGTTACTTCCTTCCTCACACCCTGTACCATGAGTTCCGGCTTGGAACCTTCAGCCCAAGTCTTCATCAGGTCTTTGCGCTCAGCCAGGTCTCCGGCTACCGGTTCTTTGATTGGCTGCGCGTGTTGGGATGTGACCTCGAAGACATTCCCCGATTGCAGGTTCTTCTGCCTTCAAAGCGCACGACGCTACTCGATTCCTCTCTGGTCGATCCTGATTCGTGGATTCCTTGGTTCCGAAACCGCCCCGGCTGCGCTTCGGCGCCTCCGATTGCACCTCTGGCGCAACTTCTCGAAGTCACTGCCCACAGGCGACTTCGTTCCCTCTCCGAAATCGGCAATAGAGGCTTCTTGTACGCAAGGATTGGACGCCAAGATGCCCTAGCTTTCCCCGATCTGATTCCTGGAAGTATTGTCCGCGTGAATCCAAAGTTCTCGAACGGTCGCATCCCTAAGACAAATGGCGCAACCTCCTCCCAAATATTTCTGATCGAACACAACAGGGGCCTCTTTTGTTGCCGCTTGCGTGTTGTAGAAAGGGGCATCATCGTCCCGATCGGTACGTCGCTCTCTTATGCCCAAGTCGAACTGAAAGTTCCACGCGAGGCGCGGATTTTAGGCCTTGTGGATCTCGAAATTCGACCTATGCTTCGGGCCGAGCAGCCGGAAGTTCCACGGGACCTCGGAAAACATTGGAAACCGCGACCACTTGTCTCGGACAAAGAATTTGGCCAACTCCTCCGCACCTCACGTGCAAAGCTGCATCTGTCTCTGCGGGAGGTTGCGGGAATGAGCCACAACATCGCAGGTCTGCTTGGGGATCAAAGATATTTTGTTTCTCCCAGTTCTCTCTGCGAGTACGAGCTTTTCAACGCGCCACCGCGTCACTTTCACAAGGCGATTACTCTCTGTTCGCTGTACGGCCTGCAATTTCACGTCTTTCTCAAGGCGATTGGAATTGTCTTGGCTGAAGCCGGCACGGAGCCGATTCCCGATCATCTGGCTCGCAGAGTTCTAGGCGCGGAGCCCGTCGAAGACTCGAACGACAACGACATGCCTGGTCGGAGTGGAGTCCTTGAACAGATGCTTGAACGATGCGAGGAAATTCCGTTCTTCCTGCGAGAATCCATCGGGCCATTGTCTGGCCTGGAAGACGCTTCTCTGGACAACTTCTTCTGGATCGGCGGCGAATATGATGTCCTTCATCCTTGCCTGGCAAAAGGGCTGTTTGCCCTCGTGAACCGTCGCGAGAAGAGGCCGATCCATTTCACGTCGAAACCGCCATGGCAACAGCCGGTGTATATGATCCTGATGCGGAACGGGACATACTTGTGTGCATGTTGTGGCATCGAGAATGGCACTCTGGTCATCCATTCGTACTCCCAGCAGTTCCGTCGTTCCGAACACTTGCGCTACCACCAAGATGCCGAGGTCGTCGGCCGAATTGTCACAGTGGCAAGAAAGCTCGGGTGATCTTGTCGCTTTTCCGGACAAACGGAGTCGCTGCCGTGAACACGAATCCTACTGAGTGCTGGGGAAATCTACGTCATTGAGCGAAAAGCGAACGATTTGCTCATTTTCTGGACAAGCTTTCCGTACTTGGCTAACCTCGGTTTTCAGGTGGGACTGTTGTCCTCTCTCCCTCATAAGCGAAGCCGTTGGCCGTCCTGGCTACCGAACGAACTCCATTGGCTTTCGAGACAGATTCGACCACTTCTGCACTGGCAGTTCGCTAGTTTCCTGTGCATCACAGCCGGGAGCCTTCTGGCGCTCCTCACTCCCCTCGTACTCAAATGGCTCATCGATCAAATCATCCCTCAGAGAAAGATGGGACTGCTTGTATTGGCGGTCGGGCTGATCTTTCTGGGTTATCAGGGCAGGATGGGACTCACGAGCTTGGGCAGTTACTTGACGCTGACTGCCGCCCAGAGGCTCACGCTGACGTTGAGAATGAGCCTACTTGGACGTCTCGATACACTCTCGGCCGAGTATTACGAAGACACGCCGGTCGGTAGCGTGATGTACCCGCTGAAAGAGCCGATCGAAGAGGTCTCGTATTTCGGATCCGACCTTCTGCCAGCAATCTTGCGCATGTTCCTGACGGTCAGCTTCACGCTGGTGACTATGTTCGTGCTCAGTCCTCTGCTTACCCTGGCCGTTCTCCCTCTCCTCCCAGTCTTTCTGATCGCGCGGCAGCACTTCCGCCGAAGGCTCGCGGCCAACGCGGACACCCTGCAGAGCAATCGGTTGGCTTGGAGCACCTTCCTGGAGGAACATCTCTCCTCGGCGATTCCCATTCAACTGTTTGGACAAGAAAAACGACAGGAGCGAAGGGCCTTCCGCCTCCTGGCTCGTGGAATCAGGTCACAACAAAAGCTATTCACCACCAGCGTTTGGTTTACGATGTGGAGTTCCCTGGCGGTTGTTTTTGCCATGTGCGCTGTCATTGGCTACGGCGGCGAGATGGCGCTGTCAGGAACCCTAAGCATCGGCGGGCTGGTGGCCTTCTATGGCTTAGTTACGCAACTCTTTGATCCTCTCAGTGGCGCGGCCGATCTCTACGCGAGAGCACAGAAAACCTTCGCCAGCGTCCGGCAACTGAAGTCCGGGCTTGAGTTACGCCCGAGCGTAAGCGATGCCCCTGCTGCCGTTTGTCTCTCGCGAGAGCACCCTTCCCAGATTGATTTTGCCGAAGTTAGGTTTGGATATCGAAGGCAAAAAAACATGCTTCACATCCCATCGCTAAGAATCTTGCACGGCGAACAAGTCGCCATCGCTGGGGAGAACGGTGCCGGAAAGAGCACCCTTGCAAAACTCATAGCACGACTCTACGACCCCGATTCCGGATCGATTCGTATCGGAAACGTGGATATCCGGAACATTCAACTCAAGGATCTACGCCGGTACGTCTGCTATCTGTCGCGCGATCCCGTCCTGTTTGATGGAACGTTGTCCTTCAACCTTCGCTTTGTGCGACCGGCCTCACCGGACGATGAACTACAAGAAGCCATTCGCAGCGTGGGGCTCTCGCAATTTGTTTCAGCATTGCCCGAGGGCTTACGCCAACGGATCGGACCAGGAGGCTGCCAACTTTCCGGTGGTCAGCGCCAACGACTCGCCATCGCAAGAGCGCTACTGCAGCAACCTCGGATCTTGATATTGGATGAGGCAACTTCCTGTCTTGATCCCTCTTCCGAGAAAGTCGTTCTTGCGAACATTCGCCGTGGCCTCAGAGCCTCAACGCTGATTGTCATCTCGCACCGCGCTTCAACCTTCTCTACATTCGGTAGGCTTCTTATTCTTTGCCGTGGTGAAATCGTTGAAGATGACAATCCCCATTCCGCCAAGCTTGCTGCGAGTCGCCTCTCCAGCCAATCTTTTTCCACAGCCTCTACCATCGGCGAAGATCTCCGAGAAACCTCTCTGTAAATACAAGCTGCGGCGCACTTTGTTCCTTGACGACCTATCGCAGGAGATTTCAGGAACGGCAATGCTGAATAAAAAGCGGACACATTGATTCTTTCCACACAAAAAGTCTGTAACGCATCTTGTAGTCATTAAACAACTTCTCTTCGCCCGTGTTGGTTTACCGAACCTTTTCACCTTTTACTGGCTTTCAGATGGCGAAGGGTGTCAGAGTGCGCTCCAGGCTTCCCAATCTATGACGAGAAGCAAAGGAGTGGGGCAGCAATGTACAGAGTTTCTGACACGGTGCGCAGCACGCACAACCAGGATGGCGCAATTGTGCTGGATGTCCGGCAAGGTCAGATGTTCAACCTCAACTTCGTGGGATCGCGAATCCTCGAGCTTCTCAAAAGTGGCTCCGCCGAGTCAGAGATTGTCGATGAGATCAGCCGGGAGTTTGAAGTGAGCCAGGACCTTGCTGAGAACGATGTGCGGGAATTTCTCCAGAGCTTGAAGAAATGTCACTTGGTCGAAGAGCACGAACCGGGCGTGGCGGCGTGAGCTGGAACCAAGATCATGGAATCGACACAACAGTCCGATCAAGAGACCTATCGCGCCATTCTGCTGGGACAGGGTGGGATTGAACTGCTCACCAGTTACAACTCGCGGTGTGAATGAGGTGTGCGCCATGTCGTTTCTTGTTCTGAAAGCATACTTGAAGCTGATTGAGTTCGATCTCGACTTGGCGCAAGGTAATTTCGCGGCGCTCTGCGAGAAGGTCACCAACTATCCGGTGTGCAAGACGCCACCCGCTCCAGACGCAGTGGAACGCATTTGTTCGGCGGTCGACATGGCTTGTATCTGGTACTGGAAAGAGGCGCGTTGTTTGCAGCGCTCCGCAGCGACGAGTTGCCTCCTCAAGAGCCACGGGATATTCGCCCAAATGGTAATCGGGGCACAACAGTTGCCATTCAAGGCGCATGCCTGGGTCGAGGTGGATGGCCGGGTGGTTAACGACAAACCGTACGTGCCGGAAATATACGCAGTCATGAGTCGATCCTAATAAACAGCCCGGTTGAAGATTCTGGGGAAGGACAATAACAGGGAATTTATATGAGCGTCCAGTTTGGAACATGGAATTTCGAAGACCAGCCGCCTGCTCCGGACTACATCGATAAAGTCAGCGCCACTCTCGCTCCCTACGGCCCCGACAGCAACGAATCGTATTCCGAGGGCGGCATAAATATCCTCTATCGCGCCTTCCACACCACAAAGGAATCGCATCGCGAGAAGCAGCCCCATATTTGTCCGTCTGGTGCGGTGATCACCTGGGACGGTCGCTTGGACAATCGTATTGACCTCATCAGCGAATTGCGCGACTCATTGACCGTCAATTCCACGGACGTTGCTATCGTTGCTGCGGCGTATGAAAAGTGGGGCGCCAATTGCTTTGCCAAACTGGTCGGGGATTGGGCGCTGTCCATCTGGAATCCTCGCGAGCGCTCCGTGTTGCTCGCTAAGGACCCCATCGGCACGAAGCATCTTTATTACTCGTTTGACGAAAAACAGCTAACTTGGAGCACCATCCTCGATCCGCTCGTCCGGCTTGCGGGCAAAACCTTCGAAATCTGCGAAGAGTACATCGCCGGTTGGCTTTCTATGTTTCCGGCCGTGGATTTAACACCCTGCGTCGGCATTCACTCCGTGCCGCCGTCTTCATCCGTGCTTCTCCGACCCGGAAAACGCGCAGTGAGCAAATATTGGGATTTCGACCCAAAGAACAAAATCCGGTACCGCTCTGATACCGAATACGAGGAGCACTTCCGCGCCGTCTTCGCCACAGCCGTCCAGCGCAAACTTCGTTCCGATAGGCCCGTTCTCGCCGAACTCTCTGGTGGCAGGGACTCTTCGTCCATCGTCTGCATGGCCGATACCGTCATTGCCCGCGGTACTGCCGAAACCCCGCGGCTCGACACGCTCTCGATGTATGACGACTCCGAACCCAACTGGAACGAGCGCCCCTATTTCACCAAGGTTGAAGAAAAACGTGGTCGCACCGGCTGGCACGTCAACGTCGGTTCGCAAGATCCGGAAACAATCCCCGCACCTGAACCGCCGCCCGAATCTACTCATGGCCGCTTTGTGCCAACTCCGGGCTACAATGGCCGCACTTCTCCGCACTTCAGGATGTGCATGGCCGCGCAAGGAAATCGCGTCGTGCTTTCCGGCATCGGAGGCGACGAAGTCATGGGCGGCGTGCCCACCCCCGCGCCTGAACTTGAGAATCTTCTTGCAAGAGCACAATTCGGCGCTCTCGCTCATCAACTGAAAGTCTGGGCGCTGGAAAAGAGAAAGCCCTGGTTCCATCTGTTCTGGGAAACCGCCCGTGGATTCTTCCCACCCGCGCTCGTAGGCGTCCCGAAATACCTGCGGCCGGCTCCATGGCTGCAGTCCAGCTTTGTGAAGCGCCATCGGGCCGCGCTGACCGGCTATCCCTCCAGGACGCAGTTATTCGGCCCTCTGCCAAGCTTCCAAGGCAATCTGGGCACACTTGATGCCTTGCGAGGGCAACTGGCGCGCACCGTTTTGCCATTCGAACCACCCTTCGAGAAACGATATCCCTATCTGGATCGTGGCCTGCTGGAGTTCCTATTCGCGATTCCACGGGAGCAACTAGTACGCCCGACCCAGCGCCGCTCTCTCATGCGGCGAGCACTCGCCGGGATTGTTCCATGGGAGATCTTGAATAAGAAGGGTAAAGCTTTTATTGTCCGTGCCCCACTGATTCGTATCTCGCGAGACTGGCTCTACCTTGTTGAGATGACTCAGAACATGATGAGCAGTTCGCTCGGTCTTATTGACCCAAGAAGAATGTCGGTTGCCCTGCAGAGGGCACGACGCGGGGAAGAAGTCTGCACGATCACCTTGATGCGTACGATTGTGCTAGAGGAATGGATGAGGAGTCTCCATACCTCAAGGATCATGAGCCTAGAGATGAGACCGAAGGCTCGATTCGTTGGCAGGCTTTCATGGAAGGATGGCGGAGGCACGTTAGGTACTGTCGCGACTTCAGCAACAGGGCTAAGGAAATAGAAGAGGACCGGTCATGAGCGCGCAATTTGGACGATGGAATTTCGATGGCCAGCCTCCCGACTTAGGCTATATCGAGAAGGTCCGCAAGAGTCTCGCTCCCTACGCACCGGACAGTAATGAGGCGTATGGGAAGGGTGGACTGAAGATCCTTTATCGCGCTTTTCACACCACAAAGGAGTCCCATCGCGAAACGCAACCGCATGTTTCGCACTCGGGGGCTGTCATCACATGGGATGGGCGCTTGGATAATCGTACGGAATTGATCGACGAGGTGAATAAGAACTCCATAATAACTAATCCCCGGACAGCCTCCTCAATCACTACGGCCGCCCAGGACACAAACTCTGGGCGCGATTTCACCGACCTGCAAATAGTGGCGGCGACGTACGAAAGATGGGGGGCCGAGTGCTTGGGAAGATTAATCGGGGACTGGGCGCTGTCTATCTGGAGTCCGCGCGAGCGGTCGTTGTTGCTCGCTAGAGATCTGATGGGCACTAAACATCTTTATTATTTGTTCGATAACAATCAAGTCACCTGGTCCACCGTTTTAGATCCTTTGGTCCTTCTTTCGGAAAACACTTTCACTATTTGCGAGGAGTATGTTGCTGGCTGGTGCTCTGCCAGGTTTCCCGCTGCACATCTCACGCCTTATGTCGGCATCCATGCAGTGCCACCGTCCTCGTTGGTTCTGGTCCGTCCAGGCAAGTATGGTGTAAAGCACGTAGTCAGGAAGTATTGGGACTTTGACCCAGACAAGAAAATTCGCTACCGGACTGATCGCGAATATGAGGAACACTTCCGTACGGTCTTTCGCCAAGCAGTCCAGCGCAGACTCCGTTCCGATCGTCCCATCCTCGGAGAACTCAGCGGCGGAATCGATTCTTCATCCATCATTTGCATGGCCGACATTGTCATCGCTTGCGGCCAAGCTGACTGCCCTCGTCTCGACACGACAACTTGGTATGACGAGTCGAGGCCGGACTGGGGTGAATTCCCCTATTTCGCCAAAATCGAAGACAAGCGTGGCCGAACTGGTTTGCACGTCGATGCTGGTTCTTTCAAAGATGATAATTCAGACAAGTTGTTCGGTGTCGGTTTTGCTGGCGATCGCCTGGCGCCGACTCCGATTGCCAATAGTGGTTATTCGGAGTTCTTCAAGCAGCGTGAAGCAGGCATGTCAGCGGGCGGTTATCGAGTAACCCTCTCCGGAATCGGTGGAGAACAACCTACAGGTGGCTGTACACCATGCCCAACGCCTGAACTCCAAAATCTCATAGTACGAGCGCGATTCTTGACCCTCGCTCGCCAGCTCAATGCTTGGGCCACGAAAATGAGAAAACCTCGCGCTCCGCTACTCTGGGATGCCATTCAGGGATTCCTCCCTCTGATGTTTCAAGACCTCCCAGAATACGTAGATCCGGTGGGCCCATGGTTCCATCACAGTTTCGTTCGCCGGAATGTTACGGCTCTTCGAGGTTACCCATCGCGAGTGAAGTTGTTAGGGCCGTTGCCAAGCTTCCAGGAGCACCTTGCCGCATTGGAATGCGAACGAAGAGTGATGGCGTATTTTGCTCTTCAGCCAAGGCTGCTTCTTGAGTCTCGTTATCCGTTCCATGATCGGGATCTGCGGGAATTTGCCTATGCCATTCCCCGGGAGCAGACCGTCGGCGTCGGCACGCGCCGTTTTCTGATGCGCCGAGCCCTAGTTGGTATCGTTCCGGAGGAACTTCTAAACAGAAAACCAAGGTCATTGTCTGTGCGAGAGAAGAAGCAGGAGACGCCAATGGAGTGGCCTAGCATGGCCGAGTTGAGAGGAAAGATGGCGAGCAGCCTTCTGGGAATCGTTGATGAAGACCGATTCTGCGAGTCTTTGAAAAAAGCTCGACGGAACGACCACACTCTTACTCAAGCACTGAAGCGTACCCTGTTCCTTGAATCGTGGCTACGTCATCTCACGGTCTACGGACTCACGGGCCTTGTGGCCCACCCCACAACACTCGTCTTTTCTCGAGCAGAAGGTCCGAACGCTTCAGTGCAAAGGTTCAGCTAGCTAGCTGCGTACGCGAAGACTACAAAGAAAGGAGGTGACAATCATGAAATACGAAGCTCCTGAAGTAACGGCATTGACGCCTGCGATCGATGCTATTCAGTCTACTGGGTCGAGTAAGGGCTCGCCATATAACGACAGCCCGTCGGCGGGTCAGGATAACGCTACTGCATATGAAGACTGGGAGTAAGCCCTGGCCGGAGCGTCCGTCCGTGAGGACGCTCCGGCGATCTTGTTAACAGGTTGACGGGCCCTCACGGACAATAGGACATCCGCATTGAGAAGAAGTGCGGACGAATGCCATCAGTGGCGCCGTCACGATTAATGTGCTGGTGTAAGCTGATCGTGCATGCTTGAAGATGGAAGACAAGAAGGCTCTCGCCTTGGGGGCCAGAGACTCCAAGTGAAAACTCAGACGGTCACGCCGTCTGCGCAAAGCCGCAAAAGAAGGGAGATAAAACCCTATGTGAGTTACGATACTCCTGAGCTAACGACAATAATGCCGGCGATTCGACGTTATTCGATCTACTTCGTCAGGTAAGGGTGTGTCATATTCTGAGGTCCGCAACCTGGTAAAGGCGCCACTAGCGCATATGAAGACTGGGAGTGAGCGGAGTCGGAAGGATCGCCCGGACCCTCAGTTTTGAACAGACAACGTACACCCCACGCCGCTTTCGCTGCAGGATATGCGGTGATACTCAACCTAATTTGAGGCACCTCTTGGTGTATTGAATGTCTTTTCATTATCTCTCTGGAGTTTCCGAAGGTCGCGCCAGCGTTTGTATTGAATTGCATTGGCGGGATCCGGATCCTCGTAATCTTGCAACCAAAACCGGAACCAATCCACCGATCCGCCTTGGGACGCCAATCGCATTGCCGGATTCGTCAAGACGTGCTCGCGCGTGTTCAGCATGATTAAATCCACAGGCTTCTTCAGATAGCGAAGTCCGGCATATGGCTGCCACATAAACAGGAGACTGAACGGGCCTTCTGCCACAAGCAACAGGGGGCTCTTTATCTTTTCGAGATTGAACGGGGGCGATCGCTTCAGCCATTGCTGCAAACCCTCGCTAAAGGGAGGTGCACCAATCATTAGATCAAGTTCATTGGGAAGTCCACTTCCTGCGCTTGCAAAAACATACTCAACGTAACCTCCCATCATGCCGTCTGTGACCAAGGCCGCTTTGATGGGAAGGGAGCCAAACGCAAGCATCTGCATGACGTAGTAGCAGGTACGGCTAAAGCCAATAATACCGATCCTTTCTGGATCTACAAGGCCCTTCGATACAAGTTGTCTTGCTGCAGTCTCATAGCCGGAGGCTACGCAGGGTCCTTCGGAGAGCACAGCCATGGGACAAGAGTCTTCGAGCTGCAATACGACCATTCCTGATCCAGCTAAAGCTCTGGCCGCGAAAGCTGTCGGAAAAACGCCTGAGGGTCTAAACTCGTTTTCCGCGAAGCCGTGTGTCTGAATCACCAGCGGATAGCGGTGGCCAGCCTCATAGTTACTTGGCTTGAAAAGCCCCGCTCTCCAGTGATGTCCTTCGGTGTCGTCCCATTTGTAGGTGCTGGCTTGCCCTAGATCGATCTGTTTTAGCTGAGGATTAGGATCCCAGAGGACTAGTGACCGTTGCTTACTTGCGGCGACGAGAAGAGGAGGCTTGTTGAACGCCTGATCGACAGTCACCTTGAGCCTTTCAATCTCGGCGCTGTGTTCTATTTGTCGTTCCCCGACTAGCTGCCATGTACCGTCCGCGCCACGCTGGTACTCAGCGGTTCCGCGGAAAGAAAAGTCTTCTGCATTGTGAAAGTTTACCGTGATCCTCTGATTATCAGCGGACGAAAAGTGTGCGCTGTGAATTCCGTGGTAACCTTCTTCGTGGCCGCCATTGTCGGTGTGACCTTTCATCGTTTCGACGCATGTGGATGTTAGAGAGGGCAACTCAACGACGGCAATACAGGGCCGAGATGGCGCATTTTCCTTCGATTTCAAGAACGTTCCAGGTAAGATGATTTCTGTGCCGTCTTTCGACCATGAGGGATCGGCGCCGTATACCCACCAACCTGCGTCATTACTAATCGGCGCATTCGTCAGTGTTCGGATCAATCCGCTCTTAAGATCGATCAAAACGTACTGATGAACGGACTTGCCGCGACCGGCACGGATTGGCTGAAGAAATGACTGGTACGGCGGCGGATAAAGTGTTTCCCAAGAAGGAGCAACCTCAGCAACAGGTAGGGTAGTAACTAATGAGCTGCCGTCGGGAGACAGTACCAATGTTCCTTGAGGCATAACCGAAGCGTGGTCATGCTTAACTTCGAAGGGCTTGCCATCGATAACTGCCCAAAAACTCTTGCCGCGATCCGGCCAAGTGCGGTACGCTGGATCGCCTGGAAAAAGTAACTCGAATATTGACCTTCCCGCAGCCACGAACGCTGGCGTTTGTGGTTCGCCATTTATGTTCTGCGTTTGCGGTGGATCAGCAACGGTGTAAACGTAATGTCGTCGGTCCACGACATCGAAAGCTTCGACCGCTTGTGTGTTCGAAGTCAGAGATTCTATCTTCCTTTTTCGAAGGTCGACAAACGTCAGTCGCTTGTTTTTGTAATACCCCTCGGCTTCCAGGAAACCTATTCCGCTAGAGTCAGCCAGCCACTTCCAATCGGTGATGATTGGTCCCTCCTTGCCAGAAAGACTCAGGACCCATAACGGTGAGGGTGGCTGCGAGGCGTTGGCATGCTTTAAAGAGTTCTGGACATCTTGCGTTCGATAAAAACGCAAAGAATCCACAACAAGATTCGAATCTATGTCGCCACGCTCAGTCCAAACAACGAAGTATTTATCGTCGGGCGAAAACTGTATTTCAGGTGCCTCCCCATTCGGACCTCCAAACAGTGTCAGCCCGATCTCGTCGGCAACGGTGAAAGATCGTTTGTTCTGTTGCGCCGGTGCAAGTCCAGAAGACGTGCAAGCGAACAATATTAGAGAAGCGATCTGAAGCAAAATTAGCTTCATCGTTATCTGGGGCCTTTCTTTGTGAGAATAGATGGTGTAGCAGGAAGTGCCGTGTGCTTATGAGGGACAGCCTCCTAGGCACGATTTTCCACAGCGGGTCAGAAGATGAGCTTTAGCGCGAATTGCATCGAGCGCGGACCGCCCATCTGATAGAGTGGGCTCAGTAGGCCCAACGAACTTGCTAGCGTTCCCGTGGCTTGGCCAAACGTAGTCTGGCCGAAATACGAATTGACGTTCCCGAAATTTGGGTGATTGAAAAGATTGAAGCCTTCAGCCCGGAATTGGATTTTCAACCTTTCTACAATTGGGAACTCCCGCCGAACAGCCAAGTCCATCTGCCAAGCCCCGAAACCACTAGCGAAATTGCGCGGAGCATCACCAAGGCCTGAACTAACGTTAACGAAGGCATTGGGATTGATCGCCCGACCTGCGGGACATGGACGCGTCGCTCCGAATTCAGCTGCGTACACGGCTGCGCAATCAGAGCCGTAAATGTACACTGGTTGGCCGGGGACGAAGTTCAACCCCTCGTTGTATTCCTGGCCGTTCGGTAACAAGAGATAGTTTCCCTGCAGAGTTACTGGAAAGGCTGTTCGAGCGGTAAAGCGGTTGTCTATACCCCAATGGCTCAGAAGAACCCTCGCGAACTTGTTTCGACTCAGGTTCGGCAGATCATAGGAGAAGGCAGTCGAAAGGTTGTGCCGAAGATCGAAATCACAATTTCCGCGTTGATAGCCAACACTCAAGTTCTCGGAACCGTAGTCAATACAGTGAGACCACGTGTATGAGGCAAGAGCGGTGAGCCCTCGGCTCAGTCTCCGGCGAAATTGAATCTGCAAAGAGTCGTAATCTGAGCTCAATCCGTTCGTGAAAAACTCAAAATAGGTTCCGTTCGGGTTGCTGGGTGGAAAGAAGAACTGTGGTCGCAGCAATCTCGACCCATGCGAACCAACATAGGAGACGGTAAGAGCCTGCGATTTGCTCCATGCCTGCTCTATGCTGGCGTTCCACTGCAGCGTATATGGCAACTGGAGATGCGGCGCAAACCCTACCCCACCACTCGATGACACGGGCGGGTTTACAATTGAAGGAACCACCACAGACCCGCCAAATGATGTTGGGCCGGGGGAGACAAATAGGGTGAACCCCGGCCCCTGGAAGCCCGATGACCCACCCTGCTGGCCGGTATCGAAGAAAACGCCGCCTCCACCGCGTACGACTGTTTCCCAACCTGGCGCATCGTGCAGGATGTACGCAGCGCCAAGGCGAGGAGCGAAGTTATACCAAGTGGTCCGCCACAGCGGCGTCCCCTGCGGCGCCAACGTCCAGTTGTCGGGACCGGTTCCTTGAAGGGTATAGGGCTTCGATCCTTGCGTCACGCCCGGGGCAGGATCCACTTCCCAGCGTAGCCCCAACGATAGGTTCAAACGCTCTGACACTCTCCACTGGTCCTGAGCAAACGCCGAAAAGTTCAAGTACAACGGGTGACCCGGAGCCCAAGGGTCCACATATGTGAAGCCGGGTGTGTTTGCGGTAACTTCGGATGCGCTGTAGTAGTCGTACCCCACCTGGGGTGTCGCGTTAGCCGCAAATGGGGTCAGTCGACGATAGTCCGCACCAAACTTGAATTGGTGCCGTCCCAAAGAGAGGCTCACCGTATCAATCAAATTCCACTGTCGCTGAGCGCCCGGTTGCAGCGCCTGACTGAGAGCAACATTGTTATTGCCCGGGAAAACAAGAAGAACGGAAGGGTCCGACCCAGTGCCTAGCCCCGCAAGCTGTGATAGATTCACCGGTGTACTGCCTCCAAATCCGTCGACGGAAGTGTTATCCGATACAACATTCGAGGTGTAATTGAGGCGTGACTCGCTACTCAGGCGACTTGAGAACACAACGCTGAGACCAGCCGTGTAGCTCTGCAACGTATAAGCTACGGTTTCACGCATGGTTGGCGTGCCAAGATTTTTAGCAACTGTATCGCGAATGGTCGAACTAGAAGTCGTATCACCAAATCGAAAAAAGAGTCTCAGCTTATCGTCTATGTCGTGGTCAAGACGAATACTGGTGGAATTAATCGAACTCGGGTTAGACCAACTCCCGATGAATTGAGCAAGTCCAACCTGCTGCTCCCCCGTAGGCGGGCAAGTGGGATCAGTTGCCGGATTGCATGGCACTGAGACCTCGGGACCATTCGGCACCGGAAAGGCATTTAGGACTTGGTTAAGAGGCATGGGCGCATCCTGCCTCAGCGTGACATCCGGCACGAGGGTGATCGAAGCCGACTGCGGGGCAACCAACCGCAATCCCTCATACGAGGCAAAGAAGAACGTTCTCTTTTTTCCTTGATACAGGCCGGGAATTTCGACCGGTCCGCCGACAGTGCCGCCGAAGTCATTTTGGCGAAGCGCGGGTTGCGGCACATCGAAGTAATCATTGAACCAGTCCTGGGCGTCCAGATCGCCGTTTCGCAAGTAGTCGTAAACCGTGCCGTGGAATTGATTAGTGCCTGATTTCGTTTCAAATGAAAACTGCCCTCCGGGATTGCGCCCATATTCCGCCGAATAGGTCGAGCTTTGCACGCGAAACTCCTGGAGAGCATCCACGGAGACCAAAGCCTGTGTAGTCCCCAAAGCTGTCGATGCCGCAAGAGAACCGCTAGCGCCAGAATTTGAAAACATCAGGTTCCCACCCGCGCCCGCACCAACATTCGCACTCACACCATCCACGGTGTAATAATTCGACTCTGTCCGTTGACCATTCACACTGAATTCGCCAGTTGCACCAAGAGCAGAGGAAGCTGTGCTTTGGGGGGTATTCGTAACAATCCCCGGTGTGAGCAGAATCAAATCCTGGAAGCTGCGGCCATTCAGCGGCATGTTCTGGACATAGGTCTGATCCACAACAGTGCTGACCGACGCATCCGTTGTATTGACCATGGACGCTCCCCCGGTCACCGTTACAATCTCGAACACAGCTCCGATCGGGAGTGTAAAGTTGATTGACAGCGCGTCTTGGATGTTGAGAACAATATCCGGCTTGATGAGTGTCTTGAACCCCACCTTAGAAACTTGAAGCCGATACGCCCCTGGCGGAAGATTCGGCACAACATAAATACCGTCGTCATTCGTCTTGCCAGAGTACTTCAAGCCCGTTGCATCACTTATCACCAGAATGTCGGCTCCGCTGATGACCTTGTTGGATGGATCGAGTACGCGACCGTTCATAGTTCCATTAGGGGA
>Ga0182024_10013826_pt1 | contig 15692 bp, 12 predicted proteins | sample P32metaG_FD_120480 | JGI IMG/M metagenome (GOLD analysis project Ga0182024, IMG submission 120480) | Permafrost microbial communities from Stordalen Mire, Sweden - P3-2 metaG (Illumina Assembly) | ecosystem: Environmental > Terrestrial > Soil > Wetlands > Permafrost | place: Sweden: Stordalen... | reverse complement strand
TGACACGGTGCTGCATGACACGGTGCTGCATGACACGGTGCTGCATGACAGCGCACCACACAACTCCGGGGGCGCCCGGGTCGCCGACCTCGGCTGCGGCGAGGGCCGCCTGGTCGCCATGCTGCTCCGCGAGTCGTCCGCGGCCCGGATCCTCGGCGTCGACGTGTCCCACCGGGCGCTGGAACGCGCCGCCCAGCGGCTGCACCTGGACACGATGCCAGGCCGGCAGCGGGACCGGGTGGACCTGCTGCAGTCGTCGCTCACCTATGCCGACAGCAGGCTGGCCGGGCTGGATGCGGCCGTGCTCATGGAGGTGATCGAGCACGTGGACCCGGCGCGGCTCGGCGCGCTGGAGCAGACCGTGTTCGGCGCGGCGCGGCCTGGCACCGTCGTGGTCACCACGCCGAACGCGGAGCACAACGTGCGGTTCCCCGGCCTGCTCCCCGGCGCGATGCGGCACCCCGATCACCGCTTCGAGTGGACCCGGCCGCAGTTCCGCGACTGGGCCGCCGGGGTGGCCGGCCGCCGCGGCTACCAGCTGCGTTTCCTGCCCGTCGGCCCTGACGACCCCGAGGTCGGGCCGCCTACCCAGCTGGCGGTGTTCACCCGTGCCTGAATACGCCACCGAACCAGACTGCACCGGCACCGAATCAGCCCAGACTGAGCCAGCCCAGACTGAGCCAGACAGCACGGGGCGGCGGGAGCTTGGCATCCCCGAGCTGTCCCTGGTCGTCCTCGTCGGCGTGTCCGGCTCCGGCAAGACCACGTTCGCCCGCCAGCACTTCGGCCCGTTCGAGGTGATCTCCAGCGACTTCTGCCGCGGGCTGGTCGCCGACGACGAGAACGACCAGGCCGCGACGGCCGACGCGTTCGACGTGCTCGCCTACATCGCGGGCAAGCGGCTGGCTGCCGGCCGGCTGACGGTCGTGGACGCGACGAATGTGCAGCCCGCCGCGCGCAAGCAGTTCGTGGAGCTTGCCCGCGCGCACGACGTGCTGCCCGTCGCGATCGTGCTCGACCTGCCGAAAAATCTTTGCACGCAACGAAATTCCGGCCGCCCGGACCGCACATTCGGCTCGCCCGTCATTCACCGCCAGCATGACCAGCTGCGCCGGTCGTTGCGGGGGCTGAACCGGGAGGGGTTCCGGAAGGTTCACGTGCTGCGCAGCCCCGCCCAGGTCGAGGCCGCCGTGGTCGTCCGCGAGCGGCTGCTCACCGACTACCGCGACCGGACCGGGCCGTTCGACGTAATCGGCGACGTGCACGGCTGCCGCACCGAGCTGGAGGCGCTGCTCGCGAAGCTCGGGTACCTGGTCACCCGGGACACGTCCGGCCGGGCTGTCGACGCGGTCCCGCCGGACGGCCGGACGGCGGTGTTCCTCGGCGACCTGGTCGACCGGGGACCGGACTCGCCCGGGGTGCTCCGGCTGGTCATGGGCATGGCGGCGGCAGGCCACGCCCTGGCCGTGCCCGGCAACCACGAGAACAAGCTGACCCGGGCCCTGGCCGGACGCAACGTGCAGGTCAGTCACGGGCTGGCCGAGACGCTCAGCCAGCTGGCCGGCGAGGACGAGCGGTTCCGCGCGGACGTCGCCGAGTTCTGCCACGGGCTCGTCTCGCACCTCGTGCTGGACGGCGGGCGGCTGGTGGTGGCGCACGCCGGGCTGAAAGAGGCGTACCAGGGCCGCGCGTCCGGCCGGGTGCGCAGCTTCGCGCTGTACGGGGACACCACCGGGGAGACCGACGAGTTCGGCCTGCCGGTCCGCTATCCATGGGCCCACGACTACCGCGGCCGGGCCATGGTGCTGTACGGGCACACGCCTACGCCCGACCCGGAGTGGGTCAACAACACCATGTGCCTGGACACCGGCTGCGTGTTCGGCGGCCGGCTGACCGCGCTGCGCTACCCCGAGAAGGAGATGGTGTCGGTCCCGGCCGGGCGGGTCTGGTACGAGCCCGCCCGCCCCTTCCCGCCTTCTGCAGGCGGTTCCAGCGGGGACGCTGGTGCTGATGGGATTGACAGGGCCGGTGGGGATAGCCGTCGCGGCACGACCGGGGCTGAGGCCGGCGCGGGGGCTGAAGCCGGGGCCGGGACTGCGGCCGGGACTGGGGCCACGACGGGGCCCCCCGCGACGGCCCGGCGTGACCCCGGGGTGCTGGACATCACCGACGTGCTCGGCAAGCGGGTGATCGAGACGGCGCACCACGGGCGGATCACGGTCCGGGAGGAGAACGCCGCGGGGGCGCTCGAGGTGATGAGCCGGTTCGCGGTCGATCCGCGATGGCTCCGCTACCTGCCGCCCACCATGGCCCCCTCTCCCACGTCCGGGCGGCCGGGGCTGCTGGAGTATCCGGCCGAGGCGTTCGCGGCCTACGCAGCCCAGGGTGTCACCGACGTGATCTGCGAGGAAAAGCACATGGGCTCGCGGGCCGTGCTCCTCGCGTGCCGCGACGAGGGCACGGCCCGGGCCCGGTTCGGGGTGCCGGACGGCATGCCCGGAGCGGTGTACACCCGGACCGGCCGGCCATTCTTCGCGTCCGCGACCACCCGGCAGCTGCTCGACGCCGTGCGGGGCGCGATCAGCGCGGCCGGGCTCTGGGACGAGCTCGGCACCGGGTGGGTCCTGCTCGACTGCGAGCTCATGCCCTGGTCGGTCAAGGCCGCAGACCTGCTGCGGCATCAGTACGCCGCGGTCGGCGCCGCGGCGCGGGCCGCGCTGCCCGAGGCCGCCCGCCTGCTCGGGGAGGCGGCCCGGCGGGGAATCGACGTGACCGCGCTCGCCGGGCGGACCACGGCCCGGGCGGCCAACGCCCGGGCGTTCACCGCCGCGTACCGGCATTACTGCTGGCCGGTGGACGGGCTGGACGGGGTCCGGCTGGCCCCGTTCCAGGTGCTGGCCACCGAGGGCGCCGTCTACCACGAGTGTGATCATGGCTGGCATCTCGGCCTGGCCGACCGGCTGGCCGACGCCGCTCCCGGGCTGATCACGCAGACCCGGCGGCTCCGGGTGGACACCACCGACCCGGACTCGGCGGCGGCCGGGATCGCGTGGTGGGAGGACCTCACCGCGGCCGGCGGGGAGGGCATGGTGGTCAAGCCGCACGCCAACCTGACCCTGGCCGGGAAGGGCCTGGCCCAGCCCGGCGTCAAGGTCCGCGGCCGGGAGTACCTCCGGATCATCTACGGTCCCGACTACACCGAGCCCGCCAACCTGGCCCGGCTCCGCGACCGCCACCTGGGCCGCAAGCGCTCGCTGGCGCTGCGGGAGTACGCGCTGGGACTCGAGGCCCTGGAACGCGGTGCGCGGGGCGACGCGTTGTGGCGGGTCCACGAGGCCGTGTTCGGGGTGCTCGCCCTGGAATCCGAGCCGGTGGACCCCCGCCTATAGGGCAGGCGTAGCGGGGTCACCGGCGGGAGACGGTTTTCGTTGCGGCGAATTATTGGCATTCGCACGGGCCTGCCGGGTCGGTCAACGCGATCGCCTAGCGGGCTGCCTTCGGGGGGCGGGCGAACCCGTCGCCGATCTCCGCGGCCAGCCTCAGGTAGGCGTCGGCCGTGGCCCGGTGGAGCCGGCCCAGCTCCACCTCGGCCCCCTCGTCCAGGTACGCGTCGTACGGGACCCTGACCACGGCCCGGCAGCGGTCGGCGAAGTGCTGCTCGAGGCGGTCGATGTCCACCGCGCTCTTGCCCCGCGGGCGGATCACCGCGAGCACCACCACGGCGCGGCGGACCAGGTCGCCGTACCCATGCGCCTGGAGCCAGTCCAGCGTGGCGCTGGCGCTGCGCGCCCCGTCCACCGACGGCGAGCTGACTACCGCGATCTGGTCGGCCAGGCGGAGCACCCCGGTCATGGCCGAGTGCAGCAGGCCGGTCCCGCAGTCGGTGAGGCAGATCGAGTAATAGTGCTCCAGCACCCGGGACACGTCACAGTAGTCCTGCTCGCCGAACGCCACCGACACGGTGGGATCGCGATCGGAGGCGAGCACCTCCAGCCGGCTCGGGGCCTGCGTGGTGTAGGACCGGACGTCGGCGTACCGGTGGATCTGGTCCCGCTCGTTCAGCAGATCGCGGACCGTGGCGGCGGTCTCCAGCCGGAGCTTGTCGGACAGCGTGCCCCGGTCGGGGTTCGCGTCCACCGCGATGACCCGGTCCCCGCGCAGCGAGGCGAGCGTCGAGCCCAGTCCCACGGTGGTCGTGGTCTTGCCCACCCCGCCCTTGAGGCTCAGCACCGCGACCCGGTGATGGCCGCCGGTGACCGGGGTGCCGGCCCGGGCGGCCAGTTCCCGGCGGCGCCGTTCCGCCGCGGACTCCGGGGCGCGGACCAGGCCGCCGGTCACCTCGAAGATCGCGCGGCGCCATCCGCTGGACGGGGCTTTGTGCCGCCCGGGCAGGAGCAGGTCGGCGGTGAGGCTGTCCGCCGAGACGGTTCGCGGCGGCGAGGGCGGGGGCAGCGGTCCGGGCTGAGGCCGGGGACCCGGGCGCGGCTGCGGGAACGGGCGCGGTTCCGGGCCGGGTTGCGGGGCGGGGGGGGGTTGCCGGGGCGGTCCGGGCCGGGGTTCGGGGCCCGGCTGGGGCAGCGGCTGCGGTCCGGGCGGCTCGGGTCCGGGCGGGGGCGGGGGAGGTACGGGCTGTGCGGCGGGTTCGGCCGGCACACCGAAAGCGTCCGGCCAGGCATCAGGCGCGGGAGGCGCGGGGGCCCCGAATTGCCCGGGCGGGCCGCCGGAGTTCAGGATCAGCGACAGGGGCGAGTCCGGGCCGGTAGCGCCGGGGCTGCCTGGGGGCCGGTATTCGTCTCCCGCGTCGTAGTCGTCGTCCGCCCGCGCGGACGTCCCGAGGTGGCCGTAGCCGCCCGGCAGGTCGGGGTCACCCGCGTCGTATCCGCCCACTGCGCCGTACGCACTCGCGGTGCCATACGGATCCGCGGTGGAGTACGGACCCCCAGTGTCGTAGGCATCCGCGGTGTCATAGTCGTCCGGCGGCCCGTACGGATCATCAGCGCCGCCCGGCTCCGGGCCCGCGCCGCCCGGACCGTCGCCTGTACCGCCCAGGGCCACGCCGGGCGCGAAGGCATCCGGCAGTTCCGGGTGCGGGGCGGCCTCGTCGGGACCTAAGGCGCCCCGGGTCCCGAACGGTGGCTGGTGGCCGAACAGCCGCGGCCGCGCATCCTGGCTGCGGGCGGGGGCGTCATCCTCACTCGTCCCGGCCGCCTCGTCGCGGTCCAGGTCCTGATCAGCCAAGGTCGTTCCCCTCAGCTCTCATCGGTGTAGGAGAATGACGTGCCGGTAAGGTCGCGATGAGCACTTTCACCGAAGCCTAAGCCACCTAGCTCGCCGCAGCACCCCTCGACCACGGCGATCAGGAGAAACCTCATGCGAGCGGTTGTCATCACCCACCCCGGCGGACCCGAGGTCCTGCGCCTGGAAGAGGTCCCCGATCCGGAGCCCGGCCCGGGCGAGGTGCTCGTGGAGGTCGCGGCGGCCGGCCTCAACCGCGCGGACGTCCTGCAGCGGCAGGGCCACTATCCCCCGCCACCCGGCTCGCCCCCTTACCCCGGCATGGAATGCTCCGGCCGGATCATCGAGCTGGGCCCGGAGGTCACCGGGTGGCAGGTCGGCGACGAGGTGTGCGCGCTGCTGGGCGGGGGCGCCTACGCGGAGAAGGTCGCCGTGCCCCAGGGCCAGCTGCTGCCCGTCCCGGACGAGGTGTCCCTGGTGGAGGCGGCCGCGCTGCCCGAGGCGACGTGCACGATCGAGGGGACCGTGTACCAGATGGCCCACCTGGCGCCGGGAGAAACGTTCCTGGTTCACGGCGGGGCGGGCGGGATCGGGACCTTCGCCATCCAGATTGCGAAGGCCGAGGGCTGCCTGGTGGCCTGCACCGCCGGGTCGGCGGAGAAGCTGGCCCGCTGCCGGGAACTCGGGGCCGACCTGGCCATCTCGTACCGGGACGAGGACTTCACCATCGCCGTGCTGGAGTTCACCGGCGGGCATGGCGCCGATGTCATCCTCGACATCATGGGCGGGTCCTACCTGGCCGGGAACCTCGACGCGCTGGGCACCTGGGGACGCCTGGCGGTCATCGCCACGCGGGGCGGCAACCGCTGCGAAGTTGACCTGGGGCTGATGATGCTGAAGCGGGCCACGATCGTGGCCGCCACCCTGCGGACCCGCACCACCGGGGAGAAGGCCGAGGTAGTGGCGGCCACCCGGGAGCACATCTGGCCTCTCATCAGTGCCGGGAAGGTGGTCCCGGTCATCCACGCCGTCCTGCCGATGGCCGAGGCGGCCGAGGCGCACCGGATGCTCGACGACGGCACGCACATGGGGAAAATCCTGCTGGTCAACTGAGCATCCGCGGAAAAATACGGCCAGGTTCAGGGCCCCCCGGGCGCAGCCACTACCCCGAAGGCGCAAGACTAGGACTATGAGCGAACGCAACCCCGAGACCGGCCAGGGCGCGAAAGTTGTGGTGGTGGGCCCGGACGGCATCACGGTGGACGCCGACGGCGGCGAGGGCGAGAACACGGGCGAGCGGCCGGTCATGGAGATGGTCGAGCAGCCCGCCAAGGTCATGCGGATCGGCAGCATGATCCGGCAGTTGCTGGAAGAGGTCCGGGCCGCGCCGCTGGACGAGAAGAGCCGGGCGCGGCTGCGCGAGATCCACCAGAGCTCGATCAAAGAGCTTGAGGATGGTCTCGCTCCCGAGCTGGTCGACGAGCTGGAGCGGCTGTCCCTGCCCTTCGCCGACGACTCGGTGCCCAGCGAGGCGGAGCTGAGGGTGGCCCAGGCCCAGCTGGTGGGCTGGCTGGAAGGCCTGTTCCACGGCATCCAGACCACGCTGTTCGCGCAGCAGATGGCCGCGCGGCAGCAGCTGGAGCAGATGCGCCGCGCCCTGCCCCCGGGCATGATGCCGGGCGAGGACACCGGGCCCCAGCAGCAGGCGGCCCGGGGCTCAGGCCCTTACCTGTAGCCCGCGCTCTGCGCGGGCAGGTCAGACACGGCCGTACCGCAGGCGCGCCAGCCAGGCAGCCGCCTGCGCGAATTCCGGGTCGGAGGTACCGCGCCGGACGTGGGTCGGCCCGCCGTCGTACCGGGGGTAGCTGCCCAGGAACCTGACGTCGGCGCAGACCCGGCGCAGGCCCATCAGCGCCTCACCGACCCGGGCGTCGTCCACGTGCCCTTCGCAGTCGATTGAGAAGTAGTACCTGCCCAGCCCGTCGCCGGTGGGGCGGGACTCGATCCGGACCAGGTTGATGCCGCGCACCGCGAACTCGGTGAGCAGCTCCATCAGGGCACCGGGATGGTCCTCGCGCAGGAAGGCCACCAGCGAAGTGCGGTCCGACCCGGTCGCCGCGGGCAGCGGGCCCGGCCGGTTCACCACGACGAAGCGGGTCACCGCGTTCGCATGATCGTGGGTGTCGGCGACCAGCACCGCGAGGCCGTACATCTCCGCGGCGAACGCGCCGGCCAGGGCCGCGTCGAGCTGCCCGTCCGCCACCTGGCGCGCCGCCTCAGCGTTCGACGACGCCGGGCGCCAGGCCGCGTCCGGCAGGTGCTCCTCCAGCCAGCGACGGCACTGGGCCTGGGCCTGGGGGTGACCGCCCACCGTCGTGACGTCCCCGAGTTGCGTCCCCGGGCGCCCCAGCAGCGCGAACGCCACGGGCAGCGGCACCTCCGCACTGATCAGCAGGTCCTGGCCGGTGGCCAGCGCGTCGAGGGTGGCGGTGACCGCCCCTTCCACGGAGTTCTCGATAGGCACGATGCCCTGCTCCGCCACGCCGGTGCGCACGGCGTCGAGGGTGGCCTGGATGCTCACGCAGGGCATCGCGTGGCCCGCGGCCCCAGGGTCGAACGCGAGCAGCGCCGCCTCGGTGAAGGTCCCCTCGGGTCCCAGGTAGGCGTACTGCACTGGCTTGTCGCTCTTGTCGCTCTTGTCGCTCGGGCCCGGGGAGCCGGGCTGGGCTGGGGAGCCTGAGTCGGTGCGGGACAGTGCGATCACGTCGCCTTCGCTGGATGGCCGCTCACGCGGGGGGCTTCGCGGGCTGCGCCTGTCTACGGGCGTCCCGTAACAGTGCGTGAGAATACCAGCGGCCGCCGGGAGCCCTGGCTCGCTGCCCCGCGACTCTTCCTACGGCCGGAGCGCCATGGTGCACCCCTCCGTGGTATCGTGATATCTCGATATCAGGAAGGCGGCCCGATGCGGACCAAGAACATGGTGTTGCGGCTGGAGCCGGGACTGGCTGAGCGGCTGGAGGCCGTGGCCGAGGTGGAGGGCCGGTCAGTGTCCGACGTGGTACGCGAGGCGATCGCCTCGCTGGTGGAAGCCCGGCAGCAAGATGAGCGGTTCATCCGGCTCCTGGAGGACAACGTGGCGCGGCACCAGCGGCTCCTGCACATGCTGCGGGACGAGAAGTGATGACGCCCATCGACCTCGGTGCCCTGGTCGTCGTCGCCGCGCGGGCCCTGGAGGAGGACGTCCCGGTCGTCCTCGACCTGCTGGATGTGGCCGCCGCCGAAGCGGCTCTCGCCGAAGCGGCTCCCGCCGAGGCCGCCCTCGCCCGAGACGAACTCGCCGAAGCCGACACCGCGGGACCCGACCCAGAAGCCCTGGCCGGAACCCGCTCGCAGACCCGTGCCGCGGCCCGGGCGGCTGCCCTGCTCAGCGCGCTCGTCGGGCACCGCCCGCTGGCCCGGGGTAACGAGCAGGTCGCCGTCCTCGCGACGGTCACGTTGCTCGCGGTCAACGGCTGGCAGGTGGATCTCGAGCCGGCCGGGGATACCGCCGCCATGGTGGCCGGGCTGGCCGGCGGGCGGTGGTCCGCCGCCGACCTGGCCACATGGCTGTCGCCGCGGATCTCCGGCTCCAGCACACGACCGGCCAGGCAGGAAACACCGGCGCGCGAAACACCACGGCGGCACGAAGCACCCGCACACCAAGCGCCAGAGCACGAACCCAGCACGCCGTCACCGGCCAAGGAGGCACCGATGCATGGATGGCTGCCGAATCTGCGGCGGACCGCCCGGCGCAAGGGAGACCTGATGTTCCGCCGGTTCAGCCCGAGGGCCCGCGAAGTAATCATCTCGGCCCAGCAGGAAGCCCGTGCGCTGCACCACAACTACATCGGCACCGAGCACGTCCTGCTCGGACTGCTCCGTGACCGGGAAGGCGTGGCGGGCCGGGCCCTGCATGTGCTCGGAATCAGCCCGGAGACCGTGCGGGAGCAGATCCTGGACATCACCGGCGATGGCAAGCAGGAGCCGGCCGGGCACATCCCGTTCACCCCGCGGACCAAGAAGGTCCTGGAGCTGGCCGTCCGCGAGGCCGTCCACCTCGGCCATCTCTACGTGGGCACCGAGCACATCCTGCTCGGCCTGGTGCGGGAAGGGGACGGGGTTGGCTGGCATGTCCTCAGCCGCCTGGGCGTCACCGTGCCGAAGCTCCGGGACCAGGTCCTCGAGCTGGTCAGCCAGGACCAGCGGACGCCGAGCGAGGTCATCGCCCCGCCCGGTATCCGGGACTACGACGCCCGGATTGAGCTGGCCCGCCAGGCCAAGGACGCCGCCGTGGACGAAAAGGACCTCGACCGGGCCGCGGCCGCGCGCGAGAGCGAGAAGGAGCTGGTGGCCGACCGGGAACGCCTGATCGCGCGCTGGTCGTCCGGGGTGGACGTGGCCACGCTAGGCCGCGAACTCGACTGGCTGCGCGACGAGGTCAACCGGCTGCAGCGGCTGCTGCTGGAGAACGGCATCGAGCCCGGTGCTCCGTCCCAGTTCCCCGGACAGCGCCACCCCGGTCAGGCGGATCCCGGGGACCCCGCCCAGCGGTCCGCCTGACCAGCCCGGATCACCGGAAACGGCGCAGCCTCTGCCCGGCCGTCCGCAGGGCGGGCTCCCGGGCGGCCAGCGCCCGGCCCACGCCCGCGAACTGCCGGGCGCGGTGCAGCTGGGCCCGCCAGTCGCCGCCGGTGGCCCGGTGCGCCATGGGCACCTCGACCTCGGTGATCCGCAGGCCCAAACGGTGCAGGTCGATGGTCATGCCCGTCTCCGCACCCCAGCCGGGGGCCAGCGGGCGGGCGGCCTCGAACGCGGCGCGGGTCAGGCAGCGCTGCCCGTTCAGCGGCTGGGCGGGCAGCCACCCGGTGGCGCGGCGGATCCCCGACCCGGACAGCGCGACCACGAAGCCGTGCCCGCCGGCCCGGACCCGCTCGCTGAACACCGCGATGGTCATGTCGGCCTCGCCGTCGCGGACCGGCTGCACGAGAGCCGCCCCGTACGCCGCGGACTCGGCCAGGTCAGCGTCGAGGAACAGAAGATGCCGGGGCACCGCGCGGTCCTCGCCGCGCTCCAGCAGCCCGACCGCCTCGGCACCAGTTTCCATCGCCGCGCCCTTGCCGCGAGTGCGCCCGTGCCGCAGGACTATCGCTCCCGCATTTTCCGCAACGAAACCCGTGTCGTCGAGGGAACCGTCGTCGACGACGACGAGCATGTCCGCTCCGGGCACGCCTGCGGCCGCCTTCAGGGTGGCCTGGATGCGGTCGGACTCGTTCTTGGCGGGAATGACGATGGCGACGTCACCGCTCGGCGGCATGCGCCGATACTAGTGGGAGACGCCCCGGGTAACGGGACATGGCCTCGCGGCCGGGAACCGCGGCTACTGGCCCGGAACCGTGGCGCCGTCGCCGGTCACCGTGAACACGGACTCCAGCCCGGTCACCTGGAGGATCTTGCGCACCGCGGGCCGGGGGCCGTTGAGCTCGACGTTCCCGCCGTGCTCACGGGCCATCCGCTGGGCGGCGAGCAGCACGTTCATGCCGGTGGAGTCGCAGAAGTCCACCCCGGACATGTCCACCACGAGCTGCACCGGGTGGTCCACGTTCAGCGCCGACGCCAGCTGGCTCTGCAGCCGCGGGGCGGTGTACAGGTCGATCTCGCCGGACAGGGCTACAACGACGCGGTCACCCTCGCTGCGAGTCGATACCTTTAGCTCCACGAGCGGCACCCTACCGCCGCCGCGCGTCCAGGGCCAGATGCTTACGGAGAGCACACGGTTAAATCGCAGGCGGACCGGGCATTTCTGCGTCAAGCTGGAGGGTGACCGACCTGATGCCGGCACCAGCGAGGCGGAGCCCCCGGGATGTACCCCTTGCCAGAGCAGCAAGAACCGAAGACAGCGACCCTGCGACCGCTGCCGAATCTCGACGCGGCGGGGCCCATACCGCTGTCCGCCCCCCTGCCGGACATGCTGTCCGCCCCACTCCCCGCTGAGCCGCTGACCACCGGGCCGCTGACCACCGGGCCGCTGACCACGGAGCCGCTGACCACGGAGCGGCTGACCGCCGGGCCGCTGTCTGCGCCGCTGGCGGAGGACACGCTGCCGGCCGCGCCCGGCGCGCGGCCTGGCACCCGCGGTCCCGAGTACCCGGAGCACGCTCCCGGCGCGGTGCCGTGGGTGCCTGACCTGGATCACCAGCGGGCGCGGATCTGTGCCGAGATGGAAGGGCTCCGGTCCCGGGCCGAGATGGCGTCGTCCTGGCTGCAGAGCAGCCGGCACTACAGCCGCCTGATCAACCGCGAGGGCGTCGTCCCGGTGAACGCCCGGATGACGCCCGGGGACCTGACTTTCCTGGCTGAGGCCCGCGAGCAGATCGTGCAGTTCACTGAGCTCACCGGCCGCCTGATCGACCTGCACCAGCCGCTCGACGCGGGCGGCATCACCACCGACCCGAGCAGCCCCATCCGCCGCTGCCGGAGCTGCATGTGGCGCTGGCCGTGCCCGACGTTCAGCATTCTCGCCGAGGTGGTGGACCGGCCGCCGTCCGCCTGACCTGGGCCGCGCGACCCGGGAGATGCTGGCCCGGGCGGTCCTGACCCCGGCGGCCCTGACCCCGGCGGTCCTGGCCCCGGGCTTACTGGGCCTGGACCAGTTGCTGGGTCTCGGCACCCACGCCGTGCGGGTTGCTCACCGCGGGGACCGGACGCGGGAACGGCGTCAGGCCGGGACGGGTGACCCGGGTGGCCGGCGTCCCCGGTCCGGCGGGCTGGGCCGGCTCGGTGGCCGGGTCCCGGGTCACCGCGCATGACATGCAGCGCGGGCCGCCGCGCCCGCTGCCCAGCTCGCTCACGGGGACCGGGATGACCTCGACTCCGGCCGCGGTGAGCCTCGCGTTGGTCTCCAGGTTCCGCTCATCGCAGACGGCCAGCCCGCGGCCGAGGGACAGCGCGTTGCCGCCGTCGTCCCACTGGCCGCCGTCCGGCTGGGCACCATTCCACTGGCCGCGCGGGGAGGTGAGCGGGTCCAGGCCCGTGTCGATCAAGGTGAGCCGGTCGACGCCCATGGCCTGGGCGGCGGCGGCCATGAAGGGCTGCGGCCGGGATACCCGGAGCTCGTCCCCCCGCGGCGTGATGGTGTGCACGGTCAGCGTGTAGGCCAGGGCCGGGTGCATCACGACGACCCCGCCGTCAATCACGGTGCAGATCGTGTCCAGGCAGGGGGCGCCGGTCCGCTGGATCGGCACCGCGAGCACGGTGTGCGCGAGCCCGGCCAGGAAGGCCTGCCGGGCGATCCGCTCCACTCCCGCCGGGCTGGTCTGCTCGCTGACCCCGACCGCGATCACGCCGGGGGCCAGCAGCACGATGTCCCCGCCGGCGACCGGCTCCAGGTGCGGGCCGTAGAGCATCTTGGTCCCGGCGAACCTCGGGTGATGCGCGTAGAGCACGGCCAGCAGGCGGCCCTCCCGGCCCCGCGCGCCGAGGCTGGACACTGCTACCCGGTCCCCGATCCATACGCTCGAATCCCGGGTGAAGACCAGGTTGGGCAGCGGGTCGAGCACGAAGTCGTGCCGGTCGAGGAGCTCGTAGACCACCCCGCGCCCGGTCCTGAGTTCAGCGGGGGTTATCCCGGCGATGAGCGCCTGCGCGAGCATCTCCGAGTCCAGGCCCGCGAGATGGTCACAGACGACGCCGCGGAGATCGTCGCCGAGCCACCGGTCGTCCAGTGCGGAGCTGATCGCGGCGTCCCGCGCGGGCACGTATTCGAGCGCGTCCTGCAGCAGTTCGGTGACGTACAGCACCTCGACACCGTGGTCCCGGAGGACCTGCGTGAACGTGTCGTGCTCCTCCTGGGCGCGCCCCACCCAGGGCAGCCGGTCGAACAGGAGGCGGCCGCGGCTGCGCGGGGAAATCCGTTTCAGTTCGGCGCCCGGGCGGTGGACGAGAACGCTGCGCAGCCGGCCGGCCTCACTGTCCGCGCCATGGGTGTAACTCAAAATTTCCCCCGCCCGTCCCGCCGCGCCCCCGCGCATGACCCCTCGCTGGGAGTATCACCATTTCCATGCCCGATTACGCCTGCCCAGGCCAGGATCACTGGCCGTGTTCACCACGCCCGTGGCGTCCGCCCAGGGAGCAGCGCCTCAGGCCGTCCTGGCGCCGGCGTCCGCCCGGCGGGAAGCATCCTCCGGATGGCGGCCCGCAGCGCCCGCGGCCACCCCGGCACCGTCGGCCGCCGCCCCGCCGACCCGGCCTGCGGCCACCCCGCCAGGACCGCCGCCGTCCGGTGCGGCACCGCCGCCCCACGCGGCAGGCAGGACCGCCCACACGGTGGTGCCCTGCTCGTCTGCGCGTACTCCCCAGCTGGTGCACAGGTGCTCCACGATGCCCAGGCCCCGGCCCCCGATCGAGGACAGCGACGGGTGAGAGGCGCGCGGGCGCGTGGCGCTGCCGCCGTCGCTGACGATGATCTCCACTGAGCCGGGCGTCAGGATCCAGGAAACCCGGATACAGGCGTCCGGCAGCGGCCGGGCGTGCAGGATCGCGTTGCTGAGCAGCTCGCTCGTGACCAGGGCGGCGTCCGCCACAGCGGTAGGAAACAGGCCGGCCCCGCGCAGCTCGGCGGCGATCCGGCCGCGGGCGGTGGCGACACTGGACGGCACACAGGGGAGCAGAACGACGCTCGCCGCCCTCACCTCCCCGGCGCGCCCCCGCCCGTGGCCGCGATAGTCGCCTTCGTCTTCGAGCGGGAATGCCCCGCCAGCGGCCCCCGGAAACCGGGGACGGGGGCAGCGGATGAATCCGTCCCGGGGCACTGGTGATCCCGTTTAGCATGAGTGGCACCACTGTCGCCGCAAGCAAAGTGGTCGCGGGGGGCGGCCGGGTACCTGCGTCCTGCGGCGGCGCGGGCCAGCGAGGCTGGCTCGCCGACGGGACGCTGGACGGGGTGAACCATGGACCGAGCGGGCCGTGACCCGCGGCTTCCGCTGATCCCCGCCCGAAGCGCGATGCAGTCACCCGCCACGGCGAGGCCAGGCGGTGCGGCGCAGCCAGCTCAGGCCGCGCCGCCAGGAGATGCGGAGCAGTCAGCGGAGACAGCACAGCCAGCGGGCATGGCGAGGCAGGGACACACGGCAGCAGGCAGCGCGGCCACGGGCAGCGCGCCGGCGGATACCGGTATGCGCGGCGCCGACACCGGGCCCCGGGTGCTGCGGGTCTTCACCACCCACCCCGCCGCCGGGCAGCTCACCCTCCTCCTCTGCTACCTGGCCGCGGGTGTGGCGGTGACCTGGCCGCGGGCGACCTACATCGCGGGCAGGCTGCCGTCCATGCGGGACTCCGCCGCATACGTCTGGGGCTTCTGGTGGATGGCCCGGCAGGTGAGCCACCTGGCCAACCCGTGGGCCACCAACCACATGGCCGCGCCCGCGGGCGTGCTGCTCGGCTACCACACCCTGATGCCGCTGCCGGGCCTGCTGCTGACTCCGGTCACCTTGATCTTCGGGCCCAGCGCCTCGTACAACCTGCTGGTCATCGTGGTGCCCGGCCTGCTGTGCTACGCCATGTACCGGGCCGCGCGGCTGTGGCTGCCCAGCCAGACCGGGGCGATCGCGGCCGGTGCCTTCTTCGGCCTGTCGGCGATGCTGGCCCAGGAGGACTGGTACCACATCAACATCGCCGTGGGGGCGCTGTTCCTCCCGCTGGCCCTCGAGGCCTCGGTGCGGCTGCGCCGGTCCCCGGGCTGGCGCCAGGCTGTCGTCCTGGGCGTGGTGGTGGGCGCGGCCGTGCTCACCGACCCGGAGTCGGCCGTCCTGACCGGCATCCTGGCCGGCCTGGTCCTGCTGCCCTGGCTGCTGTGGCGCCCGTCGGTGGCCCGGCTGTGGCCCGCCGCGCTGGGCGCCGTGATCGCCGCGATCGTGGCCGGCCCGCAGCTGGCCGCGATGATCCACGAGCAGGCGCGCGGGGGCCTGCACATCAATCCCGGCCTACTCGGGGTGACCGACAAGCTCTACGGCATGGGCCTGCCCGGCATGTTCGCGCCGACCCCCCGGGTGGCGGATTTCGGCCTGACCTCCTTCGCCCAGCCGTTCCTGCACAGCCGGGACAACGAGGGCCTGCCGATGTTCGGCGTGACCCTGACCGCGCTGGCCCTGTTCGGCCTGGTTGTCGCCTGGCGGCAGCGCCGGGCCTGGCAGCTCGCGCTGCTCTGGGTGGGCTGCGCGGCGCTGGCGCTGGGCATGTCGCTGTGGGTGGGCAACCGGCAGTTCATCCCCTGGATGCAGGACTGGCAGGGGGTGCACGTCTCGTCGCTCCTGCCGTTCACGTGGTTCGTCCGCATTCCCGGCCTGTCCGCGTTCCGCGAGGCGGACCGGATGGCCATCCTCGGCCTGGTCCCGGCGGCCCTGCTGGCCGGCGCGGCGGTGAAC
>Ga0182024_10013824_pt1 | contig 15693 bp, 16 predicted proteins | sample P32metaG_FD_120480 | JGI IMG/M metagenome (GOLD analysis project Ga0182024, IMG submission 120480) | Permafrost microbial communities from Stordalen Mire, Sweden - P3-2 metaG (Illumina Assembly) | ecosystem: Environmental > Terrestrial > Soil > Wetlands > Permafrost | place: Sweden: Stordalen... | reverse complement strand
CGCAGGTTCGAGATATGCGCTTCGATCACATTGGAATGATGTTCCCAATCGAAATCGTAAAGATGTTCCAGCAACTCCTGCTGCGAGACAACTGCGCGCGGACGATGAATAAGGTATTCGAGAATGCGGTACTCCGTGGGTGAGAGCTCGAGAGACTGGCCGCGGCGGCGCACCGTTTGTTGCACAGTATCAAGTTCCACATCGGATATTGCCAAGACCGGAGTCGAGACACCCTTGGCACGTCGTATCAGGGCCTTTATCCGGGCGAGAAGCTCTCCCAGATCAAACGGTTTGCTGAGATAGTCATCCGCTCCCGCGTTCAGCAGATTTACCACCGATTCTTTGCCTTCTTGCGCCGTGAGAATCAGGACCGGAGTATGAAGTTTTCCTCGACGCAAATCCTGAAGAACGCGCTGCCCGCTCTTGCGGGGAAGCATCAGGTCGAGCACGATCGCATCGTAAATGCCCTGTTCAGCGAAGTGCGAACCCTCTTCTCCGTCGGCTGCATGATCCACTACCAGCCCGGATTAGCGTAAGGCAGCAACCATGTTCTCGGCCAGTCGCTGTTCGTCTTCGATCAGAAGTACGCGCATGGTATGAACTCTGGGAATATTGTCTCAAAGCTGGCTTAAGTCTGGCTGAAGTGCTTCCGCTCTTTCGCGTATGTCGAATCGAGCTTGGCAAGGACGGTTCAGAAGGCGATTGCCTTCTTCCGCCGAATTCACGTGGCCGCTTTCAAATCTCCGACCGTCCCTGCCCTGAAATAATGTAAGGGAATATTGTGGATAAAAGTTTTGCTGAAATGCAGCTTTGACTCCGCACTCAACATTCCGATGCTCGCACAGTTTCTTTAGTCACAAGGCGATCGATGGCTGTTATTTGGAAGCCAATAACTTCTCAGCCTCTGTATTGGAGCATCGCCATAAAGCCATAGTCCATATGGAGTTGCTGGTGGCAGTGGAAAAGAGTGGGGCCGGGATTGTCGGCCGTAAAATCCACCTCGACTTGCTTCCTGGCGGGCACGACGACAACGTCTTTCATCACGCCCGAGGTTGTTTTGCCGTCGAACTTGGTCAGCTCAAAGGTGTGTCGATGTAGGTGAACGGGATGCGCCTCGTCGCTTTGGTTGTCGAAGCGAAGCCGATAACGAGAATTGGCGGTTACCCGAATGGGATCGGTCTTGGGAAAGGATTGGCCATTTATAGTCCAGTGGTCTACCCAGCGGTTGCCCGCGAATTTCTTGCGGAAAATGAGAGGTACGACGCCGCCCGCAGGTTCAGGAGTCTCCGCTTTGCTCCCAAAAAAAGTGTAGTCCCACGGCGTACTTGGCGGCGCCGTCCACCGCGGTTCTTCGCTTCGACCCGCATATTCCACGACAATGCCCATGCCGCCGTTCCGCACTCGATCGTTTGCCTCACCGAGAATCCACACGCCGGGGTTGTTCATTGTGACAAGGGCATCGACGCGCTCCGCTGGCCCCATCTCGATCGCATCCACCTCACGCGGCAGAGGCACAGCGTTTCCGTCCAGGCTGACTATTTTGAACTTGTGACCTGGCAGTGCGATACGGTGCTGATCGGTAGCGCTAGCATTTAAGAAGCGAAAGAGCACTCTCTGCCCTTCTTTCACGCGTACGGGATCGCCTGAACCGAGAGCATGACTGTTGATCGTGTATATGGAGTAAGTGACTTCCAGATTGCCTTCATCGCCTTGGCTGTCCAAATGCGGGTCCCAGCCATGTAGCGCGAGAAAAGCCTCCTCGTCGTACCGGCCCGGTTCTTCTTTCGGCTCGATGTAGAGGAACCCGAATTGTCCCGTGTAGGTAGCTTTTTTCAAATCCCGGCCGGCATGGATATGGCTGTGATACCAGCGTGTTCCCGCAGGACGCGGGACGAACGAATACCGTCGCATTCCACCCGCAGGCACCATCGGCGTCCCTTCTTCCTCAGAACCATCCACATCCGATTGGACGAACAAACCGTGCCAATGAACTAACTCCGGAATTTTAGTGTCGTTGAATACGTCCACAGTAACGGACTGTCCCTCTCGCAACCGCAAGACCGGGCCCGGAGCTGAGCCGTTGTATCCAGTCGTCTTGATGATTTTCCGCGGAGCCACTTCGATTTCGACGGGCGAGACGCGAATCGTCACGTCGGCCCTGGGATCGGCTGGCGCAATTTGCATACCCATGCTCCGTGCCAACTCAGCGATTGCTGAGGTTCCTATCATGGCCAAGAAGGTTCTACGTTCCATGCGGTTCCTAGGGCGCGGTCGCCGGCCGTAAGGGTGTGGAGCTGGGCGGCGGTAAATCAGGGATAAGCTCTTTCTTCACCGACTCAGGAATTTCGTTCGCGTGCGCAAGCAGTTGGCTAACCTGCCAGATCTGGGTCTCAGATAGCGTGCTTTTGAAGGACGGCATCCCTGAAAGGCGGATGCCGTTCGCCGCCTTCCAGTAGGTCTCGGACGCGGGGTCATCGGTTACACCCTTGCCACGGAACAACTGCGGTGGTTTTGGAAACATCGTTTTCGCATAGTCGACCGCCGGCTGTCCCGGAAGTCCGTGACAGGAAGCGCACTCGCGTTTGTAAACGTTCGCGCCAGCAAGAAAATTAGTTTCGTCCGCGGGCACAGGTGACGGGGGAATATGTTGCTTTTCGATATGAGCATCCAGGGCTATATTCGCCAACTTCTTTTCAAAGGGCATAGGCGCGTCAGCCGTCGCCACTGGCGCCATGCCGGCAGAAAAATAAAGGAAGACACAACCCACCGAAATCGCAATGGCCAGAATAAAACCGATCACGATACCCTTTATCACTTGCGCGCTCCTGTCGTTGATCAGAAATTAAAGCGATAACCCAGAATCATCTTGGCAATCAGGTGATCCGTGGCACCCGTAAGGCCCACGCCGAGGCCGAAATTGATCTCCCATTGCGGAGCGACATTCAAATCGATTGCCGGGAAAATCTGATGCTGCTGTTGCGAGACCGCATCGAACCCGGTCACTGGGCCGACTGATCCGTAGTATTCCAGACCTCCCGCAATTTTCGGTGTGAAATCATAACTGAATTTGAAGTTCGGCGAGAAGACAACGCCCTGGTTCACCGTTTCGCCGTGAAAAGACCGATCCAGCGTGGGATTCAAAGCCCAATACCAGCGCTGGACTTTTTGGTCCACGATAGGACGAATCTCCCAGGTCCACGTGTCCACAGAATATTGCCGCCTCTGGTAGCCGATTTCATTCGAGAGGCTCACTCCAACCGGCCAATGCCATTTCTTCGGCACGGCAAACCGCGGCCGGATGTGATCTCCCACCCACTGCCAGCTCTGGCCCTCAGTTATGGAAGTAAAGATGTAAAAGCCACACTCAAACCAATCATTGAAGCCATGAGTGATCTCTACCGTTTCATGCTCGGCATGATTGGTCGGGTAAACCCCATCCACGATTGTCTTCGAACCGTCGATTGTGAAATTGCTATGGAGTTCGAACATCGTGTGACGGGGATCGACCAGATCGGATCCGTACACCTGGATTTCGTAGTTGTCTTGAGCACGGGCGAGCCTTGCAGCCAAGATCAAGGCGAGGAGCAGAAGCGTGATCGCGAGATGTCTGCAACTCATCATCCGCCGGGAGCCACAACGGTCCATGAGAAAGACTATCAGCTACAAAATGAATTCGGCGTAGCAAGCAGATGACAACTTGTTCATCTTCATAATTTCATCGTTGGGTTTGTCGGCGGATCAAATGGGCGTCGCTTATGCCGCTTGCAGCGCGCTAATGGGTAGCGACAACGTTATAACAGCGCCGCCTCCCGGACGATCCGAGACCCGCGCGCCGCCACCATGCGCCAGGGCAACTGCATCCACAAATGCAAGGCCGAGACCATGACCGGGAGAATGCTTGCCCTTTACGAATCGCTTGAAACCCTGCCTGCCGATATCAAGCGGGAATCCCGGACCATTATCTTCAATCACAAGTGCTGCCGCCCCTTGATGGGAGCGGAGCCTGATATCCACCCGGCATCCGGCCGGCAAGTGAGTCAATTCGTTTTCCAGCAAGTTGCTTATCACACGATTCAGGAGGGTCAGGTCAGCATCCACGACTACATGCTCTTCTAGGTCGGTAGTCACTTCATGATGCCGCTCGGCCATCGCCGGTTGATAAATCTCAACCAGTTGTCTCACCACATCCGAGAAGTCAACCGGGCCGCGTTCGATGTGAAGGGCACCCGCCTCTGCCTCCGCCAGGTCCAGAGTTGTATTTAACAACTGCAAGAGCCTGTCCAGGTGTTCGATCGCCTCCCCGACCGAGTCACGCCACTCTTCGTTTCCTTCATTACATAATGCCGATTCCAGCGTTCCTCGAATCAAGGTTACTGGGCTCTTGAGGTCGTGTGCGACACTGCCAGTAACCGTTCGGAGCTGATTCACCGAAGATTGCAGACGATCCAGCATGTGATTAAAAGTCTTCGCCAATCGCGAAATTTCATCCGAATTCACAGGTTCGGGCAAACGTTCCTCTAACCCCTCAGTGCCAATTCGCGCGACTGTTTCGGTGATTCTTTCAACACGATGCAACGTACGGCGCGCGCTCCAGTAGGAGATGACAAAACCGAGCAGGAACATGCCGCCCCAGACCGTCAGAAGGCGGCGACCTAATGTGTGCAGTACATGCCTGGCGCCATGATCCGATAATCCGAGATAAACGGTTCTTCCGTTTTGCGCCTTCACAACCACTCGAAACGTTTGTCGATACCCTTCTACCGTTATGGATCTCGGAGGTCCCGGAGCCAGCCTTGTCTGTTGAATCGCCTTAACGAAAGCATCCTTCGAGCCCGGGCCCACCCACAACGGGCCCTCCATGTTGTTGGGGTTTGTGGCCAGGAAGAAAACGGAATTCAGTCTCTCGCCGCGGGCATTGCGCTCATCCGGTACTTCCTGAGTCGCGAGCTCAGCCACCTCGCGCACGATCCGCTTGTATAGGTGGTCGCTTGGAGTATCCGCCGAGACCTGAGCCAAAACCTCAGCTTCGCCGCTAAGCCAGGTGTCACTCCGTTCCCTGAGACCCCGCGCGACGAGAAAATAAACTATCGTAAACGCCCCGGCTGTTCCTAGGGCAAACGCGAGAGTTGTCCAGGTCGAGATGCGCCAAGCGGCGGTAGTACGTAAGCTCCTAGGCATGTTTGAGAACGTAGCCAACGCCACGAATCGTATGAATCAGGGGTCGTGGGGTGGCATGATCCACTTTGCTGCGAAGGCGGTAGATATGGACATCCACTACGTTGGTAGCGGGATCAATTCTCATTTTCCAGACATGATCCAGGATCATCGTCCGGGTCACAACCCGGCCTTCATTGCGACAAAGATATTCCAGCAGAGAAAATTCCTGCGGGGTTAGTTGCAGCAAATGATCGCCCCGCCGCGCTTCCCGACGCACCAGATCGAGCTGTAAGTCAGCAGCCTGCAGGCGCACCGATTCAGTCTGTGGAATCACGGACCTGCGTAGCAGATTTCTCAATCTCGCCAGCAGTTCCGGGAGCGCAAATGGTTTCGTCAGGTAGTCGTCTCCGCCCTGCTCCAGTCCGCGAACACGTTCGTCTACAGACCGCCGGGCCGACAGAATTAAAACTGGTGCGGAGCTGCCTTGTGCGCGACATCGGGCAATCAGGTCTAATCCATCCAGGTCAGGAAGGCCAAGATCGATGATGAAGGCGTCGTGAATCGCTTCTAAAGCCATGTTTTCGCCAGCCATTGCCGTGCTGGCCGTATCCACTTGATATCCTGCCTCAGTCAGCGCCCGTTTAAGGAACTGCTGAATGGATATGTCGTCTTCTACCACCAACAATCGCATCGGAGATTCCCGCCCGTCCAAGACTTTACACCTCCAGGTGGGATGCAGGAAACAGCTTGCTGGAAACTTACCTAAGCCAGAAAATCCAGCATTCACTGCGGATGCCAGGTCATATCTACCCGCACTGGAATTTCGTTCTTCACCGGCATCGTCAACAGAGACGGTGGGTCGATCTTAAAATCCGTCAGCGTGGCGGGAATTGTCCCCGTGATATGGATCTGGTCCCCTTGCTTCTCGAGCTTGAAAGGAACCTGCTTGTACTGGGCGGTCTGGCCGGCGAACTGAATCTCAAGATCCGCATTGATGGTCGCCGATGCGGCCGCCGATTCAGGCAGGCGCGTGCGTACGGCCACTATGGGGAACTCTGCACCGCGCGTTACCTGAATCATGTGGAGGTCGCGGTTGCTGTCTCCGGAGTCAAAAGATTTAACCGGTACCGCGATCAGAAACTCGCATTGCCCCGCGTGACAAATGCCCCTGCCCTTCGCCCCATGACTTACACCCTCAGACTGGTGCAGTGGGTGCGACACATGGTAAGTGAGAGTGCTCTGTTGAAGAATCCATTGGGTGTCAGATTCAGCAAACGCAGTGAACGCCACGAACGATAACGCGATCAGTATTCTCTTATTCATATGCTGTCTTTAGAACTTTACTGAAACCGACAGTAGGGCAGCCCCAAACGCTCCGGCAGTCACGATGGCGACTGGTCCATGTGCGGAAGCAATCCCATGGACTTTTTCGCCATTGCTCTTTTGATCGAAAGCCATAATGCCCAAGATGGGCGTCAATATCATTCCGGGGCCGTGTATCCAAGCCATCGCCTCGTGAAATTTTATCGGACCGCGCTTTTTGGTTCCCGGCACCCTGGGCGCACGGATTGCATAATACGCTGTGATGCCATACAGATCTCCCGTCAATCCACCCAGAGCAGTATGTAGATCGCGCGAAGCCGTGCTTGTGCTCTTGCCCCCGGCGCCCATAGAAGCAATAACAGTGGCAATCAAGGGGCCCGTCGTTATCAAACCCATACGCTGGTGGATCTTCAACATGTGCGTCCGTTTATCCAGCAACGCTTGCTCACGCGCGTTTCCCTGAGTTTCCTCAGGTGAAAGGCCTAGATCTGAAAGCGAGGGTGTGGTGGTGCTACTCGACGGCGCATTCGGCAAGTTCTCCTGTTGTGCTGGTGGTTCGCCATTGCCTGGTTCGCCTTTCTCCAGTTTGCCGTCGAGAACTTCTGGCACGGTCCCGCTGACCGTTACTGAAGAAATCTCCAACGTCTTGAACCCCGCAGCTTCGAATGTCAGCCGGTAGTTGCCCGCAGGCAACTCCAGTTTGTAGGTACCGTCAGGCCCTGTGTTCGCCGTTAGTTTCTGCCCGGTATCTATGCTCGTTGCCGTCACCGAGGCATTTGCAAGCGCCTTACCGGAATCGTCGCTGACGGTGCCTCTCATAAGCCCTGTTGCTGTCTGAGCCATCAGAGACGGGGCGGCTTGAACAAGCAGACACATAAGAAGGAAACGGAGGAAAGCACTAAGTTGATTGCACGGCCAATTTCTCAGCATCGTTCACCTCACGCCTTGTCAAAGGCAAACATGTGTTTCCCGTATTGCTTCTTGCACAGTCGGGCTCAGATCAGTCTTACAATGCTCGCGGAAACTATGCCGTCCGATCCAAACAGAATTGCTCCTGATAGAAAAGCCCAGAGGCAGCCCTGGCGTGATCGAGCCCGTACATTGACGTGTTCAAAATCAAATTCACGAGCCACTGCTGACACGAAGACCACCCATCAGATTACGACCGGAACATTACCGGGGCTTTTCCGGAAGATGACAATTTGTTCATTCAGACCTAATTTCGTACAATTCGACCCGATCTTCAGACTACCGATTCGAATTGGTGTACGAATAGAAGGCTGCTATTGCGGCCAAGACTCGAAACGCATAAAAATTCATGTGTTGAGTTTTCGTCAATTTACGGGGCCGACTTTCTTGTTGCAGACGAGCCAATCATGTTTGTGAATCGCATTCGAATCCGGGTCGAGTTTGGAGATTGTGATCCGGCCCAGATCGTTTTTTTTGCCAACTATTTCCGCTGGTTCGATCAGTGCACAACGGCCCTGTTTCGCGCGGCGGGTCTTCCTTTGCACGAGCTGTTCAAAGCTCATGGTGTTGTCGGCATCCCGCTGGTGGAGGCGCGGGCGCGATACATCTTGCCCTCCTCCTATGGCGACGAACTGGTGGCGGAATCCTGCGTGACCGAATGGAAAAAAAGCAGTTTCGTGATCAGCCATAAATTTCTGCGCCGTGGTGAGTTGGCTGCGGAGGGCTGGGAAACGCACGTCTGGGCGGCCGCCCATCCTACCAAAGCTCACCGCATGAAGAGTGTGCCGCTGCCTGAGGAAGTGATTCGGATTCTTTCCACGGCGAAGGGCTGAAATCGCAAGACGACCGACGGTCTTGGTGACAGCTATGGATGCATCCGTGCGCCACAGCGAGCCGCTCGAAAGCTTCCTGCTGCCGAATGAAGATAAGATCGCGCATGCCGAGCGGTTGGTAGTAACGGAGCGCGCAATCCGCGTATAGTCCCCAGGGTAGCTTAGTCCAGCGGAAGGCCCACGTAATTTTCCGCGAGGGTCTTGGCTGCCGCTCGCGAGCTCGTAACATAGTCCAACTCGGCGAGTTGACGGCGTTGGTCGAAGGGATTCTCATCCGGAAACCGATGCAGCATGGAAGTCATCCACCAAGAGAAGCGTTGCACTTTCCAAACACGGCGCAAACAGACCTCAGAATATTTGTCGAGCAGTTTGCGGCTACCAGTCGAATAAAAATGCTTGATAGCCCGCGCGAGTATCTGAACATCGGCAACCGCCAGGTTCAATCCCTTGGCTCCGGTCGGCGGAACGATGTGCGCAGAATCTCCCGCCAAGAATAGTCTGCCGTATTGCATGGGCTCGACTACAAAGCTGCGCATGCTCGTAATGCCCTTTTGCGTGATCTGTCCTTCGGTGAGCGTCCATCCGTCCGATGCCAGGCGGATCTGCAGTTCGTGCCAGATCTTCTCGTCATTCCAGAGATCAATGTTTTCACCTGGCTTGCATTGCAGGTATAAGCGGCTGATGTGAGGCGTCCGCATACTGAGCAGGGCAAAGCCGCGATCATGGTAGGTGTAGATCAACTCCTTCGAGGAGGGAGGCACTTCGGCCAGAATGCCAAGCCATGCGAACGGATACTCCCGCTCATACTCGGTGAGTATTCCTGGTGGAACACTCGGCCGGCAGATACCGTGAAAACCATCGCACGCGGCGATGAAGTCACAGGTCAACTCGTACGCCGTTCCATCTTTCAGGTAGCGGATCCTCGGAGCGTCGCCGTCGAAGTCATGCACGCTGACGTTTTCAACCTCAAAAATAACTTGGCCGCCACTCGCGATTCGGGCATTGTTCAGGTCTTTCAGAACCTCGTGCTGCGCATAGATCGTGATTCCTTTTCCACCAGTGAGCTCTTGAAAGTCGATGCGGTGACCGCGGCCGCCGAAGCGCAACTCGATCCCATGATGGACCAAACCTTCGGCTTTCATGCGCTCGCCAACGCCCATTTCCGTTAGCAGGTCCACTGTCCCTTGCTCCAGCACGCCTGCGCGAACGCGCTGCTCCGCATATTCACGGCTGCGGTTTTCGACTACAACGGAATCGACTCCCTGCAAATACAAAAGGTGAGAGAGCACGAGACCGGCTGGTCCGGCGCCAACAATCCCGACTTGGGTTCGCAATGAAATAGGCACAGAACTAAATGCTTACGCCTCTACGCATATTAGAAAGGTTAATGGCGAGGCGTTGTCTGGATTGTAATCCAGCGCAGTTCGGTGAATTCGTTGACCGCGGCATTGCCTCCAAAACGCCCGTAGCCGCTCGCCTTTACGCCTCCGAAAGGCACCTGCGCCTCGTCGTGCACCATTGGCCCGTTCACAGGACACATGCCAGAATCGAGCGCTTGGCGACTTCCACGGCGCGAGCCAATATCGACCAAAGACCGCGGCAGAAAGTCCGTCCTCAGTGTCATTCGCCAAGGTGATCGCTTCTTCCAAAGTTTTGAGGCGGGTGATCGAGACCGAAGGATTCTTCACGGAGTGTCTGCATCTTGGGAGTGACGTGATCCACAATCACGGCTGGCATGATCGTCTCTTGCGGCTCACCGCTCAACAGTACCTTCGCGCCGCGACCCACTTCATCTTTCACAAGTCCTCGTACTCGATCCACCGTGAGCATGCCGACCACTTGCTCTGCCAGGAAATGAGAATCGGAAGGCGGTACGACCGAATTGTGCCCACCGTAAATCACGAGCGTTGGGACTTTGATCTGTGCCACGGCTTCGCGACCATTTACGAACGGATTGCTAAGATTCAAAGCGCGATTGGAGCGCGCACCAGCGCTTATTACGGCCAAGTTGGAAAGCACAATACCTTGATACGTTGCGGTTCCGTGGTGCTCCAACCGAGGGCAGAGCTATGGGTTTACGAGACGCGTGATTGAGTGCGCAGCTGCTGTGGTGGGCGGCCGGTGATCAGGTTTTGTATTTCGAAGCTGTGCACACTGCCTTTCTGTCACACGGCGAGGTAGCCTCCGTCCACTGGCAGGATAGCCCCGGTCATCCAGGACGATTCATCGCTGGCCAAATAGACCACCAAACCGGCAATATCCTCGGGTTGACCGAGCCTGCCAATCGGATGAGCAGCAGTTCGTTGCCGGCGGATTGCGGCTGGATCTGCGGCCTTTCCAAGAATGCCTGCGGTGAGTTCCGTGTCGACGAACGACGGACAGATTGCATTCACGCGGATATTTTCATGGCCGTGATCGACAGCCATACTTTTGGTCAATTGGATCACTGCGCCCTTGGATGGAGCATAAGCGGCGCGATTGGGAGCGCCCACAAGTCCGAGCGTGGAAGCCACGTTCACAATCGAACCGCCGCCCGATTTTCTCAAGTGCGGTAAAGCAGCCCGGGAAAGCAGCCAAACCGAGCGGACGTTTACATTAAAGGTGTGGTCCCACTGCTCTTCGGTAATCTGCTCTGCGTTTCCAACATGCAAGACTCCCGCATTGTTCAGCAGAAAATTCAATCTACCGAATCGGCTCACGGTCTGATCGAGCAAACTATGGACGTCGCTTGTATCGGAAACGTCGGCTGGGATGGCAAGCGCGCGATCGCCAATCGCACGAGCGACCTCCTCAACTCGATCTATTCGCCTGCCGACCAGCGCCACTCGGGCTCCTTCCCGCGCTAACGCGACTGCGCAAGCGCGTCCAATGCCACTGCCCGCGCCGGTAATGATGCCTATCTTGCTTTGTAGACGCTCACTCATCCAAACAGTTTATCTGAACAGCAATCATGGGCTGGCACTTGCGGTTTTTTAGAGTGTTCACAGCGATTTCTTGTTCAACAAGTTACCGTGCTGCTGATTCATGAGCATCAAGTGCGGATTGCCGTCGTTGACATGAATCTCGGCGATGCGGTAACTAACAAGAGCGTCGTCGCTTTTACTTTCGAACGCAAGACACTGTGAAACCAAATCTGGAAAGTTTGGGGGCCCTGATTTTGATGAAGATCAGAATGGCAATCGGAGTATTCGTGGGGCTGGCATTCGTTCTTGCCGGCAATTTATTCGGACTAGATGACGGGGAACGAGTATCGATTCCTCTGACATCGGTTCCAACCTTCTCCACCAAGAATATTGGACGGCAAGGCCATTTCTATGTTGGCGGAAAGTGGGTGGGGGAGCCGGGCAAGGAGAGGATGCGTGGAGCAATGTATGTTGAGGTGTGGGTGCCGAAAAAGATTCGGCATCCCTATCCCGTCCTCTTTAGGCCGGAGGAGGGCAAACCAATATAGCGCTGCTGCAGACTCCAGATGGGAGGCCGGGCTGGGCCTACGATTTTGTCAACAAGGGTTACACCGTCTACATGATGGATTTTCCGGGACGAGGGCGTTCCGCCTACATTCCTGGCGTTGACGGCGCGCTGACTCCGCCGCGCACCGCCGAGAACATGGAGGAAGTGTGGACGGGCGTGCATCTGCGCACGAACCCGCAGCGCAGTTGGCCTCAATCGAAAAAATATACGCAGTGGCCGAGCGACGCGCCCAACAAAGGAAAAATGGGCGACCCGGTATTCGATTATTTTGCCAAGACCGAACTTGGATTTCCCACGGCCGATGACATGGAACCGCTTTCGGCGGACGACCTTGTGCAATTGGTAGATTTAATCGGAAAGCCAGTGATTCTGCTGCTTCACTCGAGGCTGGCAACTTCTGGCTGGCTACTCGCCGATGCCCGGCCGAAAATGATCAAAGCAATCATTCCGGCCGAGCCGTGGGGTCCTCCCATTGAAAACGCGGAGTTGGACGCGAGAGGTGCGGGGCACATTTGGGGCCTGACCAATTTCCCGATGCACTACGATCCGCCGATCAAAGATGCGTCTGAACTGCAGACGGTTCGCCAGGATAAGGCTGACGGGCCGGATCTGGATGCTTGCTGGATTCAAAAGGAGCCGGCACGCAAACTTATAAACCTGGAAGGTATCCCGGTCCTCAATGTATCGGCGGAGGCGAGCTACCACCGCCCTTACGCCCACTGTGTAGCCAAGTGGTTGAATCAGGCAGGCGTCAAGACCACTTACGTAAACCTGGAAGATGTAGGGCTACGGGGAAACGGCCATCAAATGATGTCGGAAAAAAACAGCGCCGACATCGCGAAGTTCTTCATGAGTTGGCTCGACAAGAATGTACACTGACCTGCGATTCCAATCGGTCTACATTGCGAACCGGTGTGACTACACGAATCGATAGGCTCCGGTCGATTCCACAGACCGCCCGTGTCCACATTATCCGCCGCCTTCAGGAATGGTTAATGTAGCGGTGATAACTATTCTTTATCGATCTGCGGAGCCGTTGACCTGGCTAGATCCGGAGCGCGGACTTCTTTCAAGGTGCGTGGTGTGGGACCTCATTTGCTTTCTATGTTGTTGATGATGGCGGTGGGGTACTGCAGTTCCGCCGGACCATTTGCCCAGAGCCTCGACCACTCCGCGAAAGCTCTATCTGAGGACCAGCGGCGTTCATCGACTGGAGCGATCACAGGCAGCGTTCCGACCTGCTGGCTCGCAGCCAGATGCTCGAGAACGGCAAGGTATGGAAGGAATGCAAGAATCAGGTGATCAACGGTGCAGCGACGTTCCGCTACTGCGCCGCAGCCATCGAGACGCTCGGGTCTGAGATCACGCCGCCGCGCGGAAATTACCTGAGCATGACAGTCTACGAACCGTGGGGTTGGTTGCGGCGATTACACCGTGGAACTCGCCAATTACTTTGACATGCAACAAGATCGCGGCGGCATTGGCTGCCGGCAATGGCATTGTCCTCAAGCCGTCGTCGTTCACGCCCACGTCTGGTATCGAACTGGGACGGATTGCTCTGGACGCCGGTGTTCCCCCAGGTGTACTGAACGTCGTACCAGGGGCTGGGAGCAAGATTGGCGACGCGCTGGTCACCCACCCCCTGGTACGAATGATCTCATTCACCGGGGGGACGGAAGTCGGTCGAAGAATCTCTGAACTGGCCGGCAGGAAACTAATCCCCGCCGTCCTGGAACTTGGCGGAAAATCGCCGCACATTATTTTCGCGGATGCGAACCTCACCGCAGCCGCGGATGCCGCGACGGTAGCGATCTTCGAGGGTACCGGTCAATCCTGCACTGCGGGATCGCGGCTTTTCGTTGATCGCAAGGTTTACGACCAAGTGATTTCCATGATCATGGAAAGAGCGAGAGCGCTCCGTGTGGATCTGCCCGATGCGCCGGGTGCGCAGCTAGGACCAAGCGCAAGTTTTCCACAGCGGGATTTTGTCGAAAAAATGGTCGCCGATGCCAGCCAGGAAGGCGGCGAGATTCTGATTGGAGGTGGTCGGCCATCCGATCCGCGTTTGGCAAAGGGCGCGTTTTACCTGCCGACGATCGTCGCGGGCATCTCGAATAAATCAAAAATCGCTCAGCAGGAAATCTTCGGCCCCGTGCTCTGTGCTCTGCCGTTCGAGAGCGAAGACGACCTCATCCAGCAGGCCAATGATACCACCTACGGCCTGGCAGCGGGGATTTGGACCGCGGACTACAAACGTGCCTGGCGCGTGGCGCGGGCACTGGAAGCGGGAATGGTTTGGATCAACACATATAAACAGTTCTCCACGGCCGCTCCATTTGGCGGGTTCAAAGACAGTGGACTTGGTCGTGAGAAGGGATTGCAAGGAATCCGAACGTATCAACAGGTTAAGACTTTGTTTTGGAGCATGTCCGACACCTTCGATGGCGGCTTCAGCATAGCGAAATAATTCCGGAGGAAATGTGATGCATGATAGCGAAGTGCAATCGCCGCGCCTGAAGCCGGCCTCGAAGGGAGCAGCCTACATTGCGGACTTTTTGATCCAGCAAAAAGTTCCATACATATTCGGAGTATGCGGACACGGGATTCTCGGACTGCTGGATGGATTGTTTGACCGGCGGGAAGAGATCAAAACCATTTCTGTGCACCACGAATCCGCCGCCGGCTTCATGGCCGAGGCATATTTTCGCATCACGCAAAAACCAGCGGCTACATTCACCTCGTGCGGACCAGGCTCGGCGAATCTGATCCTTGCAATTGCAGCGGCGTTCGCTGATTCCTCCGCGATGCTGAACATTACCGGCAATGTGCCTACCAACCAGTGGAACCGCGGACCGTTTCAAGAGAGTGGAAAATATTTTCAGGGAGATTTCGTCAACGTCCTTCGACCGTACGTTAAGCGCAGCTTTCAACCGACCCGGGCAGACATGCTGCCCTTGGCTCTGCGCCAGGCTTTCGCCTTGATGACCAACGGCAGGCCGGGACCGGTGAATATTGACATTCCGCTCAACGTTTTTGTGGAGCTAGTCGATGAGAGCGTGGCGCAACCCGATAATCACTGGCCCGTCACAGAATGGTCCCGACCTGCAGCTGATCCGGCGTCGGTAGACGAGGCGATTCGGCTCTTGCAACGTGCGAAGCGTCCTGTAATCGTTGCCGGACATGGAGTTGAGCTTAGCGGTGCTGAGCCCGAACTGCTGATGTTGGCGGACGCTCTTCGCATTCCGGTAGCGACCACGCCATTCGGCAAAGGTATCTTCGATCCGCGCCATGCGCTGAGCCTGGGCCCAACGGGACGCAACGGATCCTACATGGCCAACGCGGCGTGCCGGAACGCCGATGTAATTCTGGCGCTGGGGACGAGGTTTGACGATCGCGCCACCAGTGCATGGCTTGCTGGCTTCACCTACAACATCCCGCCGAGCAAGCTGATACACGTCGATATCGACGCGGCGGAGATTGGGCGCAATTTTCGCCCGGAGATCGGAATCATCAGCGATGCGAAACTTTTCTTGCAACAACTGCTCGAAGCCCGCGGAGCTGATGTCGAGAGCGGTCGCAGTCAATGGCTCGATCGAATCGCGAGATGGCGGAAGCGCTGGGAGGCGGCGACAGTGCCGCCGCGAAGTTCGGATGTGATTCCCATTCGGCCGGAGCGCGCGGTAGCCGACCTGCGAAAGGTGGTACCGGCCGATGGCATTGTGCTCGCAGATGTCGGAATCCACCATAATTGGCTCGTCTCCGAATACGAAGCGTGGAAAACCCGCACCTTGCTTCAAACCTGGGGTTTTGCCTCGATGGGTTCGCCGTAGCCGGCGCGCTCGGTGCGAAGCTTGCGGCGCCGGACAAGCCTGTAGTCGCCCTTTGTGGAGATGGCGCGTTCATGATGAATGCGAGTGCTGTACTTACCGCGGTGGAATAT
>Ga0182024_10013823_pt1 | contig 15693 bp, 15 predicted proteins | sample P32metaG_FD_120480 | JGI IMG/M metagenome (GOLD analysis project Ga0182024, IMG submission 120480) | Permafrost microbial communities from Stordalen Mire, Sweden - P3-2 metaG (Illumina Assembly) | ecosystem: Environmental > Terrestrial > Soil > Wetlands > Permafrost | place: Sweden: Stordalen... | reverse complement strand
CGCTCCAGTGCCCGAAGCACACGCTCGCGCAAATCCTGCGAATACGACTGCATTCATGCCTCCTCTCAACCCACAAGAAGATTGTCGCATGAATGTTTACACTTAAATTAGAAATGCTCTAGAAGGAGCAGGTTTGCAGATTCTGTATCATCAATACTCACAAAAATAGCCCCATCCTCTCGAAGCAAATTCCGCGCAAGATAAAGCCTTGGATACATCATGTTCAACCATCTGGAGTGAAAACGCCCGTCCGTCTCTGTGTTGTTTGAGAATTTGCGTCCTTCGTTGTCCACCTGCCCGGTGTATTCCAGATACGTCTGCAAGTTCTGAGAGTAGTTGTCTGGATAGATGAAGTCATTCCCCGTGTTGTAGGGCGGGTCAATGTAAATCATCTTCACCTTGCCCTGATACGACTTCTGCAAGAGCTTCAATACCTCAAGATTGTCGCCTTCGATAATCAGGTTCTCTGTCTCATCGAAGTTCACGCTCTCTTCCCGCACAGGCAGCAGCGTCCCAAGGCTTGGCCTCTAGATGGCCTTGAAGCAGTCGGCCTTCCCCGGCCAGTTCATACCGTACCGCTCTTTACCAACATCCACGGTCTCCCCAAGCGCAAGACGCAGCCGTTCAAAGTCAATCTTGCCGCCCTCCGTCCGCACTTCAGGAAAGAGCCGGAGTAATTCCGCCTGCTTGTCGGCTGCAATATCAACGGTGGTCAGTTCGAGCTTCTCAGGTTCCAGATTCTCAGTCATGCTGCCTCATCCCTCTACAAAACGTGCCAACGGATTAGAAACAAGTCCTGCCGTTGTGCTTGCTGTTGCAATCGCTTGCTGGTCTCATCCAGCAGAATGTCCTTGCGTGAATCAATGGTGGCACACGCCTCTTTGTAGGCCAGCAGAGCCTCAGTATGCCGACCCTCCTGCTGCCTCACTCGCTGTTGCAATTGGAGCTTCTCGGGAAGGTTTGGAGCCAACCGCGCCTCTCGTCTGCCTGCACGGATGCTTTCTTCCAACTCTTCTAAATCAGCCTTGAGTGATTTTCGTTGGTCTTCTGCCCATCGGTCGAGCTTTTCCATCTCCGCGTCAAACCACTGGCCGTTTGACTCTGAAAGACGCTGGGTAATCGCGGCCTGCTCTGTTGCCATCTTGGCCTGTAGCTCTGATGCGTTCATCGGTAGCGCAGCCTCATGGGCGGCACCGGGAAGGTCAAACAGGCGTTTCAAGGCATCCGTATCCACCGGCAAGCCGTCTTCCGCCAGACCTGCGAAGAGGAGATGGTCTTCTGTGGCGAAGGTTGAGATTGTGAGCTTGGAACAGAGCAGCCAGCCACGGCGACCCAGCAATCCTTCGATGAAGGCAATTCTTTTGCCACTGCCTGAGTAGTTGAAGCTTACTTCGACGGACGGCGTTGGCAGTTCTTTGCAGTGTTCGAGTATGCGCTGTGCCAACGGATGTCCAACGCGGTAGGTGTTTACATCCTCCACGTTCTTTCCCATCCTGTACGGGCCGGGGTTAATCGGCTCATCCGCGAATGGATTGCGCTCCAGCATGAAAGTATGTCCAGATGGCTCAAACCGCGCATACGGCTCAAGGAAGAACTGTGTGACTTTCCAGAGCCAGCCATCAAAGCGATTGAGCGTGTCTGCGCTTGCGATACGAACCCGCTCAATAACTTCTTGGTCAAAGTTGTTGAGCAATTGTTCTCGCGCCTCTGTACGCTTTTCGCCAATCTCGCTTTCAAGTTCCTGCTGGAGTTGGTCAAACTCAAACGAAATCTGCTGAGGGGTTCGGCAACGCTGGTAGATGCCGATGATGCGCTTTTCGAAATCAACTCCAGACTCGATTGCTCCCAATACCTCGTCGCTTGCCCCAAAGACGCCGCTGAACAGCTTGAACTTCTCGTCCAGCAGTTGATAGACCCGCTGGTCGGCGGCATTGCTCCTGTTGAGAAAGTTCACCACGACCACATCAAACTTTTGTCCGTAGCGATGGCACCGGCCAATGCGTTGCTCAATCCGCTGTGGATTCCACGGCAGGTCGTAGTTCACCACCAGATTGCAGAATTGCAGGTTGATTCCCTCCGCTGCCGCCTCGGTGGCAATCATGATGCTGGCCTCATCCCTGAAGTAGTCAACAAGGGCGGCACGCTTGTCAGCAGTTGGAGAACCTGTAATGCGGTCTGTGTGGGCGTGTCGCTCCATCCACTGCTTGTAGATTTGCTGCGACTTGGGGTCGGTGTTGGAGCCATTGAAGAGGACAACTTTGCCAACGAACTGCGTCTGCTCAAGAATCTGGAAGAGATACTCCTGTGTTCGGCGGGATTCCGTAAAAATCAATGCCTTTTGCTGGAGCGCAACACCGTCTCTGTCTTTCTGTGCATTTCGAGCTGCTGAAAAACCCCTGCTGAGCGCAGTGAGCAGAACCTCGCCTTTTGAGTTCTTCTGGATGTTCCTTGCGAGTGCATGGAATTCCCGCAAGGTATTCATTTCCTGCTTTAGTTCTTCAAGCTGTAGCGGTGTTAACTTCGCGGCACCAGCGCCCTTGTCCGCTTCGCCGTCTTCATCATCCTCTGCCCACTCGTCTTCGACCTCGGGGAGCAATTCGAAATTCTCGATAATCTCATCGAGGGGGACAGCAACTTGCTCTGAGGCATCCGACGCAGCCTGAAGCTTATTGGCAAGCCCTTGCAGGGTGTCGGAAATTGCGTAGGTTGAAGATGCCAGCAGCTTTCGCAGAATCAGGGTCATCAATTGCCGCTGGCTGGCCGGGAGTGCATAAAGGGTCGGACGTTGAAGGTAGTCCGAAACAAGGTCATAAAGACGCTGTTCGTCCGCACTTGGCATGAACTCCTGCACAAGCGCGTGACGGGTTGTGTATGGAACATATTCCAGCACTTGCTTCCGGAGTGTGCGTTGGCAAATGGGCTGAATGCGTTGCTTTAGCTCCGCATAGTCTCCATCGTTCGCCAGTCTGGTGAATTGAGTTCGAAAGCTCTTCAAATCGCCAAACGTGTACTCATCAATGACACTGACCAGCCCGTAGAGTTCCAAGAGGGAGTTCTGAAGTGGGGTTGCTGTCAAAAGGAGTTTTGGGAAAGGCGCTACAGCCCGCTTGATGGCCTGAGCAATCTTGTTGCTCTGCTTGTACACATTTCGCAGGCGGTGCGCTTCGTCAATCACCACCAAATCCCATGCTGTCTGAAGCAGGTAGGGCGCTTTTGAACGAGCGAACTGGAATGAGCAAATCGCAACCGCATTTGTCTGGAACGGGTTTAAGTTGCCCTGCTTGATTGCCTCGTTGAATGTCTTGGTCTCAAGAATGGACGACGGCAGATGGAATTTGTCGAGCAGTTCTTGGCTCCACTGTTTTCGAAGGTTGGCTGGGCAAATGACAAGGAGCCTCCGGCGACGTTCAGCCCACCGCTGCGAGAGCAGGATTCCAGATTCGATGGTCTTTCCGAGGCCCACCTCATCAGCCAGAATCGCACCTCTGGAAAGCGGGGAGCGAAAAGCGAAGAGAGCGGCTTCGACCTGATGCGGGTTCAGGTCAACTTGTGCGTCGGAAAGTGCAGAAGTCAGACTGTCGATAGAGGCCGAACTGGCTCGCTTCGTCAACTCGTGTGCGAAGTACCGGGCATGGTAGGCAGTCAGACTCATCGGAACTTGGCCCTAAGGGAGACTCAGACTGCCTTGTTCCGAAAGGCTGAGACTTGGAAGCCGCCAATCACAAGCCAATTGAGTCGAATGTCTTTTGCAGACAATCATAATTCATCTGCATACAAGCACTTGTGACCGGCTGCTTCAATGAACGAATTCGCCTCCATGCAGACCAAAATTCACAACACCCCAAGGGTGCATTTTCGACGGCTGAGCCGGAGTTTCTGTTCCAACCGGGCTCGGGGTCGCTTTTCCGGCCTCCGCATCGGTTCCGGGCGAGAGCGTCGGGGAGCGTTATGGGTGCTGTGCTGTCTGAAAAGTGCGTTGACGGGCTGGCTGACGGGCATGTTGCTTCGGGCGTATTTTTGTCTTAGCCGTGGCAGGGACGTTTTCCTAATTTATATAGTTGTCCTCTTTGCAATATGGCAGCGAACCAGCGTTGGTATGCATGATACAGAATCCCGTTTTGTAGGGCCGTCCTTCCAAGTCGGTGTAATCAATCCGAACTCGGATGGCAATCGCATCGGTAGTCCTTATCAGTTTGTCAAACTCAGCTTTTTGCATTGGCTCCGAGATGACTGTCGAGAAAACCTCCCCGGAAGGGGACATAGGTGCTCCAATGTTCGGCGTCCCATCACCGTGGGAGCGGACGAAGGGTTTTCCTCCGAGGCTTATCTCTTGAGTAAATGTGACGCCGATAGCCGGGGTTTTTCCGTAATTCGTCATGTACCAATTCCAGATGATCTGGCCGCCCTTCTTGGAGTCTACGGGATTCATCATGAACTGCGGGGGCTCGGAACTCTTACTGCTTTGGGCTATCCATGGTCTTCGATCTCGCGCGAATTGATCGCGAGTCAGCTCAAGGGCATTCTCGGCGACGGTTGCAGCCCTCTGGTTAGAGCATCCTTGCCAGAAGGCAACAGTGGTGTATATGAGCACGATAAACAGCGTCGCTATTTCGACTCTGAACCGGTTTGTTTCGCGGGTGTGTTCCTGAGCTTGCCCGGCTTTTATATCTTTCTGAAACTCTGGTGTAAACCTAGCCTCGATGGCCCCGCTCACCTTGACGTTTTTCGAGTTGCTGGGTTGTGTCGATTCATCGGCCATTTTTTGGTTTCCTATGCAATGATATGCGTCAACACTTCGAGGCAACGCAAAAATTAACGATTAGCACAACTGCGATTCTTGAGATAAGAGTCGTTGTAATTCTTCTGATTCCACATCGGGTTCGCGACTACGTAGTCAAACCGCTTGAGTCCGGCACCCTCGGCGGCGAAGCCCGGCTTGGTGAAGGTGTCGCCTATGGCGAAGAGCGAATCCGTGTAGTCGTGGAGGAACATATTCATCTTCGCCATGGCGAAGGTGACCGGGTTCATCTCCTGCCCGTACAACTTGGGAGCCTTGCTCTTCTGAGCCGGGTTCTTCTGCTCGAAGAGGAGCCGCGCCTTGATGAGCAGACCAGCCGAGCCGCAGGTCGGGTCGTAAACGGTGGTGTAAGGCTTCGGGTCGAGCAGATGCGCCATCAACCAGCCGACCTCTTTAGGCGTGTAGAACTCACCCGCCGACTGGCCTTGCCCCTCAGCGAACTTCCGCAGCAGGTACTCGTAGGCTCTGCCGAGGATGTCTGGCTCAGCATTCTTCAGCCCCAGCCGGTGGCGGCTGACGACCTCAATGAGGGTCGCAAGCCGGTCGTCATCTAGCGTACGCTGGCCGCTCTGCCGCTCGTTGTAGTCCTTGATGTCCAGAACGCCGAGGAGTTCCGGGTTGTGCTTGGCAACGTCGCGCATCGCGTCGGTGACGAACTGACCGAGCGTGCCGTCAGAAGCATGGTGGCGGACGGCACTCCAGCGGTACTCGTGCGGAATGAAGAATCGGACAATGGGCTTGCGGTTGTTCTTCAGGGCGTCTTCGTGGTCGGCTTTGATGACCTCACGGGCAACCTCCTCGTCGCCGAACTCCGCCACCTGTCCGAGGAATTCGTCGTCGAACACGTCCGAGAGCCGCTTGAAGAAGACGAGCGGTAGGATGAAGTCCTTGAACTTCGGGGCGTCCGCCGCTCCCCGGATTGCACAGGCGGCGTCCCAAAGCCACGTCTCCAACGTTGGGATGTCAAGGTGCTCCTCCGCCATGGCGGGGAATGCGAAGGTGGTGACTTTCTGCTGGTCGGCCTTCTTCGTGCGTGGCTGTCTCTTGGTGGACTTGGCGGCTGTGACCATACTCCCCGTTGCACCCGTAAGTGATGAATTCTCAATATCCTAGCGTAGTCTCGGTAATGGTGCAGGTCAAACGAACCAGCACAAGAGAGTGTCCCGCGTCACGCAGGGTGGGTCAGCCAGACGCTTTAGCTTTGGCAATTCAACGAGTTCGACCGCAACGATGCTACAAAAAGTGTGCAGATGTGCTAGAACGTAATCTTAACAATGTCAGAGCAATTCAAAGAGTGGAACGGCGACGAGTGGCAGGAGCACATCGTAAGGCTCCTTCGAGCACGCTATTCCGAGCCCGGTAGTTTTCAAGAGATTCCATCGCGAGATAGGGGCGACCTCGGACTGGAGGGTTTCAGCCGCGATGGTATCTGTTACCAGTGCTACGCAGCCGAACCTCCTTACAGCGTTAGCGGCCTCTATGAGAAGCAGCGCAACAAAATCACGGCAGACATTGGGAAGTTCATCAAGAACCAGAAGAGGCTTGCGGTTGTCTTCACCGGCCTGAAGATAAAGCGATGGCTTCTCGTTGTTCCGAATTTCCTTAGCGCACGGCTTTTAGAGCACTGTGCAACGAAAACGGGCGAGGTCATCAAAGCCAACCTTCCTTACGTCGATGCCCATTTCGATATTGGCGTAATAACAGAAGCTGAGTTCGAAAACGAGCTATGCCAACTTGCCGCTATGCGGCGGTACCTGCACGACGTTTCTGCACCTGTGCCGGATGCAGCCAAAATTGAGGAGTTCTCGACCGAAAACGTCTCACTTCTCGCAAACATCACACAAAAGGCAGCGAAACTCGCCAAACTTGACTCCGAAGCGAAGATTGATGAGTTCTCGACGCACATGGTGCGGCATTACTTGCAAGGAGAGAGCGCCATCGACGCGCTTCGAGAGCGAGACGCAGAGCAGTTCGAATCCCTGCTCCGTTGCAAGCAAGCCAAGGAAGACCAGCTTGAGATTCAGTCGATGCTTCAGACCGGAGACGCATCAACCGTAATGACAACATTTACTGAGTTCAAAGTTGAGGTCGAAAAGAACGTGAGTGTTTCGCCACACACTGCTGAAGTGGTTGCATGGGGTGCCGTCGCCGACTGGCTTCTACGCTGTCCATTGGACTTTTAGCCATGAATGATTCTGAAATCCTTGATGTGAAGTTCACCTTCAAGAAAAGACCACTCGACCTCCCCGGCGACCTACGACCGAATTGGAGGGTTCCGATTCTGCTCTTGATGCTGCATGTTTGCTGCCGTGGCGGCAAGTCCAGCCTGTACAAGCTGCACCTACTCAACTGGACTATGCGCGACCAGAGCAGGCAAGAGGCACTTCTCGCATCTCTTTCTGACTCTTCTCAATACGACAAGATTCAGATTCAGACGGAACCGAGTTTTATTCAGGCCGTCCAATTCGCTGTTGGAGAAGGACTCGTAGAACGTCTTCAGAATAGTCGTGTAAAGATAACCGGCTTTGGCACGCAGCTTGTGAGAGAAATTGAAAAGGTGGACTGTCTCAACGTTGAAAAGGGCTTCCTCAAGAATGTTGGCGCTCGGTTGACCGAGGAATGGGTCACCGGGTTCGCCGCATGGAGCAGAGTGGCATGAGGCTACGCATACGGCATTTGTCAATTAAGGTCACTACCGATTCCGGGAACTACGGAGCGGAAATACCATTTGCTCCGGGTCTCAACGTGATTCGAGCTTCGAACTCAATGGGCAAGTCCACCGCGATTCAGGCCATCGTCTTCGGATTGGGGCTTGAGGCCATTTTGAGCACGAGTCAAGGGGTGCCCTTTGCACACGTCCTTACACACTCACTTCACACTGGAGTCAGAGAGGCCAACGTTACTGAATCTTCTGTTCTGCTTGAGTTCGAGAACGAAGCTGGAGCCATCTGGACGACAGAGAGAACAATCAAAGGCGAACGCGACAATCATCTCGTAACAGTCCACCCCGGCCCGGTGCTCACGGCAGGGGGAAATTATCAACGCCAAGATTTCTTCGTACGCCGACCCGGTGCCGCGAAAAATGAGGCTGGATTTCACCGAGCCTTCGCCGAATTCATCGGCTGGCAGTTACCGGAAGTCGAGACATTTGATGGAAATCTCGTACCTCTATACGTCGAGACGATATTCCCGCTCATGTTTGTAGAACAGAAGCGAGGATGGTCAGATATTCAAGCCCGTTTTCCCACTCAGTTTCGCATCAAGGAGGTAAGCCAGAGGGCAACCGAGTTCCTCCTGAAGTTGGAGTCGTACGACCTGTTGCTCAAGCGCAGGTCTTTGAGCCAGCGTTCTTTCCAATTGGAGCAACAATGGAAAGCGAGAGTTGAGGCAGGAAATGCCCTCGCAAACGGCGAAAATATGCGAGTTGAAGGTCTCCCAGCATCCCCTACTACTCAATGGCCTCCGGAAGGCGGCGTACGGCTCTTTGTGTTTCGCTCTGGGGAATGGTTTGACTACGTTGCAATTCAGGAAGCTGACTCCGCCAGTTTGCTGAGACTTCCCGCAGCGGCCACACTTGATGGTGCAGTATTATTTTCAACGCAAAAGACCCTTGAGGAAGCCGAGGAAGCCCTGACCTCGCTCCAGTTCACCATTGGCAGGAAGCTTGACGCACATGAACAACTTGAACTTGAGATTGCACGAATCAACAAGCGTATTGCCGACCTCGAAACTGAGATGCGACGAAACAAGGACGAACTCGTGTTGCGAAAACTGGGGTCGCAGCAGAATCTGAGTATTGCGGATTCGCATTGCCCCACCTGTCACCAAGGAATCTCAGACAGCCTCGTATCGGACCTCCGAGCAGAATTCATGACCGTCGAGGAGAACATCGCTTTCTTGGAAGAGCAGAGAAAAATGTTCAAGTCCGTCCTTGAGCGGACAACAAGAGACTTGGCTAGGTTGCGGGTTGAGTTGGCCGCTGACAGAGAGGAGGCCAACCGACTTCGAACCAGCATTCGAGCGTTGAACTCAACGCTGACTGCTTCGGAGGGCACTCCATCTGTTGCTGACATCGAATCTCGTCTTTCCTTGCAAGATGCTGTCGAGCGGAGGGCACGTGTCTCTCGCCGCCTTGAGGAAGTTCAATCATCTTTGGCGACATTGTCCGAAGAGTGGGCAGCTAATCAAGCGGCATTGGCGTCATTGCCCAAAGGAATATTATCTGCATCGGACGCACAGAAGCTCTCGTTCTTGGAACAGTCCCTTCGTGCTCAAGTTGCGGAATACGGTATGAGCAGTATTGCCACCGATAGCCTGTCCATCAACCGCGATACTTACCTGCCAAATCACGAGGGATTTAACCTCGCCTTTGATCTATCCGCAAGCGACCTAATCCGCACAATATGGGCATACATGACTGGCTTGCGAGAAGTTGCGGAGAAATTTGAAACAAATCACCTTGGGCTCCTCGTGTTCGATGAACCAAAGCAACAGGACGCGGCGGCGGAAAGCCTTGCGGCTTTTCTGAGGAGGGCCTCTCTATCAATAACTGCCCATCATCAAGTTGTTATTGCCACGAGTGAGCCGCTTGCCAGCCTCGCTCCGATGCTCGATGGCTTAACCGCGTCTCTTCTCAGGTTTGATGGTCGAGTTATCACCAAAAGTTGAGAACCATGTCTCAATGGTGAGTCGGTTAGAACTCGACCAGATGCCGAATTCTCCTTCGGCTATGGCAGATGGGAGGCACCCTTTTGGTTCATCGACCCGGAAGCCGGGATGGGCAAAGACGGCAAGGATAACCTCGCTGCCCGATATGACTCATGGAAACAGTTGAGATGCGCTCAGGTAGTCGATTGCGAAAAGCACCATCGCGGATTTGGATTCACAAAATGGCACGACCCTCCTCCTCCCACACAACCGACATGGCGGCAGTTGATTCGTTTGCTCCTCGCCTATCAAGGGAATGAACCAAATCTCGACGCCATTCGGGAATATCAGAGGACGAAATGGGGCAGTGCGACCGGCGAGACCTGTGTCATCGAGCTTTGCGGACTTGCTGCCCCAAGTACGCAGACATCGCAAGACCGGACTACATTCCTGTCCGGGCGTGTAGAACGAATTCGGGAAGCAGCGTCGAAACACGCACCCACATTCATAGTCATGTACGGTCAGGGAAATCGTAGGGAATGGGAACGGATTGCTGGAAGCAAGTTCGACGCCAACGGGACTTGCCGGATGGGAAAGACTGTTGCTGCCACTTCGCTTCATCCCACAACGAGGGGACTGGGAAATGAGTATTGGGCGAATCTTGGACAGATGCTGCGGAGCGTTGTGAATCGGGGATAGCCCCGGACGCGAATGTTACGACCCTCAGCAACTTTTCCCCTCGGCTATTTGCCTCGGCGTTGGTCCTCCGCATATTCGGCTGCTTTGTCGAGTGCCTCCTCTACGCTATCCATCGCAATTTCCAAACAATCCAGCTTATTGTCCAAGTCTTCATAGCCTTTGAGTAAGGCGGCGATGCTTTGAGACTTGGCGAGACGACGCGAGTGTTTTACCGCCTGTAAAGTCGCCAGAGATGCTGTGGAAGTGAAATTGTCAATAGCAGCCTCCAGCTTGTCGTTTGTCGCCTTTTCGACCCTTTGATACTGCTTCGGTGTTACTTTTTTGCCTTCTTTCTTGACTATTCTGTAGTGCAATTCGTGCAGTTCTGCGAAAAACATTTCTTGCGGAAATCGTTCCTGAAATTCAGCCCGTTTCAGACCCTCGTCTAAATATTCGGGTGATGGAAGACCAAGCCTTGCGATTCTTTGTTCGATTGCGGCAACTCTCTCTCTTATGTCTTCCTCGAAAGCATCCATGCATTCATCCAAGGGGGTTTCCATTTCTTGTTTTAGCTTTGCTGCTATTGCCGAACTTGCACGCGCGAGAGAAAATGACCGACTTTCGATGCCATAGGCGGCAAGCCAGCCCTCGTTCACCCCACCGACTGTAATGCCAATGTCAAAGTAGTCGGCAAATAGCTGAACGGTCGTAGAAAGCAATATGCGTCCGAACAGGCCAGAAACACGTGGATTGTGCGAGTCTCTGTGGTATGCGGCGTTACGGTACGAATGACCAACACGGAGCACTGCCGCGTTATGCTCTGTAATCAAACCCAAATCAAGAGCGATACTCAGTTTTTGGCGGTAGTCCCTGCGGATTTTCTCTCTTCGTTCCGGGTCGTACTTCGGACGCTGTATCGCCGCTAGAGAAGCTTGGCGGTCGAATTCCCGCAGACAGCGGTCGAACATGAGTGTGTCCGAAATGCTGTCAAGGAGTATGACGGCAGACTTGGCTTGAACCGGTGAAGCCGTCTTTAGCAAATCCCGAGTTAGCTCAAATTGCTCAGTCAGAAGGCGCAGACTCTCTAGGTCTGTTTTGGGCATACAGCAAGGGTAGCAAAACTGCATGTAGTGACGTAAATGTGACGCATCCTATTGAATCGCCAAATTTGAGGACAGCGCAAGACAGAACGGCCTTCCTGTCGGGACGAATGCAGCGAATACGGGAATAGGTGGTGAAACATCCCCGGAGTAATCCGGCTTCTGTTCTGTCATGGCGCTCCGGAGCGTACAAGTTTGGCTCACTTGCGTGGGCCACGCTTCCGTGGTGCTTGGCGAACTGGTTTGGGTATTTCGTGCGGCCTTGGGCTAGGCACGTAGTAGCCTACTCCCTTGCTCATGGGGGACTTCATCGCACCCACCTTAGCCCCGCATTCCTGACATAGGAGCTTTTCATCCAGCATCCATAACGTGTTGCCTTCAGCTTGTTCAGCAGCCCACTTCTGGTCAGATTCGCTCAGGCTTCCAAAGCATTGGTCTTTCTTAGCCATACAACCTCACTTGTGGAATAGGGAACCGAGTCCTTGCTTGCTCTCATCAGTCAGCACGTTGATGAGTACAGCCCGGAGAACACTCACGGCACCGGGTGAGAACTTGGTGTAGTACCGCTTCAACGTTTCGACCGCCCCACTCGTCTTCGGCGTATTCTTCGTCAGTTCCGGGTACGCTCGTTTGAGAGCGGCCTTCTCTTCGCCCGTTAGCTCCTCAGCCTCATCCGTGACCCTGCCAAGTTCCTGTAGGGCTGTTGTGACCCACGGGAAAGGCTCACCGCATGCAGTGCAGTAGTTCGGGACGAAGTGAACCTTATATTCGTTGTACTGAATGTGGGCACTACAGCCGTGACACTTGCTCATCGTCTTCGCCCCGCAGTCGGCACAGAACTTGGGGAGCGGAATGGGATTGCCGTCAGCGTCCACATCCAAGAGTTGAGCGTGGAAGTCTCCGATGTAGCGTGCTTGCCGCTCACCCGTGTTCGGGTCAACGAAGTCGATGCGGTGACCGTTTTCGCAGTACATGGCGTATTGCATGGCTTTGGCACCAAGTTTAGCGTGAATAGTAGGCTATTGCTTTGCCGGGGTAGCCAGTACCTCGCAGGTAAAGTTATCGCTTCCACGCGTGCATTTCCATCGTTCCGAAATCTGACGCGCATTCCCATCCATATCTTTTGGGTCAACGACGCCTTTGAAGGTGATGGGCATGTTGTGAGGTTGCAGCTTGTCCATTTCACTCCCGCACAGAAGACCTATTAGCTCTCCGGTCGGCTTTCCTTGTGCATCATGCTGCTGTCTAAGCTCACAGATGCGATTTTCGCCCACCAGCCAGTTGTCGGTCATATACACAAAAAGCGTCCGCTCGTGGGGAATATAGCCATTCGAGTCAAGCTCGTCGTATCCAACGAGTGCGATGGCGATAGCTACTATAATGCAAACGATCCAAGCAAATCCCTTGAGCGCACTGAGTAGCGTTTTGCCCCACGGCTCGTTGACATATTCAGGTTTCTCAGGTTCGGTTGTCATGATGCCGGAAGTTTAGCTCTTCATTACGCCGCTTGACCGATAATCTTTTCTTGATGGGCGAGGTCACAATCATTGGCGAATGAAGAAGGTGCGCCAAATCGCACCTGTCTCCTGATGCCCGCAATATTTACTCCGAATGAACTATTAGACGAGCGCACCGACTGGGAGCCTGTCCTTGCGGCTGGACAAGCCTCTCTCCCGCGAACATAATTAACTCTTCTCCACGTTCAATTCCAACCAGATGCGCCTCTTCGTCGCCATCACGGATTCGGACTGGTTCGACTACCTGTCGGAGCTACGCCCCGACGAAGTGAACTTCTGGAAGCCGAGCGGGGCCAAGTCGTTCCATTCCCTATACCCCGGCGAGCCGCTTCTGTTCAAGCTTCACAGCCCTCACAACTTCATTGTCGGTGGCGGCTTCTTCAGCCACTACACGGTGCTCCCGACGAATTTTGCTTGGGGGGCGTTCGGCGAGAAGAACGGGGCGGCGACTGAAACTGAGATGCGGCGGCTAATTGAGAATCGCAGAAAGCGGATGGGTATCCAAACTGACCCAACCGCAGATTACAACATCGGCTGCACCCTCCTGCAAAGCCCATTTTTCTTCCCGAGGGAAGAATGGATTCTTGTCTCGGATTGGCCTCCCCAAGTTGTGCAAGGGAAGGGATACACAACCGACGAAGAGGCTGGTCGTCGGATTTGGACGGAAGTGCAGTTACGGCTGCAAGCGCGTGCCCTGCCGACGATGGAGCCCGAACTGGTCGCTGACGGTCTTCGTTTCGGGCAACCTCAAACGGTACTCCCTCGACTCGGACAAGGCGCATTTCGTGTCATTGTGACAGATGTTTATCAGCGGCAATGTGCGCTGACGAACTCACACGTGCTTCACGTGCTCGACGCCGCACATATTCGCCCCTTTGCTGAGGGCGGAAGCCACAGTCCGAGCAACGGCCTCCTGCTGCGACAGGATGTTCATACCTTGTTTGACCGAGGGTACCTGACAGTCTCGCCTGATTATCGCGTCGAAGTGAGCCGCCGCCTCAAAGATGAGTTTGACAATGGCAAGGAATACTACGCGCTCCAAGGCAAGACGATTCTGCTGCCGGGTAATCCGGCATTCAGGCCGTCATCGGAGCAATTGGTGTGGCACAACGACCATGTGTACCGGCCTTGAACAAATGAGCAGCAAAGAGAGCAATGGTTACAGCGGTGGCTGTCGATGAAATAGTTGCCTAATGCCGAGTGTTGTAGATGCGGGGCCTAGGCGTGATGCGAAGGAGACTTATGAAGACTTTATCCTTGCAGAGGATTGCTCGAAACCTGATGAAGTTCACGCCACCCATCATCTTGGAGGAAACACAAACAACGAGACGCTGCTTCTATGGAGAACTAGCAAGCGACGATGACGGAGAATGGGATGTTCGAGGCACAATTGTTGTCGAGCGCAAAGGAAAGGACGGTTGGCACCAGCAGGATGGAGCTTCATTACAAAAGCTGAAGGGCGGAGAGATTGCCAAATTGCCTCTTCGAAGAGAACATCTCAAGCACTTCATCACCGGGCTACAGGTTCTGGCAGACGCAGCTAAACTGGAGGGCATTGATTTACATGGAGCTAGTCTCGTCGTTGGCAAGAAAGAAGATGTAGTCAATGTTGGCCGAGAGCGGAAGGCGCTCATAGAAGACCTGATTAGCAGCAATCACAGCAGCGAGTTTTGGGATTCGCTGAGTTCATTACGTCCCGACTTGGCGTCTCAGCTTGCAGAGGCGGAACTGCTAAAACGTCGAAGAGTGGCTGTAGCTGAGTTTGAACAAGAATTGAACGCTCAAAAATGGACTGAGCCCTATTGGGAAAAGTTCTTCATGGCGAACGAGTGGATTTTTGGTCTTGGCCTTCGGTTTCAGTTTTTGAGCGTTCTTCAAAATCAGGCAAATTACGGCGGAACAGGATTCACTCGAAAGGGCGAACAAAAGGGAGAGTTCTTAATGCACACCGAGGCGGAAGACGAACGATTCACCGTGCTCGTGGAAATCAAACGCCCGGATACACAATTCTTCGGCGAGAGACCGTATCGGAGTGGCGTACCCGGCTTCACGCCAGAATTCATGAATGCGGTTTCTCAAGTTCAAGTGAACAGTCACACGTGGGAATTTGAAGGCAGCAAGCGGCAACAAGATTCTGAGCAACTGGCTGAGGACAAGATTCGTACCATTTCGCCGCGCTCTATTCTCGTTTACGGACATACACGGGAACTAAATACCTTGGACAAGAGAAGGGCATTCGAACTTATGAGGTGCAATTTGCGAGGGCCCGAGATTCTGACGTTCGATGAACTCTTCGCTCGTGCAAAATTCATTGTACGCAAGCCAGAGTAGTACCGGACGCGGGAGTCGAGTGAACCCTTCACACGGGAGAGAGCAAACCTCGCAGCCACGGAATCGCTTCAGGATAATCATCACACTTGAGAACAAACTCTTGCCCCCGAGACGCAGAAGAAAGCAAGACGCCGCGTTTGCCCTTCATCCTGTCGCCAGAGGATTGGGGAACGAGTATTGGGTCAATTTTGGACAGGTGCTGCGGAGATAGACCACCCGCCTAGTGCGTTGTAGAAAGGATGTAATTTATGCACCTACATACCTAAACGCAGCAGAAGAGCAAATTCCCCCGGTCACCGTGAAATTGTTGTCGATTTCTACGCAAGACGCGAACTTACGGTTGCTGTCCGTCCCGGTAGCAGACCTGCTGTTCAACTTCAGGATGATGCACAGGGCAAATGGGATGCCGAGGCGGATGCTGCGGTTAACAAACTCCACCTAGACACAATGTTTACCGTGCAAAGTAGCATCGTGGACGGGAGCGGCTGTCGCATGATTTTGATTGCCGACAACGTGACCTACGTAATAAAGTGCATCGGCTTGGGTCGGGACGCAGGAGATAAGTTGCAGGGCACAGTTACCAACGAGTCAGGTCGGATGATGAAATTGGATTTTATCGTTG
>Ga0182024_10013822_pt1 | contig 15693 bp, 11 predicted proteins | sample P32metaG_FD_120480 | JGI IMG/M metagenome (GOLD analysis project Ga0182024, IMG submission 120480) | Permafrost microbial communities from Stordalen Mire, Sweden - P3-2 metaG (Illumina Assembly) | ecosystem: Environmental > Terrestrial > Soil > Wetlands > Permafrost | place: Sweden: Stordalen... | reverse complement strand
TCCACTGGGCGAACTTGTCGGCGGTGAGGGGATATTGCTCCCAGGTCTTGGAACTGAAGCGGAAGGCGATGTCGTCACTGAGGCGGTAGTTTTTGAGCAGCAGCTTGATGCGCGACGCATGGGGCGGCCGGTATAGGGCGTTGGGGGTGTGGAGGCCGAGAATTTTGTCGGCCCCCTCGGCCAGGACGCCGTCGTAGCCCATGTGGCTGACGAAATGGGCCAGGTCGTTGTTGTAAATCAATTCGGTGTTGCGGAAGACACGCGGCTCCTGATCGAAGAAGCGGCGGATGGCGGTGCGGTGCAACTCGACCTGCGCCCGGAACTCCTCGCGCGAGTAGAGGAAGCTGAGGGAGTGGTGGTAGGTCTCTTCGAGAAATTCGACGCTTCCGGTGGCGGCGAGCTTTTGGAATGACTGGAGCACTTCGGGGGCGAACTTCTCGAATTGTTCGAGGGCGGAGCCGGTGATCGAGAGCGCGAAACGGAAGCGGCCTTCGTGGCGCTTGATGTTCTCCAGCATCACCTTGTTGGCCGGCAGATAGCAGCGCTGCGCGACCTTGCGGACGATCTCGGCGTTTTTGGCGTCGTCGAAGTAGTTGCGGTCGGTGTCGAAGACGCTGTAGCGGCGCAGGCGGAAGGGCTGATGGACCTGGAAGTAAAAAACGACAGAGGCCATGAGGGGGCATTGTACGCGCGGACGGGAAACACGCTACGGTGCGCGAATGCCGATCCCGGCGCGCCGGGACTACCCGTCGGCTTTACGGGGGACGTGCGTTTGGGGCGGCGTTGATTAAGATTCCGGCGATGCGACCGAAGGCTCTCATCCTCCGTGCGGCGGGCACCAATTGCGACGCGGAGACGGCGCATGCTTTCCAACTCGCCGGCGCGGAGGTGGAGTCGGTTCATGTCAACCGGTTGCGCGAGAATCCGAGATCGCTCAATCAGTTCCAAATCATGGCCATTCCCGGCGGGTTCAGCTACGGCGACGATATCGCGGCGGGAAAAATCCTGGCCAATCAGCTCGTGCATCATCTCGGCGAAGCGCTGCATCGGTTTGTGGAATCGGGGCGGCCGATCATCGGGATTTGCAATGGGTTTCAGGTGCTGGTCAAGACCGACTTGCTTCCGGGGCCTGCGGGCGGGCGGACGGGGCAGACGTGCACGCTGACGAATAATACGTGCGGCCGGTTAATAGATCGCTGGGTGAAACTCAGTCCGCGGCCCGGCAAGTGCGTCTGGACTGCGGGATTGAGCGATCTGGAACTGCCGATCGCTCATGGTGAAGGGCGATTCGCTCCCGGCGATGAAAAAGTGCGGATCGACCTATGGGAAAAGGGACAGGTGGCCCTGGTCTATGCGGGAGATAATCCGAACGGGTCGGTGGATGATATCGCCGGGGTGTGCGACAGCAGCGGGCTGGTATTTGGATTGATGCCGCATCCGGAGCGGCACGTCGATCCGCTTCAGCATCCGGCCTGGACGAGCCGGCGCGACAACGGGCGCAGCGAAGGCGATGGACTGCGCGTCTTCCGCAACGCCGTGGAGCACGTCAGCCGTTAGCCCGGGGTGTCTACCGGCGGCTGGCGACACCGCGAAGCACCGAACGGACGTAACGGCTGGTTCGGCGAGCCACGGGCGAAGCGGCCTTTTTGGGGCTTACTTTCGCCAGGAGCGCCAGGTGTCCGCTGAGCGATTCGAGAAGATTTTTTCGGCCCAATGTCATACGCTCTCCTACTGCTACGATGTGGTCCATATTTATGTTCGGCATTTCATGCCGCGAGGGGCCACAGAATTTTGACGCTGCTTATTTTATGCGGGTGAGGCGCGTCGCCGGTGTAAGGAAGTGCCTGATGAAGCGATTATTATTCGTGTTGGTGATAACTGTCTTGATGGCCGCGGGTTGCACGAGCCAATCGGACAAGTCCGCCGGGCCGCCGCTTCCCACGGGAAGATGGATTGACACGTCGCTCGCCGAATCGTCGCAGGATGTCGGGCAGATGCCGTTAAATGTGGTCATCAGCCCCGACGGGCGCTATGCCGTGACGACGGGAGCGGGGTACAGCGAGCGGCTCTGTTCGGTGAGGATTGCCGACGGCAAGCAGGTGAGTTTTCTGGATTATCCGATCAAGCCGGATAAGACCAACGGTCTCTATTACGGAATCGCGTTTGGACCTGATGGGCGGCTGTACGCGGCACAGGGGGCGGCGAAGGCGGTGGCGGTCATCGGAATCGATGCCAACGGCCAACTCTCCCGCATCGGCCAGATCAGGATGCAGGCCAGCGATTTCCCCTCCGGCGTGGCGGTCGATGCGAACGGTGGGATGTATGTGACGCAAAATGATCCGACCAATGCGCTGGTCTTCGGCACACCCGCGTCGGTTTCGGTTCACGACACTTCCACCGGCAAGGAGCTGGGCCGGTATGTCTTTGCCGATGACGTGGGGCTGTCGAATTTTCCGTTGGCGATCACCGTCAACGCGGATGGCAGCCGGGTGTATGTGGGCAGCGAGCGTGACGATGCGGTGTGTGTGCTGGATGCGTCCGATCCGACAAAGATCAGCTTGGTGGCGCGAATCGACACCGGCTCGCATCCGGTGGCGCTGCTGCTGAACAAATCGCGCAGCCGGCTGTACGTCGCCAATGCGCAGAGCGACACGATTTCGATTGTGGATACGGCGGCCAATCGGGTGGTGAGCACGGTTCTGGTGCGTCCTGAAGTGGCCAGGGATCTGGCCGGGGCGACGCCGACGGGACTGGCTCTGTCAGGGGACGAAACGACTCTTTACGCGACGCTGGGGGACATGAACGCGGTGGCGGTCATCGATTTGGACGACAAAGACGGGCCGAAATTGGAAGGGTACATTCCCACCGGGTGGTATCCGACATCCGTGGCGGTGGCGGGCAATGAACTGCTGGTGACCAATGCCAAGGGTGACAAGGCACGCGTGCCGCACAACTTTGCCACGGGGCGCACCGTTACGTCGCCGCTCTATTTATTTGAGGGCACACTTTGGCGAATCGCGGTTCCCGACGAGGACGATCTTGGCGCTCTGACGCAGAAATGTCTGGCCGACGCCCGGCTGACGCCGGAGCATCTCAGCGATGAGAATCCGCTGGACTCGCTCAGCATTCACAACGGCGTCATCAAGCACGTCATCTACATCATCAAGGAGAACCGCACCTACGACCAGTTGCTGGGGGACGAGCCGGCGGGCAATGGCGATCCGAATCGCTGCATATTTCCGCGTGAGGTGACTCCCAACCTTCACGCCCTGGCCGAGCGATTCATCCTGCTGGACAATTTTTACGACTGCGGCGAAGTATCCGGCGACGGGTGGACGTGGAGCACCGAGGGGCAGGCCAACGAGTACACGATCCGCAATGTTCCCTACCAGTACAGCCATCGCGGCCGCAAGACGGACTACGAGGGATCGAACAATTCCTATCCGTCGGGTGGTTTCCCGGCGGTCGGGCCGGACGGCAAGCCGATGTCCGACGACCCGCGTTTCAAGGAGGGAGGCAAACCTGTTGCCGACGTGGCCGAGTCGCCCGGCGGGCATCTGTGGGATATGGCTCGCAAGCTGGGCCTGAGCTACCGCAATTACGGCTGCTTCCTGACGTTCGGCGTAAAGAGCAAAGGCAAGACGGTCATTCCCGACAACTATCCCGCCAGCGCCGGAGTGCAGCCGGGCGGGTTCGATCTGGCCGGGATCACCGACGTGAATTTCCGCAGGTTCGACCTGAATTTCCCCGACAGCGACGCCCCGGCACGCCTGGCGAGTCAGACGGGAGATCATGCCTATCTCTGGAAGACGGCGAGCTATGGCAGGAACAATATGTCCAGCCGCATCGCGGAGTGGAAGCGCGAGTTTGGCATGATGTTGGCGAAGGATCCGACGGGGGGAGCGGTGCCGGCGTTGATGATGGTGCGACTGCCGACGGATCATACATCCGCCGCCCGGTCGCTTGTTCCGACGCCCCGGTGCATGGTGGCTGACAACGACTACGCGGTGGGAGAGCTGGTGGAGGCGGTGACGCACAGTGCAATCTGGAGCAGCACGGTCATCGTGGTTCTGGAGGATGACGCCCAGAACGGGCCGGATCATGTGGACGCGCATCGGTCGATTTGTTTGATTGTCAGCCCTTGGATGAAGCGGGGGGCCATCGACCATTCGTTTCAGAACACGGACAGCGCGATCCGCACAATTGAATGTCTGCTTAGTCTGCCGCCAATGTGCCAATACGATGCGGCTGCCGGCGTCATCGGGGGATGGGACGACGCTCCGCGGAACAGCCGGCCGTACGACGCCATCGAACCCTCGGCCGCGATCTTCAAGGAGCGCAATCCATATAATGCATCGCAACAGGAGCCGGTGAGTCCTGAAGATTCGGCATCCCTGCCGCCGGACGATGTGCCGCTGAAAAACCCAGCAGATTTGGCGGCGGTTTCGGCGCGCATGGATTTTAGTCAGGCGGACCGCGTTCCAGCCGACCTGCTGAATCGGGTCATCTGGAAGACGGTTCGCGGCCCTGATTCCGAGATGCCGCCAACGCCACATAGCGTCGCGGCGGCGGGGAAGATTTTGAAGGATGACGACGGGGATTGAACAGTCTCCGCCGTTCACATTGCCATAATTTGATATGATATAAGTGTGTGTAATATAATAATTTATGGTACATATTATCTAATATTGCGGAGATCGCCGACGAATTGTTAAGATTTAATTGACATGCACGGGATACTTTGTAAGATAATGCACCCGTGCAAGAGCCAACTCATGGGACCATCAGGCAGGCTCTTAACACAAGATTAACAACCGCTGCATAGTGTGCGAACCTTGGTGGTTTACCTATGCGCCGACTGTTTTTGAGCAGGTGCTGACCTGAATGCCTGATTGATTGGCAGGTATGCCGGAATGGAGTGGCTGAGTACATTCTTAAAAACCCCGGTGGGCAAGGTGGTAGGCGCCATAGTAGGTCTGGGCGTGTGCTATGTCGTGTTCGTGCAGGTTCACGGTCTGTTCGGTTCGTCGGTGCCGTCGAACATGCTGGCGCCAATGTTTGTGGATTCGCAGACCGGCCAGGGATTTCACCACACGCTGGTCTTGGGCGAAAGAATTCCGGTTTACTCGCCTTACAGCGGGAGTAACACGGGATATCCGGCCGAGCTTTGCTACTGGAACGCGGACGGCACTATCAGGAAGGATCCGACTCCGGTGCTGCTGAACTCGTATATCGGCAAGCCCGGGCCGACGTTCTGCCCCGTCTGTGGCCGGCTGGTGGTTGCTCACAATCCGATGCCCGGCCCTAATTCGACTCCGCCGCCGACCCGCGAGGAATATGAGCGAATGCACGCGACCAGCGGCACTTGAACGAATTGGTGGTTGAATATGGACAGCATACAAGCCGTTGGCACGCCGATTGATGCGACAGAAGACGTACTGATCCAAGGAGTGGCTTAGTTGCGAAGGAAAGCAAAAATGAACCGTTCAACCGTCAGGCGGCGTCAAGCCAGGGCAGCCTTCACGCTCATCGAGCTTCTTGTGGTGATTGGCATCATCGGTTTGCTGCTGTCAATTTTGTTGCCATCGCTGAGCAAGGCTCGGCGGGCGGCTTATGTCATAGTTTGCAGCTCGAATCTTCATAACATCTTGCTTGCCATGCAAAATTACGCGTCGCTTTACAATGACTACATCCCCGGAAGTCCGACGACGACCGGCGCGTTTCTATACACGACCGGAACCCTGGGCGGCGCCAGCGGCAATCGCGGGCTGTTGGTTCCGAATACCGTCTCAAACGGCAACACAGTTGGCGGCCCGTATGGGACCGACGTCTCGACCAGCACGCCTTATGGCTGCCCCACTTTGGTTTCGGAATGGGATTGGCAGGCGCCGCTCGGCATTCTGATGGGCTTCGCGACGAACAATTCATACAACACAACCGGCGTTGCCCAGTATTTCGACATTGGCGCCCATGAGCAATCCCGTGTGGCCAGGGCCAACTATCTGATGGCCAAGAGGGAATTTACCTGCCCGGAACAAATGTTCCTGGCGACGGAGTATCCGGTGTCGAATCTGTCAGCGATGACAGGTGGCCCCGGACTTGGGGCGACGCCAAACAACAATTTGGTGATCCAGGCGCCATCGTACATCACGGCCACGGCGTTTCTAATTCTGCCGAATGTGACCTATAATAGTAAGTGGGTTGTCCACGGCCAGCCCGAGGTCTATTGCAAGTGGGATACGACAAAGGGCGGATCCTATTTTCAGAATCCGCCCGGTTACGGCCCGAAGGTGAGCAGGGTTGGCGACCCGGAAAAGAAGATTTACATAGCCGACGGCTGCGTCTACTCGAGCATGGAAGATTCGCCTGACTATGGGTTTGCACAGGTTTGGTCGGCCCTTCCGAACAATGCGTACACGGATCTCGGCGACGGCGACGCTTATTCGCGAGCATTGTGCCGGGCGGGCAACAACGGCACCGTTACCCAGACTGCGGGTGGCACTTCCAGTTCTCCGCAAAACGCCAACGCGGGCAACTCCAATTTTGATCCAAGGCTGTGGGGCTTCCGGCATGGGTCTCTGAAACCCTGGCAAAACACAGATAGCTACCGCTTTAACGCGGGATTTTTTGACGGGCACGTCGCCACGTTTGGCGATCTGGAAGGTTCCGATCCAAACATGTGGTTCCCCAAGGGCTGTCAGGTGATGCCGGGCGAGATGATGAATGATTCTGAAACCGAGTTCTTAAGTTCTCAGCAGAACAGCAATAATCCGCTTCTGCCCTATACGATCAACTAACGAACGATGCGTGAATAACAGCGCCATAACCTCATTTTGAAAAGAAAGGAACGGGAGATCATGAATGCCAGGGGAATAATGCGAAAGTCCAGGAATTGTCGCGCGATGGCCGCGGTGGCTGCGGCGTGCGCTTTGGTCAGAGTTGCCGGCGCTCAATCGACGCCGTATTCAACCGGCTTCGATAATTCGTCGGTGATTGAACCCGGCGGTCCTTATGCATCGCCGGCGAACGCGATTCCATCGCAGTACACGCCCGCGTCGGCGGAAGGCTCGGGCTTCCCGTCGTATGTGGTCTTCGACGTCAGCAGTTCGGGGATCACGCTTCCGACGGATAATGCCTCGGCAAATCCGAACGACCTCGTCACGGCGGTCGACCCCACTCTGACTCTGAGCTTTTATGACGACGTCTATTATATCGACTTCGGAGCTCAGCCCGGCCCGTCGCAGCCCGTGACGTTGTCTTTCTACATGGTGACGGACACCACGTCGGCCATCAATGCCGGCACTGATTCCCCGCTGGGCTACATTCCCTCGGCCAGCGCCACCTATAGCGGCGGTCTCAACGGCCCGGGCCTCACGGGAGGGTTTGCGCAGGGATCATCGTACTATTTCCTGGGCAACGGCATTTACAATGACAGTCTCTCTTACTCGAATGTGAATGGCACCGTCGTCGCGAATGCCACGCCGTATAACTTCGTCTACAACCTGTCCCTTCCCACTGCCGCTCAAACGCTGGTTCAGAATCAGATCAACGACGGCGGCAACATCCGCATCGTGATGACGACGAACGCGGAGGTGTCAGCCACGGCCAGCACGTACGAGGCCAGCTTCCTCGGCTACGCCAACACGAACGGTTTTAAGCCAACGGCGACCGTCGGCCTGACGACTCAAAACGTCGGGAGCAACAACGATTCCACGCTCTTTGTGCAACAGGTCGGCACCACGGAGACCAACACCGTCTATCTGGGCCGCGTGATCCAGGGTGCTGCGATTACTGGAGCTGTGACTGTCTACAACACGGGCGGCGCCACGGCGCAATATCGCCTGGAGTCGAACAATGCCGACGCCAGCAACGTGCTGACCGATCCCGTCGGCCCGAGCAACTCCGTCACGCTGCAGGTCGGCTTTAACGGCAACGACACCGCGTACGGGGCCGGCGCTACGATTCAGGGGGCCGCCTACCTAATCAATTTGGACAACTATGCGGACGACACCAACTCCGGCCTGTCGGATTTGAACAGCAATCCAGTCGCGGCGCAGGTTAACGTGTCTGCGGAGGTGGTCAGCACTCGCTATCTTGACACCGGCAACACACCGGACACGATTCCGGGCGTCGCCAACACCACCGGCCTTCCCAGCACGCCCAACGCGGGCAAAGTGCTGGTCGGTGCGACCGCGTCGGTCGTCGCAAGCTTCACAACCACGAATCCGGTTACAGGGTCTGATACGACACAGTATCTCACCGAGGATACGGTTTTGGCGAACGTGACGTCGCATAGCTACACGATCTACGATCCATTTACGGATGTCGCGCTTGGCAGTGAGTTTGGCAAGATGCCAAATTTCACCCAGACATTTGTCAATGCGGAAATCGGCACCGTGACCGCTATGGTCGTGGTCTACCACTCCGGCGTCGCGGGAAGCGGTTATGCGATGACTCTCGGTCAGACCATCGGTCTGAGCGGAACTTATTCGGCGGACTACACTGAGTTCGAGAACAACTCCACTGGCCCGGAAACGGTTGTTGTCGGCGAAGGAATCCCGGGCGAAAACAACAACAGTGACGACGTTTTCCTCTATGAGCAATGGACCGGCTACCAGACCGCGTCGTTGGTGGCTAACAATGCCTCAGTTCTGACACCCGGCGTCACCGCTAAGATCACGGACGCGGTCCCCAATGACAACACTTACAGCGCAACCTTCTCCGGCCTTGGCGGTCACGTTGGCACGAACTACTACACGCTCGGCCTCAGAGCCGCGGCGTGGGTATCAGGTGTGCAGTTCAGTCAGGGCGGCTGGAGTCAGACGGGCCTGACGACCGTCACGTTCACGGGAACAGGCTCCTCCGCTCAGGTTCTGAGCGGCACGGTGATTACGGCCAACAACCAGTCGCTGGCCGGCATCGTCGCCAACACTGGCAACACCGGCACATTCACAGTTGCGCTCAGCAATGCGGGTCTTCTGAACGGCACCTACGCGGCCGTGATGGCTATTCAGGCTGAGAATGAGCAGGACATCACCGGCGCGGGCCTGAACGACTTGCCGGTTCTCGACTACAACGTGCAAAGCACCGTGTTCTACTCCGGTGGAACGGGAGCCAGCAGCAATGTGTATACGCTGAACGGCGGGTCGTTCATCGCATCGTCGCCCACCACTCTGGCGGCAAATGTCTCCTTTGCGCAGTCGAGCGGAACTTCCACGTTCGCCTCGCTCAGCGGGCCGGGCACCGTCGCGCTCAGCGGCGGCGCGATGTCGGTCACTGGTGGAACATTCACGTTCAGTTCGCTCAACGACACCCCTGCTGCGCCGGGCAGCCTGACGCTTGGGTCTACTGTCTCTGCCACAGACAACGGCGGAGTGTTCAACGGGCCTGTCACCAACAACGGTCTGCTGACGATCGCAGGGCCGGCCACCCTCGGCACCATCAGCGGCGGCGGCACGCTGGCCATCGGCGATGGGCCGGCGACTTTGACGTTGGCCACCAACAGCCACACCAGCGCGGTTGGCGGGCTGTCGCTCACGCCCGGCTCGAAGCTGGATATTCAGAACAACACGCTGAACATTAACTTCGGAGCGGGCGCTGACCCAATCAACACCATCGTCAGCGAGTTGAGCACGGGTTACCACGGCGCGACCGCCTGGACGGGAACGTCGGGCACGTCCGGCGTCATCACCAGCAGCACCGCGGCGGCCGGCGGCAAGTCGGTGTCGGTCGGCTACCTCGATGGCAACATCGACCCGACCGACAGCGCCGAGGTCGCTCCCAACCAGATTGTCGTGAAGTACGTCCTTACCGGCGATACCAACCTCGACGGCATCGTCAACTTCACGGACTTTGCCACGGTGCTCAAGAACTTTGCCCAACCGGGAACCGACTGGGCACAGGGCAATTTCACCTATAACCCCAACAGCCCGTCGGTTCAGGGCACCAACTTCACGGACTTCGCCGATGTGCTGGCGAATTTCCTGGCTCCCTTCACCGGCGGCAGTTCCACTGAAACGCTGGGAACCACGACCCTTGGTCTGACGGCCTCCGTGCAGACCACAGGCGTCGCGCTTCCGGAACCTGCCAGCTTGAGTCTGGTCGCCGCCGGCGCCGCGGGACTTCTTGCCCGTCGCAGGCGTAAGAGTCGAAAGACGTAAGTCGGAAAGAGCAAGTCTGATTTGCCGAAAGGCACGGACGCGGATACCCCGGCCGGCTGCGTGTTGCCTTCAACCGCGGCCGGCCGCTCTTTTTGTCGCCTTTGTTGCCGCCTTTGTTGCCGTGGTATCGGCTGACCTGTCGAGTTACACTGCCTTGCCGGCCGGCGGCCGGTGGCTATGTCTGATCCCGCATCTTCGCCGTCGCCAAACCAATCTTCCGAACCGGCGCACGATCCCTACGCGGCGCTGCGCGTTTCCGGCTTCCGCTGGTATCTCTGCGGCTGGGTTCTCTCCGTCATCGGCCAGCAGCTTCAGTCCGTGGCCGTCGGCTGGGAAATCTTTCAGCGGACGCACCAGACGCTGAGTCTGGGGTGGGTCGGTCTGGCCCAGGCCGCGCCGCTGCTCATCCTCGCCCTGCCCGCCGGCCACCTTGCCGACTGGGCCAATCGCAAATTGATCGTCGCCTCCACCCAGTTCGCGTCGGCGATCTGCTCGCTAAGTCTGGCCCTGCTCGTTTGGAATCACGGATCGATTCTCTCGCTCTACGCGCTGCTGACGGCCGGCGCGACGGCGCTGGCATTGGGCGGTCCGGCCCGCTCGGCGCTGCTGCCGCGCATCGTATCCTCCGACAAATTCAGCAACGCCGTTTCGTGGTACAGCAGTCTGTTTCAGCTCGCGTCGGTGATCGGACCGGCGATTGGCGGCCTGCTGATCCGCGGCGGCACGTGGCCGGCTTTCGTGATCGACGGCTTGTGCGCGTCATGGTTTGCGGTCGTCGTGTCGATGCTGACGCTGACCGGCTCGGACCCGCAGCGCAAACCGGCGACTCTGGACGCGCTGGTCGAGGGAATCCGCTTTGTGTGGCGGGTCAAGATCATTCTGGCCACGATCACGCTCGATCTGTTCGCGGTGCTGCTCGGCGGGGCGACGTATCTGCTGCCGGCGGTGGCGACGGACATTCTGCACGTCGGTTCCGTGGGATTCGGCTGCCTGCGCGCGGCCCCGGCGGTGGGGGCGTGCCTGATGGCGATCCTGATCGCGCATCGTCCGCCGATGCGCCGCGCCGGGCGGGCCATGCTCTGGGCGGTCGCCGGCTTCGGCGCGGCAACGATCGTCTTTGGTTTGTCGCGCAATTATTGGCTGTCGCTGGCGATGCTCTTTCTGACCGGCGCATTCGACAACATCAGCGTACTGGTGCGGCACACACTGGTGCAGGTGCTCACGCCCGACGCGATGCGCGGTCGCGTGTCGGCGGTGAACAACGTTTTCATTGGCTCCAGCAACGAACTGGGCGGATTTGAGTCGGGCGTGACCGCGGCGCTGTTCGGAACGGTGACTTCCATCGTCGGCGGCGGAATCGGGACGATGGTTGTCGTGATCGTCACGGCGTTGATTTGGCCCGAGATTCGGCGGTTTGGATCGCTGCGCGACGCGGTGGAGCAGAGCTGAGTTTACGAAGCCCAGGTGTTGCTACCCCCGGGCTTTACTTCAAAATCCCTTCTTTCCTGGCCATGCTCACGATCAGGTCCACAACGCGGCAACTGTAGCCCCATTCGTTGTCGTACCAACTGATGACCTTGAAGAAATTGGAATTCAGTTCCATGCCGGCCCCCGCGTCGAAGATGCTGCTGCGCGGATCGGTGAGAAAATCGCTGGAGACGACCTCCTCGTCGGTGTAGCCGAGAATGCCGGAGAGTTCGCCTTCACTGGCCTTCTTCATCGCGGCGCAGATTTCCTTGTAGCTGGTGGCTTTGCTCGTCTTGAAGGTCAGATCGACGACCGACACATCGGGCGTGGGAACGCGCATCGCCATGCCCGTGAGCTTGCCTTTGAGTTCGGGCAGCACGAGCGTGACGGCCTTGGCCGCGCCGGTGGCTGCGGGGATGATGTTCTGCCCGGCGCCGCGGCCGCCGCGCCAGTCCTTCTTGCTCGGGCCGTCCACCGTCGGCTGCGTTGCCGTGACCGAGTGGATCGTCGTCATCAGTCCCTCGGCAAGGCCGAAGTTTTCGTGAATGACCTTGGCGATCGGGGCCAGGCAGTTGGTCGTACAGGAAGCGTTGGAGACGACCGTGTGCTTGGCCGGGTCGAACTTGTCATGGTTGACGCCGACCAGCAGCGTCGCCACCTGCTCCGGGTCTTTGGTGGGGGCGCTGAGAATGACTCGCCTGGCTCCGGCCTTGATGTGGTTGGACGCGCCCGTGAAGTCGGTGAAGATGCCGGTTGATTCAACGACATAATCGGCCCCCAGCGCCGCCCAGGGCAGCTCGGCCGGGTTCTTGATCGCGCTGGTCGGGATCACGCGGCCGTCGACAACGATGGCGTTTTCCTGATGCTTCACCACGCCCGGATAGAGGCCATGCGTCGAATCATGACGCAGCAAATACGCCAGCGTGTCGGCGGGAAACAGATCGTTGATGCCGACGAATTCGATGTTGGGATTCTTGGCTCCGGCCCGCAGGACCAGACGGCCGATGCGGCCAAAACCGTTGATTGCAACCTTCAAAACCGACATATCATGCTCCTTGGGGTGTTACGAACGGGTTCCTACCAGATCGGACGATAGGAAACCCGGCGGGGGGTGTCAAGCGGCGGCGGCGCATCGCTGGAATGTTGCAATCTGACGCTGAAACCAGCAGACTAGAACCCTCACGGGAGGAGCAATCGTCATGGCGGAAAAGAGCGTTTCAACGCAATCCTTCGCGGTCGAAAAGCACCGTGAATTCAAGGGCCGCAAGCTGCGCGTCGCCATCATCGGCTGCGGCGGCATCAGCGAGATGCATCTTCGCATGTTGGCCAAATTCCCGGATGTCGAGGTCGTTGCCGGCGTCGATACCAATCCGGCACGCCTGAAGGTGATGGCCGAGCAGTTCGGCATCAGCAAGCTGTACAAGGATTGGAAGAAAATGCTCAGGGAGGTTCGGCCTGGCGCCGTGAGCATCTGCACGCCCAACGGAGTTCATGCCGCTCCGGCGATCGACGCCGCAAGAGCCGGATGTCATGTGATCGTCGAAAAGCCGATGGCGATGAGTCCCGACCAGTGCCGCCGCATGATCGCCGCGGCCGACAAGTCCGGCGTGAAGCTGAGCGTCGGTTTTCAATACCGCTACCATCCGAACACGCAGTTTCTTTTGCGGGCGCGCGACGACGGCCGGTTCGGCAACATCATGTTCGTGAAGTGTCAAGCGCTGCGCCGCCGCGGCATTCCGAATTGGGGCGTCTTTGGGCGTAAGGAGTTGCAGGGCGGCGGGCCAATGATCGACATCGGCGTGCACGTCATTGAGATGGCCCATTACCTGATGGGTTCCCCGCAACCCGTCGCCGCGGCCGGAAACACCTGGACGTACATGGGCAACAAGGCGTCGAAGGTCGTGTCGATGTGGCCGAATTGGGATTTTAAGACCTACACGGTCGAGGACATGGCCATCGGCCAGATTCGCTTCGCCAACGGCGCGATCATGCAGATCGAGGCGATGTTCGCCGGGCATATCAAGCAGGATGTCTGGAATTTTTCGCTGTCCGGCGACAAGGGCGGCTGCCAGTGGGATCCGGCGATGATTTTCACCGATCGCGCCGGCACGATGGTGGACGAATCGCCGGCATTCCTGTCGAAAGAAACGGATTTTCCGGCTCTGTTCACATTGAAGCTGCGTGACTGGGTGGATGGATGTTTGAAAGGCGCGAAGCTGACCGCGCCGGGCGAGGCGGGTCTGGCGGTGCAGAAGATTCTGGACGGCGTCTATCGCGCGGCCGACGCGGGCCGGGAAGTGGCGATCAAATAAATCACGGCATCGGCAGGTCGGCCTGCACGAGAGTGGGGTGGCCATCGCGGTGGAGCAGGCGCGTGGGGTAGGTTCGGATCATCACGCCTGGCGCGTCGCGCAGCTCGCCGGAGTCGAGCCGAAACGCCCATCCGTGCCACGGGCACACGCAGCAACCGTCCTCGATCATTCCTTCGTGCAGCGGGCCGCCGGCGTGCGGGCAGAGGTTGTCCAGCACGAAGACTTTTTCGCCGTCCATGAAGACCGCGAGCGGCAAGCCGTCGATCTGGACAAATTTCCCCTGACCTTCGGTCAGTTCAGACAATTCACAAAGTGCGGTCCAGGGCATGGTTTATTTTATCTCCTCGAGCGAAACCGGCCGGCGCTCGCGGGCGCTGACGGCCGCCGCCTCCAGCGTGCACTGCGTTTTGTACGCGTCCTCAAAATCCGGCAGCGGAACGACGGGCGGTTTGCCGGCCAGCGCGACCATCATATCAGCGGCCTGATTGATGAATGTGTGCTCGTAACCAATGATGTGCGCATCGGGCCACCATGCGTCGCCGTAGGGATGGTCGCCGGCGTGTGTGACCATGATTCGCGTCCAGCCGCGGGTCTTGCGATCGGCTGTGGCGTCGATGTAGCCAAGCTCGTTCATGTCTTCGCAGTTGAAGCGGATTGCCCCCTTGTCGCCGTGAACTTCCAGGCCGTTTTTGTTCTGGTATCCGGTGGCGAAGCGCGTCGCCTCGAAGGTGGCCAGCGCGCCGCTCTGGAAGCGTGCCATGAAGATGGTGGCGTCATCCACATCGCTGACGCCCATCTTTCCGCTGCCTTTCGCTCCGCCCGCGATGCCGCCGCCGGAGCCTTGGGATGGGATTGATCTTTCCTTGATGAATGTTTCCTGCATCGCGCCGGTCACTTCCGTGATTTCCTCGCCGACGACGAAGCGGGCCATGTCGATGATGTGTGCCGCCAGATCGCCGAGCGATCCGCTGCCGGCGATGCTTTTCTGGAATCGCCAGATCAGCGGTGCCTCCGGCCCGGCCCAGTCCTGAAGGTAGTAGCAGCGCATGTGATACACGCGACCGATCTTTCCTGCCCGCACGAGTTGATGCGCCAGCGCCACCGCCGGCACGCGGCGGTAGCTGTACCAGACGAAGGTCTTTCCCTTCGCCTTGCGAGCGGCGTCGCGCATCTGCCGGGCTTCGGCGAGCGTGCCGGCCAGCGGCTTCTCACAGGCGACGTGCTTCCCGGCCTCCAGCGCCGCGAGGCTCATCTCAAGGTGCATGTTGTTGGGCGGTGAGACATCCACGAGGCCGATATCCGGATCGGTGAACGCCCGCTTCCAATCGGTGCTGAAGCGCTGCCAGCCCCAGCGTTTGGCGAACACCGCCAGCCCAACCGCATCGCGGCCGACGACGGTGTGCATCACCGGCTCCAGCGGCAACTGGAAAAACCGCGGCGCCTGACTGTAGGCGTTGGAATGAGCGCGGCCCATGAATTTGTGTCCAACCAGGCAGACATTGATGGCTGGGGTGGACATTGTTCGTAAGCTCGCAAAAGCCCAGGGAACTAGTTCCCTGGGCTTTTGGTTTCAACGGAGGTTAAACCAGATCACACGCTTCGGCGGGCATCCAGTGATGATCCTTGCCTTTCCACTTGACGTTGCAGCCAATCGGATTGGTCAGCGGAACCGCCGGTGTCTTGCCGGCGAGGGCGGCGTCCACGGCGTCGCGCAGTTCGTGAGTCGTCTCCTTGCCGGGATTGCGCGGATTGTC
>Ga0182024_10013821_pt1 | contig 15695 bp, 20 predicted proteins | sample P32metaG_FD_120480 | JGI IMG/M metagenome (GOLD analysis project Ga0182024, IMG submission 120480) | Permafrost microbial communities from Stordalen Mire, Sweden - P3-2 metaG (Illumina Assembly) | ecosystem: Environmental > Terrestrial > Soil > Wetlands > Permafrost | place: Sweden: Stordalen... | reverse complement strand
TGGCGGCGCTCTGCCCGGTTTTCTCGAACAGCCGGCGTACCACGCAGCGCATGCCGTTGCCGCAGGCCGCCGCTTCCGAGCCGTCATTGTTGTAGATGCGGATGAAGGCTTCGGTGCGCTGGAGCCGGGGCGGCTGCAGCACCATCAGCTGATCGTAGAACACGCCCGCCGGCGACGCCACCGCGCGCGCCTCCTCGGCCGTCACCGTGGCCGGTGTATCACGCAGATCGACCACGACAATTTCGTTGCCGATGCCGTTCATCTTGGCAAACGCGTGGTTGGCGAGCGCGCTCATGGAATTTCCCGATCTCAAGCCCGTCTTATATGGCCAATAATGGCGGGTTAGCTAGTGCGGCGAATCTGTGTCGAGGCCCTCACCGGACGGGAAGGTCCATGACGTATCTGTCATGGGACGAAGCCGAGCCTGCCGTGTTAGAATGAAACGGCTCCGCCGAATTGCACCGGGATGCGCAGGCGGAGCGCTGTCGCCGACCCGCCGCGTTGACACTACCCTGGAGAACCCTGAAATGAATTGCTTGCGCTCGTTCCGTCTGGCCATGATCGCGCTGGTCCCGGCAGCCGCGATTTCGCTGGGTCTAGGCCATGCGCTGGCGCAATCGCCGGCCCCGGCCGCCCCGCCGGCGAGCGCGCCGTCGACCGCAGCCCCTGCCGCCACACCGGCGCCTGCACCTGCTGCAAGCCCGGCCACCCCGTCAGCTCCGCCCGCCACGCCGCCCGCGGCGGCGGAGACCCCCGCGACGCCGCCTTCCACCGCGCCGGTCCAGACCGCCGATCCGTTCGGCGAGGAAATCATGCTGGCACCGAAGACGGTCGTCGTTCTCAAGGGCAGCGCCAACTGGGATTCGGCGTTCGATACCCTGATCGATTCATTCAAGACGCTGTCGGCCTTGCTCGACAAGCAGAACATCAAGCCGGCGGGCAATCCGATGATCGTCTACACCTCGACGGACGATACCGGCTTCACCTTCCTCGCCGAAATTCCGGTCGACCAGGAGCCGAAGAACCTGACCAAGGCGATGAGCATGGGCAAATCGCCCGAGGGCAAGGCGCTGAAGTTTGTCCATCGCGGTTCCTACGACAACATGGACAACACCTATGAGGCCATCACCAATCACCTCGACGACAAGAAGCTCGAGGCCAAGGACACCTTCATCGAGGAATACATCACCGATCCACTCAGCACCGAGGAGGACAGATTGGTGATCAACGTCTATGTGCCGCTGAAATGAGGCGCACACAGCATCGCGCGCGGTTCGCGGCAGCCATTCTCGCCGGCGCGCTGCTTGCCACTCCTGCGCTGGCGCAGACGGCAGAACCGCCAAGCATTTCCGTCACCGGCGAAGCCACGGTTGCGGTGCCGCCCGACCTGGCGCAGGTCGAAGCCGGCGTGACCTCGGACGCCAGGACCGCGCGCGAGGCTTCCGAAGCCAACAATGCCGGGATGGGCAAGCTGCTGCTGGCGCTGAAGGCCGCCAACATCGACCAGAAGGACATTCAGACCTCGCGGCTGTCGCTGCAACCGCAATACGCGCCGAACCGCGCCGGCCCGTCTGCCGTCGCCGGTTACCGCGCCAGCAATCGGGTCACGGTGCGGCTGCACGACGTCGCCAAGGTTGCCAGCATCATCGATACGCTGGTGGGCGCCGGCGCCACCGATATCGGCGGCATCAACTTCATGGTGTCGCAGGCCTCGAAGCTGCTCGACGACGCCCGCGCCCAGGCGATCGCCGATGCCCGCCGCAAGGCCGAGATCTACGCCAAGGCCGCCGGCGTCACGCTCGGCGCGCCGCTCAGCATCGCCGAAGAGGGCGCGGCAGCGCCGATATTCCGCGCCAAGATGGTCGCCGCGCCGATGGCCGCGACGCCGGTGGCGCAGGGCGAAGAGACCCTCTCGATCACGGTGAGCGTGTCCTGGGCGATCAAGGCGGGGCCGTAGGAACCGTCATCGCGGCCAACGCGTCGCGCAGACAAACCCTCCTCGTCACTCCGGGACGCGCCGCTTGGCGCGGGCCCGGAATCCATTTAGCCGCGATGACGGTGGCACGATGGATTCCGCTGCTCGTGATGACGGCCGTAGCCCGGATGGAGCGCAGCGAAATCCGGGAATCGCGATGCGGATGGGATGGCCCCGGATTTCGCTTCGCTCCATCCAGGCAACAAATCGCCATGACGCTTTCAGATCTCCACCACCTGCCCCGGCTTCAGCGGGACAAAGCGCTCGGGCTGGATCTTGGCCGCATCCAGCGCCTCGCCCAAAGCGAGAACCGGCGCGTCGATCGCCTCGTCGGTGAGCTGGAAGGTGCCGTGATGATGCGCCAGCGCCTGTTCGGCGGCGCAATCGGCCAACGCCTTCACCGCGTCGGACGGGTTCATGTGCTGATCCCGCATGAACCAGCGCGGCTCATAGGCGCCGATCGGCAGGATCGCCAGCCGCAGCGGCCCATGCGCGTCGGCGACGCGGCGAAAATGCCGGCCGTCGCCATAGCCGGAATCGCAGACGATGTAGATCTTGCCGGCCGGTGTCTCCAGCACGAAGCTTGCCCACAGCGCCTTGTTGCGGTCGAACAATCCTCGCGCCGACCAGTGCCGCGTCGGCACCAGCGTGACCGCGACACCATGGCCAAGCTCGACGCGGTCCTGCCAGTCAAAGGCCTCGGCCTTGATCGCACGGTCGGCGCCGCGCATCGTGATATCGTTGCCGAGCGGCGTGATCACCCGCGGCGCGAATTTGGCCGCGAGTTTCGAGAGCGTGGCAACGTCGAGATGATCGTAATGGCCATGCGACACCAGCACCACATCGACCTCGGGCAGCGCATCGAAGGCGATGCCGGGATCGTTGTGACGTTTCGGCCCGGCCCAGTCTACCGGCGAGGCGCGCATCGACCAGACCGGGTCGACTAGGATGTTCAGCCCGGCGGCCTGGATCAGCCAGCTCGCGTGACCGACAAACGATAGCCGCACCTTGCCGGCGTCAACGCGCGGCGGCGGCGTGTCGGCATAGGGGCTCGGCGCCCAGTCCGGCCATGGCTGCCGCTGCCGATCGCGGCCGAATTGCCAGCGCAGCACCGCGCCCGGATCTTTCGGCGGCGCGCCGTCGGGATCGAAGAAACGCAGGCCGTCGAAATGATCGGAGACGGGGCCGTCATAGGTTTTCATGCGGGAAGCCCCGAAGGCTGACAATCCGGACGCGGCGGTGAGGCCGGCAAGGAAGCTGAGAAGGCGGCGGCGGGTGAACAGCGGGATCATGGACGGCGTGTGGAGGCGGAAGTCATACCGCGCTATATGGCGAGAGTTCGCCCAAGCGGAACCCGCAGCGGCATGGTCGCGGAGCTTTGCCAAAACACAGTCGTTTGAATGGTTTAGCTCGTGCCCCGGGCCGTCGCCCTCGAAGTTTTCTTGACTTAACAGCGGCGATCCCTGTAAATCCCGCCACTTCTCGGAAAGACGTTCTTTTCGACCCGCCGCCCGGCCCCGGAGGCCGGAGGTCAACGCCCGACAGCGCGATGCGCCCTCGGGCGCAAACGGTGTTTGGGTTACCCTCATGCTGAGGAGCCGCGAAGCGGCGTCTCGAAGGATGAGGCCTTGGTCAATCGTCACCCTTCGAGACGCAGGCTCCGCCGGCTCCTCAGGGTGAGGCAACAGGACAACCGCATTGTTCGACAATCTGTCGGAAAAACTTGGTGGCATTCTCGATCGCCTGACCGGCCGCGGCTCGCTGAGCGAGGCCGATGTCGACGCCGCGATGCGCGAGGTGCGCCGCGCGCTGCTCGAGGCCGACGTCTCGCTCGACGTGGTGCGAAGCTTCATCGAGCGGGTCCGCGAGCAGGCGGTCGGCGCCACCGTGGTCAAGTCGGTGACCCCCGGCCAGATGGTGGTGAAGATCGTTCACGACGAACTGGTGGCGACCCTCGGCGCCGACGGACAGACCATCGACCTCAACGCCGTGCCGCCGGTAGCGATCATGATGGTCGGCCTGCAGGGCTCCGGCAAAACCACCACCACGGCAAAACTGGCCCGCCGCCTGACCCAGCGCGACAAGCGCAAGGTGCTGATGGCCTCGCTCGACGTCTATCGCCCGGCGGCGATGGAGCAACTGGCCGTGCTCGGCCGCGACCTCGAGATTGCGACGCTGCCGATCGTGGCCGGCCAGAAGCCGGCGCAGATCGCGCGCCGCGCGCTGGAAGCGGGAAAGCTCGGCGGTTACGACGTCGTGCTGCTGGATACCGCGGGCCGCACCACGCTCGACGAGGAGATGATGGCGGAAGCGGCCGAGATCAAATCGACCGCCCAGCCGCATGAGGTGCTGCTGGTCGCGGATTCGCTGACCGGCCAGGACGCCGTCAACCTCGCGCGGTCGTTCGACCAGCGGGTCGGATTGACCGGCATCGTGCTGACCCGGGTCGATGGCGACGGCCGCGGCGGCGCGGCGCTGTCGATGCGCGCGGTCACCGGCAAGCCGATCAAGCTGATCGGCACCGGTGAAAAGACCGACGCGCTGGAGGATTTCCACCCGAGCCGGATCGCGGGACGCATCCTCGGCATGGGCGACGTGGTGTCGCTGGTGGAGAAGGCGGCGGCGAATATCGACGCCGAGAAGGCGGCGCGCGTCGCCGAGAAAATGCGCAAGGGCTTGTTCGACCTGTCCGACATGCGCGAGCAATTGCTGCAGATGGCCAATATGGGCGGCATCAGCGGGCTGATGGGCATGATGCCCGGCATCGGCAAGATGAAGAACCAGATCGCCAATGCCGGGATCGACGACAAGATCATCAAGCGCCAGGTCGCGGTGATCGATTCGATGACGCGGCAGGAGCGCAGGAGTCCCGACATCCTGAAGGCGAGCCGCAAGAAGCGGATCGCGGCGGGCGCCGGCGTCAAGGTCGAGGACGTCAACAAGCTGCTCAAGATGCACCGGAACATGGCCGACATGATGAAGGCCATGGGCTCCGGCAAGCGTGGCCCGATGGCCGGCATTGCCCAGGCGATGGGCTTTGGCGGCGGCATGCCGTCACCGGAACAGATCAAGGCGCTGGCGGAAAAAATGCCGGGCGGCGCGGCACCTGGCGGCATGCCCGCACTGCCAAAGGACCTTCCGGCCGGCCTGCGTGGCGGGCTGCCGAACCTGCCCGGACTGACCGGGCTGAGCGGCAAGCCCACCCTGCCCGGCCTCGGCGGCTTTCCCGGACTGGGGAAGAAGAAATGAGAATAGCCTGTCGCTTTGCTCGTCATTCCGGGATGGTCCGAAGGACCAGACCCGGAATCTCGAGATTCCGGGTTCGCTCCGCTTCGCTGCGCGCCCCGGAATGACGAACCATAAACATCCAGCCAACTCCTCAGGAGCACCAAATGTCAGTCGTTATCCGTCTCGCCCGCGCCGGTACCAAGAAGCGTCCGGTCTATCACGTCGTCGTCGCCGACTCGCGCTTTCCGCGCGATGGCCGCTTCATCGAGCGTCTCGGTCATTTCAATCCGCTGCTGCCGAAGGACAACGAGGCGCGGCTGAAGCTCGACATGGACAAGGTCAAGGCGTGGCTCGCCAAGGGCGCGCAACCGTCGGACCGGGTGTCGCGCTTCCTCGATGCGGCCGGCGTCGTCAAGCGCGCCGCGCGCAACAATCCGGAGAAGGCAGTGCCGCGCAAGGAACGCAAGGCCATCGCCGAAGCCGCCGCCAAGACGGCGTAAGCGCAGCGGCGCGCGACGATGGCCGCACCGATTTGCGTCGCCCGGATCGGCGCCGCGCACGGCGTGCGCGGCCAGGTCAAGCTGTGGACGTTTACCGAAGACCCGCTCGCCGTGAAGCGCCACGGCCCGCTCGCCAGCAAGGACGGCGCCCGACAGTTCGAGGTGACGCATGCCCGCGAGGCGAAGGGGCACCTGATCGCAACGCTGAAAGGCGTTGCCACCCGCGATGAGGCCGAACGCCTCAACGGCGTCGAACTCTACATCGCGCGCGAAAGGCTGCCGGCCACCGCCGCGGACGAATACTACCATGCCGACCTGATCGGACTCGCCGCGGTCAATGGCGCCGGCGATCCGCTCGGCCGCGTCATTGCGATCCACAATTTCGGCGCCGGCGACATCATCGAGATCGCGCCGACGCACGGCACGATCCTGCTGCTGCCGTTCACCAACGCCGTGGTGCCATCGGTCGATCTGGCGGGTGGACAGGTGACCATTGAACTGCCCGCCGAAATCGACGGTGACGACCCGACCGACGGCGGACTCTGATCACGCCGCCTTCGGGAACGGCTCGACATAGCTGTCGCCGGTTCGGCCGTAATAGACCGCGCGACGGCCGGCCAGCGAGACCATGTAGGCGACGCAGCCGGCTTGCGCGATGCGCTCGCAGAATTCCCGGTACTGGATTTTTTGCTGCTGGATGGCCTTGACCGCCGCGGCAACGCCATCGGCCGAGAACGCGGCCGCCGGCGTCGTATCGACCGGGGCCGCTGGCGTGCGGTGCGATTCACCCGACGGCAAATAGTAGATCTTCTCCGCCCGCAGCAGGTCGGCATGGTAGCGCTCGACACCCGCCTGCATCAGCTTCGCCACCACGCCGGGAAAATCGATCCGCTCCTGGTCCGAAGCGTCGGTGCATTCCTCCATGACCTTGACGATATCTGCTTGCATCGCATTTCTCCGGTTCGGTTGACACAAATCCCGCTGGTTAATCGATCGGCGTGGTGCGCAGCCCGAGTTGGCGCACGATGTCCATCATCTGGCGCCGGATGGTGGCGCGGTCCTGCGGCGCCAAATGGCCGAAGAATTCGGCATCGTTCTGGTCTGCCAGATCGGACAATTCCGGCACCAGCGCCCGCCCCGCGGCGGTGAGCGCGAGGTCCTGATAGCGCCGATCGGTCTTGCCCGGCACCCGGGTCAGCAGCGCCTTGGCGACCAGCCGATCGGCGAGCTTCGAGATCGCGCCGCGCGTCATGCCGAGCCGTTCGGCAAGCACACTCGGCACCATCGCGTCCTGCTCATAGAGTTCGCGCAGCACGACCCATTCCGCCACCGTCACTTCGCGGGCCGCGACCTTGAGGCTGAAGGCGTGCGAGACCTGGTTGGAGACATAGCGCAGCCAGTAGCCGAGATGGTCCTGCAGGCCGCTGACATGGATCGGTTGGGGCATCTCCGGCTTCCTCTGGTTGACTAGGAAACTATCACAACTGGTTTCCTTGTTAACTATCTCGCTGAAATTTGATTTCTGCGGCCCGAAGCGCCATGCAAAGCCATGACTGCGATATCCTGGCGCGCGACCGTCCTGACCCTGTTCCCCGAGATGTTCCCGGGTCCGCTCGGCGTGAGCCTGGCGGGCAAGGCGCTGGCCACCGGACTGTGGACGCTGGAAGCCCGGGATATCCGGGCCTCGGCCACCGACCGCCACCGCAGCGTCGACGACACCCCGGCCGGCGGCGGTCCCGGGATGGTGCTGCGCGCTGATGTGCTGGCGGCGGCGATCGACGCGGTGGCCAGTCCCGAGGATCGGCCTCGCCTGCTGATGAGTCCGCGGGGTCGGCCATTGACCCAGGCCACCGTCGCGGAACTCGCCGCCGGGCCTGGCCCGCTGATCGTCTGCGGTCGGTTCGAGGGCGTCGACCAGCGGGTGATCGGGGCGCGCGGGCTCGAGGAAGTATCGATCGGCGACTACGTGCTGTCCGGGGGCGAAATCGCCGCCATGGCGCTGATCGATTGCTGCGTCCGGCTGCTGCCCGGGGTAATGGGCAAATCAAGTTCCGGCGCCGATGAGAGCTTCTCCGAAGGCCTGCTGGAATACCCGCAATATACCCGTCCGCAGATGTTCGAGGGCGCGCCTATTCCGGAGCTGCTGCTGTCCGGCGACCACGCCAGGGTCGCGGCCTGGCGCAGGGCCGAGGCCGAAGCCCTGACCCGCGCGCGCCGGCCAGACCTTTGGGCCGCGCATGCCGGCCAAAATCGCCCAAAAAACCCGACAGACGGGTGACAACGGCCGGCCTTTGCCGTATAGCAGCGCCAAATCCGCGCAATGGCAGGATAGATGGACATTCGCGCAGCCGCGCCCGACAGGCTGGGCGCGCCGCCGATGGAGATTTTCCCGATGAACCTCATTCAAGAGCTCGAAAAAGAGCAATTCGAAAAATTGTCGGCCACCCGGCAAATCCCGGACTTCGGCCCCGGCGATACCCTGATCGTCAACGTCAAGGTGGTCGAAGGCGATCGCACCCGCGTGCAGGCCTATGAAGGCGTCTGCATCGGCCGCAGCGGCGGCGGGCTCAACGAGAGCTTCACCGTGCGGAAGATTTCCTATGGCGAAGGCGTCGAACGCGTATTCCCGGTGATGTCGCCGATGATCGACTCGATCAAGGTGGTGCGCCGCGGCAAGGTCCGCCGCGCCAAGCTCTATTACCTGCGCAACCTGCGCGGCAAGTCGGCCCGCATCGTCGAGAAGACCGAGCGCGCCGCCGCCGTCGGCGAGTAATCCAGCGCGCGTCGCGGACCTCCTCTCGTCATTCCGGGGCGCGCCTCTTGGCGCGAGCCCCGGAATGACGGCTGGTTGCAAACGCATTTCGCTCCCGGTCCCGCCTGTGCTATAAGGCTCGCATGTTTCCGGATTGCCAGCCCATCGCGTCCCGCGTCGTTCTCGACGACCGCCGCCGCCTGCCCTGGCGCTTCTTTGGCCGCCTGACGACGTCCGCGCTCGCGGCCTGACGCCCGGGCGGGCCGCCTTGCGCCGCACGCCGTTCGCTTTCCCGATTTGAATTCCGATTCAAGGCCTCACATCATGTCCGACAAAAAACCGACCACGCTGTACGACAAAATCTGGAACGACCATCTGGTCCACGAGGCCGATGACGGCACCTGCCTGCTCTATATCGATCGCCATCTGGTTCACGAGGTGACCTCGCCGCAGGCGTTCGAGGGTCTGCGCACCACCGGGCGCAAGGTTCGCGCGCCGGAGAAGACGCTGGCCGTGGTCGACCACAACATCCCCACCACCGACCGGTCGAAACCCAATCCGGATCCGGAGAGCATCGAGCAGATGCGGGTGATGGCGGAGAACGCCAGGGAATTCGGCGTCGAATATTACAACGAGTTCGACAAGCGGCAGGGCATCGTGCATGTGATCGGTCCGGAGCAGGGTTTTACGCTGCCCGGCACCACCATCGTCTGCGGCGACAGCCACACTTCCACCCATGGCGCGTTCGGCGCGCTGGCACACGGCATCGGCACCTCCGAGGTCGAGCATGTGCTGGCGACGCAAACCCTGATCCAGAAAAAGGCCAGGAACATGCGCGCGGTGGTCGACGGCAAATTGCCGGAGGGCGTCACCGGCAAGGACATCATCCTCGCCATCATCGGCGAGATCGGCACCGCCGGCGGCACCGGCTATGTGCTGGAATATGCCGGCGATGCGATCCGCGCGCTGTCCATGGAAGGCCGCATGACGGTCTGCAACATGTCGATCGAGGGCGGCGCCCGCGCCGGCCTGGTCGCGCCGGATGAAAAAGCCTTCGATTTCCTGAAGGGCCGTCCGAAGTCGCCGAAGGGCGAGGCTTGGGATGCCGCGATGCGCTACTGGGAAACGCTGCGCTCCGACGCGGACGCGCATTTCGACCACGAGATCAGGCTCGATGCGGCACAATTGCCGCCGATCGTGACCTGGGGCACCTCGCCCGAGGACGTGGTATCGATCACGGGCTTCGTGCCCGATCCGGACCAGATCGAAGACGAGGCCAAGCGGCTCTCCAAGCATCGCGCGCTGAAATACATGGGCCTCAACGCCGGCACCAGGATCACCGACATCAAGCTCGACCGCATCTTCATCGGGTCCTGCACCAACGGCCGCATCGAGGACCTGCGCGCGGCGGCGAAGATCGCCGAGGGCAAGACCGTCAACGGCCATATCAACGCCATGGTCGTGCCGGGCTCCGGCATTGTGAAGGAGCAGGCCGAAGCCGAAGGCCTCGACAAGATCTTCCTCAAGGCCGGTTTCGAATGGCGCGAGCCGGGCTGCTCGATGTGCCTTGCCATGAATCCCGACAAGCTGAAGCCGGAAGAGCGCTGCGCCTCGACCTCGAACCGCAATTTCGAGGGCCGTCAGGGCTTCAAGGGCCGCACCCATCTGGTCTCGCCCGCGATGGCCGCGGCGGCCGCGATCGCCGGGCACTTCGTCGACGTCCGGGAGTGGCGCTGAGGCCGGCTTGCTTCAACGTGGACGGGTTGCGGCAATAGCCCGTTAACGACCTGGGCGCAGACTGCCGCTTCAGGCGAGCGGTTTCGCCGGGAGCGCGCCATGGCCGACAAGTCCGAATTCGTCGACATGATCAGTGAGGCGACGCATCAGAACCGTCGCCGCTATGCCCCGCGCGTGGTCGAACTCGAGGTCAAGGAGACCTCGCGGCTCAGCCATTGGCCGCCGGATCGCTGGGTGCAATGGCGGCTGGAGACGCTGACGCCATGGAAGCTCAAACCCTGGAAGTTCAAGAATTGGGATTGAGGCTGCGCTGTCGGACAACGAAACCAGGCGGCTGTCGGGCGCCTGATTCAGGTCAGCCGAGGCTTCCGACAGGTTCAGCCGCGGCGCCAGAAGCAGCTCATATGGGGCGTGATCACGGTGCCGCTCGGCCGGAATTCCTGCACATAGGCGACCGAGCAGTCCCGCACCGCGTTCGGGCCGGGGTTGTAGCGCGGATAGACCCCGTCGGGTTCCAGCCGCGGATAGATATAGACGCGCCGCAGCGGCCGCCGCGCCCGCGCTTCCCTGACGGGAGGTGGCGACGCCTGCGCCATTTTCATCGCCGGTATCGCAGTTTGCGCCTGAACAAGCGGTCCCGCCGGGACAAGTGCTCCGATCAACGCCGTCAAAAGTGCCGCTGTCCTGATCCGCATGGTCGCGTCCGCTCAAACCTGAGTGCGCCCTACGGTCTCCGATTGCCGCGTCAAGGTCAACTGGCGAGGATGGGGCCGCGGACCGGCAGGCATTGCCACCGGACCCGCGCCAAACGTTTCCGGTTCACTCGAGTCATTGTTGCTTCTGCCGAGGCCTCATGGTTCGAGACGCGCGAAGCCGCGCTCCTCACCATGAGGGTCTGAGACCTCTTCCTGAGGAGCATCGCGCAGCGATGCATCTCGAAGGATGAAGCCGTTGAGGTCGAAATTGGGCTAACATCGGCGGGATGTGGATTGCAGCCAAAGCGCCGTCGCTTGCCGAGATGGAAGCCATGGCGCATGACATATTCGGCCGCCTGCCGGCCACCTTCCGCGCGCTCTGCGAGGGCGTCATCCTGCGCGTCGATGACTTTCCGGCCGAGGACGTTCTCGACGAGCTGAACGCCGACAGTGAATTCGACCTGCTCGGCCTGTTCCAGGGGGTCGGCCTGCCCTTCCGCAGCCAGCAGGACGTGGCACAGCTGCCCAACATGATCTGGCTCTACCGCCGGCCGATCCTGGATTACTGGGCCGAACATGACGAGACGCTCGGCCAGATCGTTCGCCACGTGCTGATCCACGAGATCGGCCATCATTTCGGCCTTTCCGACCACGACATGGCGACGATCGAGGCCGGCGCAGATTAGCCTCGCCGCAATTTGCCCTTGGATGGTGGCCCCGATCGGGATAAAATCCGCGCGCCATTTGCGCATTCTCAACTTCACGCGCTCGGAATCGCAACTGGCACCTCGCAACGATGAAGGTCGAGCCATGGACAAGTTCACCACGCTGGAAGGCGTCGCGGCGCCGCTGAAGATCATCAATGTCGACACCGACATGGTGATCCCGAAGCAGTATCTGAAAACCATCAAGCGCACCGGCCTCGGCAAGGGACTGTTCTCGGAACAGCGCTACAAGGACGACGGCAGCGAGAATCCGGATTTCATCCTCAACAAGCCGGCCTATCGCAACGCCAGGATTCTGGTCGCCGGCGACAATTTCGGCTGCGGTTCGAGCCGCGAACACGCGCCGTGGGCGCTGCTCGATTTCGGCATCCGCTGCGTGATCTCGACCTCGTTTGGCGACATCTTCTACAACAACTGCTTCAAGAACGGCATTCTGCCGATCCGCGTCAGCCAGGACGACCTCGACAAATTGTTCGACGATGCCGAGCGCGGTGCCAATGCGACGCTGACGATCGATCTGGCCAATCAGGAAATCCGCGGGCCGGACGGCGGCACGGTGAAATTCGAGATCGACGCCTTCCGCAAGCACTGCCTGCTGAACGGCCTCGACGACATCGGGCTCACCATGGAGAAAAAGGCCTCGATCGACAGTTACGAGGCGAAGGCCAAGACCGAGCGCGCCTGGGCCTGAGCCGGCCCGCCACCGGGTGACGCGCATGGCGCCTGACGTCGTCACCTTCTGGCACGGGCCGCTCGACCGGCTGCGGCTGACCTGCCTGCGCTCGCAGGTCGCGGCGGGCCACAAGGTGACCGTCTACAGTTTCGATCCGCTGCCGGGATTGCCCGATGGCGTTGGCAATGCCGAGGCGGAAGCGATCCTGCCGCAGGCCTTCTCCGAGAAACTGCGTCCGCCGCAGGCGGACGGCAGCTGGCGCGACTGGACCATTTTGCAGTTCAGCGATTTCTTCCGGATGCGGCTGATGGCGCGGCGAGCGGGCCTCTGGCTCGATGCCGATGTGCTGCTGCTCAAGGCGGTCGAGATCGATCCGGCAAAACCCTGTTTCGCCTGGGAGCGGCCGCGCCAGCTCGGCAATTCGGTGCTCTATCTTCCAGCCAGCGACCCGATCGTCCGGGCATTCGAGGACCTGATGCGGCAGGACGAACTGACGCCGGATTGGCTGGCGCTGCGGCATCGCCTGATCTTCACACTGCGCAAACTACGCGGCGGATCGAACCGCCTGTCCGATATTCGCGTCGCGATCTATGGCCCGGCCTCGCTCACCGCGCTCGCGCGCCGCGCCGGCGAATTGAACGCGGCGTTGCCGAAGAAATCATTCTATGCGGTGCATGCCGAGCCGAAGCGGTTCTTCGAGGCCGCGGATTTTTCGGCGCTGATCACCGACCCCGACATCGTCGGCCTTCACGTCTCGCCCAAAGGCCGCGGCAACCAGCCGCCGGTGCCCGGCAGCCTGTACGCCTGGGCGACGGAACGGTTTGGGACTTGAGGCCATCATTGCGTGCCCGAGGTCGCGCGGACCCGAGCCATGCCGTCATTCCGGGATGGTGCGCCAGCACCAGACCTCGGATGCGCAATTGCGCATCGGGGAATCTCGAGATTCCGGGTTCGATGCCTTGCATCGCCCCGGAATGACGAAGACTACCCTTGCTTCAGCCTAACTCCCCGTCGCGGCGATGGCGTCGGCGATCGCGATGGTGCGCTTCGCCATCTTGGCATGCAGCCGCTCCACCATCTGGCCGTCGAGCCGGATCGCGCCGCGCGCGGCGTTCTCCGGCTGCTCGAACGCGGCGATGATCCTGCGGGCATGGGCGACTTCCTCCGCCGGCGGCGTGAAGATCGCGTTGCAGGCCTCGATCTGGCCCGGGTGGATCAGCGTCTTGCCGTCGAAGCCGAGATCGCGGGCTTGCGTGCATTCCTGCCCGAAGCCGTCGACATTGCCGAGATCGCTGTAGGGGCCGTCGAGAATTTCGAGGCCGTGCGCGCGGGTCGCCAGGATGCAGTGCGTGATCATCGGAATCATCGCCGCGCGGCCGGGCTGCATCCGGATCCGCGTCTCCCGCGCGATGTCGTTCGGTCCGAACACGAAGCCGGCGAGCCGCGTCCCGGCATCGCGCGAGGCGGCGGCCAGCTCCTCGGCATGCAGCACCCCACGCGCGGTCTCGATCATCGCCCAGACCCTGATCGAGCTGTCCGCGGCGATGCCGGCAAGCCGGTCGCCGACCGCGTTGAGAGCCTCGACGCTGGAAATCTTTGGCACCAGGATGCCGTCGGGCCGGGCCTTGCCGGCCATCGCGATGTCGTCGATCCACCATGGCGTATCGAGGCTGTTGGTGCGGACCCAGACCTCGCGCTTGCCGAACCCCCTTGCGGCAATCGCCTGTGCGATCTGGTCGCGCGCCAGCGCCTTGGCCTCCGGCGCCACCGAATCCTCAAGGTCGAGGATGATCCCGTCGGCGGGGAGGTTGCGGGCTTTTTCCAGCGCCCGGGCATTCGATCCGGGCATGAACAGCAGGCTGCGGCGCGGATGGATCATGGGTTCGTTCCCTTATGGCGTTTCGAACCCCACGCGATAACATCCCGGATCATCCGCCGGAAGACTTGTTCGCCAGCCAAGCCTATGGTTAGCCATGGCCATGGCCCCGTTCCCACCACGCCTGCTCGAAGGCTACCGGACCTTCACCTCGCAGCGTCTGCCGACCGAACAGTCACGCTATCGCGAACTGTCCGAGCGCGGCCAGGCCCCCGAGGTGATGGTGATCGGCTGCTGCGACTCCAGGGTGTCGCCGGAGGTGATCTTCGACGCCGGGCCGGGCGAGCTGTTCGTGATGCGCAACATCGCCAACCTGGTGCCGGTCTATCAGCCCGACGCCAACGCCCATGGCGTGTCGGCGGCGCTGGAATATGCGGTTTCGGTGCTGCGGGTAAAGCACATCGTGGTGCTCGGCCATGCCCAATGCGGCGGCATCCGCGCCTTCATCGACAACGTCGAGCCGCTGTCGCCGGGCGACTTCATCGGCAAGTGGATGGCGATGTTCATCAAGCCGGGTGAGAAGGTCGAGCAGCGCGACCACGAGACGATGCAGGATTTCACCACGCGGATCGAAAAGGCCGCCGTGTTCCGCAGCCTGGAGAACCTGCAGACCTTTCCGTTTGTGAAAACTGGCGTCGAGCGCGGCGACCTCACATTGCATGGCGCCTATTTCGGCGTGGCCGAGGGCTCGCTCTTCGTGCTCGATCGGGCCGCCAAGGAATTCCGCAGCGTCAGCGAAAGCAGGCGAATAGCGAGTGGCGAATAGCGAATGGTGCAGATTCCAATCGCCATTCCCTATTCGCCCTCGTGATCGGTGCCCCAGCGATCGGACAGCGCCAGCAACAAGGCGGAGACGACGAACACCAGATGGACGCCGACCAGCCAGGCCATCTTCTGGGCGTCGAACACCGCATCGATGTTCATGAAGGCCTTCAGCACCTGGATCGCCGAGATCGCCACGATCGAGGCGAGCAGCTTCTGTTTCAGCCCGGCGAAATCCACCTTGGTCATCCAGTCCGGCCAGTCCGGGTGGCCGCGGGGGTCGATCTTCGAGACGAAGTTCTCGTAGCCCGAGAACACCACGATCAGGATCAGATTGCCGGTCAGCGAGACGTCGATCAGGGAGAGCACGCCGAGGATGATGTCGGATTCCTTGGCGGCGGGGGCATGCAGGATGAACTCCCACAGCATCATCAGGAATTTCAACAGCAGCACCGCAAGGCTGACGACGAGGCCGAGATAGAACGGCGCCATCAGCCAGCGGCTGTTGAACAGGATGCTCTCGATTCCCAGCTCCACCTGCTTCAGCGGCGGGCTGGGCCGATCCGGCGCCGGTTGTTCGGTCATCGCAATTCCGGCTCCTGCAACCGGCGCCTACGCCACTTTTTGTTTGGCGCTGATCAGCTTGCGGTTGATCAGGCATTCCGCGATCTGGACCGCGTTCAGTGCGGCGCCCTTGCGCAGATTGTCCGACACACACCACAGCACGAGACCGTTCTCCACCGTCGCGTCCTCGCGGATGCGGCTGATGTAG
>Ga0182024_10013820_pt1 | contig 15695 bp, 15 predicted proteins | sample P32metaG_FD_120480 | JGI IMG/M metagenome (GOLD analysis project Ga0182024, IMG submission 120480) | Permafrost microbial communities from Stordalen Mire, Sweden - P3-2 metaG (Illumina Assembly) | ecosystem: Environmental > Terrestrial > Soil > Wetlands > Permafrost | place: Sweden: Stordalen... | reverse complement strand
CCCCAACACCCGCCACCCGGTGTTGCTGGCGATGACCGTCAGCGCCCTCGATGATCTGGCTCCAGGACGCATTACCCTGGCCCTGGGTACCGCACTGCCGCTGCGCCTGGCACAGATGGGGATTCCCTACCAGCCTGAGCCTGCCATAGCCAAGGTCGAGCAGACCATGCTCGAGCTGCGGCAACTGTGGCGGGGTGAGCGCTTGGCTCTGGGAGCCCAGGGGGTGCCCGAGCTCGAGCCGATGTTCCCTCCGGTGCATCAGGTTCCGCTCTGGGCGGCTGGGTATCGCAAGGCCTTCCACGAGATGGCCGGGCGGGTGGCCGACGGCTACCTGGCCAGACCGGCGGAGCCCATGGAGGCGGTCGCGCTGGCGTCTAGACGGATCAAGGCGGCAGCGCGCGCGGCGGGCCGGGACCCCGACTCGATCGTTATCGGGGGCTACGTGCTGTCGCTGATCGATAACAGCCGCCGTGCTGCTCTCGACCGGGCCAAGCGCGAACCCTTCGCCATCTACATGCTCGCAGTCCAGACTGACGTCGCCATGCGTCGAGCCGGGATGGACCCCGGCCTGCGAGGGCCAATCATGGCCGCCTGGCGAGCCGAGGACTACCACGGCGCGGCCCAGCTGATCCCCGACGAGCTGGTTGATGCCTTCCTTCTCTGCGGCACTCGAGAGGAGGTGGCGGCGGGTGCCGAACGCTTCAACCAGGCGGGGATGGATCTGCCCATCCTGCAGCCGGTGGTCCAGGAGCAGGCGCAGGTTGAAGCGGTGCTCGATGCGGCGGTGCTGTATGGCTCGGCGGGGGCACTGGCCACGGCGTCGGGTTCCCATCAAAGGCGACCGGTCGATTCCAGCGAAGGCATTGGATTCGTGCGCCGGGTTCGAGGCTTGGTCGAAGTAACCCGTCCCTTCGCCCTCACCGCCTCAGTCGTTCCGGTATCGGCAGCAGCCGCCCTGGCGGCCGTTCACCACCAGTTCAGCTGGCCAATCTTCGCCCTGGTTCTGGTCGGCGCGGTGCTGCTTCAGGTCGGCACCAACGTGACCAACGAGATCTACGACGTCCGTAAAGGTGTCGACGCCATCACTTCCCCGCGGGCGAGCCAGGCATTGCTCACCGGCCGGGTCCGAGAGCGAGAGGCGTTCATCCTGGCCGGCTCGGCCTTCCTTTTAGCGGTGCTCATCGGAGTGGCGCTGATCGCCGTCCGAGGCTGGCCCCTGGCGGTGATCGGCGTCATCGGGCTCATCGGTGGTTGGGGCTACACGGCGCCGCCCCTGCAGTACAAGTACCGCGCGGCTGGACTGCCCCTGGTCTTCCTGCTGATGGGTCCGCTGATGGTCCTGGGCGCCTACTTCGCCATCACCGGCCACCTCTCTGGGGATGCCGGGGCGGTCAGCGTTCCCATCGGTCTCCTGGTCACCGCCATCCTCCACGGGAACGAGTGGCGCGACATCGGTGAGGACGCCCGGGCCGGAATCAGCACCCTCTCGATCCGAATCGGTCGCAGGTTCGCCTACCGCCTCTATGTGGTGCTGTTGGTGGGAGCCTTCATAGCCCTGGGAATAACGGTTGCGATCGGAATTCTGCCCCGCCTCAGTTTGCTGGCGCTGCTTTCCCTTCCACTCTTGGTACGCACCCTCAACGCCTCCGAGCTGGGCGCCGCCGGGCAGCAGCGGGCCATCGCCAAGATCGATCTCGAGACAGCCCAGCTGCACGCGAGCTTCGGCCTGCTACTCGTCGCCGGAATAGCCATCAGCACCGGTTGGCACCCGGGCAGCTGAGACCGGCAGGAGTGCGACTTCCCGAGCGGCCCTCCGCGACAGTGGTGGTGGCCAGCGGCACGTTCGCATATCTCGCCTTCGCCGCCACCTTCCGAGGCCCAAAGCCCCGGTTCTGGCAGAGGATGACCGCGACCGCACTGGCGCTCGGAGCCAGCTCCCTGCTCAACAGCAAGGAGCTGCGCCGCCCACGACCACGACCCGCCGACCTGGTCCTGGGCACCGCCATCGCAGCGGGGCTCTATTGCGTCTTCGCGGTCGGGGATCGGGCCGCGCGCCTGGTCATGCCCCGGGGTGAGCAGGATATCGGTGACATCTACCAACTCCGCCAGCTACGGCCCCGGGCCGAGCTCGTGCTTCGGCTGGGACTCGCCATCGCGCCCGCCGAGGAGCTCTTCTGGCGCGGTCTGCTGCAGCAGGCAGCGACCGAGCGCTTTGGGAGGGCCAGGGGAGCAGCCCTAGCAGCCGGTCTCTACGGGGGCGCCCACATCTGCACAGGCAATCCCACCCTGGTAGGAGCGGCCACGGTCGCGGGCGGTGGCTGGTCTGGCCTCGCCGCGGCAGGTGTGCCCATGCCGGCCCTCATCGTCAGCCACGTGCTCTGGGACATCTGGATCTTCCTGGTTCGGCCGACAGGCGCAACCAGCTGACTTCGCGCGGCCGAGAGCACCTAACGCATCGCATCCTTAGGTCAGCAGAACCCAGGGACGGCGGACACTAGTTTCCAGCATGGCAACTCCGGTGATCCGGGCCGAACAGGCGGACATCACCACCTTGGACGTGGACGCGGTTGTCAACGCCGCCAATCCCAGCCTCTTGGGTGGCGGCGGAGTGGACGGAGCAATTCATCGGGCTGCCGGTCCGGAGCTAGTCGCGGAGTGCCGCCTATTGGGTGGTTGCGAACCTGGCAACGCTAAGGCCACCCAGGCATACCGACTGCCGGCGAAGTGGGTCATCCACACGGTCGGGCCGGTTTGGCATGGCGGGGATCGTGGAGAGCCGAGCCAGCTCAGATCCTGCTATCAGGCGGCACTTCGGGTGGCGGACGACCTGGGCGCACGCACCGTCGCCTTCCCCGCAATCTCCACCGGGATCTTCGGATACCCGTCTGAATTGGCCGCCCAGATCGCGGTCCAGGCCATCCGAGACTCCCGGATCGGAGGCATCGAGGAGGTGATCCTGGTGGCCTTCGACCACGCAACCCATCGGCTCTACACCCGCCTCCTCTCTGGCTGAGACCGCCAGGCAAAAGCCTCCAGCGCGCCGGTTTGCACGTCTCGGCTAAGGGCGCGAATCCGAGGACGGCGCCGTCTATACTGCCGGGCGGTGTCCGAGCCCGGCATAGGCGTGCCAAGACAACCCGCGTGATCGCGGTTCGGGGCTCTCAACGGGGGTGGTGCATGCCGTTTGCGGCGCTGACGCTGTCCTCGCGCGGATCTGGGTCAGAGAGCGGCTCGGCCGGGGTTCGCAGGTCGCGAAGAAGACTCCAGAGCACCGTCAATGAGTTTGGGTTCGCGCCCCGCCTTGCCCCGGCGATGAAGTCGCAGCTTCGGAGCCTGAGGTAGTGCAGCGCGGGCTGGCGTTGCTCTACGGCTCGTTGCTTGGAGCGGCGGTGTGGTTGGCCCTCTGGTCAGCACCCGTCATAGTCCAGGCTGCTGCCGGCCCCTTCAGCTGTGAGCCGGTCTTCTACGAGGTGGATTCCGGCCAGCTAGTCGAGGTCAATCCCACCGGCGGGGCCACCGTCACGATCGGGCCGACGCAGCCCACCTACAACGCCATGGGGTACGACACCGCCAACAACTACCTCTACGCCATCAGTACCGCGGCGGCCAACTTGGGCCACCTCCTCCAGATCGCCGACGACGGCTCCGTTACCGACCTCGGCTTGCCGACCGGGCTGGCCGCCGGCAGCTACGTCAGCGGCGACTACGACTCCGGGGTCGGCAACCCCGACAGCGGCGATCTGGTGATCTCGGCTCCGTCAAGCACCTGGTGGGCGATCGACGTCACGGCGACTCCGCCTACCGCTACCGAACTGGCCATCAGCGGAGCGCCCAGCGGCGACGATCAGGTCGACGTGGGGAACATCATGTATCAGCTCAACGGCCAGACCCTGTACGCCATCGACCTCAACACGGACAGCGCGACCCACATCAGCGTCAGCGGCCTGCCTGCTGCCGGGAGCTACGGCTCCGGCTGGTCGGACCAGGGAAACGACATCTTTTTCAGCCTCAACGGCACCGGCGACATCTACCAGATCAACAACTACACCGGCGCCACTCCCAGTGCGACCCTCGTCGACCACGGACCGATCACCTCGAACAATGATGGCGCCTCCTGCAAACTCGCCACCGACACCTTTGACTCTCCGGTTGCGAACAACGACAGCTACACCACCACTGGTGGTCAGACGCTCACCGTTGCAGCTCCCGGAGTGCTCGGAAACGACGTCGGTGCGGATCTAACCGTCGACACCCCGGACACCACCTCGCCCAGCCACGGCACCCTCACGCTCAACAGCGATGGCAGCTTCACCTACACCCCGACGCTCGGCTACACCGGCACGGACACCTTCACCTACCGCGACGTAGATGAGTTCGGGCGCGACTCCAACACCGCCACGGTCACGATCAGGGTCCAACCCCCGGCACCGCCGACAACGTCTCCGGAAAGCGGGACCACACCTTACGAAACACCGATAACGTTGCCCACGCCGACAACCACCGGAGTGGGACCTTTCACCTATGCCCTAGCCTCGACTCCGCCACCGGGCGACGGCGTTGCAACCATTAATGCGTCGACAGGTGCAGTGACCTTCACCCCGGCGGCCGGTTTTGCCGGAGCCGTTGCCCCTTTCACCTACACAGCGACTGACGATTACGGCCACACCTCGGCACCCGCTGACATCAACGTCACCGTGTCCCTGCCTCCACCGCCGGCCACGTCACCAGAGACTGGCACCACTCCCTACGCCACCCCCATCACCCTGGGAGCCCCGACGGCCACGGGAGTTGGTCCCTTCACATACGCCCTGACCTCCATTCCGGCGGGAGCCGATGGAACAGCCACAATCGACTTCTCGACCGGCCGGGTAACCTTCACCCCGGCTGCAGGCTTCGCCGGCGCCGTCCCCACTTTCACCTACACCGCAACCGACAAGTTCGGTCAGCCGTCAGCTCCCGCCAACCTCAACGTCACGGTGTTGCCGCCCGCAGCTCCGATCACCCCGCCTGAGAGCGGCACCACCCCCCACGACACCCCCATCACACTTCCGGCTCCAACGACGATAGGGGTTGGGCCTTTCACTTACGCGCTCAGCTCGACTCCCCCCAGCGCCGACGGAGTTGCGTCCATTAACCCCTCTACCGGCGCCGTTAGATTCGCGCCCACCGCGACTTTTATCGGCGCCGTCGCAACCTTTACTTACTCGGCCACCGACCGGTTCGGTCAGCCGTCGGCGCCCGCCGACGTCAATGTCACAGTCCTACCGCCGGCACCGCCGATTAGCGCGCCCACAACCGGTGCGGGTCCGGGCGACTCCCCCCAAACACTAATTGGCGCTGCCCTGCTACTCATCGGCCTCCTCGCCATGGTCTCGGCGCTGGGATGGCGCAGAACTAAAGGGACGCACCGGTAGAGCCCACCGCGTCCCTTTAGCGCCCAGGCTACCGCGGACGTTGGCCTTGCCATCCGCCGGGCCGCATGGCCCCGTCACACCCCGAAGGCAGTTGACTTTCGATATATCGATGAGCTAGTATGAGCGGGTCAGATATATCTACGATATGGAGGCGGAAACACAATGGATGATTTTCAGATTGACCACGAACACGGTTCTGGTCCAGGCCATCCCGGTCGAACAGGGCGGCGCGGCGGCCGTGGCAGATTCGGTCCCTTTAGGCCCGGAGACTTCGGTGGCTCCTTCCGCGGAGGGTTCGGAGGCCGCATGCGGAGTGCGCGGAGTAGGCGGATCCCCCGAGGGAATGTCCGGGCCGCCACCCTACTGCTCCTCGCCGAGCAGCCCCGGAACGGCTACCAGATCATGCAGGAGATAACAGAGCGCAGCAAGGGGGTCTGGAGTCCCAGCCCAGGATCGGTCTACCCCGCCCTCCAGCAATTGGACGACGAGGGGATGGTTCGCTCCCAGGAGACCGACGGGCAGCGCCTCTACACCCTGACCGAGTCTGGCAAGACCTACACCGAGGAGCACCGGGCGGAGTTCGGATCGCCCTGGGAGGACGTGTCGGGAGCCGTTGGGGACGATGTCCACCAGTTGCTCTCTCTGATGCGGCAGACGATCGGCGCGACCATCCAGGTGGCACACGCCGGAAGTCCAGCCCAGGTGGCCAAGGCCGCACAGCTGATGAAGGAGACGAGGCAAAACCTCTACAAGACTCTGGCTGAAGACGAGGCGGAGCCCCACGAGTCTGACCCGACAGCCTCGATCTGACTGGGACTGGCCTAGTCGCGCGCTCGGCGCCGGCCCGCTCGAGCGTGCGGCGAGACCTGCCGTCCACACGGCTTTGGACTGCACTGCGATAATCGCCGGCCGTGGATGACTACAGGTCGATCAACCTGGCCAACTGGGACGAACGCGCCCCGGCCCACGCCAAATCACCCGACTACGCGTTCGCCAGATTCCGAGAGGACCCGGGATACCTGAGCAAGGTGGTGCGCTTCGATCTGCCCCTTCTTGGGGACGTGCGTGACCTGCGCGCCGTCCACCTCCAGTGCCACATCGGCACTGACACCGTCTCATTGGCTCGTCTTGGCGCTCGAATGAGTGGCTTGGACTTCTCGCCGGCGGCACTCGCCGAAGCCAGGCGGCTGGCTGCAGCAACCTCGGCAGACATCGAGTTCGTACAAGCCGATCTCTACGACGCGGTGGCAGCCCTTGGAGCTGAAAAGTTCGACCTCGTCTACACCGGCAACGGCGCGCTTTGCTGGCTTCCTGACATCGGTCGCTGGGCCAGTGTCGTGGCCCAGCTGTTGGCCCCGGGGGGCCGCCTGTTCGTTCGCGAGGGGCACCCGATGCTGTGGGCACTGGACGAAGCTAGGACCGACGGACTGGTGGTCGACTATCCCTACTTCGAGCAACCGACCCCCCTGGTCTCGACCGAAGCTGGCACCTATGTTGAGACCGATGCGACCTTCGTGAACAACACGAGCTGCTCGTGGAATCACGGTCTCGGGGAAACGGTCAGCGCATTGCTGAGTCAAGGGATGCGGATCACCGGGCTCACCGAGCATGACAGCGTCCCCTGGGACGCCCTTCCTGGGCAGATGGAGCGGTTGCACGGCGGGGAATTCCGGCTGACTGACCGGCCGTGGCGGCTCGCCCACAGCTACACGCTGCAGGCGGTAAAAGGGGCGCGGCCCGGGGCAGATCGGCCGAACCGCATACCCTAACTCCACCCTCGGACTATGCGTTTCCGGTCAAACCCCTCGCGTTCTAGCCTGGGAAAATGTGGTCTGGTTCGTCGCCCCGCCACCGGTAGAGGACGTCCGGCTCACCTTCCTCGTTGGTGCTGCCGTCACCGAACTCCATCGCCGTGAATCCACGGTGTTCGTAGAAGGTGCGTGCGGCTAGGTTGCGCTGGAACGCCCACAGATTCAACTCGCCCGCGGAGAGCGCTTTGGCGAGTGCCAGCAACCCGCCTCCCTGACCGCAGCCCTGACGACTCGGGTCGACGTAGAGGTGATCAACCCAGCTGCGCTCGAAGTTGAGACACAAGAACGCGCTGACAGTCCCGTCAGTCGTCGCTACCAATACTTCGTGCCTGCGCTGAAGTTCGTCAGAGAACCACGCCTTGACCTCGTCGTCGCTGTGAGCAAGCTGGAGCCAAGGCATGGCCTTCCGAACCGCGCGGAGGTAGATGTCGGCAATCACTGGGCCGTCGAGTACCACTGCCGGCCGGGTCACGTAAGGAGCAGGAGCACTCATGTCCAGCAGAGTCTGCGCGCTACGAGTCGGGGCTCGGATTGAGCGCTGCGAGAATCAGTGTGTGGCTCGATGCCCCGGAGCCCGCCGACTCCGTCTGTTTATCGGCAAAGCTTCACTGCGGGCCGTGGCCAAATGTCCAGACTCAGCGATGGCCTCCACGCCTCGCGGATCGCCGTCCTCATCGACCCTTACCCGCACCGAGCCGAATCCCGCCAGCTGGAGTACCGGAGTGAGCACTCGGGGCTGATCACCGCCGATCTCGAGAAGCAGGTGTCCGCCATCGCGGAGCCACTCGCGCGACTCGAGCACCGCCCGCCGGATCAGGAACAGCCCATCGCTTCCTCCGTCGAGGGCTGCAAGCGGTTCAAATGCAGGCACGTCGCGCGGCAGATACTGGATCTCGTCGGTCGGGACGTACGGAAGCACGCCCACGATCAGATCGACGGTCCCCGCCCATGTTGTCGGAACCGCATCGAAGAGATCACCTTCCACCACGTGCACGCCGTTTCGTCGCGCGCACTGGGACGCGATCGGGTCGGACTCCACTCCGACCACCGTGGCGTCGGGCCGCCGGGCCATGAGCACCATCGCGACGGCCCCACTGCCGGTCCCGAGGTCGATGGCTCGGCCTTGCGGCGGCAAGAGCTCCGCCGCCCGCTCCGCCAGCTGTTCGCTCTGCCAGCGGGGCACGAAAACACCGGCGGTGACGGCCACCGAGCAGCCGCAGAATTGGGTGGCTCCGGTGATCCACGCGAGCGGCTCACCGGTTGTGCGCCGCTCGACCAATGCCGCAAGTAGCTCGTCGTCCCCCTGGGCGGCCGCAGCAAGCTCCGCCGCCTCCTCCTCGGCGGCGACGCAGCCAGCGGCTGCAAGGCGGCTCGTGGCCTCCGACAGGGCGGAGCTCGGCGTTTCCAGCACCGGCCGATTAGATCACGGATTTCGCGGAGGGGGTATGCCGGAGCGACCGAGAGAGCGCTTCTTTGGTTCCTAGGATGGTCGCGAGCGGGGCCCGCCGCGGTATGGCCACAAGACTGCGAGGGGGACACTTCGATGGCATCTTCCGATTCCTGGTCTCTGATCCACGCCGAGCGCCGAGCCCTGATTGCGGACCTGGAACCACTCAGCGATGAACAGTGGGCGACCCAGTCGCTGTGTGCCCAGTGGTCGGTCCAGGACGTCCTGGGCCACATGGTGGCGACCGCCAGAATGACCCCGCCCCGGTTCTTCGCGGGACTTGCCTCGGCCGGCTTTCGGTTCAATTCCTTCAACGCAGCCGGCGTGGCCCGTGAGACCGGTGGTTCGCCGCGAGAGACGCTGGCTGGCTTCAAAGCTCAGCTCAACGCCACCACCCATCCTCCGGGCCCGACCACTGCGATGGTCGGGGAGGCAGTACTCCATGGTGAGGACATTCGCCGACCGCTGGGAATCCGCCGTGACTATCCAACCGAAACCCTGGTTACGGTGGCGGACTTCTACAAGGGATCCAATCTCTTGCTGGGAACCAAGACCCGGATCGCCGGGCTGACCCTGCGAGCCGCGGATGCCGACTGGTCGACGGGAGCTGGTCCCAGCGTCACCGGACCGATGATCTCGCTCTTGCTCGGAATGACCGGACGTGCCGCGGGACTGTCCGACTTATCCGGCGATGGTCTTGGCACGCTCAGATCACGGGTCTAGATCCAAGTCGACCCGCGGACGCTGATCTCTTGTGGGAGGGCACCTTCCGATGAGCTTCATCACCCGTGGATTCCGCGGTCGGCCCCGCGATCAGGGCGAGGCGGGACGACTGCCACCAGGGCAGCACCTGGTTCACGACTTTCCTGTTCTTTCTGCCGGTCCCACTCCGCGCACGCCGCTCTCCGAGTGGTCCTTTTCTATCACGGGTGCGGTGGACCAGCTCAAGAACTGGACCTGGGATGAGTTCAGAGCCCTGCCGACCGAAACCATCACGCGCGACATCCACTGCGTCACCAAGTGGTCCAAATTGGATACCCACTGGGAGGGCGTATCGGTGGACACGCTCCTCCAAGACGCGCAGCCCACGGCTGGCTATGTGATGGCATTCAGCGACGGCGACTACAGCACCAACCTCCCGCTGACAGACCTCATCGGCGGCAAAGCTTGGGTCGCCTTCTCCTTCGCCGGGGAGCCCCTCCCGTCCGAGCATGGCGGCCCCGCCCGGCTGTTGGTCCCCCACCTCTATTTCTGGAAGAGCGCCAAGTGGGTGCGGGGATTGCGGCTGATGACTGCCGACTCCCCTGGGTTCTGGGAGACCTACGGCTACAACATGCATGGCGATCCGTGGCGAGAGCAGCGCTACAGCGGCGACTGACCTGGCGCCTGGCCGAGGTCACCCAACTCGTTGCCGAGACCCCTCGGGTCCGCAGTCTGGTGCTCGAGGTGCCCGGCTGGCCAGGACACCGAGCCGGTCAACACATGGATGTGCGGCTGACCGCGGAAGACGGATACGCGGCGGAGCGAAGCTACTCGATCGCCTCGGCCCCAGACGCCGGCGAGCAGTTGACCTTGACTGTCGAACGTCTTGACGACGGAGAAGTCTCGCCGTATCTGACCGAGGAACTCCGCGTCGGCGACCAGCTGGAACTCCGGGGACCGATTGGGGGCTACTTCGTGTGGGATCTCGAGATGGGAGGGCCGCTGATGCTGATCGCCGGGGGCTCGGGCATCTGCCCCCTGATGGCGATGTTGCGTCGACGTGCCGGCGCCAGCAGCAAGGTGCCCGCCCGCCTGCTCTATTCGTCACGGTCCCGGGAGGACATCATTTACCGCGAGGAGCTCCATCGCCGCGGAGCTGCCGGGAGTGGACTCGAGGTGATACACACGCTCACCCGCGTGCAGCCGCCTGACTGGACGGGACGTGCCGGTCGGATCGACCAGGCAATGCTGAATGACGTGGCCTGGTCGCCTACTGACCGTCCTCTGATGTACGTTTGCGGTCCGACGACACTGGTCGAGCACGTCGCCGATGCTCTGGTCAATCTGGGCCACGATCCGGAACGCGTCAAGACGGAAAGATTTGGACCGACCGGAGGCTGAGCAAAGTGGAAGACAACCAGATGAGGCTCGACGGCAATGCGATCGCGGGACTACTTGGCGAACTTTTCACCGCTGAGGTCACCGACGCGCGCGGTGCGTGCTTAGGGTGCGGCGCCGTCGGCGCGCTCGGCGCCCAGCACCTATACATGCATCCGCTGGCTCCCGGTGCTGTGCTGCGCTGCCGATGGTGCGAGAGCGTGCTGATGGTTCTCGTCCACGCAGAGGGCCGAGTTCGACTTGCGGTACGGGGAATGGCCTGGCTCGACATTGAAGACAACGCAGAAAGGATTGACTGAGCTGCGGTAATCGCCGACGCTTTCCAAGTCTGCTTCGATCTGAATCGATCGCCCTCTCGCATCCATCATGTGCGCATTGAGTCCCCTGCGCCGGCTGGCAATGCCGGCATTCTGGGAAGAGGCGAAGTGCCTGCTCCCCTATCCTTGCCTAAGTGAGGTCTGGTGCGGGTTGGCGCGGCCTGCGGCTGGGTAGAGCAGTTGGCTGGGGCGATGCGCTGGTACTGTCCGCCACCGTCCTCTGGAGCATCAACGTTGTAGTGGTCAAGCTGGCCCTTGTCGACAGCGGGCCCCTCACGTATTCCGCTATCCGCTACCTCGTCGGAGGCCTGGCTCTTTTGGGCTTGGCCCGTGGTCTGGAGGGCACCCTGGTGCTGCCTCGCGGCAGGGACGCGCTCTTGATCGTGGCCGCGGCGCTAACCGGAGTCCTGATCAACCAGGCCAGCTTTACTGTGGCGCTGTCCCTCACCAACCCAGACAACGTGGCGATGATCTCGGGGATCACCCCGCTGCTGGTGGCGAGCTGGTTTGTCTGGCGGCGCCGGGAACGCTTCGGCTTGCGGGTGTGGGTCGGCCTAGGCCTCGGCTTCGCCGGCCTGGTACTGGTCGTAGGTGCGGGCGTCTGGTCGAGCTGGTTGGGCGTCCTTATCGCGCTCGGGAATCCTCTGAGCTGGGCTGTGTACTTGCTGCTTCTCCCCCGGCTCTTGGGTCGCTATGGCCCGCTCACACTTTCGGCAATGGTCACCATGCTGGGCGCATTGATGCTGCTCCCGTTGGGAGCTGTGGAGGCGGTGAGACATCATCCGTACGTCTCGGGACACTGGCTCGGTCTGCTCGCGTACAGCACACTGTTGGCGCTAGTGCTGACTAGCTGGCTGTACCTGCTAGGTGTGCGCCGCTTAGGACCCGCTCGTACAGCGGTGTACGTCTACCTGCAGCCGTTCCTTGCGGTGGTCGCGGCCGGGGTGCTGATCGGCGAGCCGATCCTGCCACTCCAGCTCGTGGGCGGCGTCATCATGTTGATAGGGGTTGCCTGGGGTCGACCCCGGCCAAGACCTAGTCTGGTGCCCCGACATGAAGAGCCGTCCGCGATAGGAGGGCTGCCGAGCGTGACCTAGGAGGGCGTGAATCTCCGCCCTCGCCAGACCGAACCCACAGTGCCCGCCCCTAGCGGTCAGTATCTTCATCCGGATGACGTCGGCGCCCGTGGAAGATCTCCGCACCCTTTTGGATGCCCCCTCACCAGGTGTGCTGACGACCACTCGAGCCGAGGGCACCGCGTTAGCCTCGCCGGTCCGCTTTCGGTGGACGGGTCTGGCTTTTGAAATCGTGATCGCCGGAGGGGATGTCAAGCCGAGTCATCTCATGCAGGACCCGCGCTGCGGCCATGTCATTTTCGAGACCAGCGCCCCTTTCCGCGGGGTTGCGGTGAATGGTGAGGCAGTCTTGAAAGACGGCGAGGTGACCGAGATCCGCAGCCCTATCGCCGGACGCTATCTCGGGCAGGAGGCCGGCCGTCGCTGCGCCATCGAGCGCGGGTCCAGTCCGGGAGTCCTGGTTCGGTTGTTTCCGGAGCGGTTGATCAGGTGGGGACCTTGCGAACCGAAGTACGTGAAATCACCTGATCGAGGGGCACCATGCGCCCACCCCAGATGAAGGTTGGAGCAGGAGCCGACCAGGGCTCGGGGGCGTCGGCGCCTGAGGAAATGGGAGCAGCTCTGCTTGAGGCGGGGATGTTGCTCGCCGCCGAGCTTTCCCTCCCGATGCTCCTGCGCCGCCTGGTTGAGATCGCTGTCAGGATCACCCACGCCCGCTACGGAGCTCTAGGCGTAAGTAGGCCCCAGGGCGGGATCGTCGAGTTCATCACCGTCGGACTCAGTGAGGACGAGCGAGCCGCCATCGGCCCAATCCCTAGTGGACGGGGGATTCTGGAAGCCTTGATCCGCGACCCTCAGCCGCTCCGTCTGGCCCGGCTTCAGGACGACCCTCGCTCGGTTGGCTTCCCACCCAACCACCCGTATATGACCTCCTTTCTTGGCGCTCCGGTTCGGGCCCGTAGCCAAGTCTTCGGCAACCTCTACCTAACCGAGAAGCAGAAGGGAGCGGCCTTCGACGCCGCCGACGAGGCGGCGGTAGTAACGCTGGCGAGCCAGGCCGGGGTGGCCATCGCCAACGCCCAGACCTACCGCAACCTGCGCCAGCGTGAGCGCTGGCTCGGTGCCCTCCACGAAATAACCGCGGCGCTCCTGGCCGCCGCGCCGCCGAACGAGATGATGACCACGATCGTCCGCAGTGCCAGAGAGATGAGCGACGCCGACCTGGCCGCCATCGCCCTGCCGGTTGCCGACGGATCCAGCACACTCCGCGTGGTCGCAGCCGATGGGGCGGGAGCCGACCGCATCCTGACGGCCCCTGCCAAGGCGAGTGGCACCGCGTCCCACAGCGTGCTGGTCAGCGGGCGTCCTTTGATCGTCCGGGCCGCGTCGCGGGATGCTTATGCCAGCTTCGTGGCGGAAGCCGGGCTCCCCATCGGAGCTCGACTGGTGGTGCCGATGCTGATCCATGGGCATGCCAGTGGGACCATCTTTCTGACCCGGTCCGGCTCCGATGCCGACTTCAGCTCCGAGGATCTCAGCCTGCTCGAGAGCCTAGCCAGCCAGGCGAGCCTGGTGCTCGAATACGGCAGAGTTCAGGCCCAGTCTCAGCGCTTGGCAGTGATCGAGGAGCGCAACCGGATTGCCCGCGACCTCCATGACGAGCCAGTCCAGGCGCTCATCTACCTAGCCCGACGGCTGGAGTCAATGGCCATGGAGCCCAGCGTCCGGGGACCGGAGGCGAGGCAGCTGGAGCAGACGAGGGAGCTTGCGGTGGCGGTCGTGGAGGGCCTGCGTCAGCTCACCGAAGGCTTGCGCTCCGAGATCCTTGAGCAAGACGGGCTCGCGGCCGCCCTGGAGGACCTCGGAAAGCGCTTCAAGTCGAAGACCGGAGTTGAGGTGGAGGTGTCGGTCCGCGGTCCAGTCAGGAGATGGGCTCCCGAGCTCGAGCGCAGCCTCCTCCGGGTAGCGCAGGAGGCGCTGAGCAACGTTGAGCGTCACGCCATGGCGCATCGAGTTCGGCTGGATCTGATCGCCAAGGCCGGTCGACTGAAGCTCAGGATCGCGGACGACGGGGTCGGCTTCGTAACCAGCGGACGCCACCAGGTCGCGCCTGGGTTGGGGACCATCGGCATGCGTGAGCGCGTGGAGCTCAGCGGAGGCTGGCTCCGAATCTGGTCGCGGCCGCGCCGGGGGACTCTTGTCGTGGCCGCATCTCCAGCTGAGCCTCTGCCCGAGTCGGGTGGCAACCACCCGGCCGCAACAGGTGATTCCACCCGAGCGGACCAAGACTGAGGAGGCTACCGTCGAGCTCATGACTGGCTCCAGCCCAACCACGATTGTGCTAGCCGAGGATCACGCTCTGGTACGCGAGGGCACCCGGCAGATCCTCTCTGGCCACCCTGACCTGACTGTGATTGGTGAGGCGTCCCGCGGCGAGGAGGCGATTCGACTGGTATTGGAGCTGCGGCCGCAGGTGGTCCTGATGGACATGCGCATGCCCGGAGTCAACGGCATAGAAGCCACCCGCCAGATTCTGGCCCAAGCGCCGGACACCAAGGTGGTCATCGTCAGCGCCCACGAGGACGAGGACTACGTCCGCGAAGCGTTGGCTGCGGGGGCGGTGGGCTACATCCTCAAGACAGCACCGGCCCGCGAGCTGGTGGAGGGCGTCCGGGCGGTGGCGGCTGGCGCCCTGGTGCTCAGCCCCAGCCTGTCGCGCCGGTTGGCCCAAGCTCGGGTCGATCCGGCCCGAGCCAGTGACCGGGTCAGTTCCCGCGAGCTCGCCGTCCTACGCGAGATCGCGCTGGGCCACTCCAATAAGGAGATTGCCCGAGACCTGGGCATCAGCTTACGAACCGTGGAGGGTCACCTCCACAACATCTTCGAGAAGCTGCGGGTCAACTCCAGGACCGAGGCGGTCGTCTACGCAGCCAATCACGGGATCGTCTCGATCGAGTCAACTGAGGCAACATGATCCAGAGTTCCAGTTCCCCGCCCCACCATGAGGGTGCTAGCGCACATCTCGACACCGATCACACCTGGGATGTAGGCAATGTTCTCAGGGGGGCTGAGGCCGAGCGGCGCCGGCTCGCGGAGCTGCTGAACGATGAGCCGGTGCAAGCTCTCGCTCACATCTCACGCGCACTGCGGAGCGTTGAGGGCATGCCTGGAACCCCTGCCGTGGTCACCGAGGCGGCCAGAGATGCCAGCCTGCAGGCAGCCGCCGTCAGCCAACAACTGAGGCGGATCGCTCGGCTCCTCCGGCCTTCGATCCTCGATGACATTGGTTTGGGGGCTGCACTTCGCCAGCTCACGTCGGAATCCGCCGCAAAGTCCGGGGTCACGACCGAGAGCGACGTGAGAACCGTATGCCAGGGTCGCCAGCCCGAGGTTGACATCGTCCTCTACCGCGTGGCCGAGGCCGCACTGAAAAATGCTGAGGAACATTCTGCCGCCACCGCCATCAGGGTGCGCTTGACTCAGCGCGACGCGCGCCTCATCGTCACCGTCCGGGACAACGGTATCGGTCT
>Ga0182024_10013819_pt1 | contig 15695 bp, 14 predicted proteins | sample P32metaG_FD_120480 | JGI IMG/M metagenome (GOLD analysis project Ga0182024, IMG submission 120480) | Permafrost microbial communities from Stordalen Mire, Sweden - P3-2 metaG (Illumina Assembly) | ecosystem: Environmental > Terrestrial > Soil > Wetlands > Permafrost | place: Sweden: Stordalen... | reverse complement strand
CGTCGAGCGTTACCAAGTGGCTGGGCGACTCGGTCGGGCATTGGGAAGGCGACACGCTGGTGGTGGACACCACCAACTTCACCGACAAGACGCATTATCAGGGATCCACCCCGGATCTGCATGTGATCGAGCGCTTCAAGCGCGTCGATGACCGCACTATTCTTTATCGCTTCACCGTCGACGATCCCAAGACGTTCACCAGGCAATGGACCGCCGAATATCCGTTCCTGGCGACCAACGACCGGATTTTTGAGTACGCCTGCCATGAGGGCAACTACGCGATGCCCGATATTCTCGGCGGCGCGCGCAAGGACGACGAAGCTGCAAAAAAAGGTCCGACGAAGTAGAATAAATTCAATGCGAGCGAAACAAGGAGAGAAATACAAATGAGAGCGAAATTCGCGATTGCACTTGCGTGCTCCGGTTTGTTCCTGGCGGCCGTTCCGGCGTGGGCGCATCATGCGTTCGCGGCCGAATTCGACGCCAAGCGGCCGGTCCACTTTGAGGGAACCCTGACCCAGGTGGAGTTGATCAACCCGCATTCCTGGATACACATCGATGTCACCGGCGCGGATGGCAAGGTGGAGAATTGGATGATCGAAGCCGGCAGCCCGAACGTTCTGCTGCGCCGGGGCTTCAACAAGAATACGATCGCGGTGGGAACCAAGGTAATCGTCGATGGTTACCAGTCCAAGGACGGTTCCAATCGCGCCAACGGCCGCGATATCACGCTGCCCGACGGCCGTAAGCTGTTCCTCGGATCGCAGGGGACCGGCGCACCGTACGACGAGAAAAAAGATAGTAAGTGATCCGGCTGGTTTTGATCCGGCAGATTCTGATCCGGCGGGTTTTCGCGGCGGGCCGGCTGGGCGGCCACGCGCGGCGGGCTCCGGGTGTTGCGGCACTGTGCGCGCTCGCACTTTCCGCGCTCGCGGTTTCCGCCGAAGCCCAGCCGCAGCGGCCCGCGGCTGACCATTGGGTGGGGACCTGGGCGACCTCTCCGGTCGAGCGCCCACAGTCTCCCCCCGCTCAAACCACTCCTGCGCCCAAGCAAGCCCCTTTGAATCTTGCGGATACCACTGTGCGCGAAATTGTCCACGTGAGTATCGGCGGAAGCCGGGCGCGCGTGGTGTTGTCGAACGCTTTCGGCACGGCGCCGCTCGCAATCGGCGCGGCCAGCGTCGCGTTGCGGGAAAACGACTCAAATATCGTCAAAAACACCGGTCATTCGCTCACTTTTGGCGGCTCCGTGACGGTCATGATTCCGGCCGGCGCAACCATGATCAGCGACGCCGTCGATCTAAAGTTCCCCGCCATGAGCGATCTCGCGATCGACCTGTATCTTCCCCGCGAAATGCTGGCCGCGGCTTCTCCGTTGACGGTTCACGCGGGGGCCCAGCAGAGCAATTACATATCGAAAAACGGCAACTTTGCCGGCGCGGCCGAACTGCCGGTGGCGTCGACCACGACAGCGTGGTTTTTTCTCTCGCGCGTCGAAACGACCGCGCCCGCGGCCGCCAATATCAGCGCGATCATCTGCTTCGGGGATTCAATCACGGACGGCACGCGCTCGACGCCCAATACCAACCATCGCTGGCCGGATCTCCTCGCGAAACGCCTGGCGGCGAAGCCGGTAAGCGCGCGGGCGATTCTCAATGAGGCCATCGCCGGCAACCGGCTATTGAGCGAGGGCAACCTGAATTTCGGAATCAACGCGCTCGCGCGATTCGATCGCGACGTATTGGAGCAGCCGGGCGCCACGCACATGATCGTTCTCGAAGGGATCAACGATATCGGGATGGGGCGCACCGGTGGCGCCCCGCCGTCGTCGGCCGAGCTGATCGCCGCCCACCAGCAGTTAATCGAGCGGGCGCACGCGCACGGCTTGAAGATCATCGGGGCGACCTTGACGCCGTTTGAGGGCGCGGCCTACTTCACCCCCGATGGCGAGACCAGGCGCCAGGCGATCAACGCGTGGATGCGCGGCGGCAAAGCAGGCTCGCCGTCCTATGACGGTGTGATCGATTTCGACGCGGCCGCGCGCGATCCGCAGAATCCCACGAAATTTAATCCGCAGTTTGATTCGGGCGATCATCTCCACCCCAACGACGCCGGTTATCAGGCGATGGCCAACGCGATCGATCTGAAACTGTTCGAGCCGGGCGCGAAGCGGCGGTGAGGTTGGCGCGATCCGAACGACAAGCTGATCAACAGGAAGGAATCTGACTATGAAGCTTAAGTCGATGCGACTGTCCGTCGCGCTCGCTGTGATGGTGGTGCTATGGCTCGCGGGCATCGCCGCCCCCAGGGCCCAGTCGCAAACGAAATCTCAAAAGGCCGAAGACACCTTCAAGAACGTGCAGGTGCTCAAGGGGATTTCGGTCGACGATTTCTTGGGCACGATGGGAATCATGTCTGCCGCGGTGGGCTTTGACTGCTCGGAATGCCACATTGGCGCGGGCACCGATAAAGTCGACTGGGCGGCCGACAGCCAGAAGAAAATCGTCGCGCGCAAAATGGTGACCATGGTGATGGCCATCAATCGCGATAACTTCAGCGGACGCCAGATGGTAACCTGCTGGACCTGCCACCACGGACGCGATAAACCGTCGACCACGCCGGCTTTAGAAGTCGTGTACGGACCGGGATCGACGGAAATGGACGATAACCTCACACAGATGCCGGGCGAGCCTGCCGGCGAAGTGATCGTCGACAAATATCTCGCTGCCATTGGCGGGGCGCAGAAACTCGCCGCGATCAAGAGTTATATCGCCAAGGGCACCAGCGTCGGTTTCGGCGGTTTCGGCGGCGGCGCCGCCGTGACGATCTTCGCGAAATTTCCGGATCAGCGTTGCACTGACATCGAGTTCAAGAAGGAAACGGGCCGTCCCAGCAGCGTCCGGGCCTATGACGGGCATCTCGGATGGATCAAGACACCGCTCGCCGTTTTGACGGATTACCAATTAACCGGAGCCGAGCTTGACGGAGCGAGAGTCGACGCGGAACTCGCATTTCCGGCGCAGATCAAAACGGTGCTCACTAACCTGCGCGTCAGCCTGCCCACCAGCATCAGCGATCTTCCGGGACCGGAGAGCCAGACCTCGAAGGACACCGGCACGGGATTGGGGAAGGATCGCGTGGTCAACGTGGTTCAGGGAACCAGCCCGGGCGGCACTCTGGTGACGATGTACTTCGATCAGGAATCGGGCCTGCTTCTTCGGGTGCTGCGCTACGGCAAGACGCCGATTGGCCGGATTCCCACGCAGGTCGATTATTCCGATTATCGGGATGTGGCCGGGATCAAGATGCCGTTCCATCTGACCTTCGCTTGGCTGGACGGCCGGGACGCCATCCAGTTGAGCGAGGTGAAGACCAATCTTCCGATCGACGAGAAGATGTTCGGCAGACCGGCGCCGACACCGACTTCAGGAAAATAACGCGCGGAATCCGGTCCGCTTTCACTTGGGCTGATTTCACTTGCCGCATGGGGGGCGCCCGATCCGTTTCCGGACCCTCCTCGAGCGCCCGCGCAAGTTCGAATCCGATACCGTTAACGTGAGGCTCAATGCGTCACGGGCGGAACCCGATAGTTCAGCAGCGTACCCCACAGCCCGACTGCTTTCAAGACCCACACACACACCGCGATCACCACGACCGCATTCAGAATGGTTTTGATACTTCCCGCCATCGGGATATAGGTGTTGATCAGCCATAACCCCATGCCGACCAAGATCAGGACCAGCACAATGTACACCAGCGGCATATTATTCTCCTTTGCCCGCTCGAGCGGGGCCGCCCGCCAGTTTTAGGCGGATCGCCCCCGCTGAAGCCTCCGATAACCGACTCCCGTCGTTACTTTCGTTCCGGCGGATAGTGCTTGAACATATCCGCTACTTCGTGTTCCAACTTCTTTTCGTTCTTCTCCGGGTTGCCTGTTATGGATTCGCTGCTCGATCCACGCCACAGCAGATGCTTGGTGTTCCCGTCGAACAGGTCCACCACGAGTGTCCCGACGGGTGTGTTGATCACCTCCGAAGTTGTCTCGCCGCCGCCGAAACCGCGCCAGGACCAGCCGCCGCCGAAGCCGTTGTAAAACGTATCGATGGACTGCTGGTTATGCGTCGAGCCGAAGGCGCTGACGCCCAGATCGCCGCCGGAAGCGACTTTCGTGAGTCCCTTTGCCGATAGCTGAGCATCGACGTCGGACGTGATTCGTTGCACCCACAGGTCATTGCCGGCGTCGGCCTTGATCCACGAGTAGGTGCGATACCGGCCGAAATCGGCCGAGTGATCGTAATCGGTCTTGATGGCCGCAAACAGTGCGCAGACACAGACTCCCGCGAGCGTCATCAGTTGAACGGATTTTCTCATAGCTGTCTCTTTCAGTAATTCTTCAATCGTTCAGGCCGCTAGTCCCGCTTGTAAGGAAAGCGGTTGAGCTCGGTATACAGTTCCGAATTCATCAGGGACGGACTGTGCACGTCGCCATTGAGAATCTCGCGCTGGCTCACCGCGTGCCCATACAGCTTGGCGTTGTCGTCGGTATCCGGCCGCAAGGTTGCGCCTTCGAGCGAAATTCCCCCGAACAGACCACGCGAACGCGACCATGCCAGAATCTCGGCGTGCGCCATGGCATCGGTTTCGGCCTGGCTGCTGCGCCCGACCGGACCCGCCATCACGCTGGCGTCGCCGCCCACCGTAAATTTGTCGCGCAACAGCTTATCTTCACCGGAGCGATTCATCACCGCCAGTACCACGTCGGTTTCGCCCGCGCCGATTTGCAATCCGATGCTGCCGCCTTCAATGCGTTCGATGGATGGCGCGCTCCAGTTGCCGTCCGCGGTCCGGCAGACCATTACGCCTTTGCCATACTTGGCGCCGACGATGAAACCGGCACGCTTCAGGTTGGGTATGACGCCGACGCACTGGGCGCGCCGCAGCAGATCTTCCGGAATCCCGCGGTCGCCGGCATCCATGATTTCCCGCAGCGTGTTGCCGGACTCCCGAACCCACTTGGCGTAATGTTCGTCCACATCGCGTTGCGCAAACAGCGGAGCGACCATCATAAAACCGATCAAAGCTTTCTTCATCTCATCCTCCCTGGTATTGGTTTGAAAACTGTTCCGTTTCCAGCCTCGGGCGGCGGCCGCCCGATTACCTCAATTTCCAGTCCACCAACGCCGTCATCGCGATGACGTCAAAGTCGAGCGCGGCTGAGCGTGCTCGGTCGCGGCGTAATCGGCTTTCGCTTCCGAGGTCGCCGAGACATCCTGCGCGCCCGTGCTCCCCAGGATCGCCTTGGCCTTTTTCTCCAGCTCGACGTTGTCGCAATGCACCGATAGCAGAATCCCGCCCTTACGGATCCGGCCTTCGTACCGCTTGGCCTCATACTCCGGAATGCCCGCGCCGATCAAGCCTCCCGCGATCCCGCCCAGCGTACCGACCAGACCAACGCCACTCAACATGGCCATGATCGGTCCGGCCGCGATGAACGGTCCGACTCCGGGAATCGCGAGCGCGCCAATCCCCGCGAGCCAACCCAGCGCCCCGCCGATGACCAGCCCGGTTCCGGCGCCGGTCGCCGCGCCCTCCGGCGCCTTGGTGCTCTTGCTGTGAGCCAAGTCCTTGTTGCCCGCGTTTTCCGAGAACAGGACCGACACCTCCGTGTTCTGAAATCCGGCCAACCGCAATTGATCGACGCCCTCGGCTGCATGGGCCTCGCTCGAATAAATTCCGAAAACCGCGATATTTTTTGCCATACTCGAATCTCCTTGGGAGCCGCTTTAGATCCATCCAGCCTTAAACGTGGGTTTGCCTCTTGCCGTAGAGGCGGGTCCGCCTCTTGCCGCGCTTGTCAGCCGGCGGCAGGAGCGCTGCGGCTGGCCGCGCTCCCCCCGACTCCGCTGTCCGGGACCAGTGCCGAAACTTCCATACCAGGTCTCCCGAACGCCGCCAGACCGTCACCCGGTCATATTCGCCGCGACATGTGTGCGATCAACGAGACCAGGAAAAGGACCAGGAATACGAAGAAAAGAATCTTCGCGATACCCGCTGCCGCGATCGCGACCCCGCCGAAGCCCATAATTGCAGCAATCAGCGCCACTACGAAAAACGTCAACGCCCAATACAACATGATCACCTCCGCCACTTGTCGATGCAGGTTGGTGACCACAGCGGCATGTGCTTCAGTTTGAGCCGGCAAGCGACCCCGGCGCGCATAAACTGCCCGGTTGGTGCGAACAATCTTCACCGCACATCACTGTAAATTTTCTGCCTTCGCCCCACGGCGTCCTGTTGCAGAAGCCACTATTTGCTGCTGTGGCAGCGCTCCAGCGGACACCCGTGCCGCAGTCAAAAACGCGGATCGCGCCTATGTTTGGAAGCGTTTAGGAGCACCCCTCCGGCGTCCAGGATTCGCAGCCAGCCTGGCGCGATTCGGGTCCACAGAGGCGAGCTTTCCGGAATCCGGACGTTTTGGTAGACAAGTTGCTGAATCCAGGGACTGGTAACGTGCACTCGCAGGTAGAATGCCGCGCTACTAAGTAAGGAGGCTCGGTCACACTGTGAGCATGCCTGGTAAACTCTCTTCAATCCGCGTCCTGGCGGTGGATGACGATGAATCCCAACGCACGCTGTTGGCGGAAATGATCAGCGCGCAGGGTTTCAACGCGGTGCCCGCAGTTGACGGTCAGGAGGCGAGCGAGATCCATGCGCGCACTCCCGCCGACGTGATCGTGACCGATCTCATGATGCCGCGAATGGATGGCTTCGAGCTTCTGCGCAGCCTCGAAAAGAACGGCGATCGCACCCCGACCATCGTGCTCACCGGCTTCGGCAGTATCGAGAAAGCCATCTCGGTGGTTCACGACCTGAAGGCTTTCTGGTTTCTCGAGAAACCCCTGCAACCGCGGATCTTAAGAACGCTGCTCGATCGGGCGGTTACACAAAAGCGGCTGATCGAGGAAACCAAAATCCTGAGCCGGCAACTGAGCCATCGCGGCGTCCTGGGCGATATGGTCGGCAGCACGCCCGAGATGCGCCAGGTGTATTCGCTCATCAGCCAGGTCTCCCCGACCTCGGCTGCGGTCCTGATCACCGGTGAGAGCGGAACCGGCAAGGAACTGGTGGCGCGCGCGATCCATCGCGCCAGCCCGCGCGCCGGAGGCCCGTTCATCGCCGTCAACTGTGCCGCGCTGCCCGAAACTCTAATGGAGAGCGAGCTGTTCGGCCACGAGAAAGGCTCCTTCACCGGCGCCGTGGAACGTCATGCCGGCTGCTTTGAACAGGCTCACAACGGCACCGTGCTGCTGGATGAAATTGGCGACATGCCGGTCGGCACGCAAGCCAAGCTCCTCCGCGTGCTGGAGGATCGCATGGTGCGGCGCCTCGGCGGAAAGAGCGACCTGCCGGTGGACGTGCGCGTGGTCGCGGCCACCAACCGATGCCCTGAGCAGGCCATCAAGGACAAACAACTTCGCGAGGATCTGTATTACCGCCTGAACGTGTTCCGCATCGCGCTCCCGCCTCTGCGCGATCGCAAGGACGACATCCCCGCCATCTGCGAGGCGATTCTTTCGAACCTCAATCAGAAGCACGGTTGCCATGTGTGCGGCCTGCACCCGGAGGTGCTCGACGAGCTTCGCAGGGCCTCCTGGCCCGGCAACGTTCGCCAGCTCCGCAACGTGCTCGAGCGCGCCGTGATCGTTGCCGGCGAAGGCACGGTCCAGCCCCATCACCTTTCCAACGGATGGACCGGCAGCCCTGCGCGACTGGCCTCGCCGGCCGCCGTCGCCCCCGATTCCGCCGATGCCCTGCGGATCGAAGTCGGTCCCCAGATGCGCGACATCGAGGAGGCGTACGTAAAGCTGGTCTTGAAACACACCAACAACAACAAGACCCGCGCCGCCAAGATTCTCGGCATCAGCATCCGCACTCTGCAAAACCGGCTCGGCGAGCTGGCCAGCGCCGAAGCCCGCCGAACCGCCATGGCCGTCAGCTCCTAAGGGCCGCAGCAGAAAAAAGGGCCGCAGCAGAAAAAAGCTTTACCGTCGCCAGTAACCGCGCACGAAACGGCTGCCGTAGTATCGCGGCGCAACCCACGCTGCTCCTGCATATGGCGGCCGGCCCCAGTATCCAGCCCTCCACGCGTAGCGCCCGGCATACGGTTCCCAATAGCCGCCGACCCACGCATGTCCGGGGCCCGGATACGGCGCATAGCCCGCCACCGGCACGGGTCCTGGAGCGGCGTAGCCGTATGGATACGCCGAGTAGCCGTAGTACGGATACCCGACTCCCGTGCCGAACCTGACTCGCGGCCCGGCGGATAGCGCCATCGCCGCCTGCCTCAGCGACCTCCGTCAATTACGCGATCTGCCGGCCGATTGGAAGGATTCGCAGCCGCCATCTCGCGGATCGCCGCCACCACCACATCCGGCCGGTCGAGCATGATCCAGTGCCCGGCGCCTTCGACGATTTTGAGGCTCCCATGCGGCGCGCTCTCGACCAGCCGCTGTTGAGCCTTACGTTGCGCCACGCTCGCATCGGCAGCCGAAAGCACCATCACCGGCGTGTCGAGTTGCGCGGCTTCGCGGAGCACGGACGCGGCGCTCCCAGGCAGTGCCGCGAGCTGCCGCCGCAGCAGACGAAAGCATTTCGGATCGGTCCAATGACACTGGATCATCGGCCACACCTCCGGCGGAAGCTTGCGAATCTGGCCGACCATTCGATCGATAAACGCCTGTCCGCTGCGCCCGCTGGTGGCACGCGCGATGAACTGCGGCGTGACTCTCGCTCCGCCCATCAGCCGGTTGAGCGCGAAGCGCACCACCCCGAGCCTCGCCAACCCTTCGCCCAGCCGCGACAGCAGCATTGCCCGCTTCAGCATCCGGGCGTTGAGCGCGCTCGGATTCGCCCACTCCTCGGCGCCCACCGGATCGACCAGCACGATGCCCGCGAGCTCCTCCGGATATCGCGCGGCGTAGGCGGTCGCGATCAAACCGCCGAAGGAGTGCGCGACCAATACGCGCGGCTTGATGATTTCGAGGCGATCGAGCACAGCCCGCAGTTCTTCTACCAGCCGCCAGACATCGCGCCCGCCGCCGGCGCTGTCATTCGAGGCTTCGCTCCATCCCAACCCCGCGCGATCGTAAGTCACCGCTTGCGTAAATTTCGCGACTTCGGGCTCGATCAGCCGCCAACTCAGCGAACTCGCGGCAATGCCCGCTTCGAAAATCACCGGAGGCGTGCCGGCGCCGTGAATATGACCGGTCACGTGGGCATGCAGATGCGCGCCGCCGGCGTTGACCAGCCGGCCGGGCGGCGGAAATCGCCGTACATCGCGCGCCTGCCCAAGCCACTGATACAACCAGCCGGCGAGCAACACCACGGCGCACATCGCCACGATGGTTATTAAAATGTTCGACAAAACCATGCTCAATCCGAAACCGCCCATTCGCCGGGCACGATCGGACGGGTTCGCGGCAGTTTTCCAAGGCGCGCCATCCATGCGCCGATCGAGAGGATGCCCGCAAAAGCCGCCAACTTGACGATATCGGCTTCGTGATTCCGCGGCAGCAGTTTCCACAGCGCTCCGAGCGCGGGTTCGGCCGCGCACACCGACCATACCGCGCCGTAGAAATATCGGCGCTCCGTGCCTTCGCCCCTGGTCGACGATCCTACGCGCGGCAGCCATCCCAATGCGCCGCAGATCCACAGCGCGATCGCCAGCGGGAAATACGCCGCGTCGTAAATCTGGCGCAGGCGCCACTCCCCGGTCGCGACCGCATAAACCAACCCCGCGAGATTCAGCACGGCGAAGCTGATCAGATCGCTCCACGCGAGCGTGTAGCAGATGCGCCGATAGAGCGGGTTCGGCTTGTCCTCGGTGAAACGCAGGATGTAAGGTTTCGGCTCGACGCCGGGCAATTTCCCGAACAAGCCGGCAATTCCGGTCCCGATCAGCACCACGCCGAGCCACACTGCGGCGCGTCGATCCCAGCCGCCTGAGAATCCGTGTTCCAGCAGATCGAAGGTCAAGGGACCGGGCGCGATAAAGAACACGAAAATCCAGATCGGCCAATGCGCCAGGCGATAGTGCGGCTTGTTTCGCTCACGAAATCGAGGCGGCCGCGCCGGATCGAGTCCTGGGGTTCCCACGTGCCCGTTATATCACGCGTTCAAATCCGCTACGGTGCGATCCACAGCGCCAGGTCCGCCGTCATACGTTGCCCGGCATCCAGACGATTCACAGGAACGCGAGCGAGGTCGAAAATCTCCTCGTCCACGTGGCTCGCATCAAACGTCGCCAGCACCCGATAATCGCCCGGGGGCAAACCGCCAAATTGATAGTGACCATTGGTATCGGCGAGGGTCTGCCGTGCTCCGCCGATCGAGCGCCGCGCGCTATCCGTCACCGGCCACAAGAATACCGGCGCGCCGGGGATGGGTTTCGAATCCGATCCCGAAATCGTGCCCTCCACCTGCCCGGCGTGATCGGAAACCGTCACGATGATGCGGCTGAATCCTCCGTAGATAATGACGTCGAAGGCATCCGGCGGCTGCGTGACCCGCCGTTCGCGCGCCACCGACGACCCCGTGATCGATTCGACGTACTGCGTCGGTCCCACCACCGCGCTCATCAGCCAGTGTCCCGGCGCAAGCTTGGCTTCCGGCGTCTGAATCGGTTGATCCTTGCCGAGATCCGAGAGATCCTGCCGGTGACCCATCAGAGTGATCGGAATGTTCGCGGCGGCGCGCGTATCGGCGCGGCGGACTTCGATATTCACGCGCGGCAACATCGCGAGATCCACGCCGCCGCGGTCATCGTCGCGATTGACGAACAGTTCGGTGAAGCCCGCCAGATCGGTCTTGGTTTCGGCAAAAACCTCATACAGCGCCGGAGCCAGACCCTCAAAACGGTAGCGTTGGCCGCAGGGAACCTGGGTTGCTTTTCGCTCCGACTCAGATGATAAAGTCACGGTCGCGATCACCATCGCGTCCGGGCAATTTACCAGGCCGCCCAGGTGAAATAGCTTGCCGGGCTCGGGCCGAATGTCGGCATACGTGGTCTCTTCGTCCACGCGCACTTCGTGCATCCGCGCGGTCGCCGTCTCCATGGTCTCCGGACCGAACGTCGGGAGGCGCCCCGATCCGTCGTCGAGCGTATGCGCCACCGTTCGCACCCAATACTTGCCAGGGTCCAGATCGAAGATGCGATACACTCCGCGATCGTCTGAAACCCCGCGGCCAACCGAATACAGCGGCAATCGCGCACGATAGGCGACCACCCCGACGTCCGGCATCCCGATGTCGTTCTCGTCGAGGACGCGTCCCGTGACCACGCCCATGCGCCGCATTCGCAGTTCGGCGAAGAGATCCGAATCGGCATTCACTTCGACGGGCGTGCCCTGCCCATCCGGACGCCGCTGGCCGAAGGCTGCCGGAAAATAATACTCGCGCGTCGCGATCACCAGATATAATCCATCCGGAACCGCCGGAAACACGAACCCTCCGCTCGATTCCGCGCGCGTTTGAAGTTCCTTGCCTGTGTTGCCGGGCTTCGGGATGGGCTGCAGCCGGACGATGCTGCGGGCAAGCGGCCGCCCGGATGCCTGATCGAGCACCACGCCCTTGATCGAGCCCGCGCGCGCAATAAAACTCGCCGCCAGGAACAATAAGATCGGCCGCACGTCTCTCCTTGCGGATATGACGTTTTCGCAATCGCTAGCGTGGACTCTTACTTCGAGTTCGCGCCCTACTTTGAAGCGATCGCGAACAAGTGCTTGCGTCCGCGCAGGTACAGAACATCGCCGGAAATGGCCGCGCTCGCCATCACCGTCTCTCCCAGCTCGTTTTCGCCGAGCAGCTTATACGCGGCGCCTTTGGCGAGCACGTACGTGTGGCCGTCTTCGTTGGTGATGTAAAAGTGATCCCGCGCCGCGACGGCCGAGCTGGTAAATCCCGAAGTCCCGCCGCCGAGCCTCTGCTGATACAGCTTCTCGCCGGTCGCGAGTTGGTACACCGTCAGGATTCCGTTATCGAAACAGAAATAACCGAGGCCGCCGTCGAGCAGCGGCGTCTGCATGTAATTTCCCGCGCGATCCTGCGACCACGCAATCGCTGTTTTCGAGCCGGTGATGTCGCCCGAGGCGTCGGTCCGGATCGCGAAGATCGGCCGGCTCTCCCCGTGAGCGTTGGTGATCACAATCAAGCCGTCCTCAAAGACCGGCGTCGGCACTGGAATGTCGCCGCCGCCTTTCAGAGACCAAAGCTCCTTGCCGGTCTTGAAATCGTACCCGCCAATGTGATGCCACCCGTTCACGACCACTTGCAATCCTTTTTGGCCATTCGCGGTGTAGGGAACCACCGCCGGCGTTCCGAAGGTCGGCACATCGGTGCGGGGCGTGCGCCACAATTCCTTGCCCGTCGAAGCGTCGAATGCCCCGATAAACGAATTCTTCTGCACATCCGCCTGAACAATCACGACGCCATCGTAAATCACCGGCGAGCTGGCGAATCCCCATTGCGCCTCGGGCGCCACATAATAGCCGGAATCGAGAACGCCGAAATCCTTCTGCCAAAGCAGCTTGCCGTTCAAGTCGTAAGCGAACAGGCCTTCTGAGCCGAACGAGACCACCAGCCGCTTTCCGTCGGTCGCGGGAGTGGGGCTTGCGTGCGTCGATTTGGGATGACGCTTGATCCTGGGAACGCCGCTCGCGGCGGTTCGCTCCCACAGAATTTTTCCGGACTTACGATCGATGCAGTAGACGTTGAACTTCTGCGGACCTTCGTCCGCGACGGAAGTGATGTCGCCGTACAGTCCGACTTTGAGCGTCGACTCTCCCGACGCCGGCACGGCGCTGGTTAAGAAAATCCGATCGCCCCAGATAATCGGGCTCGAATGCCCGAGACCCGGAATCTCGGCCTTCCACAGGATGTTCTTGCCGGACTCGCCGTCCCATTCGAGGGGAGGCGATCCGGAGCCGACGCCGCTCGCGCCGGGTCCGCGGAATTGCGGCCAATCCGAGTCGCCCGCGAAACCGAGCGAGGCGATCGCGATTGCGAAGCCGAACTTCTTCATTGTTGAGCCTTCTAGGGCCGCACCACCATCACGCTGAATACCTGTTCGGCGTTCGCCACGATCAATCGCTTTCCATCGGGTGAAATGGCGAACGACTCCGGCGCCACGTCGGCCCTGAATTTCGTCAGTGTCCGCCGGGTGTTCAAAGTATCTCGTCCATCCGTCGCGAAATCCTGAATGAAAATTCCGCTGGCCCTGTCGTTGTCCTGCCCGACATAAGCGATCTGGAGCTTGCCTTCGTATTGTCTCCAACGCATCCGGCCCACCTTCAGCTTCGGATTCGAAACATTCATCGCAATCTCGAAATGCGTGTCCGCCCCGGTGTCGAGACGGGCCACATGGATCGTCGCGCTTCCCGGCACCCGCACCACGTAAGCGACGAACTGCCCGTCCGGCGATACCTCTGGAAGGGAGGCATTTCCCGGCACAAGCTGCTTCCAGTTGTGTCCATCTCTGTCGATCCGGCACAGCCCCGCCTTTGCCGCATCCGGATTTCGCGACGCGTAGACGATCCAGTTCCCGTCCGGCGTCGCGGAAGGATTCTGAGCATCCACGCCGTCATGCGACAACTGTTCCGGCTCCCCGCCGGTGTTATTGATTCGCCAGATTTCAAAATGTCCTTTTCGATTTGAGCTGAATAGAATGTGATCGCCCTTGTCCGTGTACACCGGGTCCCAATCAACTGCCTTCAGCGATTCGGAATCGCGCGTCAGGTGCTCTACCTGGCCGTTGTTGAGACCGAGCCTCCAGAGATCCGGATTTCCGGCACGATCCGAAGAAAACAAAACCTTGTCGCCCATGAGCGTTCCCGCCGCAGCCATGGGCGCGTACACCGGCTGCCGATCGGTGCTGTTTCCATGCGCCAGCCATTTGCCGTCCTCGGGATGTTCCAGATCGATCTCACGGAGATTCTGTCGAACCTCCCGTGTATCGAAGTACAGCGGCGCGTTCGCCCCGGGCGAGGTGCCCCGCTGGCCGTCCAGGAATTGCGATCCGCGGGTCGCGTACAGCGGAATCGCCGGTTCATTGTCTTTGGCGACGTCCTCCAGGAACATCATTGCTCCGCCGCCTTCGCTCCCGTCCGCGTCGCCGATCGCGACCGTACCCGCCTGCGAGTACATCACCTGATGCACACCCGTCCAGAAAACCGCCGACACGCCAAAAGACCTCGCCAGACTGCGGTAGGTCACCGTCCCTGTGTTTGCATCGATCAGAACCAGGTTTTTTTCGGAAGCCGACGGCGCGCCCGGCACCAGAGCGATCCACTTCCCGTCCGGCGACCAACGTGGATGCGCCAGTTCGCTCGGGAACGGCGGGAAGTTTCTGGCTTCCGTGTCCGGATCCACTCCCATCACCCCCACAACGGAGCTGACCTTTCCGTTCGTGTCCACATGCGTGCGAAGATACGCGATCTTCTTGCCGTCGAGCGACCAGTCGGCTTCGTTCACGTCCGATAGTTTCTTTTGCAGGTTGCGATCACCCCCGACGCTCACCTGGTATAAATCCGAACGCGAACCCGTCCGCCGTGTAAACAGGACGTCGCCGGGATGAAACGCAGGCCTCAGCCGCGGAAAATCGTCGTCGGCGTCCGGATCGCCGGTAAGAATATTTTCGGCGTGGGTGGTCATGTCTTTCGACCAGATCCGCTTGTGTCCGTCTCTATCGGAAACGAAGACCAGCGTGCTGCCCGATGTCGTGATCGTCGGAGCGGTGTCGTGTCCGGAGTGGGTCAGATACTCCACCGTCCGGATCTGCGATGGCTTTTCCATTGCGAATCTGCCATACAGCGCCGCAGCCGCAACGGCCGCGCCCAGCGCGAGCCCCGCCACGAATGCCAGCGGCAGCGATTTGCGCCATCGCGGCACGGTTTCCGCCGCCGGCTCCGTCACTGCCACCTGGTGCGTGGAGCTGGTCCGGCTGCCTTCCGCGACAGCTTCCAGCGCAAACGCCAGGTCGCGCGCCGACTGAAATCGATTTTCCGGGTGCTTCTCGATGCATCTTCGAACAATCAGCTCGGCCGCCGGCGGAAGCGACCGCTCCACTCCGGCCAGCTCCGGCGGCTCCTCGCGCAGAATTGCGCTCATGGTCTCGGCCGGGGTCGCCTCGTCGAACGCCTTTTTGCCGACCAGCATCTCGTAGAAGATCGCGCCGAAGGAAAAAATGTCGGAGCGATGGTCGGCCGGCTGCCCGCGCACCTGTTCGGGCGACATATAACTGATGGTGCCCATGATCGTGCCGGGCAGCGTCAGCGTTTCGCCCGACGCGGGCCGCGCCGCCGAGCCAAGCGAGTTCCGCGCCAATCCGAAGTCGATCAGCTTGAGGCGGCCGTCGGTGTTGACGAACACGTTCTCCGGCTTCAGATCGCGGTGGACTATGCCTTTTTCATGCGCCGCGGTCAGACCGTTGGCGATCTGCATGGCGTACTCGAAAGCGCGCCGCACCGGCAGCGTACCGGCTTCGAGCCGCACCCGCAGCGTTTCCCCCTCGAGCAGCTCCGAAACGATGTAGGGTGAGCCGTTTTCGATGCCGACATCGTAGACCGCCACGACGTTGGGATGGTTCAAGGCCGCGCAGGCCCGTCCCTCCTGCTCGAAGCGCTTGATCAGATCCGAATCCG